>Ga0075367_10000410_pt1 | contig 15802 bp, 9 predicted proteins | sample EndMethybrTD3032_FD_71399 | JGI IMG/M metagenome (GOLD analysis project Ga0075367, IMG submission 71399) | Populus endosphere microbial communities from Tennessee, USA - Endosphere MetaG P. TD hybrid TD303-2 | ecosystem: Host-associated > Plants > Roots > Endosphere | place: USA: Tennessee... | reverse complement strand
AACGTCACGCTCGCCGTGGAAGACGTTCGCGACGCTCGCGACCCGTGGCTCGTGCGCACGGCCGATTCCATCTCGCAGGACATTCGCCTCGCAATTCGCGGCCTGCGCAAGAGTCCGGGCTTCACCCTCGTCGCCATCTGCACGCTCGCCCTCGGCATCGGCGCCAACACGGCGCTGTTCTCGATCTTCAACGGTCTCATTCTGCGCCAGTTGCCCGTTCGGAATCCCGAGGGCCTCGCGGTGCTCACCGACGGATCGTGGTCGTATCCCGTCTTCCAGCAGATGAAGGCCCGCGAGGCCGGCATGTTCGATGGCGTCGTCGCCTGGTCGAACCAGAGCTTCGATCTGTCGAAAGGCGGTCAGACGGCGCTCGTCGATGGCTCGTATGTCAACGGAGATTTCTTCGACATGCTCGGCGTGCGCGCGGCACGCGGCAGGATGATCACGCCAGCCGATGACAAAAGCGCCGCGCCGGATGGCCCGGTGGCGGTCATCAGCCATCGCTTCTGGCGCGAGCACTTCGGTGGCGGCGACGATGTGATCGGCCGTCGGCTCACCATCCAGCGCATCCCGTTCACGATCGTCGGCGTGATGCCGGCGGGCTTCTTTGGCGTCGACGTCGGCCGCGTGTCGGACGTGATACTTCCGTTCGCGGCCGAGCCGCTGCTGCGCGGCGCCGAAAGCCGGCTGCCGAGCGCCGGCTCGTGGTGGCTCGAAATCATGGTGCGCTTGAGGCCTGGGCAGCGCATCGAGCAGGCGAACGCCCTGCTGCAGGCCGCGCAACCCGCGATCCGCGAGGCGACCATCGAAGGCTGGGTGCGCGGTGGCTCGTCGGCGTCACGCTATCTCCGCGATCCGTTTACGCTGGCGCCGGCATCGACCGGCAATTCATCGCTGCGCGAGCGATTCGAACGGCCGCTCGGTGCGATGGTCGTTGCAGTGGGGCTCGTGCTGCTCGTCGCGTGCGCGAACATCGCCAGCCTGCTGGTCGCGCGCGCCCTCGCGCGGCGCCGCGAGCTCAGCGTGAGGCTTGCGCTCGGCGGGTCACGCTGGCGGCTCGCGCGCCTGCTGCTGGTCGAGAGCCTGATCGTGGCGGCCGCGGGTGCGGCGCTCGGCCTCGTCTTCGCCGCGTGGAGCAGCACGCTGCTCGTTCGACAGTTGAATACGTGGGAGAGCAGCGTGTCGCTCGATCTGCCGCTCGACTGGCGCGTGCTCGGGTTCACCGCGATCCTCGCGTGCCTCTCGGCGGTGGCGGCGGGTGTCGCGCCGGTACTCGGATTGAAGAGCGTCGCCGCAGGCGAGGCGCTCCGGGACGCCGGCCGAAGCGTGATGGGCGACCGCCGCTTCGCCGTCCGCGGCACGCTCGTCGTCGCGCAGATCGCCGTGTCGCTGGTGCTCGTCATCACGGCCGGTCTGTTCCTGCGCTCGTTCATCTCTCTCAATCAGCTGCCGCTCGGCTTCACGCCGGAGCCGCTGCTCGTCGCCGACCTGAACTTGCAAGCGAGCGGAGCGCCGGCCGAGACGCGCGCCGCACGCGTCGAGCGGCTGCGCGACGCCGCGGTGCGCGTGAAAGGCGTGCGATCGGCGTCGGTGTCGGCGGTGAGACTCCTCACCGGCGGAGGATGGGGCACCAACAGCGTCGCCATCGACGGCGGCCGCATGACCGAGGATCGGAGTGAGAATCGCCTCTGGCGAAATGGCACGACACCGGGCTGGTTCGAGACGATGGGCGTGCAGGTGATCGCGGGCAGGGACTTCAACGCCAGCGATCGTCTGGGCGGGCCGCTGGTCGCGATCGTCAATCAGTCGTTCGTGCGCCGGTATCAGCTCGGCTCGCACGTCATCGGCCGGACGATACGCCTCGGTAACCAGAACAGCGAGACACGCTACGAGATCGTCGGCCTGGTCGGCGATGCTGCGTATACGTCACCGCGCGACGGCATGATCGCCACGCTGTACACGCCGCTGGCGCAGCGCGAGCCGCGCGCGTACTGGCCGACCGTGCTGCTGACGATCAACGCGGCGCCAGGCCAGCGTGGAGCCGTCGAGCGCCACGTCGCGGCGGCGCTCGCGAGGGCCGATCCCACGGTCGCTTTCACGTTCAGGACGTTCGATCAGTTCGTCGACGCGACCGTCACGCGCGAGCGGCTGATCGCGATGCTCTCCGGCTTCTTCGGCGGCATCGCGCTACTCCTCGCCGCCATCGGCCTCTACGGCGTCGTCGCGCAAGGCGTCCGCACGCGCCGAAGCGAGATCGGCCTGCGCATGGCGCTCGGCGCGCTGCCCGCCGGCATCATCCGCCTCGTCTTCCGCCGCGTCGGCGTCCTGATCGCGACCGGCCTGGCGCTCGGTCTCGCGGCGAGCGTTTGGGCCGCGAAGTTTGTGGCGCCGTTACTGTTCCAGGTAGAGGCGCGAGACTCATCGACGTTCATGGGCGCCGCCGTCGTGCTGATCGCTGTCAGCGTGCTGGCCGCGTGGCTGCCCGCCCACCGCGCCGCCCGCCTCGATCCCGCAGCGGCGCTGCGCGAAGGCTAGCGAAGATTGGTGGAGGGAAGCGAGAGACTGCGGATGCCGCAGTCCCTCGCCATCGCGCCTTTAGAAACGCACGCGCAGCGAAACCTGACCCGTCCGGCTTCCACCCAGCTCCGAGCTCCGCGCGCTCGTGATGCGCCCGAAATCGCGGCTCGTCACATTCAGATTCGGATCCGCCAGATTCAGGTGGTTCAGCACGTTCGTGAACGAGATCCCGCCTTCCACCCGCACGTTCCTCGGCAACGTCACCGACTTCGTCACCCCAAGCGACAGATTGAACGTGCCCGGTCCGGTGATGATACCCACGCCCGCGTTGCCGTAACGCCCGATCGGCGCCGCGTCCGTGCCCGGATTCACACCGATGCGGCACGGCGTCGCCACCTGCGAGCCGGGGCAGGCGAATGCGCTCGTGTCGAACCACTTGTCGCGCGTCGGATTGTCGAGGCTGCCGTCGCCGATGCGATCCGGATGCTGATTGCGCGAGAGGCCGGAGCCGCTGCCCGACGGATCGATCCCCGAGATGTACGGCGTCAGGTGCGGACCGCTCTGCATCAGCAGAATCGCGGACACCTGCCAGCCGCCAACGAGGTTGCTCACCGCGTTCGACGCGGACGAGAGGAAGCGCTGTCCCTGGCCGAACGGCAGCTCGAAGGCGACCGTCGAGATCGAGCGGTGACGCCGCGTCGCGTAGTCATTCCCGTATTCAGCCTGGCGGTTGTAGAGATCCGTCGCGCGGCCGCCCGCGGTTTCGCCGGGGAAGCCGCCGGAGTTCGGGCCGCCGTTGTCCGCGAGGTTCTTCGCCAGCGTGTAGGTCGTCGTGAACGCGAGCCCGCGCGAGAAGCGGCGGTTGATTTCCGTCTGGAACGCGTTGTAGTTCGCCGTCGCGCCGATCGAGCGCGTGTTGACGATGCCCCAGTTCGGGAACGGGCGATCGCTCAGCGGGCGCAGCACCGCGAACTGTGTCGAGCTCGTCATCTGATTCAGGTTCGGAGCCCACACGAGCTGCGTCGTGCGCATGCCGATGTAGGTGAGGCGGACGCTGGTGTTGGCGCCGATGTAGCGATCGACCGAGAGGTTCCATTGCACCGAATACGGCTCCTTCCAATTGATGTCATTGGCCGTGCCGAAATACGAGGTGCCGAACTCCGTCGTCTGGATGCCGCTGCCGCCGGTCTGCACGCGCGGCCACTGGAACAGGTTGCGGCCCTGCGCGTCGAGATTCGTGAACTGGCGGACGTCCGACTGCAGCGTGCCGGTCAGCGAGTAGTACACGCTGCCGAGCGTGGCGCCGTTGTAGCCGCCGATGCCGCCGCGGACGACGGTCTTGTCGTCGCCGAAGAGACGATACGCGAAGCCGAGGCGCGGCATGATGCGGCTCGACACCTTGCGCAGCGACTCGGGCAGGCCCGCTTCCTCCGCCGAGATGACGGGCGTGCAGGGCGCGCCGTTCGCGTTGGGCGCGGGGCACGCGTTGAACGACGCGAGATAGCCGGGCGCGAGCAGGTTCTCCTTGCCGGTCGGATAGATCACCAGTCCCGAGCGCGCCACTGACGGATCGAAGTTGCCGATGTTGCCGGACGCGTCCTCGTACGCGGGATGGTATTCCCAGCGCACGCCGTATTCGAGGGTCAGATTGCGGCTCGCCTGAAAGCTGTCCTGTGCGAAGAGCGCGTAGTGCTGCGCCGAGCCGTCGTTGTCCTGGGACACGATCGCGTAGGAGGTGGACTCGGGGATGCCGAGCAGGAAGTCGCCGAAATCACTTCCGGTGAAGGCGCCCGTGAAGTCGAAGTTGCCGTAGTTGTCGGCGCCAATGAAGCCGAGCGGCGACGTCGCGCGCAGCTTGCGGTAGTCGAAGCCGAACTTCATCGTGTGGCTGCCGGTGCTCCAGGTCAGGTTGTTGGCGAACTGGATCGTGCGCTGCAGCTCTTCTGAATCGGCGCGATCGAGATCGAGTGCCGACGTGTCTTCGCTGAAGTTGATCTCGGGAGCGCCGTTGAACGGGAAGCTGGGGCCGATGCCGATCAGGCCGAGCGCGCTGGTGAACTCGCGTCCGTTGAACTCGTTGGCGACCGACCGGCGCCGCTGCGAGAGGCCGACCCGTGCCTCGTTGAGCAGCCGCGAGCTGATCGCGTAGTTGTGCGAGATGACGAACGAGCGGAACTTCTCGTCGATCGAGGTGGACGGCAGCGACAGGTTCTCGGTCTCGCTGGTCGCGATGTTCTTGGAGGTCCAGCGGCCGAACAGCGACTGCTTGCCCGTCAGATAGTGATCGAGGCGCGCGTCGTACTGGGTCGACTCGAGATCGTTCGCCGCGTTGCGGACGAAGTTGGCGCCGTGCTGCACGTCGGTCGCGCCCGCGTTCGGCAGCGGATACAGCTCCAGCACCGCCCTCGCGATCGGGCTGATGCGATCCGCCGGAATGCGGTTGCCCGCGAACGGCAGCCCCGTCAGCGGATCCTTCACCGTCACCGGCTCCCTGCTGAAATCACCATTCCGCATCGCCTGCGTCGGCACCGTGTTCTGCACGGTCTTTTCGCGCGGGAAGCGGAAGCTTTCGAATGTGCCGAAGAAGAACGACTTGCCGTGGCCGTCGTACAGATTCGGGATCACGAGCGGACCGCCGGCGGTGACGCCATAGTCGTTGCCCGTGCGCTGCGGCTTGGTGAGCGCGCCGAACGCCTTGGCGTCCAGGCCTTCGTTCTGATGGAACCAGAACACGGAGCCGTGCACGTCGTTCGTGCCGCTCTTCGAAATCGCGGTCATGTCGCCGACCTGTCCGAACTCGGCGGCGTTGCCCACGCCCTGCACCTTGATTTCCGCGAGCGATTCCGCGGAGGGGAACGCGTCGGTGAGCGGCGAGTTGCCGCCGACGTTCGTGATCGAGATGCCGTCGATGGAATACTGCGACTGCGACGGCAGCGCGCCCTGGATCGAAAAGTTGTTGTTATTGTCGGCCTGCACGCCGGGGAGCGTCGCGATCAGGATGTACGGGCTGGTGCTGCCGGATGCGCGAGAGTTCGTGGGCAGGCTGAGGATGCGCTCCGCTCCGATCGCCGAGGCGATGGTCTGCGTTTCGGTCGCGATCGCGCCGGCGCTCGTCACCGATACGGCTTCGGACACGGTGCCGACGCGCAGCGCGGCGTCGACGCGCAGCGTCTGACGCGCGGTCAGGACGACGTCGCTGGTGGTGAACGGCTCGAAGCCCTGCGCCACCACTTCCACCCGGTAGCGGCCCGGCTTCATGTTCGACGCCTGATATTCGCCGCGTTCATCGGTCTCGGCGACGCGTGTCGTGTTCTCGTCGACGTTGGTGATGACGATCGACGCTTTCGGAACCAGTCCGCCCGACGCGTCGGTCACGGTGCCGAGCACGGTGCCGAACGTCGATTGCGCGCGGGCATCGCTGGCCAGCGCCGCGACGCACAGCATGATGAGGATCCCGAACCTGACGATACTTCCGCTTCCATTGCGACTTCTACAGTTCACGCGTCCAGGCATTGATGGCCTGCTCCTTGGGCTCGACCCGAGATGTTGGCGCGACGTGACGACGTGTCACGGCTGGCTCCAAACCGGGAAGCGTATGGAACGCGTGTCTCGAAATCGTGTCACTCTTGTCGCATTCTGTCGCACGCGTCAGAATTCGCGAGATGCGTCGTACGCCGTTTACATGGCGTGACTACCATCCGCGTTCGGTCATCCGCCCGTTGAGCCGCCATCGCCACTGTTCGAGGCGCCGGGGGGCGCGCGGGTGAACGCGATCGCGAGCACGAGCGCGACCGAGCCCCGACCCTGGCTTTAGTCCGCGCGCAGCGCTCTCACTGGATCGAGGCGGACGACGCGGTATGCGGAGATCAGGCTGGCCATGAGTGCGACGATGGCCAGCGTGGCCGCGACGGCGCCGAGCGTCAGCGGATCCGAGGCGCTGACGCCGAAGACGAGTGTCTTCAGCACCTGAGCCGAGGCGCGTGCGGCGATCGCGCCGGCCGCGATGCCGGCGAGCGCTGGCGCCATGCCTTCGACAATCACCAGACGCAAGACGTCGGCTGTCCGCGCGCCGAGCGCGGTGCGGATCGCGATTTCGCGGCGGCGTCCCTGCACGATGTACGACAGCACGCTGTAGATGCCGATCGCCGCGAGCAGCAGCGCGATGCCCGCGAACGCGCCGAGCAGCAGCGCACCGAAGCGCTGCGACGTCAGCCCCTCGTCGCGCAGCTCCACCATCGTCCGCACGTTGGTGACAGGCTGCTCCGGATCGATGTCGCGGATCGCCGCAATCGCGGCCTGCGCGATCGGCTGCGTCGATCTGATCGCGAACGTGGCCCTGCCATACGGCGCGCGCGTGTAGGCGTAGACCGTAGGCGTGGTCGTTCCCATCAACGTACGCTGCTTGACGTCGCCGACGACGCCGACGACGCGCCGGATGACGTCTTTTTGAGCCGGCAGCGCGGCGAGACGTCCGATCGGATCGTCAGTCCCCCAGTACATCTTCGCGGCCTCGCGGCTGACGAGCAGCACTTCCTCGTCGCTGTCGACGACGTCGCGTCCGCGCAGCACGGGGATTTGCATTGCGCGCAGATAGCCAGTGCTGATTTGCCGGGCCTGCATCGCGACGGGTTTCTCCGGAGGCGGGTATCCCGAGAGAAGGAGCGTCTGCGACGATCCGTCGCCGTTGAGCGGGAGATCGTCGATCGTTCCCGCGGCCTCGACGCCCGGAAGCGCGCGGATGCGCGCCAGCGCCGCGTCGAAGAACGCCTTCCGCTGGGCCGGCTCGGGATATCGCGCGTTCGGGAGCCGCACTTCCATGGTCATCACGCTGTTCGCGTTGAAGCCGGGATCACCTTGTTTGAGGGCCAGCAGGCTCTGAATCATCACGCCGGCGCCCATCAGCAGCACGATCGACAACGCCACTTCGCACACGATCAACAGACGGCGCGTGCCGACACCAATCGTCGCGTCGTCGCCTCGCCCGCCTTCCTTCAACGCGTCGTTGAGATCGGATCGACCTGCGCGCAGCGCCGGGAGAGTGCCGGCGAGCACGCCCGTCAGCATCGATACCGCCAGCACGAACATCAGCACGCGCGCATCGATCGAGATCTCTTCGGCCCGTGGGATCTGGCTCGCGAGCAGCGTCGACGCGGCTTTCAGCGTCAGGTATGCGATCAGCAGCCCGATCGCGCCACCGGCTGTCGCGAGCAGCAACGCTTCGACCAGCAGGTGCTGCACGACGCGCCGTCCCGCGCCGAGCGCCGCGCGAATCGCGATCTCCTTACGGCGGTTCAGCGCGCGCGTGAAGAGCAGATTACCGACGTTGGCGCAGGCGATGAGCAGGACGAGGCCGACGGCGCCGAGCAGCATGACGAGCGTCGTGCGGCTGCCACCGACGATGTCCTCCTGCATCGGCACGACCATGGCGCCCCAGCCCTTGTCGAACTGGCCGAACTCGCGTCCGAGGCGGAGCGAGATCGCATCCATCTCGGATCGCGCGCTGGCGAGCGTGACGCCGGCCTTCAGGCGGGCGACGCCGTTCTGATTGTGATTCCCGCGCGAGGCGCGCTGTTCGGCATTGAGCCCGATTGGCACCCAGATGTCGGTCGCCATCACGGGCCACGCGGCCACCGAGGCGCTGGCCGGCATCACGCCGATCACGGTGTACTGCTGACCGTTGAGCCGCAACGTGCGGCCGATGACGTCGGACGTGCCGCCGAGCTCACTCCTCCAGAATCGATCGCTCAGGATCGCGACATACTTCCGATCCGGCGAGTCCTCTTCCGGCAGGAAGACGCGGCCGAGCACGGGCCTGGCGCGCACGATGTCGAAGAAGTTTGCGTTCACCGCGCCCGCTTCGATCGACCGCGCCGAGCCTCGGCCGGTGAGCGCGTAGCGGTTGAAGCGGTACAGCGACATGTTTTCGAACGACTGCGCGGACAGCCGCCAGCTCTCGAATTTGCCTCCCGACAGGTCGAACGGACGTCCGTCTGGCAGCTTCGTGTAGAGCCGCACGAGCCGCTCCGGCTCCTCGAACGGCAGAGGCCGCAGCAGCACGGTGTTGACGATGCTGAAGATCGCCGTGCTCGCGCCAATGCCGAGCGCGAGCACGCCGATCGCGGGCAGGGCGAACGACGGTGTCCGGCGGATCACCCGCCACGCATGACGCAAATCGGCTAGCAGGGTGCGCATCGTCGAGTCTCCTTTTGGGGCGCAACTGATCCTGATACCGAGACGGTGATTGAAGGTTACAGGTTGGCCGAGCAGATTGGCCGGGTTGTCGATCAACGGCCGTGATTGTTCCGGCGAGAGCCGCGGGCGTAGACTGGGGTTCTGCCTTGTAGCGAGAGGTTGTCCCCGTAGCGAAAAGGAGGCGTCCCGTGGCCATCCATCACTCGATTCTCTCGTTTCTGCAGCAGGGCGGCGCGCCGTACGCGACGCTCGACCATCCGGTGGCGTACACCGCGCAGGAGGAGGCGGCCGTGACGCACGTGCCCGGGCGAGACTGGGCGAAGACGGTCGTGTGTCTGGCCGATGGCGAGCCGATTCAGGCGGTGCTGCCGGCGACGTGCAGCATCAACGAGGAACGGCTGCGCGCGCTCACGGGCGCGCATTCGCTGCGGCTCGCCGAGGAATCGGAGTTCGACTGGCTGTATCCCGGCTGCGAACGCGGCGCCATGCCGCCGTTCGGTCCGCTCTACGGACAGCGCGTGTTCGTCGATCGCACGCTGACCGCCGATCCGGAGATCGTCTTCAACGCGGGCTCGCACGTCAACGCGATCCGCATGCGCTACGACGACTACGCGATGCTCGTGCAGCCCGTCGTCGGCGAATTCTCGCGTCATTCGCTGACGCGCAGGGTGCGCGGCGCGAGCGCCTGAGGCTCGCGCCGGACCCGGTAGGAGGAGGGCGTGAGGTGGACGCTATAAGGACGCGTTCCGCGTCTAGTTGCGGCCCTGTGTGTCCCCGTCGTTCGGACAGTGCGGGTGGCCGGTCGCGTTGTCCAGCGTGATCCGATCGTTGCCCGACGCCGGCGCGAGGTCGAGGATCTCGCGGAGGCGCCACGCGGTCGAATGATCGGCGCAGGCCGTATCACCCGAGAGACCGAGTCCGCCGATCGCGGCGTTGCCCGAATACAACCCGAGTCCGCCGCCGAAGGTGATGGTGCCGCCGACGCGCCGGCCGACCATGGGGTCGTTCCTGGTGCCGTACTGATTGTAGGGACCGTTGTAGGCCTCTTCGGGGCTCACGGGGTTGCCGCCGGCGAGACCGAAGAGAGGATTGCCCGGCGCGCCCGGCTGCACCCAGGGATACAGCTGCGCGGTGGAGATCGGCGCGCCGTCGAGGCTCAAGCCGTTGGCCGTGAAGGCCTTGGCGGCCGCGATCTGGCGGCTGAGGAGCCACTGGGCGCCGCGATTCGACCCTGAATACGCCACGGCGCAGACGACGCCTCCGCGGTTGACGGCCACGGCCCAATAGTGGTTGTTCAGGCCCGTGCCATCGGCCTGATCGGCGTCCCGGAGCGCCGCGCGAAGCCCCTGGTAGCTGACCGGGCAATCGACCTGATTGTCGTTGTTGTCCGCCCACACCGTCTGCACCGCCGGAACCGCCCCGCCCGACACGCTCAACCCGATCGCCACGAGCGCCGCGGCCGCGGCGCCGCCGAGGAAAGATCGTTGCATGACTATCTCCTTGAATGTCTTTCGATGAATTTCCGATTGGTTCCGAAGAGCTCCGAAGAGTGGCTCCAGAAGTGACGTGGTCGCGGTCAGAGGAACGTGACAAAGAAAGAACGTGGTACCATCGCCGCATGAAGTTCGGACTCCTGTCGGTCACCTATTCGGGCTTGTTCTATGACGGGCCCGCCCTTTCGGTCGAACAACAGATTCACAAAGCGAAAGAACTGGGTTTCGACGGGCTCGCGATCGAGACCAAGCGTCCGGTCGCGTCGCCGATCGATCTGCGGGCGGCCGATCGCGCGCGCATCAAGGCGGTGGCGGCGGATCAGGGGATCGCGCTGTGCGCGATCGAAAGCATGTCGAACTTCACGAGCCGCCTGATGGAAGAGCGCGAGAACAACCTCGCCATGATGCGCGCCGTGCTGGATCTCGCGAAAGACCTCGGCGTCAGCCTGGTGAAGGTGTTTCCCGCGTGGCCGGGCATCATCGACGACGAAGAAGCGACGGCGATGTATGCGCCGTACGAGCGCGGCAGCTATCACAAGCGGCTGTATCCGCCGGACCTGCGCAAGTGGCACCACGCGGTGAACGGGATCCGCGAGGTGGCGGCCTGGGCGGCCGACATGGGCATCACGCTCGCGTTGCAGAATCACGCGCCAGTGATCACGCCCGGTTACGAAGACGCGCTGTCGATGCTGCAGGAGATCGATCGCCCGAATGTGCGGCTCTGCCTCGACGTGCCGCTGTTCTACGATCGCCAGAGCGACGCCTACGTGAAGGAAGCCGTCCGGAAGTGCGGGCCGCACATCGCCTACACGCACTTCGGCGCGTGGAACTTCAGCGAGACCGACAAGGGTGAAGTGGTCCAGGACGTCGCGCCTTCGTCTGGTGTGCTGATCAACTACGACGCCTTCGTCGGCGGGCTGCACCAGATCGGCTATGACGGCTTCCTCGTGTCGGAGTATTGCCTGCCCGCGCTGGAACGTCACAAGCTGGCTGGCGTCGAGCACGTCGATCGCGCGACGCGCCATTCGCTCGACTACATGAAGCGCGTCGTGCGGCGTACGGCGCCGGCGGCTGTCACCGTTTCGGCATGAAGCGCGCGGTCCTGTCGGTTGTCATCCCGGGCATCCTCGGCGCCGCGCTGCTCTGCGCGCCGCGTCCATTGCTGGCGCAGCCTGCGTCCGGCGGTGCGGCGCAGCCGGCGGTCGCGGCACCTGTCGTCGCCGCGGCGCCTGCGCTCGACTCCGAGCAGATCGAAGCGTTCTTGTTGAACGCCTCGATCGTCAAGTCAAAGAAGATCGGCAAGGGCGTCACCGGCTCGCTGGTCGCGACGCTCACCGACGGCCGCCTGACGCACGATGCGCACATCCAGCACGTGAACATCGCGCGTCACGAGGAACGCGCCTTCAAGGATCATTTCCGCTACAACATCGCCGCGTACCGCATGGCGCGGCTGCTCGGGCTGGCGAACGTTCCGGTCTCGATCGAGCGAGTTGTCGATCAGGCGCCGGCGGCGGTCACGTGGTGGGTCGACGGCGTGCTGATGGACGAAGAGGAACGGCTGAAGCGCGAGAAGGACAAGACCGCGCCAGCCTGGCCGCGCGTCAGGACCGTCGGCTATCAGCAGGTGATGCGCGTGTTCGACGAGTTGATCGCGAACGACGACCGCAACGCCGGCAATCAGCTCTGGACGAAAGACGGCACGCTCTGGCTGATCGATCACACGCGCGCGTTCCGTCTGCAGCGCGCGCTGAAAAAAGCAGGACGGCTGGAGCGCTGCGATCGCGCGGTGTGGACGGCGCTGCAGGGGCTGACCCTCGAATCGGTGACCGCCGCCGTTGGCACCACGCTCACGAAGGACGAGATCCAGGCTGTCGTGGTGCGCCGCAATCTGATCGTCAAGCAGTTCACGAAGATGATCGAGTCGCGCGGTGAGCCTGCCGTTCTCTTCAGTCTGACTCCGTAAAATCGCGAAAAACCTCGGAAAACCCGCGGGTCTTCGCGGCAAATCATTACGAAGCAGTTCGTATTGCATTACGAACCGCTTCGTAATAGAATGCCGGGTCATGCCGCCCCGACGTCCCAAACCGAGCACCGCCGAGCTCGAGATCCTGCGCGTGTTGTGGCGCCGCGGGCCCTCGACCGTGCACGAAATCCAGCCGGAGATCGAACGCGGCAGCCGCGTGGGCTACACCACGGTGCTGAAGCTGCTGCAGATCATGTTCGAGAAGGGGCTGGTGACGCGCAACGACTCGTCGCGGCCGCACGTGTTCAAGGCGGCCGTGGCGGAGGGACAGGTCAAGAAGCGCCTCCTCACCGAGCTGGTCGATCAGGTGTTCGACGGGTCGACGATGAGCCTGGTGATGCATACGTTGTCGGCGAAGCCGGCCACGCCGGAGGAAGTGCGTCAGCTGCGTCAGTTGCTGGACGAAATCGAAGGAGGGAAGTGATGACCGTCGTCGAGAGCGTCGGCTGGGTACTCGTGCACTTCCTGTGGCAAGGCGCGGCCATCGCGGTCTTGCTTCGGCTCGTCCTGTCGCTCGCGGCGCCGTCGCGTCCGGCGTTGCGATACGCCCTGGGCTGCGCGGCGCTCGTGTTGATGCTCGCCGTGCCGCTCGTCACCGCCGCGAGGCTCGCGCCGTTCGACGCGGAGGCTGCATGGATGTCGTCTGGCGAGAGCCACTCGCCCGCGCCGGTCGCTCGTTTTGCGGCCCCTCACCCTAGCCCTCTCCCCGCAAGCGGGGCGAGGGAAACAGATACAGAGGTCCTCGCTCCTGAAAGGGGAGAGGGTGGGGTGACGGGGCGTATCGCGTCCATCCGTCTGCGTGTGACGGCGATGCTTCCGTGGCTCGTCTCCGCATGGGCCATCGGTGTGATGCTGCTGTCCGTGCGCCTCGCTGGCGGCTGGTGGCGCACGCGCGCGCTGCGGACACGCGGCGTCGATGCGATGCCGGACGCGTGTCAGCGCATGATCGCGCGGTTGCTCGAGCGGATGCGCATCGCGCGCCCCGTGGCGTTCTTCGTGTCGTCGCGCGTGACGGCGCCGATCGTGTTCGGGCACGTCAAGCCGATGGTGCTCGTGCCGGCGGCGGTGCTCGCAGGCCTGAGCCCGAGTCAGCTCGAAGCGATTCTCGCGCACGAGCTCGCGCACGTGCGGCGTCACGACTATCTGGTGAACCTGCTGCAGACGGTGATCGAGACGGTGCTGTTCTATCACCCCGCCGTCTGGTGGGTCTCGCGTCAGGTGCGTCAGGCACGCGAGGAATGCTGCGACGACATCGCTGTCGCCGCCTGCGGCGATCGGAAGGACTACGTCGAGGCGCTGCTCGGCCTCGCCCAGATGCGTCACGCCGCGGCCACTGCCGCGCTCGGCGCGACCGGCGGATCGCTGCTCGCACGCGCGCGCCGTCTGCTCGCCGACACGGAGCGCGAAGGCACGTCGCCGCGTTTGACCGCGAGCGCCATCGCCATCGCCGTGGCGGGCATCGCGCTGGCCGGCATGTCGTCGATGGCCGCGACCGAACCCGTGATGGTCACGCCGCTCGGGCGTTCGGTCGGGTCACTCGCGTCACTCGCGTCGTCATCATCCTCCATCGACAATCTGGAAGCGCCGGCGTCGGCGGCCGATCAGAAAGAAGAGATCGTGCAGCGGAAGCCGCAGCCGCCGCAGCCGGTGATCGCCGCGCCAGACGCGGCGGCCTCGTTCGCGGCACGGCGCGAGTGGGCAGAGCGGGAAGCGAAGACACGCGGCGCCTCGCGCTATTGGATCGGCTACTCGATCCGTCCGGTGAAGGGGATGCATCCCGTGATCTATTTCGATCGCGAGAGCATGGTGATGGCCAGCGGCGGCGTGCGAATCTCCGGCCATTTCTTCAGCGATCGGATGGACGGCCTCGAATACTCCGGACAGCCGCTCGCGATCGCCAACGCGGATCCCTCGGCGATCAAGATCCTGCTGCTCCTCGAAACGCGCGGCGGCGCGCCGCGGCTGTCACGCGTGCACGCGAGCACGATGGCACTTCCGTTCGAAGCGGACAAGCGTCCGATCTTCTGGCTTGGCGGCGCAGACACGGCATCGAGCATCGCGTTGATCGACGGCTTCTACGCCGCCGCGTCGACGGAGGAGATGAAGAAGGATCTGGTGAACACGGCGGGCATTCACGACGATTCGCCGAAGGTCGTGGCCTGGCTGGAGCGTCACGTGCAGGGCAGCGAAGGCGACGAGATCAGAGCCGAGGCGGTGGAAGCGCTCGCGTGGCACCCGATTCCGGCGGCGCTCGCGGCGCTGGAGCGTTCGGCGCGGCAGGATCGTGCGTCGAAGGTGCGCCAGGAGGCCGCCGAGGCGCTGGGTGATCTCCAGATGCCGGAAGCGGCCCCCGTGCTCGAGAAGCTCGCGAAATCGCTCGACGATCGCGAGGCCAGGCGCGAGGCGATCGAGGCGCTCGGCGAGCGTCCGGAGATGTCCGCGCGCGACACGCTCGCCGAGATCATCCGCGACGAGGCGGATACCGATCTGCAGCGCGAGGCGGTGGAGACGCTGGGCGACTTCAAGGACAAGCGCGGCGAGGCGCTCCTCCGCGAGATTCTGCGCACGCATCCGAAGGCCGACGTGCGGCGCGAGGCGCTCGAGACGCTCGTCGATCGCGAGGCGCCAGCGGAAGCGCTGACCTTGCTGCGTGACGTGATCCAGAACAACGTGGAAGCCGACGTGCGCCGCGAGGCCGTGGAGCGGCTCGCGGACGTGAAGGATGGCGCCGGCGCCACAGTGCTGATCGAGATTGCCCGCACGCACGCGAGCGAAGACCTGCGCGCGGAGGCAGCGGAGTCGCTGGCCGATGTGAAGTCGTCGGCTCAGGTCGTGCCGGCGCTGAAGCAGATCGCGATGTCCGACAGCGCGCTGCACGTGCGCAGCGAGGCGATCGAGGCGCTGGCGGATCTGAAGGACGGTCAGGGCATCGACGCGCTGATCGAGATCGCGCGCGATCACACCGATCGCGACACCCGGAAGAAGGCGGTCGAAGCGCTGGCAGACAGCGACAATCCGAAAGCGCGCAAGTTCCTCCAGCAGGTCCTGACGAAGCCGTCCGGCGACTAGCCTGCTTTCTCATCCATCCCGAACAACATATCGCCTTGAGCGGCCGCCAACGAGCGGCCGCTCCTGTCCTGGCGGGCGCCGAAGCATGATATTTCGCGAACGCTGGAATATAGGTTATGCTGGCCTTCACCGGAACGTTTCCGGGGAAGCGTGAGGGGGAATGGCGCGCGACGAACTCCAGCTCCTGCAGGGCACGCTCGACGTGCTCGTCATGAAGACGTTGGCCGGCGGTCCGCGGCACGGCTACGACATCGCGCGGTGGATCCGCGAGACGACCGAGGCCGAGCTCCAGGTCGAGGATCGCGCCCTGTACGTGTCGCTCCACCGCATGGAAGAGCGCGGCTGGCTCGAAGCGGAGTGGGGGCTCACCGACAACAACCGCAACGCGAAGTACTACCAGCTCACGCGCGAAGGCCGGAAGCAGCTCGCCGCGAAGACGGCGACGTGGTCGCGTTATGCGGCCGCGGTTTCGAAGATCTTGCAGACCGCCTGACGAAGGCCGTTCGAT
>Ga0075367_10000408_pt1 | contig 15841 bp, 7 predicted proteins | sample EndMethybrTD3032_FD_71399 | JGI IMG/M metagenome (GOLD analysis project Ga0075367, IMG submission 71399) | Populus endosphere microbial communities from Tennessee, USA - Endosphere MetaG P. TD hybrid TD303-2 | ecosystem: Host-associated > Plants > Roots > Endosphere | place: USA: Tennessee... | reverse complement strand
CATTATCACAACCTAGTAAAATATTTAATTTATGAGTATGAGACAGGTATTATACATTAAAAAACCAAATTCTGAAAATTTGGTTTTTATTTGAAAAACTGTCTATGCCTTATTTTCATAAATTAAGTTAATAATTTGCGTATCCTTAATAGGAAAAATTTTATTAAGAATATAATCAATATCCGATTCTTCTTTTATTTGTTCAAATTTCTTTTCATACTTACCAAAAAATAAATCTTAAGTGATTCCTGAGGTGCAAAAAGCTAATACTTTCTGTAGAGGAAAAAAATGATCCGGAAAAGAAAAGCTTATTGGAATTCTATTTTAAAATCCATCACGGGGTAGTACCTTACAGCGTGAAGTGATGGCTGGCGTAACTATTTTTTTAGCCATGCTGTATTCTGTGGTGGTTATACCGAATATGTTAAAGCTGGCCGGTTTTCCGCCGTTAGCAACTTTTATAAGCACTTGTTTAGTGGCGGCGTTTGGTTCTTTATTGATGGGATATGGGCAAATTTGCCGAATGGCAGGTTGTGCGGTTTCTAATATTGTCACTGGGATTATGTTGGGGATTTAGCTCTTTGGTAATTGGGCGGATCTGTACGGAGGAATGGCGACAATTAACTATTGGAACAATCATGATTGCAGTGATATTTTAGTGTTATTTTATGTCAGTGGGTGGGCAATTTAATGTTGCGCAGCGGGAATTATTCCATTAGGAGCAAGATTAATCGGTCAATATTTAGCTGTGATCCTAGACAAAATCGCATAAAGAATTTTTAATCGTTATTAACTTAATTATTTTCAGTTATTATGAAATTTATAACATGAAGGAAGGAATATCTATTCAACTTCTTTTGGGTAAAAAATCTTTCGCTAAAGAAAAAATATTTTTGTTTTAAACAATTTATCAGACTGTTCTATTGACTCACAATATAAGGAGAAGAGCGATGCCAAATCCACAACCAGAGCAAGAAATTAATCGACCGGTGAGCTATCCAGATAATTATTATTTATCTTTTCCTGATACATCACTCTCAGAAAAATTACTGAATTTTTATTTTTACTCGGAAGAAAAAATATGGACTGAAGAGCGGTTGAATACCCAGATTGCAAAAAAAATCTATCAACTTCCCGAAGGAATTTACCCTCATTATTATAAAGACAGTCATTCTGAATTTAATGCCTATTCCAACACAGAAACAGGTCGTGCAGCGATTGCGGAGATACGACAAGAATTAACCCAATGTTTTACTTATTTAGAAGATTGGGCGAACAAGTATGAGTTAGAAGTGATTAGAACGGTACCTAGTGAGGAAATTAACGAACAAGGGGAAAAAAAACTGAGCTTGAAACGTAAAAAAGAAACTGTCAAGAGCGAACTAGATTATTTCATTAAAAAATTACTACAGAATGGTTTTCCCGAGAAGACGTCATTGTTCTATGCGGATGGAAAAAGAGCAATAGAAACTATTGCTTTGTTAGTTTGTCATGACAATGATGATGATATCAAAGATATTGATTTAGAGTTTCGTCAAAATCAACTTATCGAGTTAACCACCGACGGGAACTTGAGGATGTGTGCCGAAGGTTGCTTTTCTCGTTTTTCAGAGATAGCAGAAACTCTGAAAAATTATGGTGAGTTTGGTTTACTGAGTTTGATAAAAACATCGCTTATTTTCTTGGCTAGAAAAGTTGTACGGAATCGATTTAGAGCTAATCACCATTATTTAGAATTTTTATGTAGGGTAGTCGGTATTTCTCCTATCGGCAATGAAATTCACGCGCATAATTATCTTATTAATAAGTTGTTAGTTGAGTTAAAATTAGAATCGTTAATGATACAAGACGATCGCGTCAGTATTTTTGAGAATGTTCAGAATCCAATTAAGCACCAGTATATAAAGGATATTTATCAGCAATTTAATGAGAATTTTAAAGCCGAATTTAATGTAAACTATTTAATTAAGTTTATTGCCGAACAGTTCTATCAAAAGGAAAATATTCATTTCCCTACCGAAGGAGTGAGTACTCCATTAGAGCTGGAAGTCGTTAATAATTTTTTAACTGTGCTAGGCGACGATCTCGAGTTTAATAGCCATGAAATTTTAGATTATGATGAAGTTACAAAAAAAATCGTATTAAAAGACCGCACGGCTTTATTTATCACGATTGTGGAACGTTTAATAAATAAAGGTTGGATCAACTTTAATCGTTTATTACAACGCTATGATGCTTTAAGGCCTTATTTTAATCAAGATTATGAAATGATTCCCTCTATTCCTCGGTTAGATAAATTAACGAGCTCGGATTATCGGATATTTCCTGGAGACATAAGATTTACTTGGTTAAAGATAGAAGAAGAGAGAATACCATTACTTAGCTTTTTAAAAAGTGGTAAGGATTCGGTTTTATCTAGTGTAAAAGCATTATTTCCGGGAGAGTCACTCGGTTCTTTACTGGATCATTCAGAGGATCTTACGCTCTTTTTCAAGAATCTTCCCTCTATAGACCATGAAGAGGCATTAAGTTGGATGCAAGCGAATGGATTGGATTTTCCGACCATTATGTTAAATAAATTTTTATATACTCAAAAAATTATGCAATCTCGATTTCTACATGGTAGAGGGAGTTTTTTACTGATTAAAGACTTTAATAAATTATTTAGTAACTTAGCTGCGTTACCAAAATTTTTAGAACTTGTTAATACGAAGGGTTTGATCCGTAAATTATTAAAAGAGAATGCTGAAAGAATTCGTGATCTTGGAAGGGGCGATTTCCCGATCACCTTTAATAAGTTTATTCGACATATTTTAAAAGGGGGGTTTCGCGACTTTAATCACTTAGTTTTTGAAAAAAAGCCGGAAGCTGCAAGCGGTAGTGGAGAGCTCTATCTTAAAGATATTGATTTTTCTAACGCAGATTTAGAAAAGACAATATTTAATGATCCGATGAATAATTGTGTTTTTTCTGATGGGATCTTTAAAGATCTAAAATTTAATTTGCCAATTAATACCATAAAATTTAAAAATTCTCGCTTGGAAAGACTAGGTATCTATACTGATGCATTGAATGTTGATTTTAGTGATGCTTCCGGTGATATTTTACTGAATGGAAATTTTAAGTCGATAGAGTTTATTCGTTCATCATTAAAGATTCAGATTAACGGTGTGCTTGATGGGAGTGATTTAAGCGATTCAACAAGCCAAGTCATTATGAATGGCGATATTCAAAATAGTAAAGCCGATAATTTTAAAGGGGAGTTAAAGATTAACGGTAAGCTAAGTAAATTGATTTTAACCAGAGGAGATAGAACATTAACCCAGTTAACAGTGGATGGAAATGTTCACGCTTGCCAGTTGCGAGATATGAAGTTTAAACAAATTACCATTAATGGGGAAATTAGTGATTCATATTTTACAGCAACTGATTTTAGAGAAACGCGTTTTATTGAAAAAATGTCGGCTACTATTTCTCAAGAGAAAAGTATTTTTTGTGGTCAATTTCGTTTTGATTTGGAAAAAATGGATGGCTCTCAAGCCTTTTTCTCTCATTCACAATTTTCGACTGCCTCATTGACTGAGTTTTTGAGACATCCAGCGATGCAAGCTTTTGTAAAATCACAGCAAGTTTTTCCTTTGCTGATGGCAACTAATTTACACGAAGTAGATTTTCAAGACAGTATGCTACAGCGCGCTTTAAAAAGATTTTCTACCCTTTATTTTGACGAGACTAATTTGCAGTCCGTTGATTTTTCTGGTTTTAATTTCAAAAAAGTTTCTTTTAAAAAAGCGAACTTACAAAATGTGAACTTTAATCGCGCAAATCTCAAGGCTGCGGATTTGAGAAACTGTGATTTATCAACAGCGCATTTAGAAGAAGCCAATGTAGCAGCGGCAAAAATTGATGGTCTTCAACTCTGTAGCAAGCAATTATTCCAATTTTATGAACAAAATCATAGAGATTTTTCAAAAGTACGTTTAGTAGGCCTGTTAGAGGAGGGATTCAGTGAGCGCTTATTGACAGGAGCAAAATTATCACCACAGATTTTTGAACACCTGATTGCTCAGGGGTTCAAAAATTTTCAAGCTGTTGATTTAACCACTATTCCTCATGAATTAGTGATGCAACATTCTATTCGGAACGATCTTTTTTTTGACCAAGCACTATTATCAAGAGCTTCTGATTTAATAACCCTCTGTTCAGAAACGGGAGAAACCTCTTCAAGAAAAAAACGTGAAATTCCTTGTTTAGAACAGAAAGAGATAGAAGAGGTTATGGAAATTTACGCAGGAGAATGGACGGGTAACATTCATAGTCAAAGATTTCTTTCTGCTATGAGGAAGTTACCGGAAGAGAAACGTGTGCAGCTCATCCGATATATAAGTAACAAACCCATCCTAGGTCCAAACGAATCGGAAGTTAAGCAACTGATACATCAAGAAAGGATACAAGCCCATTTTACTCGGTTGACTCGAATTTCTAATGCTATCACCCATGGTTTGATAACTAAGAATATAGTGAGGGATTTTCTAAGTGGAAATTACCAAGGATTAGCGGTTAATTTCGGCTTTATAGGCGGAGAGCATCTATTAGGAAAGCTTTCTGAGGCGAGTTTTGCAAATGGTGAAAAATGGTTATTAGTCGCAAGAAAACAATGGCTAGGTCGTTTCTTGAAAATGGCGGCGCCTTTTTTAGAGCGAGGCAGCATGCTCTTTATAATTTTTAGCATGAAGGAGCTGCGAATCAATGATCCCGATGGTCTAGTGGATTTTATCTCAAATACTGCTTATTTATCGACAGAGTTTTTACAGTTTTATGCAGGGGTGATGAGGGCTGTAGGACTCTACACGGGTGCGGCGATTAACACCGTGGGAATGACGGTAGGCACGTTGTTATTTTTGGGAACTGATATTTATAAGGCGGTTAAAAAAGTTGAGAGAATGAATGTAGCATTGAGGCTAACAGGCGGAGAAAAGACTCTCGAAGGAATACGTAGCTTTCTAGGAATGAATCCCCAAGCTTATCTACAAGAACTTATCGATAAAAAACAAGTTATTAACCAATTAGTGCAACAAGCATTAATGTTTTTAAATCGGCATCCTTTTTTGCAAGCTTATGTATTTCCTACAGGGACTATGGTACAAGATTGTCCTAAATATCCGTTAACAAGTAAACTAATGTTACATAAGGCATGTGATATCTTCTTGAAGATTATTTCTTTTGGTCGAGATAAAGGTAGGACCTGTGATGAAGAAGTCTCAATTGAGGCGTCTGATCCGCAGTGCAATCGTCAACACTATCAAACTGATTTGAATAATGTAGTATTACTAGATAAAAAAAGAGCAAACAAAAGAGTGTATTTTAGAGAATCTCAAACTCCAATAATACGCAGAAATAGATTCAATATAGGATATAAAGCCAAGTCAACTATAAATTGGGGTCGACTCAAACCAGACAATGCCTTTTGTTTTCCAAGAGGAGAGGAACAAGCAACAGAATTCCTTTATACGTGTAAAAAAGCGCTAGGGATAGAAGTAAGCTCTAAAACAGGTAATTATACGCTAATTGAAGTGGGAGAAGGCCATGATAGAGTAACAGGATTCTTGGAAAGGCCTAATATTATTTCTGCGAGTAATGGCTATAAAACCTTGGAGGGCGGTAAAAAAGATGATCTGTTTATCTTACTCGGTGATGTTGTTGTCGGTACTATCGATGGTAAGCGAGGGACGAATACACTGGATGTAAGTAATTTCGCAGTAGCAGCGAATGGATTACAGATAGATTTTAATAAAGGATATTTAAAGCATAATTATTATACGCAGCAAACACTACAACTGAGTCATTTACAACAGATATTGGCAAGAAAAAATTTGCCAGATAGGATTACGGTTGCTTGTGATACGATTTATGTGGATGGAAATGCAGGAAAAAATCAGAGTCATCCCGATATTATTCATATACCAGCTAATTCTTGTTTTTATGATCTGCAGTTAATACTTCATGCTAATACCCAGATTGTTAATCAAGCATTAAGAGGGAATGTTTCCTATTTAGTAATGTTGCAGGAAGAAGAGGGAGAAGCATTAATTGATTTAGATCCACACAACTCAGAATTACGACACAATTTCTTTTTTAACTATACCTTGAATGATGTAGATGGTATAGAAGTGAAACCGGTTAATAATAGGAGCCAAGTGCTTACCTTGCGTTTTTTAGCTGAGAATCGTTCGAATAATGGATTTAATGTGAGTATTCCATCATCTACGCAAAACACATATACATTGGCTGATCAAATAGAAATTAAAATAGCCGAACAAAATGTTCAGATACTGCAAAAGAGTCAACAAATAGTCAGTAATTTTATTCAAAATTACATTGTTCTTGCTAGAAAGTTGCATGCATTTATTACTGTTCAAGGCAAGGATGAGTCGCTGATCATTGGAAATCGGCATCCCAATATCATGGCGAATGATCCTGAAGCACGAAAAAGTCACCTAATAGGAAATGGAGGTGAAAATGTTTATGTTATCAGCGCTCAAGAAAAAATTTACCTGCAAGTAATACTGTATCGTTATTATAGTACTAATTTTATGCAGGATACTTTGGATTTACGGTCCTTAGCACAACAGTATCAGAATCTCACTGGTGAGAGACCCCAGTTGCGTGTGCATGATAATAGTCAGAGCAATATTCTTGATGAATATGATCTACTGTTGGTTTTGCAAGCTAAATATCCGCTTGGTATGAATCAAGGACCCGATTTACCGCCTTTTTGTCAAGTTATACTAAAAAATGCCCGAGTAAGTCGATGGAATTGGTATAGAGAACTAAAGGTGATCTATGATCGAGCTCCGTTGCGTATTGAACAACACGCTTTACATCATTGGAGAATGATCCCAGAGCTACTCCAATTTGACCACACTGTAAAAAATATATTTATTTCTCCAGAAGATGTGGATATGAATACCCGCGTTCTGGTGGAAAGAAATATGGGTCCGCTAAGCTTTTTACGGGATGGAGTACGAAATGGAGAAGACTTAGCGGATCTAGTGATTACTAATATAAATCCTCAAGTTCGCGAAGAAGATTTTTGTACAGTGGTTTTGAAACGGTTTTATCAGGACGTTAAATTAAGTACCTTAACCATCGAATTTATGGACCAAACCATTGAGTTAAGGAAAAAAAGACGACATCTTGAACAAATATTGACATTATCGGAATGGCTTAAGCAAACCGAAAGAGCAGTCTATCAGACGGTATTAGGTGAAACGGTAGAAAAATCAAGCTTATTAATCCATCCTCAAATAGGAGAGGGAAATCCACTTAGAATGAATAATACACATCCAGTTCCTCTAGTAAGAGATACTCGCTCAACTGTATGGTTTTCGACGCCTGTGCGAGTAGTCGCGGTTGGAAGTGTGCTATCTGGGCTCATCGCAGTGAGTTATCTCTTTTTTGTTAAACCTTTTCTAGGAAGAAGACGCTTATCTCCAATCCAAGACGCAGCGGCGGTTGTGATTCCATTGATGGCTCAACAAGTTGTGCAACAAGCAGAAGCCATACAAAGCGATGCCAAAGCCCTGATAGCTTGTTTCAAGCCAGTTTTTAAAAATGATGAATGTACTAAAAGCCAGTTGGAGAGAGGGGAAGTGGGTTCTTGTGCGAACGGGGATACGAAAGTAGCCTGGTTTAAAGAGAAGGAAAGCGATTCTTTATCGTATGTTATTTCGGATCGTGTTAATAGTGACGCTTCTTCGGGGCGTCTATTTTTCAAAGGAGATGATTTATATTTTATTCATTCTGATCAATGTCAGCAACATATTCCTTTGGAAGGAATAAATAGTGCTTTTTTACCTGTGCTTGCGCAAGATTATTTAGTTCAGCAGTTGCTCACTTTAGTTGAGCAACAAAGACTGAGAAAACAACAGGAATATGAAGTTGCTGTGGAGCAATTTAAACAGGGAGCGAAGGTGATAGCTTGCTCTTATCTTGGTGAGCAAGTTTTAGTACACAGTCACTTGGGAGATTATTTCCGCGTTATAGGTTTAAGACTGAATTGGCAACAACGAGATGTTAGTCATTGGTCAAGTCGAATGCTAAAGTTCAGCTTCAATTACAATGTACTTTCGATCGGATCAATCAGTGGAGTTTGTCTAGAAACGGCACTGTTACATCCCTTTGTACAATTAACATTACTAAGAAATACTTATCGAGGGAAGTTGGTGATACGTTTTATAGCAGATTTATTACAGTTTGGAGTGTCTGTTTCAACGTGTACCCCTGCTTTGATTGAATTTTTATGTTATCAACATGCTTGGAGTCACGAGATAGCAGTGGGTTTACGAGGGTCATTAGCCCTGTTAGAAGTGATAAATGATCCGAGTAGTTGGTATTTAGCCGTTTGTTTGTTTATTTTACCTCAGATACCGTATCTGCTTGAAAACCTGGGGATCCCAGTAACGCGTTGTATCAGTCATACTCTGGAGATGTTAAAAAGATTTTTGCTTCCCTATAGCTTATTACTCAGTGTGCAAGAAGATCCTGAACGACTCAAAATAAAGGCAATCGATTTAGAAGCAGCGGATCAGCGAGTAAGCAAAGGTCAAGAGCGGATAGTATCTGTATATAACTTGGGAGTGGGGTTTTTTAGCAAAGCAAAGATTTCTGAAGAGAAGACCAATGATACGGAGTTTTCCCATGGGGCATCTTTCTCGGAAAGAACCCGCAAGTATTGTAAGTAACACACAGTCACTTGAAGTCACTTAACCTAAAAATAGCCGCGTTTTAATGGTGTATTTTTGCTAGCAATGTATAATCTTTAGCATTATTGACTTTAACCTTAAGGTTAAGATTAATATTTCTTCAACTTCATTAACTTTAAAACTTTACATGAATCCTATTATTACGCTGATTTATAGTTTTACTCTCAGTTTTGCACTGTTATTTGTGAGTCTGGCTGAAGCCAAAACTCAGATTATTAATTTGACCGTGGCGTATAAACAGGTCAATTTTACCGGAACGCCGACGCAAGCAATTAGCGTCAACAATCAAATTCCTGGTCCCATTTTACACCTAAAAGAAGGCCAACCGGTCCTCATTAATGTGCATAACCGACTTAATGTCGGCACGACCCTTCATTGGCATGGTTTGTTGGTTCCTTGGCAAATGGATGGGGTAAGCGGTGTGAGTCAACCACCCATACCCGCCGGCGGTTTTTTCCAATATCGTTTTACACCGCATCAATCCGGGAGTTATTGGTATCATGCCCATGACGGTTTCCAAGAGCAGCAAGGTTTGTATGGTGGTATTGTTATCGACGCTAAAACTCCCGCGGTTCATCACTATAATAAAGATTTTGTCGTTGTACTGTCTGACTGGAGCAACACACGTCCGCAGCAAATATATGCCAATCTTAAAAAAGTCGATGGCTATTATGATTCACGTTTTCCTTTACAACCTTCTCTATTCAAGTTTATTTACGATTATAGAAACGCTACGCCTTTAAAGCGCCACCAATTGTTACGTAGTTATAGAATGATGCAAAAAAGTCGTATGAATATTTATGATTATAGTGATATTGCTTACGATGCGTATTTACTGAATGGGCGCATAAGTCAACAACCTTGGACACGCAAGGTGAAATTAGGCGATACCGTTCGTCTCCGTTTTATTGGGGCAGGGGCAAGCACTAATTATAATGTTAAGCTGGATCACGGCAGGATGAAAATTGTTCAAATCGATGGTAATAACATTAAACCTTTTACAGTCGAACACTTCAAGATTGAACCCGGTGAAACCTATGATGTTTTAGTAACCATTAAACATTTAGGCGCTACGGTTATTTATGCCGAATCAATAGACACCTTAGGACATGCGATGGGTGTACTGACTACCACTCCGAATGTAGCAGTTAATATTCAAGACGTTAAACCGTTTCCTGAACCTGTCCCAATTATGATGGGGAACATGGAAATGCATTCCAATTCTTTGCCTAGCATGAGTTCCTCGGCTATGCCGGGTATGAGCATGCGTAACGCACCCATGTCGAACATGAAAAGTTTAACAGAAGGCTCGCCCTATCAAAAAATAATTGCAGCGGTTAAGACCAATAATCCTAATAAACCGATAGAAAAAACGATACACATGGATTTAACGGGTTATATGAATCGTTATATTTGGTTCATTAATGGCGTGACCATGAATAATGCAAAACCAATTTTATTAAAACCCGGCAAGCGTTATCGAATAATATTTACTAATCATTCGATGATGGATCACCCTATGCACATTCATGGTCATTGGTTTATTTTACGTAATGGGCATGGTGCCTACGATCCTTTGTTACACACAGTTGTTGTGCCACCGATGTCAACAGTGATTGTCGATCTAGATGCCGATGCAAGTGGACAATGGTTTTTTCATTGTCACCAGCTTTATCACATGGCAGCCGGAATGGCACGAGTATTCCAATACACAACGTTGATCGATGTGACACCTGCAAAGCAGACGGCGCAAAATATCGTTAAACCTTCAACTTATGCAAACCAAGCGATAGTTCGTGTTCAGCATTTACCTATCGATCAAAGCGTAGTTAATCATCCTGCGGATCATGTGCCGCGATTTTTTAGTGCCAATTTATTGGATGTTAATCAGAATTTAATTAATAACGATCAAGAAATTACTTATAAAGGTATGTTTGGAGGTGATAATAACAAGCTGCAATTATATTTGGAAAATGCCGAAATGAGGCAGGGCATTATTAAAAATGCCAATCTGGATATATTTTATTGGCACGCTATGAGCCAGTTCTGGGCAATTAAAGGGGGTGTGAATTATGTGTATCGTCCGGCGCTGACTCCTTATTTTCAACCGGGCTTGGGTATTGAAGGCTTAACCCCTTATTTTATCCAAACCGATATTCGAGCCTACTATCATAACGGCAGTAGTAAACTGGATCTAGATTTTAGTCGCGATACACAAATAGCGCATAATTTTTTTATCCGAACCGAAGTAGAAGGTTTATTCGCAACTAAAACGGTTGCGCGTGATTTAGTGGGTAGTGGATTCAACGAATTGCAATTAACGTTAAGACCGTATTATCAAATCAATCCAACACTTGCCGTGTATATCCAATACCAACACACCGGTAATTATGGTAACACACAAAGATTATTTCAAGAAAATAATCTTTCGACTAATGATAATACTTACAGTGTGGGATTGTCGTTATTGTTTTAACTAAATAATCATTAATTTTTGAAAAATAGGGCTTAGTATGAAATATTACACCATTGGAAAGTTGGCTAAATTAGTTCAGCAAACCCCAGTAACGATACGTTATTATGAAAAAATTGGCTTAATTCCTATGTCAAAACGCAGTGTAGGGAATTTTCGTCTCTATCCAGAAAGTCTTATACCTAATTTTTATTTTATTCAAAACGCGAAGTTGGTGGGTTTCGATTTAAATGAAATTAAATGTTTGCTTGATATAGAAACTAATCAATTACCCAGTCAGCAGATAAAGTTACACATGCAACAAAAAATTTCTTTCATTGAAACTAAAATAAAAGGCTTGCAGCGTATAAAACAGGCTTTAATGGATTGGGAAAATGCCTGTGATGGTCATGTTTCAATCACCGCATGTCCTATTCTTAAAACGCTTTATCTTCCCCCAGAGGATATTCGTGACTATTTACAACAGCAGAAATGATTGGGCAGTTTGAATTTATTAAATTCATGGATAAATTTTTAATTCACAAAAATAAAAAGAATTTTTGTTAAAAATCCTTTAAATTTCTATTTTTTATCTATATTTTCCCTGTTTTAGGCACAATGAGAAGATAGTAGCTTATTATGTATTTTTAAATTTTTGAAAGATTAGTTAAAATTAAAAATAAAAAACAGCGTTATTATTCAACGAATACTTTTTTAGTTTATTTCTCTAATGAATTAAGTAATCTTATGGATAATTTTTTTTTAAACAAAACTACATTATTACAGGAGTAATATTATGGTAGAACATATTCACCAAGAAAATAATTATGAACCCGCTCATCACCGACATGGAACCGTCGGAGGAGTAGAAACTCAAGCAAATCCACAACCACGGCATGGCAGAATAGTCACTCCCCCATCTCGAGCTGATATTTACTTGGCCGATTGGAGAGAGCTAATGGCTTAGAATCCGGTAAGTTCTTTCCAGCACGCGTAAGCGGCCTTACCGATCCTGTTGTTCCTTCGGATGTTCCAAACGTAACTCCTCCTGAGGATGGCCGCATCGCCAGCGCAGGACAGAGCAACTCATTTATTCTTGATGAAGTCAGAGATTGGTACAAGCATCCGGTTAGTTCAGGTCAAACTATAGAGTTTCGATGGGTTTTTACTGCAGCGCACACTACTCGCCGTTATAATTATTTTATAACCCGAGTAGGTTGGCATACCAACCAAGTATTAACGCGTGAACAATTTGATTCTGATCCGATTGCTGTCTTTGAAGAATCATGCCAGCCTTTCTGGAATTGCTCGCCACCTACAACAGGACCCACGCATCACTTTACGCTACCGGTACGTACAGGGTATCACGTTATTTTGGCTGTCTGGGAAATTGCGGACACAGGAAATGGTTTTTATCAAGTAATTGACTTTAATTTTACAAATTAAAAAATAAAAGTTGATGCCGTGATTTGAGTTGAGATAACGGATAAATTTATTTACGCAAATCATGGTATCCTTAAATAAAATTTTTTAATTGATGGTTTTAAATATTTAAATTATCTTAAAAAATTGTTGTTTCTATCCAAAAATTCTTGTGTAATAGTATATTATCAATAGGCGGAGATAGCCTGTGGCTTTTCCAATTAAACGTGTTACTTTTATTAGCATTCTTGTCATTATCGCTTTATTGGTTATTTTTGTGCCTTTAATAATGAAAGATTACCATGCGGATGACGTATTCTCGTTTACTATTCCCAGCTCACCGGTTCCACCCAGCGCCGCATTATTACCAATGATTTCAGATAAGCCGAGTATGAAAAATTTGCTAAGCTATCCTTTGACACCCGCAAAAGCGTGGGTGGTTGAATTGCCCGACATTAAAGATCCTGCACAAGCTGAAAATTTGGTCCAGACCTTACGGCGTAAAGGCTTTAATACTTATAGTCGTCAATACAAAAGTTTGTTAGGCATGTTGACACGTGTTTTTGTAGGCCCGGAAATTAAACCAGAGAAAATGAAACAAGTAGCTGAACAACTTAATACCGAGATGCATCTTACGACACAAGTGGTTGCATTTGATCCCTTACTAAGTCAATAAATGCCAAAAAAAATTAAAAAATTAAGTTTTGCCGAACGAGCGACAATTTGTTTAAACACAAGTGCGCAACGTTTATGTCAATTAATAGCAGATAAACAAACTAATCTTTGTTTATCTGCTGATGTTAATTTTTCTGCTGAATTACTTAGTTTGGTTGATAAAGTAGGAGAGGAAATTTGTCTATTAAAAACCCATGTCGATATATTGTCTGATTTCACACCTAATTTCATCAAGCAACTAAAACATTTAGCTGAAAAATATCAGTTTTTTATCTTTGAAGATCGTAAGTTTGCCGATATTGGTTATACCGTTAAACAACAATATGCAGGAGGGGTTTACCAGATCGTCGATTGGGCAGATTTCGTTAATGCACATATCGTACCGGGTCCGGGTATAATCCAAGGTTTACAAGAAGTAGGCCTCCCGAGAGGGCGTGGGTTATTGTTACTTGCGGAAATGAGTTCCATAGGTTCTTTAGCTACAGGTGCTTATACCGAAGCGAGTATTAATATGGCTAAATACTATCCCGATTTTGTCATGGGGTTTATTGCACAGCATCAATTAACCGAAAACCCAGGTTTGCTCCACATGACCCCTGGCGTTCAGTCCGATGCTAAAACTGCCGATGGTCTTGGTCAACATTATATCTCTCCCGAACAGGCGATTACACAAAATGGCACGGATATCATCATAGTCGGTCGGAGTATTTATCAAGCAAAGGATCCTGTGGCGAAAGCCCAGCATTACCGAAAATTGGCTTGGAAGGCTTATTTAACATGTTGTTAATATCCGAAAAAAAATCGCTTATTCCCGTGATTACCATAGACGGTCCAAGTGGTTCAGGTAAGGGTACGATTAGTCACTTATTAGCCCAAGAACTAGGTTGGCATTTTCTCGATAGCGGGGCTATTTATCGCGCCGCCGCCTGGATTGCGATAGCCACACAAACGCCTATTGAAGAGGATAGCTTACTTCCTTTAGCGACAAACTTAGCGCTAAATTTTAGCATTCAGTCTTCTGAACAGTTGCTTAGAATTTTTTGGCAACAGCAGGATATTACTGATGACATTCGTACCGAAGAAATAGGTCAATTAGCCTCGAAATTAGGAGGCTATCCTAAGGTTCGGCAGGCATTATTAGCCTATCAACGAGCATTTCGTCGTGCTCCTGGTTTGGTAGCAGATGGTCGGGATATGGGCAGTGTTGTTTTTCCTGACGCACAACTTAAAATTTTCCTTGAAGCGAGTCTCGAAGAACGTGCTAAACGGCGTTATTTACAGTTGAAGGCAAGGGGGAAGCATGTTAGCCTTAACGCTGTGCGAGCAGAGCTTGAGCAACGTGATCGTCAAGATAGGCAGCGCCCGGTAGCGCCACTCATAGCGCCTAAGGAGGCTATTACTATTGATACCACGCACTTAAGCATTCAAGAGGTGTTACAGCTTATCAAAAGTAAGTTGGCACAGGCTCAAACGAAGTCGTAACAAAGGGTATTAGACGAAATTTCCAGAAAATTTTATCTAATGAAACTAAGCTGGACGAGGTGGAACGAGAATTTTAGATAAAGCGCAGGCGCGGATTTGGCAAGGGGCGGAGTTAACTTAAGTGTTAATGAGCACCGCAGACAAGCTCGCAATACAGCAATTTGTCTAAAGCCGATTTTTTTCGCCGCAGGTCCAATAATTAACCGCGCATATTGCGCTTTAACCGTGGTTCTCTAAAAAAGAACAAGTGATATAACTATATGAGTGAGAGTTTTGCACAGTTACTCGAGGAGAATTTCTCCGAACGTGTTTTTTACACCGGGATGATTATTACCGGAACCGTTGTCCGTATCGAAAAAGACCGGGTTGTTGTCAATGCGAATTTAAAATCTGAAGGTTTGATTCCCATTGAGCAATTTTATAATGAAGCCGGTGAGTTAGAAGTCAAAGTGGGTGACCAAATTGATGTCAGCATAGAATCTTTAGAAGATGGTTTTGGCGAAACGCGCTTATCGCGTGAAAAAGCCAAACGTGCAGAAATGTGGACGGCGTTACAGCGTGCACACGATGCTGATACGGTGGTGACAGGAAAGGTCACAGGAAAAGTAAAAGGTGGTTTTACAGTAGAAATCGGTAATCTACGCGCTTTCTTACCAGGTTCGTTAGTGGATGTACGTCCAGTACGAGATTCTAGCATTATCGAAGGTAAAGACCTGGAATTTAAGGTCATTAAGCTCGATCCTAAGCGTAACAATATTGTTTTATCGCGACGCGCGGTACTAGAGTCTGAAGGTCAAGCCGGACGTGAACAGTTATTAACTGAATTAGAAGAAGGTCAAGTCATTAAAGGTGTCGTAAAAAACTTAGCCGATTACGGTGCATTTATCGATTTGGGTGGCATTGATGGTTTATTACACGTCACCGATATTTCTTGGAAACGTGTTAAACAACCGAGTGAAGTATTAACCATAGGCGATGAAATTGAAGTTGTGGTACTCAAGATCGAAAGAGATAGAGGTCGAGTGTCATTAGGGCTGAAACAATT
>Ga0075367_10000407_pt1 | contig 15858 bp, 22 predicted proteins | sample EndMethybrTD3032_FD_71399 | JGI IMG/M metagenome (GOLD analysis project Ga0075367, IMG submission 71399) | Populus endosphere microbial communities from Tennessee, USA - Endosphere MetaG P. TD hybrid TD303-2 | ecosystem: Host-associated > Plants > Roots > Endosphere | place: USA: Tennessee... | reverse complement strand
GCTGTACCGCATCGGCAGCGGCGACCCTGTCGTTTGGAACCCGAGTTTCGACGCGATTCCGGGGAACGTGTATCTCGTCGTCGTTCGCGACTCGTTCGGCGCGTGGTGGCCGATCACCGTCAAGCAAACATCGACGAGTGGCGGTGGGGGAGATGACGGAGCTTGGGATATCGACGACTGGACGATCGGCGCGCCGGTCAGCATATCGGCGGGTTCGTCTAGCACGCAGTCGAACGTCCTATTACTGAACGCCGACACGTACGGAAGTGGTTTGTATCAAATCATAGGTCAAATTCGGCTGATCGGCGCCACGTCTACCGCTTACTACGGCACCATCACCATCACCGAAACGACCGGGAACACGAACGGATTTCTAGCGACCGTTCCGGCCATACAGTTCTGCGCCGGTGCTTATCCGCTCGTCAACATAACTATTCCGGTGTGCTGGACGTTCCGTGCAATATCCGGAAATTTCGCTTGGGACTTAGGCGTCGGAATCGAAGGCGCGAACGCGCAAATGACGGCCGGCTCCATATCCGGCCATTCCGGAACACAGTTGTTGCTTCACAAGATAGCGAAGATCACTAGCTGACCGAGAACGTCAGAAGTCCGAGCGGAATCGTTTCGATTCGTCCGGTCAATTCGGCCGGAACGCCGCCGTTCACCGTCGCTCCGCCGACAGGTTCGGGAACGCCGAAACTCGTGTTCGGACCGGTCAAATCACGTATGCCGACGGTCGCCGACCACGCCGGGGAAGCGCTCGGAAACGGAATCGACGTGGCCGGTGTGCCGATGAAGAAATACGGCGGGAACACGATGCAGAAGTATTCGTACTGCCCGCGCCGAACCGTTCCGGTGTATGCCCACGGCCAAGTCGACGACGTTTTCGTGAGCGGAATGACGACGCCGTTCGAGACCGCACACGACAAAGAAGCCGGAGTCGGTGGTTGAGGCAACGGTTGTTGGAACGGTTCGACGACCGGTGTTCCGAGCGCGGTAGAACGACTACCGCGATTCGGCGGTTCGGACGACACGTACGTCATACCGACGACGGTTCCGACCGCGAGAACGAGAAGTGACAACGACTTGACCACGGGAAACCTCGACACTAGTGTTAGTTTCGTTCGTTTGAACGCTCATTAGATGCTATCGGTTCGATCAAGATTCACAAAACGGGAAGCGACCAATGAATCGCGAATTGACATGGGAATACGGCGTCACGACCGTACCGAGTCGTAAAGACACGTACTTACCGAGAACGCTTCTGTCGCTAGCAAGGGCCGGCTTCGACAAGCCGCGGTTGTTCGTAGACGGAGCAAGAGACGGCTACGAAATGTACGAGAACAGTTCGCTACTACCGTTGAACGTCACGTACCGCTACCCAAAAACTGACATCGTCACGAATTGGACGCTCGCACTGTGGGAACTGTACGCTCGCAACCCTGTCGCCGACCGGTACGCACTGTTCCAAGACGACGTGATTCTCGTACGGAACACGCGGAAGTACCTCGACACGTGCAAATGGCCGGCGCAAGGGTACTTAAATCTCACGACGTTCAAGATCAACGAGAAAACCGTGTTCGAGAACCGTGATCTTGGATGGAGAGAATCACCGGTCGCTCGGTGTGCCGAAGGTCTCGACCCCGTACTGCGGCAACAAGGAGGGTACGGCGCTCTCGCACTCGTCTTCGACCGCAACGCCGTATGGGAACTGTTGCAAGCACGGTCGTTCGTCGCCAAACGAGCGGCACCAAGAGACCGATTCCCAGACCGGAATCTAGACGGTGCCGTAGTGACCGCAATGAACATCGCCGGCTACCGCGAATACATTCACGTACCCTCCTTGACGACTCACATCGGCATCGAAACGAGTCGTACCGACGTGACCGAAGACGGCGAAACGAAACCGTCGAAGGGGGAACATGCTGACGCGCTGACGTTCCCGGGGGAAGAGTTCGACGCTATGACACTAGTACGAACGTGAACGCACTATGCCAAGAATAAAATTAAGACGAACGATAGAGACGACTATCTCCGACAAGCCGTGCGGCTATTGCGGAGGACCGATCACTCTTAGAGGAAGTCAGTACAAAAAGTTCTGCACTCAAAAATGTAGATACTTGCACTTAAAGAAATTGAAAGGAAGACCTGATTTGCCGACCGGTACGACTGGCGCGATAGCCGAGTTGGTCGTAGCTGCCGACTTGCTGAAAAACGGCTGGTCGGTATTCCGATCTGTGTCTCCGCACGCTTTCTGTGATTTAGTCGCGTGCAAGGAATCGGTGACAAGAAAGATAGAAGTAAGAACTGGTTCGGCTTTGTTCGACGGCAGCGCTAGTTACTCAAAGAAGATAGCCGAACACGCTACAGAATTCGCGATTTACATTCCGGAAACTGGTGCGATTCTGTATATCGGGAAATGAGATTAAATCGCTTTAGACGGCCGAAGTGGTTCGCCGTGCGGCGTATCGGCAAGAATCGAGTTCGGCGGTCTGCGGCGTTCCTATGCGTGAGGAAAGGGAACCGTGCGACTCGGTGACGCGGTCGAGAAAGCACTAGCTACGGTCGGCATCACGCAAGAGCGCGTCAGCCGGTGGTTCGGTCATGACTGCGGTGGTTGCAAGCGGCGGCAAGACAAGTTGAACCAACTCGGCTATTGGGCCAGTGCCGTACTACGGGGGAAAGCGGGAAGACGTGAGCTAGAGGAAGACATGGAAGAAGGGGAATAGCGACATTCAAACGGTTACTTGTTTGTGCCGATATATAAATATAAATAAATATATAGACTATGTCTTGCCAGTACTCATCTGGTCCACGTTTTCATTGTACTTCACGTTTTCGTTCGTCTTCGTCGTTGTCGTCGGAATTTTCCGCCGTCGTAAGTCGTGTTACAGTGTGATTGCGTGGCGGTCGGTTGTTCGTGATCGCTGGGAGAGGTCTAGTCGGTCGGCCGTCACGCTTTCACCACTCCAAGGAACGAAGAACATGCGCACGGTCGCACGCGTCGCTGCCGAAACTCTCAAAGGATCGCAAGCCGAATTCCCCGAACTACCGGCACCGCCGTACGTCGAATCACTACGTACTCCAACGTCGTCCGACTTCGCATTGTGCGTGCCGTCGATGCGGGATCACATGACCGACGAAGGGTGGCAACTGTTCGTTGGACTGGAAAGTTGGCAAACTCGATACAAGTTGATTGGTCACAAAGTCAACAAGTGCATTGGCTCGTCCATCTTCAACGAGACTGACGTACAGAAAATTCTGAACCTCGGATTCAGAGTCAATACACTTCTGATTCAAGACAAGCGAGAGTGGGTAGGTCGCACTGCCGGTCCGGGATTCAACAGTGCCGAAGCGTTCCGGAACGTTCACTTACTCAAAGACCGGCCAGACATATTCAAGCTGACGGTGTTGAAAGACGCTCACAGCGCAGCCGACTACGACTTGCACGTCGGCGCGGCCGAAGAGGCCGGCGTACACGCGTGGGTCGTCTATTATCATCCTGACTTAGTCAAAGCACAAGCGCCATTCGTTCGACCGAAGCATCTCGTTCGCACGTATCACACGGTCGACGCCGACAAAGTTCCAGCGTTCGTAGACGGTAAACACCGGCACGACGCTATCGTGTCTGGTGCCGTGTCGCGTGTGTACCCGCTACGACAACGGTTGATTCGGGCGATCAACGACCACCAACTCAGCGCGCATTGGCACCGACACCCCGGCTACGGCCGGAACGGCTGTCACACGCCGAGCTACTTAGAGACGCTGAGTCAATTCAAAGTGTCGGTTTGCACGACGAGTATCTACGGGTACGCCGTGCGGAAGATCATCGAATCTACGGCGTGCGGATGCCGTGTCATCACCGACTTACCGGTCGACGACGTGCTGCCGGAAATCGAAGCGAACTTGTACCGCGTCGATTCGTCCGCCGACGTTGGAACGGTCAACGAATTGATTCGGTTCCTGTCGAACTCGTACGACGACGATAAACAGCGCGCGCTCGCCGACGCCGCAAAGAACTACTACGACTACCGAACAATGGGGCGAAAGCTGGCGGCCGACATCGAAGCACTACGTAAGGAGTACAACAAGTGATTAAGTGCTACTGCGACCGGTGCGAAAAGGAAATCACAGAGAAAGTGAATAAGTTGTCTTTACCGTGTCACGTCGTCGAAGGAAGCGGATACATAGACCGAGAAAGAAACTTAGTAAGCGGACGCATGATCGACTACGACTTGTGTCAGTCTTGCTTCAACACGCTTATGACGGCCACTTACAACTTATTTTTGGTGAAGCCGAAATGATCGACCGCGATCGGAAGCCGTGCATGTTGGTCGCACCGATTTACAAGCGGTGGCACCTGTCCGGTCTGACGATGTGGAAAGTGGCCGTCGAGATCGGCACACACCGCGGCGAGTTCGCACGCGCCCTTCTCGACGCACGGTACACCGTCGGCAACGAACGAATGAGCTACGAGTACACGTTGTACTGCGTCGACCCGTGGGAGAATCTTCCCGGGTACGAAGAACAGGCGGCGTATCTCGTCGGCGGTGGGCAGAACAGGGAGGAGGACTACCGGGAAGCGCAGCGCGTCACGGAACCGTTCGCACGAGCCGGCAGGTGTCTTCTACTGAAGTCAACGTCGGCTATAGCGGCGACGAAGTTTTCTGACAATTCGGTCTGTTTGGGATACCTAGACGGCGACCACACCCCGAAAGGGATCACGAACGACTTGTACGACTGGTGGCCGAAGATTCGCAGCGGTGGAGTTCTCGCCGGTCACGACTTCATTTGCCCCGGCGCCGACGGGTCGTGGGGGCGGTTCATCCAGCCGGCGGTGTTAGCTTTCGCGAAAGAAGTCGGCGTCGACGTGTCTATCATCGTCGAGCCGGAAAACGGCGACCCGTGGTCGTTCTACTTGACGAAACCGTAACGACTTGTAAGAGTGAAACCATGTCGACCGTCGTCGAAGTGTTCAGCGACAAAGACCGCGTCGTCATCGCGTTCATGTACCGAATTCGCGACTTCCAATTGGAACCGGACGATGCCGAACATCTGTCGACGCTCATGAATACGGCGGCCGACTTCTGCGAAGCGTGGGTGACTTCGGGCGGAAAGAGTGAAGTGTTGTGCGGCGGTGAACGCGGCGCTCTCGTGAAGTCGTGGGACGGTTTCGTAAACGTGCGGCTCGACTCGGTGACTGATCGAGAGTCGATACCGTACAAAGCCGCACGACTTCTCGCCGCCGAGATTCGCGCGAAAGCGCCGGAAGCACGGGAAAGAATGTCGATTTCCTGGGTGCCGGTGTGGCGCCCGAACTTTATCGGAGCGTGACATGTCAGCACTCGTTGCCGCCCTTTCGGTCTTCCTCGCCGTAACACTTCTACTGTGGGCGTCTGGCGCCTACTCTCGCGGCATTCACAGCGTCAACAACGGAACGATAGACTTAGACACCACGGCGACGAAAATCGGCCAAGCGAAGTCGACGTACGCTCCTGACCCTGACGAATCGTCACTCACCACGTTTGCGAGTTCGGAAGCCGATTGCACCGGCTACACCGGCGGGTTCGGTGGCGGCGGGCGGAAGTCGGCGACCGTTACACTGACCGAACAGACGGCGAACAACCGCGACGTAGCCATCATCGCCGATCTAACGTGGACGGCACTCGGCGGAGCGACGAACAACACGCTCGGATACGCCGTGTGGCTGCGGGAAGTGACGAACGACGCCGCGTCCATACCTATCGCGTATTTGAATTACTCGGCGAACGTCACGACGAACGGGTCCGACATCGCGGTCGACTTCGATGGGACCAATGGAAACGTTCGCTGGGCGGTCTAACACTTTCCGGAGTACAAGTCATGAGCGCCGAAACGACGGTCAACGCACCGTTCCAACACGACACGAGAGTCGACGATATCGACGCCGAACTCGAAGAAATCGAGAAGCAACGGCTCGCACTGAAGGAACGTGGACGAGAACTGATGAAGCAAAAAGCCGAAGTGATGATGCGGGAGCAAGTCATCCTACGATTCACCGGCGGCGACGCGTTTACGTCTGCCGAAGTCGACTGGATCACCGCTAACCCCGACGAATGGACGAAAATCAAGACCGACCACAAGCGGGGAAGCCGTCGCGCTCAGCGGACCACCGTCAAGTAACGTCAACACTTTCAACACGGAGATTGTCAATGAAGCGGTTCCTTCCGGCGTTCGTAGTTCTGCTACTACTGTCCACTCAAGCGCTCGGACAGAAGTTCACGCAGCCGCAGAAGAACACGTTCAAAGCGCACATTGCCGCCAACACGAACACCACGTCGGCGACGGCGTTAGACGGCTCGACGTTGCCGACGCCGTTCGTCATCAACACGCAGCACACGTCCGGTGATGCCGAAAAAGAGCGAGCGATTGCCGATTGGTACAACCGGAACGTGACCGGCACCGAGAACCAAGCGTTCACGACTCCGAACGAATTATGGGTTCCAGACGTGGGAATCCAAGCGCTGAACGCCGCGATCGATTGGGGGACTCCGATCCCGCATGGGTTGGGCGGATCACCGACGGTGACAGAGATTAACACGGCGAGAACCGTGAAGTGGTTGGCGTGGCAATCGCTGACGTGGAACTCGAAAATCGACTTGACAGACGGTCAACAGCGCGCCGGTGTATTCAACACGTGGGGAACTAGTCCGAACGCGACGACCGACGCCATCGCGGCCATCGGCACCGGCCGGAAGACGCCGCGACGAATGGAGCGGTTGTTTGCCGGGAACGCCGTCGGCCAAGCTGGTATCGGCGGACAAATCGGCCGCGTGTGTCCGACGAGTCTGTACGGGCAAACCGTAACGCAAGCCGAAATCAACGACATCGTTCTCAACGGACAGTAATCATGCCGCTGCCGACCAAGCAAGTTCCGACCGTCGACCGCGTCGCACTCAAGCGGTACTTGACCGACGACCCCGACGGTCACGGCTTCCGTGACGCATTCGCCGCGAACGACGACACGCAATTCCTTCCGTTCCTGAACGACTTCCGACACGCGTTCAACCCGGAAGGAATTCCCGTCACACAAGACGACGTGAACGCGTCGCTACCCGACTACGTCGTCGTCTCACGGAGGACGGAAGCCGAAACCAAGTCGGCCGAGTGGCGGGAAGAAGAAACGGCGCGGTTGATCGCGGTCGGACGGAAGAAGCTACAAGACCGTGTCGCCGGTGAAATCGTAGACGCGGTACTCACGACCGACGGGAAAGTAGGGTTTGTTCCCGGAACGGATCATCACTCGGCCGCGATTCGCGCCAGGCTCGCCGAGACCGGCAAAGACGATCTGACCGACGAAGAATTGGCCGAAATCGCTCACGCCGAAATGCTTCGTACCGGAGGAGGGAAATGAACTACGCTCCGGCCGACGAAATCGCACGTGCCGTCGCACGCTTCAAGAAGAACGAAGAGAGTTACCGGTCGCTCGTCGGCTTCGTTCCTGACGGGGCGATGCTCGACCGCATACGGCACCAGCGCAAAGTCGGGAACCCGACACACACCGTCGTCTGCCGTGACTTGACGCACCACCACAACCCGGTTTGGCATCCGATTCACTCGAACGGTTCGGCCGATCTACTGACCGCGGTCGCCGACTTCAAGGAGAAACACAACCGTTGCCGGCCGGTCGAAGTGTCGTCCGTACCGGTATGGTCGAAGAATGGCTGGGTGTCGAACGCCGACGTGAAAGAAGCGTTCCAGTCTGAACAGACGATGACGACGACGAACCTTCAGTCGAAGGCGTCGTCGGCGACGGCGGGGTGGACGGGAGCGACGGTCGACAACACGTCGAACCTGTATCTCGACACTGACGTTCACGTGGTCATCGCGGCCGTCAACACGGCGCCGGGGTCAGATAAGTGTATCTACGTGTACGCGTACGCCGGAACGAATTCGACCGACTTGACACCTACCGGAGCGGCTTCAGGTGGTGCGCCGGGAACCGAAGGTTCACTCACGTTTCCGAGTGTTTCGACGCTGCCGTGCGTTCAACCGTTGCTCGGAATCATACCGTACCCGGTACAGAACGCGGCAATCGGCGGACATTTCAATCTCGCGTCTGTGTACGGATTGTTACCAGCGTTTTGGGGTGTTAGTGCGTTGAACTTCGCCGGGTTCACTCTAGCTTCGTCCGGTAACACAATCAAGCACCGCGGCTTGTACAACACGGTGGTTTGACGTGTCACAAAGTCGGAAGACGTTACAAAGTCGTAAGCCGCAAGACACCGCACGTCTTTTGCGGAATCATCCGCTCGCACACCGTATGTGCGGAGCGTACTTGTTGACAGACAGAACGGGTGGCAAACGGCAGAATTTGGCGCGGCCGTTCCTCACGCTGACACAAGCGGCGAGAACGGATTTACCACGTCAGACGCCGGCCGGTGTCGGGTTTTCGACGGCCGGCGGTGCCAACTACCTAAACGGAACTAACCCCCTCTCGGCGAACGCTCCGTTCAGCATCGCCACGCGGTTTCACTTCAACACGACGGCCGACGACTTAGGCGTGTTGTCCATCGGCACGTCGGCGACAGAAGGTAGCCCGCTATATCTATTGCAACAAGGTGGCGGCGGGTTGTTGCGGTGCTTGCTCGGCGACGTTGCTTACGTCACACTAGCGGCGACAATTACGGCCGGCCGCTGGTACACGGTCGTCAGCACGATTACGGCGAGTTCGTCGGGTGCCGAAACACACTACTTAGACGGAGTTCAAGTCGGAACGGCGACGCGAACGTTCGGAACGGTGACGACCACGAACTTATTCGTCGGCACCGGGTTTAACGGAATAACGGACGTAGAAGTAGAATTCGTTTACCTTTGGAATCGAGCGCTCACGCAGCGAGAAGCGGGAGCAATAAGTCGTAACCCGTTTCAAATCTTTACGACCAGTCGTCGTACCTTCTCGGTCGCCGCCGGGTCTAGCACGCAAACCGGAACGCCCGGCGTAGCGACCGTTACCGTCACCGGCGTCGCACCGACGGCGGCCGGTTCCGGTACGGCAACCGCAACTGCCGGCGTAGCCACTGTTACTGTGTCGGGCGTGGCACCGGTCGCGACCGGTAGTGGTGCGGTGACGAGTACGCCGAGCGTTGCAACGGTCACGGTCACCGGCGTAGACGCAACAGCTTCGGCGACCGGATCGTCTACGGTCACGCCGGGAATAGCTACCGTCACGGTTTCCGGTGTCGATGCGTCGGCGGCCGGAAGTGGAACGAGTACGGCCACGCCGAGTGTCGCCACGGTAACTGTGTCCGCCACGGCACCGACGGCGGCACCGGTTTCGGTAACGGTTACACCCGGCGTAGCTACCGTCACGGTCACGGCCGCAGCGCCGACGGCTACCGGGTCTGGCACGTCGACGAGTACGCCGGGAACGGCGATTGTTACCGTAACGGGCACTTCGCCGACAGCTACTCCGGCCGGAACGGCTACCGCTACGGCGGGAACCGCGACCGTGACAGTGTCGGGAGTGTCGCCGACCGCGGCCGGTTCGGGAACAGCGACGGTCACGCCGGGAACGGCAATCGTCACCGTGACCGGCGAGAACGCCACAGCGACCGGCGGCGGTACACAAGCGGCTACACCCGGCGTTGCCGATATTACGGTGTCTGCAACGGCGCCGACGGCAAGTGCGACCGGTTCCGTGACCGTCACACCGGGAACAGCGAACGTAACCATTACCGGTGTTGCTCCTACGGCTTCGCCGGCCGGCAGTGCAACACTCACGCCGGGAATCGCGTCGGTGTTCGTCACGGCCGCCGACGTGTTCGCGCAAGCCGGCGGTACAGTAACAGTCACACCGGGAACGGCCGTCGTCACGATCACCGCGTCGAACCCGATAGCTCGCATCGTCTCACCGGCCGTAACGATCACGAACCGCGCGAAGTACGTACCACCGAATCAACAACTGCGGGGAACGTATTGGGCCGACACCATTCCCGGCGTAAGTGAACTACTCGACGGATTGTTAGCCGCGTACGAGTTCGACGGGAACGTGGTCGATTCGTACGCCGGTCTCGATTGGGCGTTCGGCACGCCGGCCGGCTACGGTTCCGGGCTAGTACACTCACAAGCGCTGTACACCGATTCGACGGCCGGCGCCGGTTCGGTGTTATACCAAGAGTTCGCGTACGTTAGTAACGGACAACTAACACTAGAAGCGTGGGTGTTCCCCGACTCGACACAGACCGACGGCAATCCGTCACACGTTTGGACGCAGGCTCAGAACACGTCGTTCAGCGAACAAGAAATCGTTGTATCGAAAGACTCCGACATTCCCGGCCGCGTCGTGATTCGGTGCCAAATGAAAAGCGGAGAACCGTTGTTCTTCGTCATGCTCGGTGCGACCGACCAATGGCACCACGTCGTCATGACGTTCGACGGCATCGGGTTATCAGCCGGCACAATGACGTTGTACGTGAACGGCGAACCGGTCGACTCACGAACGACGACACCGGGATACGTTATTGCTTCCGTCACCGTCAACCGGTCGACACTCGGCGGGGAATGGATGGCAAACCCGGAGAATCCGGCACCACGCATCGGAATCGGTCCGCTACGTATCTGGAACACGGCGAAGGACGCCGATTTCGTTACCACGTTGTACAACGGCGGAGACGGTGTGCCGTTCTCGAACTTCGCGGTCACAGTACCGATCACCGGCACCGGCAAGTACCGGCCGCCGACGTGGGCGGGAACGTATTTCGTAGACACGATAGGAAACTGACATGACCGCCGACGACGCACTCGACCAACGACTACTGCCGCGCATCGTTCGGGGAACGCACTTCGCTTGCCCGTTCACTCCGCCGTCGACCGTCACACCACCGAGTCTATCGGGCGCGTCTCTTCGGTTCGCCATCGGCGTCGACGGGGAAACGCCGCTCGTCACCGTGACCGACGTACCCGACGCGAACGGCGAAGTGTCGAACCCGAGCGGCACGACGATTTTGGTTATACTAAATAACGTGGCGACACTACTCTTGCAACCGAACGTAGATCACTTGTGGACGCTGTACGTCACACCGGCTGGCGGCGAAGAGTACGCTTGGGCTCGCGGCGAGGTTCTCGTCGTATACGGCGCCGGGTCACAGTGACGAAACATCAACTCTTCTTGTCCAAAATCACCGGAGGATATATGCGATTCGTGTTGTTCGCTGTGTTGGCGTTGACGGCGTCGGCGTACGGCCAAGTGAAGGGGTTACCTGAGAAGATTGACGTAACGCCCGGAGTTCCGAAGCGCCTCACTCTCGAACTCACCGGCGACGACGTTGATTTCGCGGACTCGCCGGGATTCTTCGCCGACCGACTACATTCGGCCGATCCGAAAAAAGTGCGTGTCGTCATTTTTCCGATTGCCAAATCGGGTACGTACACGCTGTCGGTCTTTACCGCAACGGCGAAGGATAACAAGGGAGTGCTGTCGAGGCAAGACACGGTAGTCGTAATCGGAAATGATCCGAAGCCGCCGCCACCGCCCGATCCGGTCGACCCGGTTAATCCCCCGCCGATTGCCGGTGACGGACTCAAAGTAATCATCGTGTTCGAGAAGAAAGAACAGATGAAACTGACACCGGGTCAGCTGAACGCGATGCACGGCATCGAGATGTACGACTACATGAAATCGAAGAGTGGACAATGGTACGTGGCCGACAAAGACAACACCGGCGCCAATCTGACGAAAGAATGGTCCGACGCACTGAAGCGGCCACGAAAGACGTTGCCTTGGATCATCGTCAGTAACGGCAAGACGGGGTTTGAGGGCGAGCTACCCAAGACAACGGAAGACATACTAGCACTCATCAAGAAGTACGGAGGGGAATAACCGTGATCGGATACATCGGAAAGACGCCGGTCATCGGCGGGTCAAATACCGGCATGGCGACGGCCGCCGAAATGAAAGTCTGCGACGGTCACGTAGCCGGTTCGCCGACGTTCGGCCGCGGCGCCGTTCCCCGCGACTTCGCCGTTCAACCGCGGCCGATGCAAGCCGTCAAGTTCGACTTGATTCCGCCGAGTGAATACAGCGAACGTATCCGTGACAAGATCAAGCACAAGTCGCAATTGAGTGACATTCGGAACCGTGGCGACAACGGGAAGCCGATCAAGTCACTCGACCAGAACGGACAGGGCTATTGTTGGGGTCACTCGGTCACGATGGCGCAGATTCTCGCTCGTGCCGCCGCGAACTTGCCGTACGTGCGTCTCAGCGCGTTCTCGCTGTGCTGCAAAATCAAGAACTTCAGAGATGAAGGCGGATGGTGTGGGCTGTCGATGAAGTTCATTCAAGAGAACGGAGTCATGCCGGTCGACGTGTGGCCGGAAAAGTCAATGAGTCGGCTGTACGACACTGCCGCGAATTGGGAAAAAGCGAAGGCGTACGTCGTCGGTGAAGGGTGGGTCGATTTAGCTGCCGAAGTGTACGACCAAAACATGACCGACGAACAGGTCGACACGCTTTGTTTGTCGAACGTGCCCGGCGCCGAAGATCATAATTGGTGGGGTCACTCGATCGCGTGGCTCGACTTGGTCGACGGCGTCTCGCTTCGCGACCAAGTGCGCGCCGACAACGGTAAGCTACTCGCACTACACGAGTTCGACGAACTATGGGGCATCGACACCGGAGTCGGTGCCGGGTACGGCCGTCGTATCATCAACTCGTGGACCGACGATTGGGAAGACAACGGCACCGCGATTCTGACCGGCGCGAAGAAGCGGCCGGACGGTGCCGTCGGCGCAGTGTCGCCGGTAATGTGAAATTCGCCTGAACAGTCTGAGAAAGGATGACGCTGTGAACGTTCTCTACTCGTGTGTGTTGGCCGTCGTGTTGGCGCTCCTACTCGCGTCGTGCGGAGTCGGCGGTGAACTGGTACGCATCGACCCGCGATTGACGGTGACGACGGAAGAACAACCGCAACCGGTTCCCTTGACCGTTCCGATGACGGCACCGCCGCCGTTGATCGCCGGAACGTCGGTACGCGTCTGCGACGGAAACCAGTGCGTTACGGTGCAATCGGGAACGGTGTTCGGCGGTCGAACGTATCAAGCGATGCCGGTCGTTCGGGGGCCGGTCTGCGGTTCGGCCGGCTTCGGAACCGGTTGGTATCCCGGGAAGTTCATCAAATCGTTCTTCGGAGGGTGTCGTTGACATGGCGAAAGAGAAAGAAGAGAACCGGAAGCCGTACGAAGTGCTGACGGCGCCGACGGTCGACGGTATCGAAGCCGCAATCAAGAAGTGTGTCAATCTCGGACACTTCGAGCTAGTCGGGTCGGTCACGTTCGGCGGTGGAAACTTCGTCGCGACGATGAAGAACACGGCGTACGTGATTCCGCCGCCGTCGTGATATAATCGAAGCGCCAGGCACGGCGAACCGTCGGTCGGCTGATAGAGGAACGGTCGGCCGGCGGTTTTTCTACATACACCGAACTACGGATACGACGATGACGTTCGACGAATGCCTTTCCAAGATGGTCGCTCCCGGTCAGATTCGTGCTTCCAAGCCCTACAGGAACGGAGTCATTCAAATACACGTCACCCGTGCATGTAACCTTGCGTGCTACGGATGCACTCAGGGTAGCAATCTCGGCGGGCACGTCGAATTCATGTCGCCGGAACACTTCGAGCAAGCCGTTCGGTCGCTCGGCTTCCGCGACGGCGACGGTGAACGAGACAACGGGTTCGACGTGAACGACGGAAGCGGTCGGTACTTCGGCGTCGTCGGCGTGTTCGGTGGCAACCCGGCGATGTCGCCGCACTTCTTCAACTACTGTCGCATCCTTCAACGACTCGTACCGTTCGACCAACGCGGGCTATGGTGCAACCACCCGAAGGGGAAGGGCGCGCTGATGCGTTCAACGTTCAACCCGCGGTACTCGAACATCAACGTGCATCTCGACCAAGCGGCGTACGACGAGTTCCGCCGCGACTGGCCGGAAGTGCGACCGGTCGGGCTGACGAACGACAGCCGACACTCGCCCGTTATGCTTGCGATGAAGGACGTAGTGACGAAGCCGTGTCCGAAATGTCACGGAGAAGGATGTTCCCCACACGGAATCTTAGCCAACGGACCGTGCGAAGACGTTCCCGACTACGACCGCATTTGGGAACTCGTGTCGGCATGTGATATTAACCAGAACTGGTCCGCCATGATCGGCGTATCCCGCGGGGAACTGCGTGCGTGGTTCTGCGAAGTGGCCGGCGCTCAGTCGATGCTGCACCAGCACGAACCAGAATATCCCGACACAGGAATTCCAATTCATAAAGACGGACTAAGCTACTCACAAGACATTAAGAGTTCGTGGTTCGGGTACGGTACAAGCGGATGCGAAGCCGATCCCGATTGGGGTAAGAGGAATGAAATGTGGTGGCAAGCTCCGATGCACATGTTCGCCGACCAAGTTCGCAAGCACTGTGTCGAGTGTGGAGTACCACTACGCGGCTACGGCGAACTGTCGCAAGCCGAGAACGGCGTCGAGAAAACGTCGAAGACGCACGCAAACATCTTCAAGCCGAAGCGAGTCGGTCGAAAGGTCGAAGTCTGCACCGACTTGGTTCAACTAGGCATCGGCAAGATCGAGCGCGTAACTCACTATCTCCAGAATGCTTCCCGGTGAAGTATGGCTCCGTACGTCACGAACCGAATGTGCGAGTGGCACTACAACCGACCGAACCATGACACACTATCAACGGTGGGAACAAACGATGGACGCGGACTACCCCGACGGCATGATGGCGGAGATTCGGCAGTTCTTCGCGACCGATCACAAACAGATAATGAGTCGGGCGCAAGTGATCCCGTTCGGAACGAGAGCGGTAAAGGACGAAGTGTTCAAGTCGAACACGTTCTTCCCACTTCAACGGAAAGCCGAAATGGAGAAGATGCTCCAAATTGCGGCCGCGACGATGCCGAAAGTCGTGATGGAGATAGGTGCGGATAAGGGCGGCGGTCTGTACCACTGGTGTCTACTCCCGACCGTCACACACGTCATAGCGTGTGAGATTCGCGAATTGCCGTACCGCGTCGAGTTCGAGACGGCATTCCCGCACATTCGCTTCCTTTGGCTACCGCAGTCGTCGTACCACCGAAAAACTTACGACGACGTGGTAGCGTTCCTGAGCGACAAGCCGGTAGTAGACGAAGAGACCGAAGAACCGACAATCGACGTGCTGTTCATCGACGGCGACAAAGGCGCGATGCGTGACGACTTCGACATGTACTCGCCACTCGTTCGTACCGGCGGCGTTATCTTCGTTCACGACGTATCAGACGACGTACCGGGGAAAGCATTTACCGAGCTACAGCGCGGCCGCAAGACGGAAGTGATCTTGGACCGAAGTGAAGGGTTGGAAGCCGCTCAGCGTGCCGACCGCGGCGAGAAGCCGACGTGCGCTCACGACGCATGGCTCATGCATTGGAAGGGATACAGCTGCGGAGTCGGAGTTGTTTACGTCTGAACAAGGATGACGCTCATGCAAGACGGCACCAACGGCGTTCCAGACGCCGAAACAGTCGAAGAAGTGATCGGTACACCAACGCCGGAACCGGTCGAAATACTCGAACCGAGCATCGTTCGGAACATCGCGTTCCGCTTCGCCCGCACCGGCCAAGTAGACGCGCTGTGTCGGTCGCACGAAGAATTACGCCGCATGGTCGGCGATCTTGCCGAACGCGTAGCGAAGCAAAGTGAACTACTGTCGAAGCGTGCCGAGAAGCAACCGGAGAAAGTCGCAGGTCGGCACTCGAAAGGAAGTGGATACTAATGTCGCACGACCAGATGAAACCGCGAGCCGTGATGGTCGCGGTCAACTACACCGACTTACTC
>Ga0075367_10000401_pt1 | contig 15899 bp, 18 predicted proteins | sample EndMethybrTD3032_FD_71399 | JGI IMG/M metagenome (GOLD analysis project Ga0075367, IMG submission 71399) | Populus endosphere microbial communities from Tennessee, USA - Endosphere MetaG P. TD hybrid TD303-2 | ecosystem: Host-associated > Plants > Roots > Endosphere | place: USA: Tennessee... | reverse complement strand
CAGGGGGTCACGATCGCGCCCGTCGGCTTCCCCGACCAGGAGCCACTGTCGTTCGTCGGCAAGCTGGTGATCCTCTTCGACGCCAATCCGCCGACCGGCGACAAGGTGGACCTCGACGGCCGCACCTTCTGGATCAGGGAGAGCGAGGACTACACCACGATCGCCACCCGCACCAAGGACGACGAGCCCGGTGGTGTGGTGAGCATCCAGTACCCGTCGAACACCGGCTGGACGCGCGACACGATGCTCGCGTTCCTGGCCGGCGTGCACGTGGGCCAGGGCGCCCAGCAGGCCGTCGGCTGACGGGTCACGAGACAGGCGCCCGTCGCGGGCGGGTCTCCTCCAGCGCCATCCGCACCGCCCAGGGCCCGAGATCACGGGCCCGGCGGCCCACCCAGGGAGCGCCCTCGCGGACCATCCAGGCCACGTCCTGCCGCCAGCCGACGGGCTGGCCGCCCCGCGGCTCCAGTGACGGCGGCTCGAACTCCAGCCCGGCCGCGGCCAGCAGGTCGGCGTACCCGCGGGCGAGCGCACGGTGTCCGAGCTCGGAGGGGTGGAGCCGGTCCACCGACCAGAAGGTCCGGTCGAAGACGTCGGGCCGCGCGGTCAGGTCGAGGCGGTGCCCGCCGAAGGTGGAGTGCACGTCGTCGTAGACCGCGTTGACGACCTCTATCCGCGCGCGCAGCGGCCGGCCCAGCACGCCCGGCAGGCCGAACACGGCGCCGTGGTCGTGGAACCGCGCGGTGAGCAGCGTGGCGCCGGCGTCGTGGAGCGCCGCCGCACAGGTCATCAGCTCCTCGTGCAGCCGGGCCGGGTGCCAGGTCGCCCTCATCGTGTCGTTGAGCCCGACCACGAGCGAGGCGAGGTCCGGCCGGTGCGCGACTGCGGTGGCGAGCTGGCCCTGGAGCACGTCGGTGGCGGTGGCGCCGGAGACCGCGACGTTGCAGTAGGACACGTCGTACGCCGACGCCAGGGCCGCCGACAGCAGCCGGGACCAGCCCCGCCACCCGCCGGCGACGGGGTCCCCGACTCCGACGGTGGCGCTGTCACCAAGGGCTGCGAACCGCAGGTACACGCCCTGAGCGTGGCCGAGCCGTCCACCGCCGCCCCACCGGCAGGTGTCGTGTCGGCCACGCATGGGTGAAGATCCCTACTCGGGCTCGCCCGACCACGGCGGGGCGGCGCGGCTCATCTCGTCCATGCCCGTCAGGAGCACGGCGGCCCCAGGCAGATACAGGCGTCGCGGCTACTTGAACTCGATGCGCAGCAGCCGCCAGATGCCGAGGGCCAGCGGGATGACCAGCCAGACGATGCCTGCGGTGAGGATCTGCGCCCACTGCTCACCCGTGGGCGCATAGTCTCCCGAGATCAGCGGAGTCTGCGCCGTGTTGAACTCGACCCACGGCGCGATGTCCTCGAACGTCGAGCTCAGGAGGCTGAGGATCCCCACCGCCGTCGGCAGGATCAACGAGTAGGCGAAGTAGCCCACGATCGCGCCCGCGGTGTTCATGATCAGCATCGCCAGCGCGAAGCCGGTGAAGACGCCGATCATGTTGGCCAGGAACAGCGCACTGAACAGCATGTCCCCGGAGACGGACCATGTCGGGCTGGAGCCGGTGACGATCCCGAAGGCGGTTCCGACCATGGCGAGGAGGAACCCGAGGACCATCACGGCGATGGCCAGCCCGATGCCGGCCAGGAACTTCGCGACCACCACCCGGGAACGTTTCGGCTCGAGGGTGAAGGTGACCAGCCCGTTGCGCTGGCTGGCCTCGCTGGTGACGAGCATGATGACGATGATCGGCAGGAAGAACCCGAAGGTGGCGCCGGGGATCTGCAGGTAGTCATCGAGGTTCTTGCTGTCGTCCGGCGCCGCGAAGCTGTAGATGACCTCGACAACCAGGATCAGTCCGAGGATCCCCACGATCAGCCACCGCCCGGCCCTGGTGTCGAGAGCCTTGCGCAGCTCGACCTTGGCCAGCCGGGACATCGGGACGTGCGCAGAGCCGGTGACGTCGAGGTTCCGGGGTGCGGTGGTGGCGCTCATGCCTGGGTTCCTTCGGTGAGTGCGGGCGACTGCGTGGCCCCCTGTGGGAGTGCTTCGCGCTGCGTGTCCTCGGTCAGCGTGAGGAACAGGTCCTCGAGCCCGCCGTCGGCCGAGCGCAGGTCGGTCAGGACGATGCCGTAATCGACCGAGAGTCGACCGATGTCGACGGGTGGCGCATCGACCCGCAGGCCGGATCCCGCCGAGGTGAAGGTGACGCCCCGGTCCGCCAACACCTTGGAGAGCTGGTCGTTGTCGAGGGCGGTGACCAAGGAGGTCTTGTGCTCGGCATCGGCGAGGAGCTCGTCCTTGGTGCCGCTGGCCACGATCTTGCCGCGACCGATCAGGATCATCTCGTCGGCGATCTGCTCGACCTCGTGGAGCAGGTGGCTCGACAGCAGCACCGTGCCGCCGCGGTCGGCGTACCCCTTCAACAGCCCGCGCATCCAGCGGATGCCGGCCGGGTCGAGGCCGTTGGCGGGCTCGTCGAGGATGAGCACGGACGGATCGCCCAGCAGCGCGTGCGCGATGCCGAGCCGCTGCTTCATGCCCAGCGAGTAGTTGCGCAGCCGCCGCTTCGCCTCGTTCTGCTCGAGTGAGACCAGGTCGAGCATCTCGTCGACGCGCGAGAGCGGCAGCCCCATGGTCTGGGCGCCGAGGGTGAGGATCTCGCGGCCGGTGCGGCCGGCGTGCTGGGCCGACGCGTCGAGCAGCACACCGACGTGCAGGCCGGGGTTGGGGATGTCGTGGTAGAGGTGGCCTCCGATGGTGACCCGTCCCGAGGTGGGCGGGGTGAGGCCGACCATGACGCGCATCGTGGTCGTCTTGCCGGCGCCGTTCGGGCCCAGGAACCCGGTCACGCGACCGGGCTCGCAGACGAAGCTGACGTCGTCGACGGCGGTGAACGCGCCGTACTTCCGAGTGAGTCCTTCGACGGTGATCATGCGTCAAGACTGCCCGACCGCGCACGGGTCGTGCATCGGCAAAATGTCATGTCCACGACCCGACGAAAGTAGGGGTGCCCGGGCGACCCGCGGCGCCTGCGGGGAGCTGTGCCGACCCCCTAGCCTGCTGAGGTGGACCGGCCCGACCCCGCGGAGTACCAGCCGCGGCTGAGCGTGTGGGGGCACACCTGGCGGCTCGTCGTCGCGCTGGCCGTGAGCGCGCTGGGCTGGGTGCCCATCATGGAGCGACAGTCCAGCGGGCAGTTCCTGCTCGACGTCGGACTCGGGCTGCTGGCCTACGTCGTCGTCTTCGGGTTCCGCCGCCGATGGCCGGTGCCGATCGCGCTGCTGGCCAACGTCCTCGCGTCCTTCTCGGGCTTCGCGAGCGGTCCGGCGGTGCTGGGTGTCGTCTCGGTCGCGACCCGGCGCCGCTGGCGTGAGATCGCCGCGGTCGGGTCGGTCGGGTTCGCCGGCGCCGTGTTCCTAGCGGTCTGGCAGCCGACCGACGACGACGACTCGATCTGGCTGGTGCTGAGCATCAACGCGATCGCGGCCGCCGCGATGATCGCGTGGGGCCTCTACATCGGCTCCCGCCGGGAGCTGATCTGGACCCTCAAGAACCGGGCCGAGCGCGCCGAGAGTGAGCAGGAGCTCCGAGTCGCCCAGGCCCGCGCCAACGAGCGGGCCCGGATCGCTCGCGAGATGCACGACGTGCTGGCGCACCGGATCTCCCAGGTCTCGATGCACGCCGGTGCGCTGGCGTTCCGAGAGGACCTCACCCCCGACGAGGTGCGCAGCAGCGCCACGGTGATCCGGGAGAAGGCCCACGAGGCGTTGACCGACCTGAGGGGTGTGCTCGGAGTGCTGCGCGGCACCGACGGCGAGCCGGCGCTGGCTCCCCAGCCGACGTACGTCGACCTGGGAGACCTCGTCGCCGAGGCTCGCGCCGGCGGGCTCAACGTCGAGCTGGACGACCGGGTCGCAGCGCCGACCGCGGTGCCGGAGGCCGCCGGACGGACGCTCTACCGGATCGTGCAGGAGGGGATCACCAACGCGCGCAAGCACGCACCGCGCACGCTCCTCACCATCGAGCTCACCGGGTCACCCGAGGAGGGCCTCGACGTGGTGATGCGCAACCCGCTCGGGTTCGCGAGCGAGACCCCCGGCGCGGGCCTGGGACTGGTCGGCCTGACCGAGCGGGCCGAGCTGCGCGGGGGGCGACTCGAGGGACACCGCGAGGGCGCCACGTTCGTCCTGCACGGCTGGATCCCGTGGGCATCGTGACCACCTCGATGATCCGCCTGCTGGTGGTCGACGACGACCCCCTGGTCCGGTCGGCGCTGGCGCTGATGCTCGGCGGTCAACCGGACCTCGTGGTGGTCGGCGAGGCCGGCGACGGCCGCGAGGCACTGCGGTTGGTCGACGAGCTGCGCCCCACCGTCGTGCTCATGGACATCCGGATGCCCCGGATGAGCGGGCTCGAGGCGACGCGGGCGCTGCACGAGCGGCCGGACCCGCCGCACGTGATCGTGCTGACCACCTTCGACGCGGACGAGCACGTGGTCGGGGCGCTGGCGGCGGGTGCGGACGGGTTCCTGCTCAAGGACACTCCCCCGGCCCAGATCCTCGCGGCGATCCGGGCGGTCGCGGACGGCGACCCGATGCTCTCGCCCTCGGTCACCCGCACCCTGATCGAACGGATCCGCGACGACTCCGGCGACGACCGTGGGGAGGTCGCGCGGCTGCGGCTCGGCGTGCTCACCGGGCGGGAGCAGGACGTCGCGCTGGCGGTCGGTCGCGGCCTCACCAACGCGGAGATCGCGCGCGAGCTGCACCTGTCGATCCCGACCGTGAAGGCGCACGTCTCGCGGCTCTTCGACAAGCTCCAGGTCACCAACCGGGTGCAGATCGCGATCTGCGTGCACGACGCCGGGCTGGTCTGAGCTCGCTCACCCAGGGCGTGTCTCCCAAGTCGTGGTGGATGCCGGCGTCGGCCAGGCGCGCGCTGGCAAGGCGCCGGCACGCGCGCAGACTGGGCGTCTTCGAAGTGTCGGCAACGCCGCCAGCGCGTGATCTGGGCGGCGTCCGGCGCCGCCAGGACTTGGGAGACGCGCCCTAGAGGCGGTACGTCGCGCCCTGGGTCGCCAGCTCGGTCTCGCCGTCCCAAGCCTTCTGGGCCGCAGCGAGCATGTCGCGCGGGTCGTACCACGGCGGCACGTGGGTGATCACCAGCCGCCCGACCCCGGCCGCGCCGGCGACCTCGCCGCAGTCGGTGCCCGTGAGGTGGATCCCGGGCGGGTTGACGGCCTCGTGGTGGAACGATGCCTCGGCGAGCAGCAGGTCGGCCCCCGCCGCCAACACCTCCAGCTGGTCGCAGCGGGCGCTGTCACCGGTGTAGGCGACGAGCGCATCGCCGGCTCGGATCCGGAGTCCGTAGGCCTCGACCGGGTGCTCGACGAGAAGGGCCTCGACGGTGAACGGCCCGACGGTCACCGGCTGACGGGGCGACCACGGCCGGAAGTCGAACTCCTGGGTCATGCCGGGGTCCTCGGGCAGGTCGTAGGCGCGGGCCATCCGGCCGGCGGTGTCGCTCGGGCCGTGCACGGGGAGCGGCGGCTGCGGGCCCTTCGGGTGGTACTTGCGCATGACGTAGTAGCCGCAGAGGTCGAGGCAGTGGTCGGCGTGCAGGTGGCTGAGCAGGACCGCGTCGATGTCCAGCGGGTCGACGTACCGCTGCAGCACGCCGAGGGCACCGCTGCCGAGGTCCAGCAGCACCCGCCAGGTGCGCCCCTCGTGCTCCTGCTCCAGCAGGTAGCACGAGGCCGGCGAGTCGGGCCCCGGGTAGGAGCCGGAACACCCGATGACGGTCAGCCTCACTGGACCCTCACGGGAAGCCTCATCGGAGGCCGCCGGCGAACTGGCTGGCCGCCATCATCTCGGCGCCGAGGAAGCGGCGGCCGATGGTCTCGAACTCCTCGGGCGCGCCGGTGGTCGCGAAGGTGTAGGTCGGGTCGCCGGACTCGCGCATCAGCCCGGTGCTCGTGAGCATCTTGTAGACGTCCTTGCCGCACTCCTCGGCGCTGCTCACCAGGGTCACGTCGTCGCCCATGACGTAGGAGATCACTCCGGTGAGCAGCGGGTAGTGGGTGCAGCCGAGGATCAACGTGTCGACCCCGGCGCCGGTGAGCGGGTCGAGGTAGTCGTGTGCGACCGCGAGCAGCTCGTCGCCGCCGGTGACCCCGGCCTCGACGAAGTCGACGAACCGGGGGCAGGCCTGCGTGGTCAGCTCGAGGTGCGGGGCCGCCGCGAAGGCATCCTCGTAGGCCATCGACTCCTTCGTGGCCCGGGTGCAGATCACGCCGATCCGGCCGGTCCTGCTCGCGGCGACCGCGCGCCGCGTGGCAGGGAGGATCACCTCGACCACCGGGACGTCGTAGCGCTCGCGGGCATCGCGCAGCATCGCCGCGCTCGCGGAGTTGCAGGCGATGACGAGCGCCTTCACGCCCTGGGCGTAGAGGTGGTCGAGGCACTCGAGGGCGTACTCGCGGACCTCGGCGATCGGCTTGGGGCCGTAGGGCTGGCGCGCGGTGTCGCCGAGGTAGTGCACGGACTCGTGCGGGAGCTGGTCGATGACCGACCGTGCGACCGTGAGGCCGCCGAAACCGGAGTCGAAGATCCCGATCGGGTCGTCGACGGACGCGCGGGGGTCGGGCGTCACGGGTGGCACGACCAGCAAGCCTAGGCGCGGCGCTGGCCCTGCGCACCGTGTCGTCGCGCACGTCACGTCGCGACTTCTTCGGCCAATCTCGGGACAGACGGGCCAACGGGGGTGGAAGGTGGGGGTGTGGCGGACTCGCTGCAGGCGCTGTTCGAAGAGGCGCTGGCCAACAGGGACACCGCGGAGGATGCCCTCCGCGATCTGCAGGCGCGCGTCGACAACGCCCAGCAGCTCGCCAACATGGGCGACTACGACTGGGAGATCTCCACCGACACCAACACCTGGTCGGACCAGCTGTTCCGCATCTACGGCTACGAGCCGCAGGAGTTCTCGCCCAACTACGAGCGGTTCCTGTCGATGATCCACCCCGAGGACCAGGAGCGGATCCGGGGGATCCACCAGGCGGCGTACGCCTCGGGCGAGCCCTACGAGATGATCGAGCGGATCGTCCGCCCCGACGGCGAGGTCCGCTACCTGTCCTCCAACGGCCAGGTCGTCACCGACGACAACGGCAACCCGCTGCGGATGCGCGGCACCTGCATCGACATCACCGACCTGGTGCGCGCCGAGGAGGAGCGCGAGGCGCACGCCGCCCGCGTCCACGAGGAGCAGACCCGCCGCCAGGCCGCCCTCGAGATCAACGACTCGGTGGTCCAGGGGCTCACCGCCGCGCTCTACGCCCTCGAGCTCGAGGACACCGACTCGGTCCGCGACTACGTACGCCGCACCCTCGACTCCGCCCGCGCGATCATCACCGACCTGGTCGGCCCCCTCGAGGGTCCCGTCGCCCCCGGCGACCTGGTCCGCACCTCGCCGTCGTCCCTGCCGGACTGACCAGCTGCGCCGGTTGCACCGGCCCACGTGGCAGTGCGCTCCGGCGACCGTCAGTCGAACAGCCGCGGCTGCGGCGGGCCGTGGGCCGGGTCGACGCCGTCGAAGAGGCTGCTCACCGACTCGCCCGCGTGGATCCGCTCGATCGCGGCTCCGAAGAGCCCGGCGACCGAGCGGACCTGCAGCTCCGGCCAGTCCGTCGGGGCCGGCACGGTGTCGGTGGTGACCACCTCGGTGATCATCGGGTGGTCGCGCAGCCGCTCGATCGCCTTGCCCACGAAGAGCCCGTGCGTGCACGCCACCGCGGCCGACGTACATCCTCGCTCGGAGAGCCGCTCGAGGAGCTCGAGGATCGAGCCGCCGGTGGCGATCTCGTCGTCGAGGATGATCGCGCGCTTGCCCTCGACGTCACCCACGATCTCGTCGATGACGACCCGGTCGTCCGCGAGCCGCTTCTTCGAGCCCGCGGCGACGGGCAGCCCCAGCAGGCGGGAGAACTGGGTGGCGGTCTTGGCGTTGCCGAAGTCCGGTGAGACGACCACGGCGTCGGTGAGGTCCTGGCCCGTGAAGTGGTCGGCGAGGACGCCGAGCGCGGTGAGGTGGTCCACCGGCACCGAGAAGAAGCCGTGCACCTGCGGGGCGTGCAGGGTCATGGTGATCACGCGGTTCGCGCCGGCGGCGACCAGCATGTCGGCGACCAGGCGCCCGCCGATCGAGAGCCGGGAGGCGTCCTTCTTGTCCGACCGCGCATAGGCGTAGTAGGGGATCACCGCGGTGATCTGCTGGGCCGAGGCGCCTCGGGCAGCGTCGAGCATCAGGAGCAGCTCCATGAGGTGCTCCTGGGTCGGCGGCACCAGCGGCTGGATGATGAAGACGTCCCGCTGGCGGCAGTTGGCCTGCAGCTGCGCCTGCAGGCAGTCGTTGCTGAACCGGGTCAGCTCGACCGCGCTGAGGTCGACGCCGAGCGACTCGCAGACCGCCGAGGCGAAGGGGCGGTGGGCGCTGCCGCTGAACACCACGATCTCGCGCAAACTGCTCTCCCGGAATCGGGCGGGTGGGGGCTACTCGACGTCCGGACTGTAGCCGCGGCCCATGAGGTACGCCATGGCACGTCCACGCGGCGTTCGGCTGTTCAGCTCGTGGATCGTCGGGAACGGGTTGAACCGGCACCCCTGGAGCCCCTTCGACTGCTGCTGCATCACCGGCGCCAGCCGGCCAGGCCCCGGGCAGCTCGCGTGGTGCAGCCCGAGCCAGTGGCCGGTCTCGTGGTTGACGACCATGTGCCGGTAGTCGCGCAGCGCGAGGTGCGCGGCGTTCCAGGCCGGTGAGGCGTGCTTCCAGCGGTCCTGGTTGATGATCACGAAGCGGCCGACCCGGCAGCTCCACATCGAGCTGCACTGCGACGAGAACGACGGCACCCGGCTCGCCTGCGCGAGGACCAGCGTGAACGCCCCGCCGTGGGCCACCGGCACGAACCGGATGCCGGCGCCACGCCAGCCGCGCGGGTCCTCGTAGGTCTGCTGGGCCTGCGCCTTGAACTGCTCGAGGCTGGTCGTGATCCTTCCGCGGGTCTCGACGTGGTAGCGGACCGTGCGGCGTACGTCGACGCGGTGGCGCACCTTCGGCGTCGGCTCCGTGACCAGCTCGAGGGGCTGGTAGCCCGGGGAGAGCACGGTCAGGAGCACTCGCAGCCGGAGCCCGACGTCCTCGGGCTGGACGGCGTACTTCTTGTCGGTGGCGCCGGCGACCGGCTGCCTGCCCCGCAGCCACTGGTAGGTGACCTTCGACGGCGTCGCGACGTAGCGGCCGGGGTGCGCGTCGAGGGTGTGCGTGAACCGGGCGACGCCCTTGACGACCTGTCCGCCCTTGGCCTTCAGCACGGCCCTCTGCACCGGCATGGTGGGCGCGGAGGTCGCGGCCCCCGTGCCGCCGAGCCCGTCGGAGGCGGTCACGGTCACCGTCAGCGCGTGGCCGAGGTCGTCGAGGCCGGGCCGGTACGCCGCCGCCGTCGCCTGCGGGACGGGCTGTCCGTCGCGGAGCCACTGGTAGGCGTAGGCCGTCGCGGCCGGGGGCCACTGGCCCGGGTTCGCGGTCAACGTGGCGGCATACTCCGGCGTGCCGCTGATGCTCGGCGCCACGACCGGCGTCAGGGTGTCGGCCCGGGCCGGCGTGGCCAGGAGCGTGGTGCCGGCCAGGGCCAGGACGAGGGCGAGCAGCAGGCGTCTCATCGGGACACGACGATAGGCCCGGTGGGAACTATCCGGCGCCGCCAGGGATTGGGAGACACGCCCTAGGCCCAGAGCTGCCCCTCCAACGCCTCCTCGGCCTCGTCGACGGTGCCCTCGTAGGCGCCGGTGGAGAGGTACTTCCAGCCCCCGTCGGCGACCACGAAGGCGATGTCGGCCGGCTCTCCCGCCTGGACGGCCTTGGCGGCCTGGGCGAGGGCTGCGTGCAGGATCGCGCCCGTCGAGATGCCGGCGAAGATGCCCTCGAGCTCGAGCAGCTCACGCACCCGCCGGACGGCGTCGCGCGGACCGACCGAGAACCGCGCATCGATCAGGTCGGCGTCGTAGAGCTCGGGAACGAAGCCCTCGTCGAGGTTGCGGAGGCCGTAGACGAGCTCGCCGTACCTCGGCTCGGCGGCGATGATCCGGACGTCCGGCTTGGCCTCCCGGAAGAAGCGCGAGACGCCCATCAGCGTGCCCGTGGTGCCGAGGCCACCGACGAAGTGGGTGACGCTCGGCAGGTCGGCCAGGATCTCGGGACCGGTGCCCTCCTGGTGCGCGAGTGCGTTGGCCTCGTTGCCGTACTGGTAGAGCATCACCCAGTCGGGGTGTTCCTGGGCGACCTGCTTGGCGACCCGCACGGCCTCGTTGGAGCCACCTGCGGCTGGCGAGGTGATGATCTCGGCGCCCCACATGCGGAGCAGCTGGCGCCGCTCCTCGGAGGTGTTCTCCGGCATCACGCAGACCATCCGGTAGCCCTTGAGCTTGGCCGCCATGGCCAGCGAGATGCCGGTGTTGCCGGAGGTGGGCTCGAGAATGGTGCAGCCGGGTCGCAGCAGCCCCTCCTTCTCGGCCTCCTCGACCATCCGCAGCGCCGGGCGGTCCTTGATCGAGCCGGTCGGGTTGCGGTCCTCGAGCTTGGCCCAGAGGCGTACGTCGGGCCCCCCGCGGTTCAGGGGGGCAGACAGCCTCGGCAGCCCGACCAGCGGCGTACCGCCGACCGAGGCGAGGAGGCTGTCGAACCTCGTCATGGCGCCCGATCAGCCCCCGGCGACGGCCGGGAGCACCACGATCTGGTCGCCGTCGCTCAGCGTCGCCTCGAGGCCGCCGAGGAACCGCACGTCCTCGTCGTTGACGTAGACGTTGACGAACCGGCGCAGGTCCGCCTTGCCGTCCTTGACATCGATCAGCCGTTCCTTGATCCCGGGGTGGTTGCTCTCCAGGTCGTCGAGCAACGCGCTGAGGCTGGCGCCCTCACCGGTGACCGACTTCTCGCCCTCGGTGTAGGTGCGCAGGATGGTGGGGATCCGGACCTCGATGGCCATCAGGGGGTGCTCCTAGCAGTTTCCGTGGCAGGTGTGTGCGCGGCTGGTTGCGCGACGGGGTCGTCGGCGATCTCGACAGGTTCCTCGGTCACCTCGCCGTCGACGATCCTGTACGACCTGAACTCGACGGGACCGTCGTTATTCCCGTGCTCGCGGGTGCTGACGAGCACGTAGTGGGCGTTCGGCTCCATCGCCAGACCGATGTCGGTGCGACTCGGGTAGGCCTCGGTCGCCGTGTGCGAGTGGTAGACGACCACCGGCTCCTCGTCGTTGGCGTCCATCTCCTTGTAGAGCTGGAGGAGGTCGGAGGAGTCGAACTCGTAGAACGTCGGGCTGCCCGCGGCGTTCACCATCTCGACCAGCCGGGCGGCGCGGTCGCTGCCCGCGGGACCCGCGACGACGCCACAGGCCTCGTCGGGGTGATCCCGCTTGGCGTGCGCGACGATCGCGTCGTAGGTCGCCTGGTCGAGTCTCAGCACCCTTCAAGGGTAGGGGTGCCGACCCGTCCGGCCGGGTATCGCCCGACGTCCGGACGCCACGACCGACGGTCACCGGGACGAGAGGGCCTGGACCAGCGTCTCCTGGAGGTAGCCGACCCAGTCGTAGATGTCGTGGGCCTGGGCGCGCGGGTCGTCGTCGGGCAGCGAGTGCCAGTAGTCCTCGTCGCCCTCCTCCACCTCGAGCCGGGTCGCGAGGGCCAGCCGCAGGTCGGTGAACGACCGCATCCAGGTCTCGGCGGTGGGCTGGTCGAGCTCGACGTCGATCATCAGCCCCTCCTCGGTGAGCTCGGGCGGCAGCCCGGCGTCCTCGAGGCCGTCGATGATCGTGATCGCGGCGTTCGCCTTGCCGTCGCGCAGCGTCCCCTCGGTGAAGCGGCGGAACTCGGCCGCCGATTCCTCGTCCCGGGGGTAGGCCGTGGGGAACAGCCGCGCCAGCACGGGGTCGTCGGGTTCGGTGGTCGGCCCGGAGAAGTCCATCATCGCCTCGAGCGGGTCCACGTCGTCGCGCGGCACGGCCGCCTCGTTGCGCAGCAGCTCGACCAGCTGGGCGGCCAGCGAGCGCAGCAGGTCGGCCTCGAAGCCGGTGAAGGTGGCGATGAGGAGCTTGCTGCGGCGGTGGCGCGTGAAGCCGGACAACGGCGTCAGCTCTGCTTGTCCAGGGTCGCCCAGAGCCCGTACTCGTGCATCGCCTGCACGTCGCGCTCCATCTCCTCGCGGCTGCCGCTGCTGACCACCGACTTGCCGTCCTCGTGCACCTCGAGCATCAGCTTCTCCGCCTTCTTCTTGTCGTACCCGAAGTACTTCTGGAAGACGTAGGTGACGTAGGACATCAGGTTGACGGGATCGTTCCACACGATCGTGACCCACGGGACCGCCAGCACGGTGATCTCGTCCGGGGTCCTCGTCGGCTCGACCTCGACGGGGGAAGCGGCGGACACAGCTCCATCGTGGCACAGCCCCAGGACCCTAGGCTTCGTCCGTGGCATCCACCGCGCTGCTCACCGACCACTACGAGCTCACCATGCTCCAGGCCGCACTCGCGGGCGGTACGGCGCAACGCCGGTCCGTCTTCGAGCTCTTCGGGCGGCGGCTCCCCGAGGGCCGCAGGTATGGCGTGGTGGCCGGCGTCGGCCGGGCGCTGGATGCGATCGAGGCGTTCGCCTTCGACGACGAGACGATCGCCGCGCTGGAGGGCGTGGTCGACGCACCGACCCTGGAATGGCTGGCGGGCTACCGGTTCTCCGGTGACGTCTGGGGCTACGCCGAGGGCGAGATCTACTTCGCGCACTCGCCGCTGCTGATCGTCGAGGCGAGCTTCGCCGAGGCGGTGGTGCTGGAGACACTGCTGCTCTCGATCTACAACCACGACTCGGCGATCGCCTCCGCCGCCTCCCGGATGACCCTGGCCGCCGGCGACCGGCCGTGCATCGAGATGGGCTCACGCCGTACCCATGAGGAAGCGGCGGTGGCGGCCGCGCGGGCGGCGTACGTCGCCGGGTTCGCCACCACCTCGAACCTCGCTGCCCGGCACCGCTACGGCGTGCCGACGGCCGGCACGAGCGCGCACTCGTTCACGCTGCTGCACGACACCGAGGAGGATGCGTTCCGCGCCCAGGTCAGCTCCCTGGGGGTCGGCACCACGCTGCTGGTCGACACCTACGACGTCGCCGAAGCGGTGCGGCTCGGCGTCGAGGTGGCCGGCCCGGAGCTCGGCGCGGTCCGCCTCGACTCGGGCGACCTCGGCCTCCTGGCCGAGCAGGTGCGCGCGCAGCTCGACCAGCTCGGCGCCCACGACACCCGGATCCTGGTCACCAGCGACCTCGACGAGCACGCGATCAACGCGCTCGCCGCGGCACCGGTGGACGGCTACGGCGTCGGCACCCAGCTCGTCACCGGGAGCGGTCACCCGACGTCCGGCTTCGTCTACAAGCTGGTCGCCCGCGAGAACCGCGACGGGGTGCTGGAGTCGGTAGCCAAGAAGAGCGTCGACAAGATCTCCGTGGGCGGCCGCAAGTACGCGCTCCGGCGCCGCGACCCCGACGGCGTCGCCGAGGCGGAGGTGATCGGCGTGGGCACGCCCGTCGAGAACGACGGCGACGACCGTGAGCTGCTGGTCCCGCTGGTGCGGGCCGGTGAGGTGATCGGCCGCGAGCCGCTGGATGCGGCCCGCGACCGGCACGCCGCGACCCGCGCGGAGCTGCCGCCCGCGGCCCAGCAGATGTCGCGCGGGGAGCCGGTCATCCCCACCATCTTCGAGGGGGACCACTGATGGCACTGGTGACCTGTGACTTCTTCTCCGAGTCGCTGATGATGGGGACGTCGGTCTCCGTCGTGCTCCCCCAGCAGACGGAGGAGCAGATCGGTCTCGTCGACGAGGTGCGGGAGGGGCCGCCGCCGGTCCTCTACCTGCTGCACGGCCTGTCCGACGACCACACCGCCTGGCTCCGCTACACCTCGATCGAGCGCTACGCCGCTGCCCGCGGCCTCGCGGTCGTGATGCCCGCGGCAGGGCGCAGCTTCTACGCCGACGAGGCGCACGGCCACCGCTACTGGACCTACGTCTCCGAGGAGCTGCCGCGCGTGGTGAGCCAGTTCTTCCGGGTCTCCCAGGAGCCCGCCGACACCTTCGTGGCGGGGCTGTCGATGGGCGGCTACGGGGCGCTCAAGCTCGCCCTGACGCACCCCCGGCGGTTCGCCGCGGCCGCCTGTCTCTCGGGGGCCCTCGACCTGGTGGCCTTCTCGAAGCAGCCCGACCGGGACGAGATCATGGGGCGCGTCTTCGACCACCAGGTCAGGCCGGAGGACGACCTGTTCGAGCTGGTCGAGGCGGCCGAGGACGTCCCGCCCCTGCACGTCTCCTGTGGCACCGAGGACTGGCTGCTGCCGGCGTGCGAGCGGTTCGCCGCGGCCGCGCTGGCCGCGGGGGTCGAGGTCCTGACGGACTTCCGCCCCGGCGACCACGAGTGGTCGCTGTGGGACCACGTGATCCAGGACGTCATCGCCTGGCTGCCGATCCGAAACAGCTGACGGTCACTATGGTCGGAGGGTGAAGACCGCGCTGATCGTCGTCGACGTCCAGAACGACTTCTGCGAGGGCGGGTCGCTGCCGGTGGCGGGCGGCGCCCAGGTGGCCGCAGACATCGGCCGACTGCTGCACGAGCGGACCGCGGGTGAGCCGGACGCGCCGGCGTACGACCACGTGGTGGCGACCAAGGACCACCACGTCGATCCGGGCGACCACTGGGCCAGGGAGCCTGACTTCGTGGCCTCGTGGCCCGTCCACTGCCGGGTCGGGACCGAGGGCGAGGCCTTCCACCCCAACCTCGACCCGCAGCCCTTCGACGCGATCTTCCTCAAGGGCGAGCACGGCGCGGCCTACTCCGGCTTCGAGGGTGCCCATGACGGGCAGTCGCTCGCAGACTGGCTCCGCGCTCACGACGTGAGCCGGGTCGACATCTGCGGCCTCGCCACCGACCACTGCGTCCGGGCCACCGCACTGGACGCCGCCGGCGAGGGCTTCGAGACGACCGTGCTGCTCGACCTGTGCGCAGGTGTGGCGCCCGCAACGACCGAAGCAGCACTGGACGCGATGCGCGAGGCAGGCGTCACCGTTGCTGGAGACTGACGACCTGCTCGTAGATCACCGCGCCGACGGAGCGCTCTGGTTGACCTTCAACCGACCGGAGGTGCTAAACGCGTTCAGCGGCGAGCTCTCCGTCGCGCTCGCGGAGCGGCTCGAGGACGCCGCCTCGAACGACGAGGTCAGGGTGGTCGTCCTCACCGGCACCGGCGCGGCGTTCAGCGCCGGCGCCGACATCTCTGGTGAGGACGCGCACGAGCGGTTCGACGTCCGCGCCCTCGACGCGGCGAACCGGATCATCCGGGCGGTCACCGGCTGCCCGAAGCCGGTCGTCGCGGCGGTGAACGGCGTCGCCGCGGGCGTCGGCTGCTCCACGGCCCTGGCCGCGGACCTCGTCGTCGCGACCGAGTCCGCCAGCTTCCTGCTCGCGTTCGCGCGGATCGGGCTGATGCCGGACGGCGGCACGTCGGCGACCGTCGCGGCCGCGATCGGCCGGGCCCGGGCGATGCGGATGGCGCTGCTCGCCGAGCCGCTCACCGCGCGGGAGGCCTACGACGCCGGGCTGGTCAGCCACGTCGCGCCGGACGCGGACCACCCGGCGCTCGTGGGCAAGGTCGTCCGGCGGCTCACGCAGGGCGCTCCCCTCGCCCAGGCCGCCACCAAGAAGGCGGTGAACGCGGCCACGCTCGGCCAGCTCGAGCCGGCCCTGGAGCGCGAGCGCACCGGCCAGAC
>Ga0075367_10000400_pt1 | contig 15901 bp, 11 predicted proteins | sample EndMethybrTD3032_FD_71399 | JGI IMG/M metagenome (GOLD analysis project Ga0075367, IMG submission 71399) | Populus endosphere microbial communities from Tennessee, USA - Endosphere MetaG P. TD hybrid TD303-2 | ecosystem: Host-associated > Plants > Roots > Endosphere | place: USA: Tennessee... | reverse complement strand
CTCCCCAGCGGCGTGGAAGCCTGGCTGGTCACCCGGTACAAGGACGCCAAGCAGGCCCTCGCCGACTCCCGGCTCTCCAAGAACCCGGCGCACCACGACGAGCCCGCGCACGCCAAGGGCAAGACCGGGATTCCGGGGGAGCGCAAGGCCGAGCTCATGACGCATCTGCTGAACATCGACCCGCCGGACCACACCCGTCTGCGGCGCCTGGTCTCCAAGGCCTTCACGCCCCGTCGAGTCGCCGAGTTCGCGCCCCGCGTCCAGGAACTCACCGACCACCTCATCGACCAGTTCGCGGCGAAGGGCGAAGCCGATCTCATCCACGAGTTCGCCTTTCCCCTCCCCATCTACGCGATCTGCGACCTGCTCGGCGTCCCCCGCGAGGATCAGGACGACTTCCGGGACTGGGCGGGGATGATGATCCGGCACGGCGGTGGGCCGCGGGGCGGTGTCGCGCGGTCGGTGAAGAAGATGCGCGGTTATCTCGCCGAGCTCATCCACCGAAAGCGTGAGGCGCTTCCCGTTGATCCCATCGTCGGCGAGGACCTCATCTCGGGTCTCATCCGTGCCTCCGACCACGGTGAGCACCTCACCGAGAACGAGGCTGCGGCGATGTGCTTCGTGCTCCTCTTCGCGGGTTTTGAGACCACCGTGAACCTCATCGGCAATGGCGTGCACTCGCTCCTACGCAACCCGGAACAACGGGCTCTTGTCCAGCATTCAATCGAAAACGAAAACAGTGGATCGATCGACCTGAGCCTTGAGGAACTACTGCGCTTCGACGGGCCAGTGGAGATTGCGACCTGGCGCTATGCCACTGAGACGATGGAAATCGGAGGCCAACGAATTCCCGTAGGCGATCCCGTGCTTGTGGTCTTGGCTGCTGCCAACCGCGATCCCGCTCGTTTCGCGGAGCCGGACACCCTCGACGTCTCCCGGCGTGACAACCAGCACCTCGGTTACGGACATGGCATTCACTACTGTCTGGGCGCACCTCTGGCCCGGCTTGAAGGGCGAATCGCCCTCACATCGCTGCTGACCCGCCTGCCCGATCTCCAACTCGCCGTCCCTTCCACGGAACTTCGCTGGCGCGGCGGCTTGATCATGCGAGGCCTGCGGAGCCTGCCGGTCGAGTTCACTGCCTCGGGCCGGGCTCGGGAATTTCAATAACTCCCCATTGTTTCCCAGGCGGATCACCTAGGCTCTCGATCAACAGGACCGGCCTCGGCGTGCGAGTACGCCGAGGCCGGATCCGGGAGCGCCAGCTGTCCTGGTGGCAGAAGGGCGCGTGGCCGAACGTCATGGAGGCCCTGAACGCGGGGCTCAGGGGGGTGCCCGCCCATCGGCCGCCCACGCTGCCGCAGTTGACGGTGGTCTGTCGGAGTTGGACTGGATTGTAGGAGCAGAGGCGGCCCTCGCTTCTCTCGCGAAGATGACACGCGCTCAAGTCTGTGATCTTCACGTGATCTACGCGGCATTAACTTGTGACAAGTGATCGGCAGCCGATACGTTCACGGACCATGGCGGCGCCAAGGCTTGGCCCAAGCTTCACGCGTCGCGGTCATTGCTGTCTCGCGAAAGGCCCCCGCATGCTCTCCGGGAACGGTCGTCACCGTCGCCCCCGCCAGGCTCCGGCACTGCTCGTCGCGGCCGGAGTGACAGGCTCCGCCATCGCCATCCCGCTGTTCGCCGCGAGCGGCGCCAGCGCGGCCGACGGGACCACCTGGGACAAGGTGGCGCAGTGCGAGACCGGCGGCTCCTGGAGTGAGAACAGCGGGAACGGCTTCTACGGCGGACTGAAGCTGACCCAGGACGACTGGGAGAAGTACGGCGGGCTCGACTACGCCCCGAGCGCCGACCTGGCCAGCCGCAACCAGCAGATAGCCGTCGCCGAGAAGCTCCTCGACGCCGAGGGTGTCGGCGCCTTCCACACCTGTGGACTGACCTCCGGGCTGACCAAGGACTCGGGCTCCGCCGACGTCGACACCGGCGTCGCGGGCGGCTCGTCGAGTTCATCCGATTCGTCCGACAACTCGGACTCGACCGGTTTGTCCAATTCATCGGGCAGCTCGGCCGGCGACTCCTCCTCGGGTGCGTCGTCCAGCGCCTCGCCCTCCGCCTCACCCGACCCTTCATTCGATTCCACAAGTAATTCTGCTGAATCGGACGCATCCGCCTCGCCCTCCGGGTCCGCCGCAAGCAAGTCCCAGGGAACCGACAGCTCGCCCACGGATCGGGCGAAGGGGGATGACTCGGACAAGTCCGGCCAGGCTGTGGGGTCTTGGAGTCTCGTCGACACCGGCGCCATCGGCAGCGCCGCGGACGCCGTCACGGACACCGCCACCGGCACCGGCAAGCACCGCGGCGCCGCCGCCGACGAGAGCCCGGCCAAGAAGGCCGCGCCCGACTCGTACACGGTCCACGCCGGCGACACCCTCGCCTCCATCGCCGACTCCCTTGGCGTGGACGGCGGATGGCGTGCCCTCTATGCCGAGAACAAGCAGGCGATCGGCACCGACCCGAACCACATCTCCGCCGGTCAGACCCTGCGACTCCCTGCCGAACAGGGTTAAAAGCGACGGGAGTTCACGTCACACTTCGCGCCGAATGTCCGGTTTGGTGAAAGTGTGGGATGAGTCTCAGAAGCCCTGATCGTCTTTGAAATTCCCCGGATTCCGTGTCTACCGTCGTCACCGCTCGGCAACACGAGCCCCGACAGCCGCAACGCCGAATCCTGCCAGCGGCCGTACGGGAACAGTCGTCGCTTAACAGCGCCGTAGGCAGGAGCGGGGGACCCAAGGTAAGCGCCGGACCCAGCGGTTGACGCTGGATACGGCTAGGGGTGTAGCCGCGCCTCGTGAAAGCGAGCGTGCGGCCGGGCAACTCAACCGGCCCGAACCCGACAGCTCACCTCGCAGGCGTCGGTGAGGGGATCAACCATGCTGTTTTCCGGCAAGGGCAAGCACCGTCGTCCGTCCAAGGCCACCCGCGTCGCCGCGCTCGCCGGAGTCACCGGTGTCGCCATAGCCGCCCCGCTGATGGCGGCCGGCGGCGCCTCCGCCGCCACCGCCTCCGAGTGGGACGCGGTCGCCCAGTGCGAGTCGGGCGGCAACTGGTCCATCAACACCGGCAACGGCTACTACGGCGGTCTGCAGTTCTCCGCCTCCACCTGGGCCGCGTACGGCGGCACGGCCTACGCCTCGCAGGCCAACCAGGCCACCAAGGCGCAGCAGATCGCCGTCGCCGAGAAGGTCCTCGCCTCCCAGGGCAAGGGCGCCTGGCCGGTCTGCGGCACGGGCCTGTCCAGCGCCGCCTACAACGGCAGCAGCGCTTCGAGCAGCTCCTCCGGCAGCTCCAGCACCCGCTCCTCCGGCGGGCAGACCGCCTCCCGCTCCTCCGAGCGCACGGCCGTCAAGAAGTCGACCAAGACCGTCACCACCCCGACCGGCAAGAAGGTCAAGAAGGGCGACGGCGAGTACAAGGTCGTCAAGGGTGACACCCTCAGCTCGATCGCCGAGAAGCACCACGTCAAGGGTGGCTGGGCGAAGCTGTTCAAGCTGAACAAGGACATCGTCGAGGACGCCGACCTGATCTACCCGGGTCAGCAGCTGCACCTCAAGTAAGCAGACAGCTGAACCACAGCGCCCTGACAGCCGTGTCCTCCACCATGGAGGACACGTGAGGGCCTCCCCCGTCCCCACGGGCTCCCCGCTCCGGTGCGTGTTCCCCCGTACGCACCGGGGCGGGGTCTTTTTGCTCCCGCGCTTTGTTCCGTTCGGAAACAATTTACTCTCGGTTCTGCCCAAGGGGTGGTCGGAGACGTGGCCGATCCGCCGGAGGCGGATAGGCTCGTCTCGCAGAGCCGCTGCGGCCTTGCTAACCGCGTCACATCCCAGAAGGAGATGCTCGTGCCGTCCATCGACGTCGTCGTAGCCCGGGAAATCCTGGACTCCCGAGGCAACCCCACGGTCGAGGTCGAGGTCGGCCTCGACGACGGCAGCACGGGTCGTGCCGCCGTCCCGTCCGGCGCCTCCACGGGCGCCTTCGAGGCCATCGAGCTCCGCGACGGTGACCCCAACCGCTACCAGGGCAAGGGTGTCGAGAAGGCCGTCCTCGCCGTCATCGAGCAGATCGGCCCGGAGCTGGTCGGGTACGACGCCACCGAGCAGCGCCTGATCGACCAGGCGATGTTCGACCTGGACGCCACCGACAACAAGGGCTCCCTCGGCGCCAACGCCATCCTCGGCGTCTCGCTCGCCGTCGCCCACGCCGCCTCCGAGGCCAGCGACCTCCCCCTCTTCCGCTACCTGGGCGGCCCCAACGCGCACCTGCTTCCGGTGCCGATGATGAACATCCTGAACGGCGGCTCGCACGCCGACTCCAACGTGGACATCCAGGAGTTCATGATCGCCCCGATCGGCGCGGAGACCTTCTCCGAGGCCCTGCGCTGGGGCACTGAGGTCTACCACACCCTCAAGAAGGTCCTGAAGAGCAAGGGCCTGTCCACCGGCCTCGGCGACGAGGGCGGCTTCGCCCCGAACCTGGAGTCCAACCGCGCCGCCCTGGACCTGATCCTCGAGGCCATCAAGGAAGCCGGCTACATCCCCGGCGAGCAGGTCGCCCTCGCGCTCGACGTCGCCGCCTCCGAGTTCTACAAGGACGGCACGTACAAGTTCGAGGGCAAGGACCGCTCCGCCGCCGAGATGACCGAGTACTACGAGGAGCTCGTCGCGGCCTACCCGCTCGTCTCCATCGAGGACCCGCTGTTCGAGGACGACTGGGCCGGCTGGAAGGTCCTCACCGACCGTCTCGGCGACAAGGTCCAGATCGTCGGCGACGACCTGTTCGTCACCAACCCCGAGCGCCTCGCCCGCGGCATCGAGGAGGGCACCGCCAACGCCCTCCTGGTCAAGGTGAACCAGATCGGCTCCCTCACCGAGACCCTGGACGCCGTCGAGCTCGCCCAGCGCAGCGGCTTCAAGTGCATGATGTCCCACCGCTCCGGCGAGACCGAGGACGTCACCATCGCCGACCTCGCCGTCGCCACCAACTGCGGCCAGATCAAGACCGGAGCCCCGGCCCGCTCCGAGCGCGTCGCCAAGTACAACCAGCTGCTGCGCATCGAGGAGATCCTCGACGACGCGGCGGTGTACGCGGGCCGCTCCGCTTTCCCGCGTTTCAAGGGCTGAGCCTTCCCGCACGTCCGCTCCGCGGACCATGGGCACGGCAAGGGCTGATCCCGGCAGGGCTAAGCCTTAGCCAGTCGTACGTACGTCCCCGTACCGGTCCCGTACCGTGTGCGGGGACGTACGCGCGTGTGAACGGGAGGCGGGGAACATGGCCGTGAAGGACCGGGACCGGTTCTCCACCGCGACCAGGATCAAGCTGCTCGGCGAGCAGACCGCGGCCCGGGTCTACCGCTCCCAGACCAAGCGCCAGGCCCGCCGCTCCCGCCTCACCGGCCGCGCGGCCCTGCTCGCGCTGGTGCTCTGCACCCTGGTCGTGGCGCTCGCGTACCCCATAAGGCAGTACGTCTCCCAGCGCGCGGAGATCGCCGATCTGCAGCGCCAGAAGCAGCAGGCGAAACAGCGGGTCGAGCAGTTGCGCGACCTCAAGGCACGCTGGCAGGACGACTCGTACGCCGAGCAGCAGATCCGGCAGCGGCTGCACTATGTGCTGCCGGGCGAGACGGGCTACGTCGTCATCGACCCGGACGCGGCCAAGCAGTCGCGCGCCGACCTCGGGGCCGCCGACCGGCCCTGGTACTCGAACGTCTGGGACGGGGTCGACAAGTCCGACGCCTCCGACCAGTGACCTGACCTGATTAGAGAGACAGTTCTTCGTGGAAACGCCTCCGCCGCCCACCCCGCGCACCGAGCCCACCGACGCCGACGTCGAGGCCTTCAAGCAGCAGCTCGGGCGGCCGCCGCGCGGGCTGCGCGCGATCGCGCACCGGTGCCCGTGCGGGCAGCCGGACGTCGTCGAGACGGCCCCGCGGCTTCCCGACGGCACGCCCTTCCCGACGACGTACTACCTGACGTGCCCGCGCGCCGCCTCGGCGATCGGGACGCTGGAGGCCAACGGCGTCATGAAGGAGATGACGGAGCGGCTGGGGACCGACCCGGAGCTGGCCGCCGCGTACCGGGCCGCGCACGAGGACTACCTCGCGCGCCGGGACGCCATGGAGGTCCTGGAGGGCTTCCCGAGTGCGGGTGGCATGCCGGACCGGGTGAAGTGCCTGCACGTGCTGGTGGGGCACTCCCTGGCCGCGGGGCCGGGGGTGAACCCCCTGGGCGACGAGGCGATCGCGATGCTGCCGGAGTGGTGGCTCAAGGGACCGTGTGTGCAGCCGCTGGCGGCACCCGACCCGGCCGACGAACTCCCCGAAGGGGAGAGCGGGGTCACCGACCCCACCGCGATGCGCAGCGGCTTCTTCGCCTCCAAGCCGATGGTTCCCCGGGGCTTCAGCCGCGTCGCCGCCGTCGACTGCGGTACGAACTCCATTCGACTGCTCGTGGCGGACGTCGACCCGGCCACGGGTGAGCTCCTCGAACTCGACCGGCGGATGACGATCGTGCGGCTCGGCCAGGACGTGGACCGGACCGGCCGGCTGGCCCCGGAGGCGCTGGAGCGCACGTTCGCGGCCTGCCGGGAGTACGCGGAGGTGATCCGCGAGTTCGGCGCCGAGAAGGTGCGGTTCGTGGCGACCTCGGCCTCCCGTGATGCCTCGAACCGCGACGACTTCGTCCGGGGCGTCGTGGACATCCTCGGCGTCGAGCCCGAGGTCATCTCCGGGGAGCAGGAGGCGGAGTTCTCCTTCACCGGGGCGACCAGGGAACTGACGGGCCGCGACGACCTCACCAAGCCCTACCTGGTCGTGGACATCGGTGGCGGCTCGACCGAGTTCGTCGTCGGCGAGGAGCATGTACGGGCCGCCCGTTCCGTCGACGTCGGGTGTGTGCGCATGACCGAGCGGCATCTCGTCCGCGACGGCGCCGTGAGCGACCAGCCCTCCGACGAGCAGATCGCCGCCCTGCGGGCCGACATCGAGCGGGCGCTGGACCTCGCCGAGGAGACGGTTCCGCTGGGCGAGGCGCGGACGTTGGTGGGGCTCGCGGGGTCCGTCACCACCGTGTCGGCCATCGCGCAGGAGCTGCCCGAGTACGACTCCGAGCGCATCCACCACTCCCGGGTGTCGTACGAGCGTGTTCGCGAGATCAGCGAGTGGCTGCTGGGCTCCACGCACGCCGAGCGCGCGGCCGTTCCGTCCATGCATCCGGGGCGCGTGGACGTCATCGCCGCCGGTGCCCTCGTACTGCTGTCGATCATGGAGCGGATCGGCGCCGAGGAGGTCGTCGTGAGCGAGCACGACATCCTCGACGGCATCGCCTGGTCGGTGGCGTAGCTCCCTTTTGTTACTGATCAGTAGCTCTCTGACGAGCAGGTCGGATAGCGTATGAGCGTCAATGAGGGGCCCCTGCGGGCCCCTCATTGACGTGGCGTCGGAAAAGTTCGTGAAGTTCTTCACAAGGAATTCCGTCCCACGGAACCGTAAAAAGTGTCCGGCTGGCTCTTTCGGGGGCCGAACGGGCCCTTGAACGTGTTCAGAAGTGTGGTATGGCGGGTCCGGCGGAGGGTGTCGAGGGAGGGTGTTTCGGGGTGCTCACGACATCTCCGGAGGGCCAGAGAGGCAGCTCACGCGGCATTGACAACGGGTCGTAGCGGACCCGGGTTCCCGGTGATCCACATGACCTGGATCACGTGGGTCGCGGAGGATAACACACCCCCTGTCGGAGCTTGTGAAGGGGCGCACGAGCTACCCCCCTGAGGCGGGTGGATACTCGATGGCATGAGCACCACGGAGCGTCCCAGGATCCTCGTAGTAGGCGGTGGGTACGTAGGCCTGTACGCAGCTCGGCGCATCCTCAAGAAGATGCGCTACGGCGAGGCGACCGTCACGGTCGTCGACCCCCGGTCGTACATGACCTACCAGCCCTTCCTCCCCGAAACCGCCGCCGGCAACATCTCCCCGCGCCACGTCGTCGTCCCGCTGCGACGCGTGCTGCCGAAGGCGGAGGTTCTCACCGGCCGGGTCACCACCATCGACCAGGACCGCAAGGTCGCCACGATCGCCCCGCTGGTGGGCGAGGCGTACGAGCTGCCTTTCGACTACCTGGTGATCGCGCTCGGCGCGGTCTCCCGCACCTTCCCGATCCCCGGCCTCGCCGAGCAGGGCATCGGTATGAAGGGCATCGAGGAGGCCATCGGCCTGCGCAACCACGTGCTGGAGCAGCTCGACAAGGCCGACTCCACCACCGACGAGGAGATCCGCCGCAAGGCGCTCACCTTCGTCTTCGTCGGCGGCGGCTTCGCCGGTGCGGAGACCATCGGTGAGGTCGAGGACCTGGCCCGCGACGCGGCCAAGTACTACACCAACGTCTCGCGCGAGGACATGCGGTTCATCCTCGTCGACGCCGCGGACAAGATCCTGCCCGAGGTCGGCCCCAAGCTCGGCCAGTACGGCAAGGAGCACCTGGAGAGCCGCGGTGTGGAGATCTACCTCTCCACCTCCATGGACTCGTGCGTGGACGGGCATGTCGTTCTCAAGAACGGCCTCGAGGTCGACTCCAACACGATCGTCTGGACCGCCGGCGTGAAGCCGAACCCGGTCCTGTCCCGCTACGGCCTGCCGCTCGGCCCCCGCGGTCACGTCGACTGCGCGCCGACCCTCCAGGTCCAGGGCACCGACTACATCTGGGCCGCCGGCGACAACGCCCAGGTCCCGGACCTCGTCGGCCGCAAGGCCGGCAACGAGAACGCCTGGTGCCCGCCGAACGCCCAGCACGCGCTGCGTCAGGCCCGCGTCCTCGGCGACAACGTGATCTCCGGTCTGCGGGGCTTCCCGCAGAAGGACTACGCGCACGCCAACAAGGGCGCGGTGGCCGGGCTCGGCCTCCACAAGGGCGTCGCGATGATCGTCATGGGCAAGATGAAGATCAAGCTCAAGGGCCGTCTCGCCTGGTACATGCACCGCGGCTACCACGGTCTGGCCATGCCGACCTGGAACCGCAAGGTGCGCGTCTTCGCCGACTGGACCCTCGGCATGTTCCTCAAGCGCGAGGTCGTCTCCCTCGGCGCGATGGAGCACCCGCGCGAGGAGTTCTACGAGGCCGCGAGGCCCGTGCCGGCGGCCGAGCCGAAGAAGACCGAGGCGAAGGCCTCCTGACCGACGCCGGTCGCCGATCCGACCGAAGGACCTCCCGCCATCCGTGGTGCGGGAGGTCCTTTCGGCGTCCCCGGGGATTGACCTCTGCCGCGCGGTTGTTTACCCAGGTGGACAATTCCGGGATCCTCGTAACGGAGGTGTGCGTCATGGCAGATGCCGCGTTGCGGCTGAAGGGGCTGCTGGAACAGCTGCTGGGGGCCGAGCTCCCGGTGCGGATCCGGGCCTGGGACGGTTCGCAGGCGGGGCCGCCCGGGGCACCGACCCTGTTCGCGCGGAACCGGCGCGCGGTGCGCCGACTGCTGTGGAAACCGGGCGAACTGGGCCTGGCGCGCGCCTGGGTCGCCGGGGACCTCGACATCGAGGGCGACTTCTACGGAGCCCTGGACCTGCTCTCCGGACTCGTCTGGGAGAGCGGCGAGGACAGCCGTACGACCCTCCAGATCCTGCGCGACCCGCAGGCGCGCTCCGCGCTGCTGGGGCTGGTCCGGCTCGCCGGGCTGCCGCTGCCGCCGGCCCCGCCCCGCGAGGAGATCCGCCGGCCCCGCCGCGGCCTGCACTCCCGGCGCAGCGACAAGCGCGCCGTCAGCCACCACTACGACGTCGGCAACGACTTCTACGAGATCGTCCTCGGACCGTCCATGGTGTACTCGTGCGCCTACTGGCCCGCCCCGGACAGCACGCTGGAGACCGCTCAGCGCGACAAGCTCGACCTCGTCTGCCGCAAGCTCGACCTCCGGCCCGGTCAGCGGCTCCTCGACGTCGGCTGCGGCTGGGGCTCGATGGCGATCCACGCCGCCCGCGAGTACGGCGTGCGCGTCGTCGGCATCACCCTCTCCCAGGAGCAGGCGGCCTACGCCCGCAAGCGCGTCGCCGACGAGGGACTCACCGACCGGATCGAGATCCGCGTACAGGACTACCGGGACGTGGCCGACGGTCCGTACGACGCCATCTCCTCCATCGGGATGGCCGAACACGTCGGTGCGGAGAAATACCTGGAGTACGCCGGGGACCTGTACCGGCTCCTCACCCCCGGCGGGCGGCTGCTCAACCACCAGATCGCCCGGCGCCCGCTGCTCGACGAATCGGCGTACGACCTCGACGAGTTCATGGACGCCTATGTCTTCCCCGACGGCGAACTCGCCCCCGTCGGCACCACGGTGACCCAGCTGGAGCGGGCCGGCTTCGAGGTGCGGGACGTCGAGTCGATCCGTGAGCACTACGCGCTCACCCTGCGCCGGTGGGTCGGCAACCTGGAGCAGCAGTGGGCGCGTGCCGTCCGGCTGACCGGACCCGGCCGGGCCCGGGTCTGGCGCCTCTACATGGCCGCCTGCGCCCTCGGTTTCGAACGCAACCAACTGGGCGTCAACCAGGTCCTGGCCGTCCGCACCCCCGAATCCGGCGTCTCCGGGATGCCGTTGCGTGCGCGCACCTGGAACTGAGCGCGGAGAAGGGCCCGTTGACGGGCAACGGGCCCTTCATGGCCGTAGGACCACTCCGAAGAGCTATTCCGACTTGATCGCCGCCAGCATGTTCAGGCGGGCGGCGCGGCGGGCCGGCCAGAGGGCGGCCAGGACGCCCACCGTCGCCGCCAGGAGGAGGAAGACCGCCAACCTGCTCCAGGGGAGGACCAGTTCGTACGTCGGCATCTTCGTGCCCAGCAACTCGCCGGCCGCCCAGCCGAAGAAGACGCCCAGGCCGATGCCGAGCACACCGCCGAACAGGGAGATGACGAGGGACTCCAGACGGACCATGCGCTTGACGGCCTTGCGGTCGAGGCCGATCGCGCGGAGCATGCCGATCTCCTGGGAGCGTTCGAAGACCGACATCGCGAGGGTGTTGATGACACCGAGGACCGCGACGATCACCGCCATGGCGAGCAGGCCGTAGACCATGTTGAGGATCAGGGTGAAGGTCTGCGCGATGCTCTCGGAGAGGTCCTGCTTGTCCTGGACCTTGATGGCCGGGTTGGAACCGAGGGCCTTCTCCAGCCGGTCCTTCGTCGAACTCGACGCCCCGTCCGCCGTCTTGACCAGGACCTGCATGTCGGCCGGGTCGGTCTGGTGGGCGGTGAGGGTCGTGTTGTCGAGCAGGATGCCCCGGATCAGCTCGTTGCCCTCGTAGACGCCGGAGACCGTCAGCTGCTGGGACCTGCCGTCCTCGTAGTGCGCGGTGAAGGTCGAACCGGCCTGCCAGTCATGGGACTTGGCGGTGTCCTGGTCCACCACGACCTGCCGGCCGCCCACCTTGAAGGTGCCGCCCGCCACCTTCAGATCGGTGAGCTTGCCGATCGCCGCGCCGTTCACACCGGTCAGGTACTCGGTAGTGCCGTCGATGCGGGAAGCGGCGTTGCGCAGGGGGCTGGTGGCGGTGACGCCTTCCGACGAGCTCAGCTTCTTGTCGACGTTCGGCGAGAGCTCGTTGCCGTTCGCCATCGAGACCACGTAGTCGGCCCTGATCGCCGAACTCGCCATCTTGTCGATGGACTTCTGCAGGCTGCCCGCCATCACCGTCATGCCGGTGATGAGGGTGAGGCCGATCATCAGCGCGGAGGCGGTGGCGGCCGTACGGCGCGGGTTGCGGACCGAGTTCTGGCGGGCCAGCTTGCCCGAGATGCCGAAGATCCGCAGCACCGGCGCCGCCGCCGCGGTCAGCGGGCGGGAGAGGAGCGGGGTGAGGATGAAGACGCCGATGATGAGCAGGACCGCGCCGATGCCCATGGGGGCCTGGCCGTCCGAGCCGCTCATCGTCGTGGCCGCGAGGACCACCGCGATGCCGGCGGCGCTGAACAGGGCGCCCAGCGTGTTGCGCAGCACCAGCGACTTGGTCGTCGCCTTCGCGTGGACGCTGCTCATCGCTGCCACCGGCGGGATCTTCGCCGCGCGGCGGCCGGGCAGCCAGGCCGCCAGCATGGTGATGACGATGCCGACCGCGAGGGCGCTCGCGACCGTGCCGGGCGAGACGACCAGGGGGCCGTCCGGGACCGTGGCGCCGAGGGTGTTCATCAGGGAGCGCAGGCCCGCGCCGATGCCGATGCCCGCGACCAGGCCGGTGACGCCGGCGACCGTGCCGACCACGAACGCCTCGATCAGCACGGACCGGGTGACCTGGCGGCGGGAGGCGCCTACCGCGCGCAGGAGCGCCAGCTCCTTGGTGCGCTGGGCGACCAACATGGTGAAGGTGTTGGCGATGATGAAGGTGCCGACGAAGAGCGCGATGCCGGCGAAGACCAGCAGTCCCTGCTTGAGGCCGGACATCGACGAGGAGATCATCTGCGCCTGGTCGTCGGCGAGTTGCCTGCCGGTCGTCGTCTCTAGGAGCTTCGTGCCCAGGGCCTGGTCCAGGCCGGCCTTGAGCGCCGTCTGGGAGGTGCCGGAGGCAGCCTTGACGTCGATCTCGTCGTACGTGCCCGGCTTGCCGAACAGCTGCTGGGCGGTGGCCGTGTCGAAGAGGGCCAGGCTGCCGCCGGCCGCGACATTGCCGTCGTCCGTGGTGAAGACGCCGGTGATGGTGGGCTTCAGGACCGGGCCGTCGACGGAGATGCGGACCGTGTCACCGACCTTGTAGCCGGCCCTCCTGGCGGTCTGCGAGTCGATCGCGACCTGGTTCTTCCCGTGCGGCGCGCTGCCCGAACTCAGCGGGTAGCGCGGGTCCTTGGCGCCCCAGTAGTTGCCGCCCTCGGAACGGAAGCCGCCGCCGATGAGCTTGCCGTGCTCGTCGGCGATGGCGGTGAAGCCGTTCACGACACCGATGGCGTCGGCCGCTCCCGGCACCTTGGCGCTCGTGTCGAGCACGGACTGGGTCAGGTCGGGCGTCTTGCCGACCTTGTCGTCCTTGCTGTCCTGGTACTTGGCCCGTACGGCCACGTCGACCTGGTCGAAGCCCTTGGCCGAACTCTTCTGGAACGCGTCGGAGATGGTGTTGGTGAAGACCAGGGTTCCGGAGACGAATGCCACGCCGAGCATGACGGCGAGCACGGTCATCAGCAGCCTGGCCTTGTGCGCGAGTACGTTGCGCAGGGCGGTGCGGAACATCAGACGGTGCGGCCCTTCGCGTCGAACTCGGGGGTCTGGGGGTTCCCCCCAGGAAAATGCCGCATGAAGTCGAGGACGTTCTCGGCCGTCGGGCGGTACATCTCGTCGACGATCCGGCCGTCCGCCAGGAAGACCACGCGGTCCGCGTACGCCGCCGCCACCGGGTCGTGGGTCACCATGACCACCGTCTGCCCCAACTCCCTCACGGAGTTGCGGAGAAAGCCCAGCACCTCGGCGCCGGAGCGGGAGTCGAGGTTTCCGGTCGGCTCGTCGCCGAAGATGATGTCCGGCCGGGAGGCGAGGGCGCGGGCGACCGCGACGCGCTGCTGCTGGCCGCCGGAAAGCTGGGCGGGGCGGTGGCCGAGGCGGTCCCGCAGGCCCACCATGTCGATCACGTTGTTCAGCCACTGCTTGTCGGCCTTGCGGCCCGCGATGTCCATCGGGAGCGTGATGTTCTCCAGGGCCGTCAGGGTCGGCAGCAGGTTGAACGCCTGGAAGATGAAGCCGATCTTGTCCCGGCGCAACTTGGTGAGCTGCTTGTCCTTCAGCGAGCCCAGCTCGGTGTCACCGATGCGTACCGAGCCGGAGGAGAAGGTGTCGAGGCCGGCCACGCAGTGCATCAGCGTGGACTTGCCCGACCCGGACGGGCCCATGATCGCGGTGAACTCGGCCTGCCGGAAGTCGACGGAGACCCGGTCCAGGGCGACCACCTGGGTCTCGCCCTGTCCGTAGATCTTCGAGAGATCCGTGGCACGTGCGGCCACGGTCGCGGTGGACCGGTCGGCGACGGGTGTGGTGGTCACGGGAACGAGCTCCTCGAGGGACGACGGCGTGAAGGGGTCGTGTTCCATCGTGGTCGCCGTCGAAGCCCGTGTAGTCAGCCGCAGTCCCGGTTCCGAGGGGCGACTCGGGTCGGACCCGGCGGCGGAGCGTCATACCTGGGGATGACGGGGAGCCCTGAGAGCGGGGACACGGCAAGCGCTTGTGCCGACGGCCGTCGAGAACCGGTGGAGCACCCTCGTTCGGGCGGTGAAATTCCGTCATTCCGCATACGTGGCTGAGTGTCGGGCGCAAGGCTATTGGCAAGTGCGGATGGCCCGTTCCATGTGCTGATGCACCCTCAGACGTCAATAAAATAAGACAACATCGGTCGGGGGTACGACTGTTCGGGGGAAGCATCCCGATAGGCTCGGAACCTCGACGCGGAGCCGATGGCCTGCCCGGATGGTGGAATGCAGACACGGCGAGCTTAAACCTCGCTGCCCCTTCGCGGGCGTGCCGGTTCAAGTCCGGCTCCGGGCACTACCGCGCCCACGGGACGGAGCGTTCCGTGGCGGGTCGTCACGCTGTGTAGATCCGGGCCCTCCGTCGGCCTGCGGGGACTCAGCCCTCGTAGACCGTCAGCACCGCGCCGTCGACCTCGATCCGGCGCCCCGCTCTCATCCCGTTGCCGCGCAGTGTCTCCAGGCAGCTGTGGAACAGCTCCAGCTCGTCGGCGTCCAGGATCGCGGCGGCCAGGTCCACGAGTTCGGCCACCGCCTTCTCGGTGAGCACCTCGGGCAGCTCACCGGAGAGCAGGACGACCGACTCACCGGCGGGCCCGCGGACCACAGCCGTGGCCGGACCACCGTGCACGAACAACACATTGCCCACGTTCCCCCCAGGAGCCCGGGGTCGTGCGGCTCTCGCTCCTCGGGCAGGACGAGAGACTAGCGGGGGATCTCGGTGGTTTCGGGCGAGTTGAATTCTTTTTCCGAGTTGACGGAAGACGGCGCTTCCATGGGCGTTCGGCGGCCCAAGTCGGCGCCGGTGGCGGTCACTTCTCCGTCGTGGGTCGGTTACTTGTCCGTCGTGCGGGGCGTCGAGCGGTCCAGCAGGGACTCCACCAGGGCGGCGACATGGCGGCGGTCGTCGGACGAGAGCTTCTGGACGCTCGCGATGAGCAGGTCGACCTCGGGGTCGGGGGCGGCGGCGTCCGGGCCGGCGGCGTCGGGACTGCCGTAGACATGGATGCCGCAGGCCTCGGCGGCGGCGCGGCGGACGGTGTCCAACGGGAGCTCCAGGCCCTTGGACAGTCCCTCCAGGGTGGCCGACTGGGGCATCCGGACGACGCGTTCGGTGGTGGCCAGGTGGTGGACCGTGGAACGCGGGATGCCGCCGCGGCGTGCCACGTCGCCGTAGGACCAGCCCTTGCGGTCGAGGCGCTCACGGATCAACTGCTGCAGTGCGTTGGCCACGGGTGGGTCACTTCCTGCTGGCTGCGGCGGCATGTCTGTCCTTGTCGGGGCCGATTCTACGGGCGCCGTCCCGGGCCGCCGAAAGGGTGATTTCCCGAAGGGGTTGCGCGGTCGCCCCCGGAGGCCCTAGTGTCCAATCTCGTTGGACAGCTCGTCCGACCAGATTGGACAGAGTCCGGGGGGAACTGGACCTTGTCTGATCGGAACTGCCCATCCCTGAGGGGGAACTGATCATGATGGACGCCCACGAGCTTGAGGCCGAGTCCGCGGAGCTGCTGCCGGGTCGCGAGGCCCTGGGTCGGCTGAAGTTCAGCTTCGGCAAGACGGTGAACGTCACCAAGCACGTCGCCAACATCTCGGCGCACAACGAGTCCGCGGCCGTCAACGACCACTCCTCGTGGTCCGTG
>Ga0075367_10000399_pt1 | contig 15903 bp, 10 predicted proteins | sample EndMethybrTD3032_FD_71399 | JGI IMG/M metagenome (GOLD analysis project Ga0075367, IMG submission 71399) | Populus endosphere microbial communities from Tennessee, USA - Endosphere MetaG P. TD hybrid TD303-2 | ecosystem: Host-associated > Plants > Roots > Endosphere | place: USA: Tennessee... | reverse complement strand
CCGCGACGGCATGGGCGATCTCGGGCGAGATGATCCACGCTGGACACCTGCCGCCTCGACGCTCCTCACCATCGAGGTCACGATCTACGGCTGGAGCTAGACGGTGATCGCGAGTTCCGCGTCCGTGAACGCCGCGTACCCGGGATTGACGTCGCTCTCGCCGCCCCCGCCGTCACAGCCCCGATCCGGGTTGAACATCAGATACGTGCCGGACGAGCAGCCGATCCACATCTCCGCGTCGCCGCCCAGCACCAGGTTGCCGGAGAGACTGGCCCCGCCCTGCACGATCGCGTTGTCCTTCACGACGACGTTGCCGCCCACCGTGGCACCGGAGTTGACCCACGCCAGACCCTCGATGCGCGCGTTCCCGGTCACCGTCGAGTCGCCGAAGACCGCCGCGCGTGGGCCGACGTAGACGGAGGCTGCCACGTTGGCACGGTCGTCCACCCAGCCGCCCCCGTTGGAGTGCCAGTGACCACCGCCGGTCGCGGCCGGCTTCTGGTAGCCGGGCTCGTAGCCGGAGGGCGTGGCACCGCTGATGCGGAACTCGTACGCGTAGCGGTAGTTCTTGGTGAAGCCGTCCAGGTACCCGTAGTGGTGGACGGTGCTCGGCGTCCCAGTGACGACCAGGTAGACCTCCTTCTCGCCCGGCTGGGTCTGGAAGCTGATCTGCCCGTCAGGGCTGGTGGAGACCGTTCCGTAGCGCGGGGTGCCGTTCTTCACGGCGACGAAGCCGTACGACCATCCCGAGCCGGCCGCCGTGTTGACATGCCCCTTGAAGTGGAGCTTGATCAGGGCGCCGTCAGTGGCGGGCACCAGCTTGATCTTGTTGTAGCCGTAGTCGGAGGGCGCGAGGGCGTCCGGGATCGCGTAGTGGCCGGCCGACTGGTTCACGGCGTTCACGGGGACGCCGTTGTAGGCGTTGATGAACCCCGCGCCGTAGACGTCGTTCACGAACGGCATGAAGTGGCCGCGGTTGGAGTAGTCGTACGTCACCTGGTGCTGGGCGTACTCGGCGATACGCGTGTTGAGTTGGGCCTGCGTCAGGTTGTTGATGCGCCGGTAGGTCTCCAGCGGATGCTCGTTGCTCTTCGCCTGGTTCCACAGGTCGTCGAAGGTCTTGATGCCGCCGTACTTGTCGACCAGGTACTGCACGAGCATCCAGTTGCCGTAGTGGTGGCGGCTGGAGGAGTAGGCCAGGTTCTCGGTGCGCAGGAACCGGGTCAGGTCGCCCGCCCCGCCGTCCGGGTACACCTGCATGGCCATGTACTCGGCGCTGGTCTCCCAGAACGTCCCCGCCGAGGCGTCGGTGAAGCCCACCCCGCCGCCCTTGCCGAGGAACGTGTAGTTCTGGAAGACATGGCCGAGTTCATGGGCCAGACCCCAGGAGCCGGGCAACGCGGCGCCGGGCGCGATGTTGATGACGCCGACCTTGTCGTCGGCCGAGCCGCCCGTCGCCCAGGCGTCCAGCTCGGTGCGGTTCCAGGTCCGCGTGATGATCACGTCGATCTTGTACTGGGCCAGCAGCCCGGCCTCGGGGGTGAACTTCATCGTGTTCACGTAGTACGCGTACAGGCTCTCCAGCTGGGCGAGGATGTCGTCGGGGTCGAACCGGTAGTCCGCCGGCGCGGACTTCGGGTCAGTGCCCGACTTCTCGCCCCACAGAAGGATGAAGTTCGCGGATTCCCTGGTGCGGTTCTGGGCCCAGGGAACCTCGCCGGTCGCGGCCCAACTGGGGGGAATGTAGACGCTTTTGGCCGCTGCCGCGGTCGGCGCGACAGAGGGTGCCGCCGGGTGCGCGGGGGCGACGCCGAGTGCCGCGGCCAGCGCCCAGAGGGCGAGCACGACGGCTGTCCGACGTGCGCATCTCAGCAGTAAGGATGCGGTGACCTGCATGTGGGGGGCCTCCGTTCGACGAAGGATTCGACTCCGGGTCCCTGACGGAGCCGCGCCATGGTGGCATGGGAGCGCTCCCATTTCCAGACAACAACCGTCCCGTTCGGCACTGTTGACACCACACGTCAGTTCTCTAGCGTGGAGGCCTGCACAGCCTGTCGCACAACGACCGATATTTCGAACGGGGTTGAGGGTGGGACGCCCTCGCCTCGTCTCTTCGGCATGCGGAGGTCCTCGTGAACCCACCCCTCGGCAGACGGCCCTTCCTCGCGGCGGCCGGGACGGCGACCGCTGCCGCCCTGACCATGACAACCAGTGCTATGTCACATGCCACACCCCTCGACCCGCCGTCCGCGCCGCGATCCGCCACCCCGCGCGTGCAGCCCTTCCCGCTCACGGCGGTGACCCTCCTGGACGGCCCGTTCCGCGACAACCAGCGCCGCAACAGCGCCTATCTGCGTTTCGTCGACATCGACCGGCTGCTCCACACCTTCCGCCTCAACGTCGGTCTGTCCAGCAGCGCCCAGCCCTGCGGCGGCTGGGAGGGGCCCGGCGTCGAACTGCGCGGTCACTCCACCGGCCACCTCCTCTCCGGGCTGGCCCTCGCCTATGCCAACACCGGCGACACCGAGCTGCGTGACAAGGGCCGGCGGCTCGTCGCCGCGCTCGGCGAGTGCCAGGCCACCTCCCCGGCCGCGGGCTACGGCAAGGGCTATCTGTCGGCCTTCCCCGAGAGCTTCTTCGACCGCCTGGAGGCCGGTACGGGGGTGTGGGCGCCGTACTACACCCTGCACAAGATCATGGCCGGGCTCGTCGACCAGTACCGCCTCGCCGGCAACGAGCAGGCCCTCGACGTGCTCCTGCGCAAGGGCGCGTGGGTGGACGCGCGGACGGCGAAGCTGTCGTACGAGCAGATGCAGCGGGTGCTGGAGACCGAGTTCGGCGGCATGAACGACGTGCTCGCCGACCTGCATGCCCTCACCGGCGACACCAAGTGGCTCCAGGTCGCCGAACGCTTCACCCATGCCCGGGTCTTCGACCCGCTGGCCAGGAACGAGGACGCGCTGGCCGGGCTGCACGCCAACACACAGATCCCGAAGATGGTCGGTGCGCTGCGCCTGTGGGAGGAGGGGCTGGCGGACCGGTACCGGACCGTCGGCGAGAACTTCTGGAAGATCGTCACCGACCACCACACCTATGTGATCGGCGGCAACAGCAACGGCGAGGCCTTCCACGAACCCGACGTCATCGCGGGCCAGTTGTCCAACGGCACCTGCGAGAACTGCAACAGCTACAACATGCTCAAGCTGACCCGGCTGCTGCACTTCCACGCCCCGGACCGCACCGACCTGCTCGACTACTACGAACGCACCCTGTTCAACCAGATGCTGGGGGAGCAGGACCCCGACTCCGCGCACGGATTCAACATCTACTACACCGGCCTCGCCCCCGGCTCCTTCAAACAGCAGCCGTCCTTCATGGGCACGGACCCGAACGCCTACTCCACGGACTACGAGAACTTCTCCTGCGACCACGGCACCGGAATGGAGACCCAGGCCAAGTTCGCCGACACCATCTACACGCACGACGACCAGCGCCTGCTGGTCAACCTGTTCATCCCGTCGGAGGTCACCTGGCGGGAGAAGGGCATCACCTGGCGGCAGACCACCCGCCTGCCGGACCAGAGCGCCACGGTGCTGACCGTCACCGCGGGCCAGGCCGAGCATCAGCTCGTGGTGCGCACGCCCGCCTGGGCCGAGGGCGTCCGCGTCCGGCTCAACGGCCGTACGCTGTCCGACCGTCCGAAGGCGGGCGGCCGACTGGTCCTCGACCGTGTCTGGCGCACCGGCGACCGCGTCGAGATCACGCTCCCGATGCGGACGCGGGTCGAGGCGACCCCCGACGACCCGGACGTCAGGGCGGTCCTGCACGGCCCCGTCGTCCTCGCGGGTGCCTACGGCGACCGGGCGAACCCGTGGATGGCACGCCTGGACACCGCCTCCGTCAAGCAGACCTCCGCCGACCCGCTGCGCTTCACCGCGAGCGCCGACGGCGAGAGTGTCACCCTGCTGCCCGTCGCCCGTGTCCACCACCAGCACTACGACGTCTACTGGCTCACCGGCGAACCGCCCTCCCCGCCACCGGAGTTCGCCGCCTGGCACCGCTTCGACGAGACCACCGGCACGATCGCGGCCGACGCCACCGGCAACGGGAAGACCGCGACACTCGCAGGCGGGGCCGCCTGGGCGGCGGGACACCTCGCCGGCGCCGTAGCCCTGGACGGCACCGACGGTCATGTCGCCCTCGCCGAGGACCTGTTGGCGGGTGCCTCCGCGTACTCCGTGGCGACCTGGGTCAGGCTGGACGGCCAACCGGCCTACTGGAGCCGTGTCTTCGACTTCGGCACCGGCGTCACCGCGAACATGTTCCTCACCCCGCGCAGCGACTCCGGCACGTTACGGTTCGCCATCACCGCGGGCGGCGGCGGAGCCGAACAGCGCATCGATGCCGACCCGTTGGCCACCGACCGGTGGGTGCACGTGGCACTCACCTACGGCGGCGGCACGGCCGTCCTCTACGTGGACGGCCAGGAGGCGGGGCGGAACACGGGCGTCACCGTGGAGCCGCGGTACTTCGGCAACCACATCCGGGCCGCGTACATCGGGAAGTCGCAGTACGACGACCCCTATCTCAAGGGGGCGGTCGACGACTTCCGCGTGTACGGCAGGACCCTGACCGCGGCCGAGGTCGCGGGGTTGGCACAGGGCTGAACGAGCGCCCCGGTGCGTCGGGTCCGTGTCGAAGCGGCCCGACGCGCCCGGGGGACATGGGGCACCCGTCAGCCCGACATTTTCGTCCTCAGGCCGCAGGCCGCCGCAGCCGGGCGCGCGGTGGCTCGTACGGTCCGACGCACCAGATGTGCCTCGCGCCGCACATCACGGGCGGCGTGCCGACCGCGCCACAGCAACGAGGGCGCACCGGCCGTGTCGTCGGCGGCGATCAGCAGACCGCCCAGCATGGACAGGTTCTTGAAGAAGTGGATGCGCTGCTGGGCCCGGTCGGCGGGACCCGGTCCGGGCGGCCGCAATCGGCACCCTCGGCACCAGCGGGGACACACAGCTTCTGAGAGGTTTCTATGAATCCGTGAGGCGGTTGAACACACCGGTGCCGCCGTCCGTATGGGGCGGGGGATTTCCATGCCCGACCGCCAGACGTAGTAGGAGAACTCTCGTGGCACGAAACTCGCGCCGACGCCCGACAGGCCCACGCCGCGCCACCTTCGCGGCATTCGCGCTGATGCTGGGCGGCGGCGGCCTGGTGGCGGCCAACGTCTACGCCTCGGCGACGGAAGGCGGTTCGGGCTCCGACCAGCCGACGACGCGCAGCGCCGCGGCCGGCACGATCGACTGTCCGGACGTCGGCGACAAGCTGACGCAGGTGCCGGACCAGGCGCGTGCCGACGTCGACAAGGAACTCGCCTCGATGGACCAGCAGATAGCGGAGGCCTATCAGCGGTTGCAGGCGGCGACCCCGGAGCAACGCCAGGACAGCGGCTACACCGACGACGCGGTCATGAAGCCGCTGAAAGAGAAGCGGACCGAGTCGCTCGACCGCATCGGTGGCGCCATCGAGCAGGCCGGCAAGAGTCCCGAGGGGCTCGACTCCATGGCGGACTGCTCCCTGCGAACCTGGAACGACCAGAACGGCGGCCAGGCTTCGCAGGGCAGCCAGCAACAGGGGCAGGGAGACCAGCAGAGCGGTGGCCAGCAGAACGGCGGCGGTCAGCAGGGCGGCAACGGAGGCCAGGCCGGCAACGGCCCGGTCGTCGGGGACTACCAGGACATCAACAGCGTCCAGCCCAACTCCCCGGCGCCGAACCTGAACTCCTTCGTCTCGAAGGGCACCTTCACCACGAGCTGCGGGGTCAACGCCAACGGACTGCGCAACTCCGACAACGTGATCGTCGCCCCGGGCGTCACCAACGGCGCGCACCACTTCCACGACTACGTCGGCAACCAGTCCAACAACGCCTTCGCCAGCGACGACGACCTCGCCAAGGGCGACACCAGCTGCGAGAACCAGGGCGACAGGTCCACGTACTACTGGCCTGTCCTGCGTCTGCAGAACGGCACCCAGGACAAGGACGCCAACTCACCGGGCGGCGGCATCGAGGGCAACGCCGGTCAGATCGTGACGCCCAAGCAGGTCACCATGACGTTCATCGGCAGCCCGCGCAGCCAGGTCACGGAGATGCCCCGCCTGCTGCGCATCATCACCGGGGACGCGAAGGCCTTCGTGAACGGCACGGCCAACGCCAACGCCTCCTGGAGCTGCACCGGGTTCGAGGACCGGCAGCTCAAGGACAAGTACCCGCTGTGCCCGCAGGGCAGCGACGTGGTCCGCACCTTCCGCTTCCAGAGCTGCTGGGACGGCCGCAACATCGACAGTGCCAACCACCGCACCCACGTGGCCTTCGCCGACGCCTCCGGGGCCTGCCCGAACGGCTTCGAGGCCATTCCGCAGCTGGTGCAGCGGATCGTCTACGACGTGAAGGCGCCCAGTCTCCAGGACGGCGGCCGTACGACCCCGCTGTTCGCGGTGGACTCCTTCCCGGAGCAGCTCCACAAGCCGGTCACCGACCACGGCGACTTCATCAACGTCTTCGACGCGAGCCTGATGAAGGAGGTCGTCTCCTGCATCAACGGCGGCCGCAACTGCGGCTCCGGCACCGGCGAGGACCCGGGCGGCTCGGACGGCGGCGCCACCCAGCAGCCCAGCGAGCAGCCGACGGACCAGCCCACCGACAACCCGACCGAACCCAGCCGGCAGCCGACCGCGCAGCCGACCGAGGACCCCACCACCCCGCCCGCCGGTGACGACAACGGAGGGTCCGGCAAGGGCGACTCGGGCAACGGGTCGGACAAGGGGAACTCCGGCAACGGGTCGGACAACGGGAACGCGGGCAACGGGTCCGGCGACCAGGCCTCGCAGCCCACCGCCTCCGTGCCGCAGACCGATCAGCCGGCGAACAACGACGAACCCACCCTGTCCAGCACGGCACAGCCCAAGGTCTACGCGAAGCCCTCGGCCTCGAAGAGCACCGCGGCCGCGCAGGCCCAGGGCGGCTCGGCGGACAACGGCGGCGCCACCGGTGACGGTTCCGCACAGTCCCAGGCCCCGAACGGGAGCGACGCACAGGCCGCCGGGCAGACCGAACCCCAGGCGGTCCAGGGCGACCTGGCCGAGACCGGTACGTCGCTGTGGCCGGCCGCGGCCGGCACCGTGCTCCTGGTCGCGGGCCTGATCGTGCTGGCCCGCACGAAGCGCACCATCCTGCGCTGACGCGTCCGGCGGGCGCGCGGACCGTTCGCCGGTCCGCGCGCCGCATCCGCCGTCACGGCGGACCCTTCGGCACGGGGCGGAGTTCCGCTTGCGCGGGGGAGCCGCCCAACGGCAGGGTTCGGGATGTGCCCACCCTGCTGATCGTGCATCACACGCCCTCACCGCACTGCCAGGCCATGCTGGAGGCCGTCGTGTCCGGTGCGACCGCGCCGGAGATCGAGGGCGTCGAGGTCGTACGCCGTCCCGCACTGTCGGCCTCCGCCTCGGACGTCCTGGCCGCAGACGCCTGTCTGCTCGGCACTCCCGCCAACATCGGGTACATGTCCGGGGCCCTCAAGCACTTCTTCGACCAGATCTACTACCCGTGCCTGGACGCCACCCAGGGCAGGCCCTACGGCTACTACGTGCACGGCGGCAGCGACGTCACGGGCGCGGTCCGCGCCGTCGAGTCGATCACGACCGGCCTCGGCTGGCGCGCCGCGGCCAAGCCCGTCACGGTGACCGGTGAGCCCCGCAAGGCCGATCTCGAGGCCTGCTGGGAGCTGGGGGCCACCCTCGCGGCGGCACTGACCGATTGAGCGCCGACTCCCTTCCTGTGCGCAGGATTTGAGACAGCCTGAGCGGCGAAAAGGTACGGACTGCTTCCGCCGCCCCTGCTTATTGCGGGCGGAGTGCCGTATTCCGCCTGGTGCGGAGTGCGTGAATGAGCCACGTGCGGAAAACCACCCATCCGTGCGGTTGATTGTTCAATCGGCACGCTGCAATACTCCGGCTTCCAGTCGCGCTATGGCGCCCGTTGGATCCGGAAAGCAGTGGTTTCGGATTCACCAACCCCCCACGACATCCGCACGGGAAGTGATTCCAACATGCCTCCTCTGCCTCTGTGAGCTGGACGTGTGCGGCCCGAAGCAGCGAAGAAGGTGCTCTGGTGTCAAGAAACTATGAAGGATTCGAGCCGCCGCCGCGATTTCCCGGCGCAAGGGCCGATGAAGTGCAACAGCAGGCGATATCCGACAATCCTGAATTCCAGGCGTTGCGCCGCGCACACCGCCGGACCGGCCTACGAATGACCGTGATCGGCGTCGGCGGGTTCCTGCTGTACGTACTGCTGTCCAGTTTCACGCCCGGCCTCATGAACAGTTCCCTGAGCGGCCACCTCACCCTCGGCCTGGCCCTGGGCCTCGGCCAGTTCGTGCTGATGGCCGTCATCGCCCGGCGCTACGTCGTGCACATGCGCACCCGCGTCGACCCGGTCGTCCGCGGCTTCCGCTGCCAACCGAGGAGCCGGCCCGGCGAGAGCAGGCAGCGCCTCACCGAACCCCAGACCTCCCACCGCACCGAGGGATACCGCACATGGTGACGACCGCCGCCGGCGTCGGCGACCGGTTCAGTCTGCAGCTGACCTTCCTGCTCTTCCTCTCCGTCGTCGTGGTGACCCTGTTCACCGCGCTGCTCACCGCTCCGCAGCGCGACGAGATCAGCGAGTTCTACCTCGGCAACCGGACCATGACCCCGCTGCGCAACGGTCTGGCGATGTGCGGCGACTACATCTCCGCCGCCACGCTCCTCGGCAGCACCGGCCTGGTCGCCCTCAACGGCTACGACGGACTGCTCTACCTCGGTGGCACCGCCGTCGCCTGGACGATGGTCCTGCTGCTGATCGCCGAACCCCTGCGCAACGCGGGCAAGTTCACCCTGGGCGACACCCTGGCCCTGCGGCTGCCGCAGGGCCAGCGGCCCGTCCGTCTGGCCCTCTCCCTGTGCACCCTCGCCGTCACCACCCTCTATCTGGTGGCCCAACTGGTAGGCAGCGTAGCCCTGTTGACCCAGTTCACCGGTGAACCCAGCGCCACCACCCGCACCCTGTGCGTGGCGGTCATCGGCACCATCGTCATCGTGTACGCCGCGATCGGCGGCATGCCCGGAGCCACGTTCATCCAGGTCGTGAAGGCCGTGATGGTGATCTCCGGCGTCACCGTGACCGCCGTGCTGGTGCTGCACCACTACCACTGGAACATCAACGCCCTGCTGGGTGCCGCCGCCGACAACAGCGGCCTGGGCACCCGCTTCCTGGAACCCGGGCTGCGCTACGGCGGCAGCACCACCAGCAAGCTGGACTTCTTCAGCCTCGAACTCGCCATCGTCCTCGGCCTCGCCGCACTCCCGCACATCATGATGCGCCTGCTGGCCCCGCGCACCGTGAGCGTCCTGCGCTCCTCCGTCGTCTGGGCGATGGGCCTGGTGGGTCTGGTCTGCCTGGCGGCGGGCATCCTGGGCCTCGGCGCCACGGCCGTCGTCGGGCGGGAGACGATCGCGGGCACGGACCGCAAGGGCGACGCGGCCGTCCTGCTGCTGGCGCACGCCCTCGGCGGCGGCATCCTCACCGCGCTCCTGTCCTGCCTGGCCTTCGTCACCCTGCTGGCCGTCGCCTCCGGCCTCACCCTCGCCGCGGCCACCTCCCTGGCGCACGACCTCTACGGCGAGGTCATCCGCAAGGGCAGGGCCGAGCAGACCGAGGAACTCCTCGTCGCCCGCCTCGCCGCCGTCGTCATCGGCGTCCTCGGCATTCTGCTCGCCCTGGTGTCCTGGGGTGCCAACACCGCGACCCTGGCCTTCCTCGCCTTCGCCATCGCCGCGTCCGCCCTGCTGCCCACCCTCGTCTACACCTTGTTCTGGCGGCGCTTCAACGCGACAGGAGCCCTGCTCAGCCTCGGCGGCGGCCTGCTCTCCTCGGTCCTCCTGGTGATCTTCTCGCCGGTCGTCTCCTCCACCCCGGCCTCGCTCTACCCGGACTCCGACTTCGCCTGGTTCCCGCTGCAGAACCCGGGCATCGTCTCGATCCCGGCCGGCTTCCTCCTCGGCTGGCTCGGCACCGTCCTGGGCCGAAGCGAAGCAGCGGACACCTACGACGAGTTCGAGGTCCGCACCCTCGTCGGAGCGGAACAGTCCTGACGCCGTACCGGCACGGCGGAACCCGGCGGGGGAGTGCCCGGCCCCCGTCCGGACCGCCGTGGCGGAGTGGCTAGGCTCCTCGCCATGAACGACGGAGAGACCGGCAGACGGGTCGTCGACGGCCGCTTCGAACTGCGGGCCAGGCTCGGTGGCGGCGGCATGGGCACCGTCTGGCGCGCGCAGGACCTGCTGCTGCACCGGGATGTCGCGGTGAAGGAGGTCCGGCCCGCCGACCCGGACCTCGCCGAGTACGACCCCGGCAGCGCCCGCATGCTCCGCGAGCGGGTGCTGCGCGAGGCCCGCGCCCTCGCCCGGGTCCAGCACCCGAACGTGGTGACGATCCATCACATCGTCGACGGCGGCGACGGCACCTACCCGTGGCTCGTGATGGAGCTGGTCGAGGGCGGCTCCCTCGCCGACCGGCTGGCCCGCGGCCCCATGTCACCCGCCGAGGCCGCCGGCATCGGCCGGGGTGTACTCGACGCCCTCCGCGCGGCGCACGCCGTCGGCGTCCAGCACCGCGACGTGAAACCCGCCAACGTCCTGCTGCGCACCGACGGCCGGCCCGTCCTCACGGACTTCGGCATCGCCGCCATCCGCGACTCCACGGCCCTCACCGCCACCGGCTCGATCATCGGTACCGCCGACTACATGGCCCCGGAACGGGTCACGGGCGGCGACGGCGGACCCGCCGCCGACCTGTGGTCGCTGGCGATGATGCTCTACGTCGCCGTCGAGGGCCGCCATCCGCTGCGGCGCGGGACGACGCTGGCCACCCTGGCCGCCGTACTCCACGAGGACGTACCGCCGCCCGAGCGGGCCGGGGCCCTGACCCCCGTACTCGCGCGCCTGCTCGTGCGTGATCCCGCCGCGCGGCCGGACGCGGAGACCGTCGACCGGCTGCTGGCCGCGGCGGAGGCGGCCGCCCCTGAGCCCACGGCCACCTCCTATCCCTTGGCACCCCCGCAGCCGGCCGCTCCGATGCCCGTCCCGCCATCGCCTTCCGAGACGGTCGTGCCCGGTCCGGGCGCCCCTCGGCCGGGGCGCGTGCGCCGGAACGTGCTCGTCTCGGTCGCGGTCGGCGCCGTGCTGGTCGGCGGGAGCGCCTGGGTGGCCCTGTCCGGAGACGACGGCGACAAGGCGAAGGCGTCCACGGGAACGGGCCGACCGACGCAGCACAGCACCTCTGCCACCGCCACGGAGTCGGCAGGCACACCGCTGCCCAGTCCGACCACCACCCTGACCACCGGCATGCTCACCCCCAACGGCATCCGCACCGCGCTCAAGGCCATCGAGAAGAAGACGGGCCGGGACATCTTCGGCGGCCTCTCCGTGTACCCCGAGTACGTCTCGGTGAAGGCGATGGTCCCGGGCAGCAAGACCCGGTACGACAGCTACACCTACCGCCCCTCGACCGGGGTGGTGAAGGGAGCCGACAAAGGCACCCTGTTCAGCGGGCCACCGGTGAGTCTGAAGAACTACCGGTGGGATCTGCTGCCCGCCCTGTTCACCCTCGCCGAGCAGAAGGTGGGGATCGACAAGCCGACCGATCCCTATGTGCTGCTGAACATGCCGAACAAGTTCAGTGGCGAGCCTGCCGGCCTTGAGATCTGCATCGGTGACGCATACGCGACCGGCTATGTGCTCGCCGACCCCCAGGGCAAGGTGCTGAAGGTGGTACGGGCCGACGGATGAGCCGTTGGGCCGGATGCAGCAGCACGGGAGGCCGCGCCCCCGGCGGCGGGGAAAGCTGGCGTGCGCTCCAGCTCACCCGATCCGGGAGAACCCATGCGCCTGCGCTCCACCCCCGTCCGTGCCCGACTGTCGGCCGGCGCCTGTGCCCTCGCGGCCTGCCTCGCCGCACTGAGCCCGGCCACCCCGAGCACCGCCGCCACCCCCGGCCCGCAGAACACGGATCTGCACCGCCAACTGGAGGACCTGGTGCGCACCCCGGGCGGTCCTCCCGGGGTCATCGCGATCCTGCAGCGTGACGGCGGGCGGCGGATCGTCCGGGCCGGTGTCGCGGACCTCGCCACGGGCCGCAGACCGCACCCCGACGACCACATGCGCATCGCCAGCACGGCCAAGGCGTTCAGCGGGGCGGTGGCGCTGAGCCTGGTCGACCGGCACGCCCTCCGCCTGGACGAGACCATCGGGCAGCGCTTGCCCCAACTGCCCACAGCATGGCACCGGGTGACGCTCCGTCAACTCCTCAACCACACCAGCGGCCTGCCGGACTACACGGAGTCCGCCGAGTTCCGCAGCATCCTCGCCGCCGACCCACGGCACCACTTCGACTCCCGCCGCCTGCTCGACTTCGTCGCCGGCCGGCCCCTGAACTTCCCCCCGGGAAGCCGGTACCTGTACTCCAACTCGGACAACATCGCCGTCGCCCTGATGGCGGAGGCGGCCACCGCCACCCCGTACGAGAAACTCCTGCGCGAACTGGTCTACCGGCCGCTCGCCCTGCATGCCACGAGCCTGCCCCAGGGCTACCGCATCCCCGAGCCCTATCTGCACGGCTACGACGTGACCCCGCCCGCGCCCCCGGAGGACGTGAGCGAGGTCCTCGGCGCCTCCGGCTCCTGGGCGTCGGGAGGCATCATCTCCACGCCCGCCGACATGACCCGCTTCATCCGCGGCTACGCGGGCGGCGCGCTCTACGGCAAGGACGGCGGGAACGTCGTACGGCAGCAGCGGCAGTGGATCGCCGGCGCGTCCGAACCTGCGGGCCCCGGTCGCAACTCCGTCGGCCTCGCGCTGTTCCGCTACACCACCCGCTGCGGTGTCGTGCTCGGGCACACCGGCAACTTCCCCGGTTACACCCAGCTCATCGCCGCCACGCCGGACGGCCGCCGCTCGCTGACCTTCTCCGTCACCACCCAGATCAACGAGGCCCTCAAGCCCGACCTGTTGCGGCGGCTGCGTGCCGTTCAGGAGAACTTCGTCTGCGCGTTGCTGGCACCGACCGGGCACTGACCCGCTCTCGCTAGCAGCCCTCCTGGCGAGGGAAGATGGTGCGGCAAGCGTTTTTGGTCAACCCATGTGGAGGAGCGGGCACATGCAGCACGAGCGAGCGGGCAGGACGGCCGGCCCCGAGGACCTCGTCGACGTCGCCCGGCTGGTCACCGCGTACTACGCGCTGCACCCGGACCCGGCCGACCCGGGGCAGCGGGTGGCGTTCGGTACGTCGGGGCACCGCGGATCGTCACTGAACACGGCGTTCAACGACGATCACATCGCCGCCACCAGCCAGGCGATCTGCGAGTACCGAGCCGGGCAGGGCACCGACGGCCCGCTCTTCCTCGGCGCCGACACCCACGCCCTGTCCGAGCCCGCCCGGGTCACCGCCCTGGAGGTGTTCGCGGCCAACGAGGTCACCGTCCTCATCGACAGCGCGGACGGCTACACGCCCACCCCCGCGGTCTCGCTCGCCATCCTCACCCACAACCGCGGCCGCACCTCCGGCCTCGCCGACGGCGTGGTGGTCACCCCCTCGCACAACCCGCCCGCCGACGGCGGCTTCAAGTACAACCCGCCCAGCGGCGGCCCCGCGGGCTCCGACGCGACGTCCTGGATCCAGGACCGGGCCAACGAGATCATCGCCGGCGGCCTGAAGGACGTACGGCGCATCCCGTACACCCGGGCCCTCGCCGCGGAGACCACCCGGCGCCACGACTACCTCGGCGCCTACGTCGCCGACCTGCCGAACGTCCTCGACCTGGACGCCGTCCGCGGCGCCGGGATCCGCATCGGTGCCGACCCGCTGGGCGGGGCCTCGGTCGCCTACTGGGGCCGGATCGCCGAGCAGCACCGTCTCGACCTGACCGTGGTCAACCCGCTCACCGACCCCACCTGGCGGTTCATGACGCTGGACTGGGACGGCAAGATCCGCATGGACTGCTCGTCGCCGTACGCGATGGCCTCGCTCATCGAGCAGCGCGACCGCTTCACCATCGCGACCGGCAACGACGCCGACGCCGACCGGCACGGCATCGTCACCCCGGACGCGGGCCTGATGAACCCCAACCACTATCTGGCCGTCGCGATCTCCTACCTGTACAGCCACCGGGAGCGGTGGCCCGCCGAGGCGGGTGTCGGCAAGACGCTGGTGTCGTCCTCGATGATCGACCGGGTCGCCGCCGACCTCGGGCGCCGGCTGGACGAGGTGCCCGTCGGGTTCAAGTGGTTCGTGGACGGACTGGTCGACGGCTCGATCGGATTCGGCGGCGAGGAGTCGGCGGGCGCGTCCTTCCTGCGCCGGGACGGCTCCGTGTGGACCACCGACAAGGACGGCATCATCCTGGCGCTGCTCGCCTCCGAGATCACCGCGGTCACCGGGAAGACACCCTCGGAGCACTACGCGGCCCTGACCGACCGCTTCGGCGCGCCCGCCTACGCCCGCATCGACGCCCCGGCGTCCCGCGAGGAGAAGGCGCTGCTGGCGAAGCTGTCGCCGGCCCAGGTCACCGCCGACACCCTCGCGGGAGAGCCGGTCACCGGCGTCCTCACCGAGGCGCCGGGCAACGGCGCGGCCATCGGCGGCATCAAGGTGACCACCGAGAACGCCTGGTTCGCGGCCCGCCCCTCCGGCACGGAGGACGTGTACAAGATCTACGGCGAGTCGTTCCGTGGCGCCGACCATCTGCGGCAGGTGCAGGAGGAGGCCAAGGACGTGGTGGACGCGGCGCTCGGCGGCTGATGCAACTGCTTCTCGGCCAGGTGAGCCGGCGGACGCCGGCCGGCTCACTCCTCACTGTCGCTATCATCCTCTTAGACCAGAAATCGGTGGTTTTGCGCTGAAGGGGCCACGGCCCACGGCCTCGCCGGAGTGATGCATGTCCCTCATACGCGAGACGGAGGACGGCGACGAGCTGCTCGCCAGACTCGGTTCGCTGACCGCCCAGGCCCGAGAGCTCGCGGAGCTGCAGCGCTCCCGGGTCGAACTGGCGATCGCCCTGCAGCGCGGCATGCTCCCCCGGGACCTGCCCGACTCCGAGGGCTTCCATCTGGCCGTCCAGTACGCGCCTGCCTACCACGGCCTCAACGTGGGCGGCGACTGGTACGACGCCTTCACCATGCCCGACGGGCGGATCGGGCTGTCCATCGGCGACGTGCAGGGCCACAACATCGAGGCGGCCGCCTTCATGGGCCAGGTCCGAGTCGGCCTGCGCGTCCTCGCCTCCGTGACGAGCGAGCCGGGGGAACTCCTCGCCCGCACCAACGACCTGCTCCTCTCCCTCGGCACCGACCTCTTCGCGACCTGCACCTTCATGCGGCTCGACCCCTCCACGGGGGTCCTGGAGAGCGCCCGGGCGGGACACATCCCGCACATCTGGGCCACGGCGGACGGCCGCTCCGGCATCGCCGAGGACGAGGGCGGCCCCCCGCTGGGCATCCAGGAAGGCGTCGACTTCCCGGTCACCCGCCACCGCCTCACCACCGGTGGCGTCTTCGTCCTCCTCACGGACGGCGTGGTCGAGGGCCCGTCCCTGAGCGTCGACGAGGGCCTGGACCACGTCGTCCGCCTGGCAGGCATCGCAGCGGTGGCCGGCATGGAGGCGGGCTCCCTCGCGGCAGCCGTGATGAAGGTGGCGGAACGCGTCGGGCACGAGGACGACGCGGCGGTTCTGGTGGTGGGTCACGACGGTCTGGGTCTTCAGGCGTAGGACGGGGGACGGCGCGCCGGCCGTGCGGGGCGGTGTTCTGCTG
>Ga0075367_10000397_pt1 | contig 15910 bp, 13 predicted proteins | sample EndMethybrTD3032_FD_71399 | JGI IMG/M metagenome (GOLD analysis project Ga0075367, IMG submission 71399) | Populus endosphere microbial communities from Tennessee, USA - Endosphere MetaG P. TD hybrid TD303-2 | ecosystem: Host-associated > Plants > Roots > Endosphere | place: USA: Tennessee... | reverse complement strand
CTGATGGCTTGGCTGGTCGAGCGCTTCCTCGGCCCAGTCTTTGGTCTCGACAGCTTCCGCCGAGTGCTCGGATTCTTCCTGGCGACTGGCCTCGCAACCGCGATCTCTGGGATCGGCGGGACGGCGGGGTTTGCCCTGTTCCACCCATCACAGACGACGATTCTAACCACTTGGCTTAACTGGGTTGCTTCTGACGCTATTGGCATTGTAGCGGTGGCGCCGCTGATCATCGGCCTCATCCACTCAATGCGTGATCGACCCAGCCTGCCGGAACTGGCTGAAGGTGTGCTGATACTTGCCGTGCTGGCTGTCGCAAGCGTGATCGGATTCGGCTCGCGCATGGATCATTGGTTCACCGTGTTGCCCTTCGCATTGATCTTGCCCTTGCTGATTTGGCCGGCTGCCCGATGTCCACCGGTGTTCGCTGCGGCCGCCGTGTTCATTCTCGGGCTGGTGATCGTTTGGACTCTCACGTTCGGCATCGGCCGCCTTGCCGAGCCCAGCGTCTCCGTTGCGAATCGCACGCTGGCGGTACAAGTCGCGCTTCTGGGCACATCGATTTGCGCGCTCGTTCTCGCCGCACTTTTCGCGGAGAGGCGCCGTCAAGAAGCTGCCCTCACCGAGAGCAGCGATCGGCTGCAATTGGCACTGGCGGCTGGCGAGCTCGGCGTCTGGAGCCTCGATCTTAAGACGGCTCACTTCCAATGCGACCGCCGGCATAGCCAAATTCACAGACATCCACCAGGGGCAGAGCCACGGACGCCACGAGAGGCTATGGCATTCGTACATCCAGACGACATGTCGGGCCTCGAGACCGCCTATGCCGCGTCGCAGATCGCAGGCGAAAATTACAAGGTCGAGTATCGGGTCGCGCCTGCCGCCGGTGGTCTTTCCGACGAGAGATGGGTTGCACTGGAAGGCACCATTGTGCGGAGCGGCGATGGGGAAGGAACGCGATTGTTGGGCGTCAGCCGCGATATTACCGCCCGCAAGCAGATCGAGGACGGATTGCAAAAGAGTGAGAGCGCGTCTCGCGAGCTCCTTGGCGCGCTACCCGCTGCCATCTACGTGACCGATGCCGCAGGGCATATCATTTACTGCAACCAGAGCGCGGTCGATCTGTGGAAGGCGTTGCCCATCTTGGGGAAGGACAAGCTGAGTGACCTTGCGCAGTTTCGCCATGCCAACGGTGCACTGGTGCAACAGGCGGACGGCCAAGCCGAGATCGCCCTCGAGCGAGGCCGCATCGTGCACGGGCAGGAGGCGATTATTGAACGAAAGGACGGTTCGCGCGTCCCGATCATCCCATACCCCACTCCCCTGCACGACGCGAAAGGTGCCATCGTCGGCGTCATCAACATGACGGTTGACATCAGCGAGCGCAAGAAAGCGGAACTGGCCCTCGCCGAGCGCAATGCGCAGTTTGCACTCGCCGCGAAGGCAGCCCTGGTGGGCAGCCATGCCTATGACCTTGACGAAGATCACATGCAAGTGGACCAGGGCTATGCCGCGCTGCATGGCCTGCCCGAGGGCACCACCGAGACTACGCGCACCGAATGGCGCCTCCGGGCTCACCCCGAAGACGTTCACCGGGTCAATGCCTCTCGAGCTCAGGCTCTCCTCGAGAAGCGCGGCGAGCACGGTATCGAGTATCGCATCGTCAGATCCGGCGGCGAAGTTCGATGGATCGAGTCGCGCAGTTTCATGTCTTACAAGAGCGACGGTCAGCCCCAGCGCGTGCTTGGCATCAATATCGATATTACCGAGCGCAAACGCGCCGAGGAACAGCTCCGAGTATTGGTCGCCGAACTCGATCATCGTGTTAAGAACGCCTTAGCGACGGTCAGCGCAGTCGTCTCACGAACGCAAGATGCAGGCCGTGACGCGGGCGACTTCGTGGCGGCACTCCACGGCCGCGTTCAATCGATGGCCAGAACGCATCAGCTTTTGAGCGGTCGTCTGTGGAACGGCGTTCCGCTGTCAGAGCTCATTGACCGCGAACTGACGCCCTACGCCACCGGCACCAACACGGATATCGGTGGTCCTGAAATAACGCTGAGTGCGAAAGCCGGTCAGGCCTTGTCCATGGTACTGCACGAGCTGGCGACCAATGCCGCAAAACACGGCGCGCTGTCCGTGCGTGATGGACGCGTCTCCGTCCGTTGGCGCTGCGGACTGCGCGGTGACGCGGGCGCTCCAATTGGCATCGAATGGCAAGAAACCGGCGGCCCCAGCGTCCGGGATCCCAACACACCCGGGTATGGAATGGAGGTCATTCGCGATCTCATCCCTTACGAACTGGGGGGCGCGGTCGACCTTGCATTCGATTCTGACGGACTTCGGTGCCGATTGGAAATACCTGCGGAGTGGCAGAGCAACGGCACTCGGTCACCCGGCACGCTCAATGGAGCCGCGCAGCCGTTGCACACAGGATCGTAATCAAATCATTATCGCTGAATGGCTTTTGCAGGAAGGCTGCAACCGCTTCTTCGGGCAGTGGCGGAATGGCGTAGCCTGACACTACGATGACCTGGACACCTTGTCTGTGAAGTTCCTCAATTAGGCCGCAAGCCAGCTCCTTTGTGAGGTTCACATCGACGAGCGCCATCTTGGGCTTCTGTCCTCTGACTAGGTGCCTCGCTTCCTCTGTCGTCGCGGCCAGTCCGACGACGCGCATTCCTACTTGCTCCAATGCCGATTTCATGGCCTTGGCCAAGTGCCAGCTGTCTTCGACGACAAGCACAGGCACACCCTTCAGGATGGCAACCTTTGAGCCTAGACCGTGTGACGGAGACATGGATTCCTCCGAGATTTGGAGAAACCAAGACAGCAACGAACTTAAACCGTCAAGAGTAGAACTATTGCAGCGCCTTAACGTCGAGTTGGACTCCCAGCCTGTTCGAGAAACGTTTGCGAGACGCAATTGCAGCGCGCTCGCTTACTTCCGTACGTGAGGTAGGTCTCGGCACATTTCTGCCGAAGGTCGAATGGCAGCTTTTCAGTGTCTTCCGGACCTGCTCACCGAGGACAATACGGTGTCGAGCTGCGATGCCCGTCAGGTCCGCAATCTCTGCGAAGCGGATCGGGGCCGGGCTTCCCTGACGGGTGATTGTGATAACTGCAAAATATCATCGGCAACTTCCGGGTCGGCGTCATCGTCACACGCCTTTGCGAGGTGTCTGATTACAGCGCGGCGCAGGGGCCAACCGCACTGCGTCGGCCATCACGCACCGAATTTCCAAACTTGGCGAATTGATAAGCGAGTCCGTCACCTGGTCCGGCCGGAGAAAAGCGAGAGAGAGCAAACGCATCGGCTTGCGTTGCCGGATGCGCGTCACGGAACGCTGCGAGCGGGGCGCAATGCATTTTCTGATCAGCTATATGCTGTCGCCCCTTCGCTCGGAGCCGATTTTGTCCGAGCCCGCTGGCTTCGGCTTGGCGTCCGTACGCCCGACCGCTGGAAGCACTTCTTGGTAGACCCACTGCATATTCCGCCTATCGGCCGGATGAATCCGCATTTTACGCGGTCTAGTCCCGGCCCGCGAGGAAGCGATAAATCCCGACGGTCCGGTCGAGGACGATAAACAGCACGACGCCGACGAGCGCCAGAACGAAGGAGAGCGCGGGAATGGCCGGGGTCATGCCGCCCACATTCATGCGCTGGAACATCTCGACCGGAAGCGTGCGCTGTCCAAAGCCGGACAGGAACAGCGCGAGCGTCACGTTGTTGAAAGACAGAATGAACGTGAAGATGAAGGCCGCGATCAGCCCGGTCTTCAGTTGGGGCACCATCACACGCCGGAATGTCTGGGCGGGCGTCGCGCCGAGAACGTCGCTGCTCCATTCTAAGCGTTTGTCCATGGTCGAAACGCTGACCAGAAGCGTGCGGAACGCAAAAGGAATCGTGATGACGAGATGGGAGATCACGAGCCCGATGAAGGTTTCGGCAAGCCCGATCGTCTCGAAATAGGCAAGTAGCGCAAGCGCGAACACGATCTGCGGGATCATGCGGGGCCCGGTGATCCATGTTTCCAGCAATTCGCGCGCGCGGGATGTGCTTCGATGGATCACGAAGGCGCAGGGAAGAGCGATTGTGATTGCGACGATCGCTGCGGCCGTCGCGAGCCAGAAGCTGCGGATGATCGAGTCGAGCAGCACTGTGTCGCTGAAGATCGCCATGAACCAGCGCCCGCTCAGGCCGACAGGGGGAAACGAGATACGGGCCACCGAGGTGAGCGCCACCGGAAAGGTGATGAGAACCGGCAGCAGCATCAGCACGACCACGATATAGACGAAGATACGTAGGCCCAGCATCACACCATCTCCCACTCACCGCGGCGGGTGATGCGGTTCATCGTGCGCGCAAACACATAGGTGATGGCTACGACCAGAATGAGAAGAACGATGGACAGGGCTGCCGCCAAGGGCCAGTTCTGCAATTCGGTTCCGTAGCTGAAGATTGAGAGCGGCAACACCTTGATACGCTGCGCACCGATCAGAATCGGTACGAGGTAGGACGAAGCTGAGAGCGAGAAAACCAGGATTGCGCTGGCGACTAGCCCCGGCATCGTCAGGGGCAGGATCAGCGTGAAAAAGATACGAGGTATGCCGGCTCCGAGCAGACGTGCCGCATTGATTTTGTCCTGGGGGATGGCTTGCAGGCTCGACACGAGGATAAGCACCGCAAAGGAAATGTGCTCATACGTGAGCACGCCGACCAGGGCCGGCACGGTTCGCAGCCATTGCAACGATCCGGTCACGAGGCCGAGCGAGGATAGGATTTGCTGGATGACACCGTAAGGCAGCAGCAGAATATACCAGCCGAGTATGCTGACGATGACGTTGACGAAGAGCGGCAACAGGCAGGCGACCGAGATTAGCGTCCGCTCCCAGCCGCTGATCTTCGTAATGTAGTAGGCGACAGGGTATGAGATGACGAGGGTTGCGATCGTCGTCCAGAAGCCGACCAGCAGCGCGTTTGCAGTGATCTGCAGATAGAACGGGTCGCTCAGAATGTTCAGATAGTTTGCAAGCGAGTGCGGAGGTTTCAGGTTCTGCGCCGATGGCTGCTGGGCGAACGTGCTGAGATTGACGAGCTGAATCAGTGGCGCAAGGAAGAACACCAGCAGCAGCGCGCATACCGGCAGCAGAAGAAGGGCAGAAAGTAGCGCGCGGCGGCGGTCGGGATTGCGGGGGCGTGCCGCAGCGTCAGCCATCGGCCCGATCCTCCGCCAGCGGGATCACCCTGCTTTTGGGCAACGAGAAGCAGATCTGTTCGCCCTGCGCGAAAGGCACGCCATCGACCGGCGGAAGCGCGATCACATGCAGTTGGTCATCCCCTACCGAGATCACATAATCAAAATGGCTGCCCTTGAAGATCGCGTCTTTCACCAATCCGTCATGGGTATCGGCGGTGCCCGCACGATGCAGGATCACGTTTTCCGGACGGATGGCGACGGTCAGCATCTGACCGCCGGCCAGTCCCGACGGCTCCGCGATAACAAAGCGTATCGCGCCCCACTTCAGCATCGCTTCCCGACCGGAAACCTGCTCGACCTCGCACCGGAAAATATTGGCGTCGCCGACAAAGGAGCAGACGAACTCGTTGGGCGGGCGATTGTAGACGACAGAGGGCGTATCGATGCATTCGATCCTGCCGCGCCGCATCACCGCAATGCGATCGGACATGATGAGCGCCTCTTCCTGGCTGTGCGTGACAAGAAGCGTACTCACGCTCAGTTCGGAGTGGATACGTCGCAACTCGATCTGCATTTCCTTTCGCAGGGATGCGTCGAGATTCGACAGGGGCTCGTCAAGCAGCAGCAGGTCCGGCCGCGTTACGAGGGCTCGTGCGAGCGCCACACGCTGCTGCATACCGCCGGAAAGCTGCGAGGGGAATTTCTGCTCGACGCCCGGCAGGCGCACGAGATCGAGCATTGCCATCACGCGCGTTCTGATTTCGGTTTCGGTAGCTCCACGGATTTTCAGGCCGTACGCAATATTGTCGAACGCGTTGAGATGCGGAAACAACGCCCATGATTGGAAAACGAGCCCAAGCCCGCGTTTGCGCGGTGGCAGGGCGTTGGCGACCTGTCCGCGCAGGAACACTGTCCCGCTATCAGGTTGTAGTAGTCCTGCGACGAGATTGAGGGATGTCGTCTTGCCGCATCCGGACGGTCCGAGCAACGTCAGGAATTCGCCCTGGCGCATTTCCAGGGACAGGTTGTTCAACACAACCTGCCCCTGGAAGATCTTGGATATGTTTTCAAAGCGCAGGATGGACTCGTTGCCGGCCCGCATTGTCATAAGCCCGATAGTGGGCGGCCAACAGCAACGGCACCCGTCACATCCGAACTCCCTGAGCGCGCCATACGATTCAAGCGCGATAATCGGTTACTTGATCTCGCGCGTCCAGCGCTCAATCCAGGTCGGACGCACCGCATTGATGGCGCGCCAGTCGAGATCGATGAACTTGTCGAGATCTTCCGCGCCCATCCCAAGTTCGGTCTTCAGCGCTGGCGTAATCTTGCCCCATGCGTCCTTCGATGCGCTGAGCGTGCCAGACTCCATGCGCTTCGCCTGGAATTCGTCGCTGAAATACTGATTGATGTATTCGTAGGCCGCCGCTTCGCACGGCGCGCCCTTTACGAGCGACATACCAGTATTGGCCGTGGGCGAGCCTTCCGTCGGAAGCGAGAAGCGGATCGGCAGACCCTTGGCACGCAGCGCCGGAGCAATGTTGTTCGAGTTGACCGCGATCCACAGGTCGCCGAGTTGGAACAGATTGGACATTTCGGACGACCACGTGAAGATGGTGTTGTCCGGCGTGATCTGCTTGGTGGCAACGAACCCCGGATCGATATTCTGCTCGCCGCCACCATTGATGCGCGCCAACATGACAAGCGCTGCCGTGCCCATGCTACTCTGCGGAGCAGTGATGCCAAGCCGGCCCTTGTATTTAGGGTCCTTCAGATCCGCCCAGGACTTCGGCACCGCGAGATTGTTTTTCTTCAATTCCTCTTCATTGTAGAGGATGCCGACACCAACGACTCCAGCGGTCAAAGTTTCTGGCTTGCCTGACGGCCCCTTTGATAGTCCCCAGGCCGGAAGCTTTTTCAGGTTCGGCGCTTTCTCGACGTCGATCGGAGCGCAACCGCCCTTGTCGCAGGCGGCGATACCGATCGGCACGTCCCATTGAACAATCGAAACGCGGGGGGTGGCGCCCTGTGCCGTGAGGCGGTCGACCATCATCACCGAACCGATCGCCTCGGCAACCAGTTCAACATTAAATTTCTCCTTCAGCTTCGGCGCGATGTAGGCCATCACGTCTTCACGGTGATTGGGCGCGATCGCCAGATAGACCTGCATCGACGTGCACGCCTCCTGCGCAACCGTGACGACGCCGGTCGACACGAGGATCGCCGCCGCGGATACGACGCTGGCAATCTTCGAAGGCCATTTCGAGCGGCGCGACTGGAATGCTTCGAAGCGAGCTTCAGGATGATTGGTCATGGACACACCTCGTAAATGGGCTGACCGGCTCAAAAGCCATCGGCGACGGCATACGGGCAAGATAGCCGCCTCGCAAACATGCCGGCGTTTCAATGCGCAGCATGGTCGAATTCTAGGCAACGCGCCTCCAACGCCGATGTATTTTAGGCGGCAACTTGTACAATAGCAAGGTTCGTGCCTAGTATGCACGCGCTTCGCGTCCCTCAGTGCGCCATGTCGTTACGCGCACTCATCACGGAGCCGTTGCGGCAGGGCCGCCCCTTGGCAAACGCAAACGCGCCCTGCATAGGGCGGACTGGTAAAGTACAATGCTTGCACAGCGCTAGACAGCGAGGAGCCGCCATGGCCACAACGGAAGTGACACTTGAATCGATCTTGGCTGCGGTACCGCAGGGCGCCGAATCTGTTTTTCCGAAGGCGGAGTATGACGCGCGGCTTGCGCGGCTCCGCGATCGGATGATGGAAAAGGGATTTGACCTTCTCCTGCTTTCGGGGCCAGAAAACGTGTTCTACCTGAGCGGGCAGCAGACCCCGGGCTACTATACGTTCCAATCTCTGTGCGTGCCGGTGACCGGCGAGCCGTTTCATGTCCTGCGCGCGCTCGAAGCGCCGAACGCCAAGATCAATACCTTCGTCACCGACATCACCGGCTACGCCGATGACGAGAACCCGGCCGCAGTCCTGGCGGCGGCGATCAGGAAGCGCGGCTGGCAAGGCAAGCGCGTGGCGATCGACCAGAATGGCTGGTTCCTGACCGTCAATCTCTACAGCCGCCTTGTCGCCGAATGCGGCCCGTTGCTCGATTGCGCCGGCATCGTCGAGCCGCTGCGGCGCACCAAGTCGAAACTCGAAACCGAGCAGATGGAGAAGGCCGGACTCGCCAATGACGCCGGCATGCGCGCCGGTCTTGCCGTGACTAAGCCCGGCGCAACCGAGAACGACATCGCCTCCGCGATCATGGCGGCATCAATCAAGGCAGGCGGCGAGTACGTCGGTATGGAGCCGTTCGTGACGTCAGGCCCCCGCTCGGGCATCCCGCACACGACCTGGCGTCGCCGCGTGATCCAGTCGGGTGACGTGACGGTTCTCGAGACAGCGGCCTGTTACAATCGCTATCACGCCGCCTCGTTCCGCACGGTCGCGTGCGGGAAGATCCCGCAACTTGCCGTCGACATGTACAAAGTCTGCGCGCAGGGCCTCGAGACCGCGATTGACAAGCTGCGCGTCGGCAACACGTGCGCCGACGTGCACAACGCGGTCCAGGCCGTCATCGACAAGCACGGCTTCACCGCGGGCTATCGCAAGCGCACCGGTTACAGCATGGGCATCTCGTTTGCGCCAGACTGGGGTGAGGGAAATATACTCAGCCTGTTCCGCGGTGTCGACGTACCGCTCGAACCGGGCATGGTGTTCCATGTGCCGATCACGCTGCGCGAATACAACAAGTGGACGGTGGCGGTGAGCGAAACGATTATGGTCACCGAGACGGGACCGAAGGCGTTCAGCACCATCAGCCGCGAGCTTGTTCAGGCCTGACGTCCATCGCCAAGGAGGCTGACTTGCTCGACCGGCCCGCAGCTGCGCGCAATGTTCCGGAACCCGACATCGCGCTCGCTGAGCGACTGTTCGATACCCTGAAAAACGAGACGGCCGACACGGAAGGCGTGACGCGCGCGGCGTATGGCAAGGGCGAGCAATTCGCGCACGACCTTGTCATCGCCGAAGCGCGCAAGGTCGGCTTGCCGACATGGGTGGATGCCGGTGGCAATCTGTACGTGCGCCTTGAAGGTACGGCGCCGGATCGCAAGACCATCATCGTCGGGTCGCACCTCGACTCGGTCCCGATGGGCGGCAATTACGACGGCGCGGCGGGAGTTCTATGCGGCCTTGCGATCATTGTCGCCTGGCAGCGCGCGGGCTTCCGTCTCGCCGACGATCTTGTCGTGATGGTCACGCGTGCGGAGGAGAGCAACTGGTTTCCGCACTCCTATATTGGGTCGAAATCCGCGCTCGGGCTATTGCCCCCGTACGCTCTGGAGGTCCGGCGCTCAGACACCGGGCGAACGCTCGCCGAGCACATGACGGAGCTTGGCCTAAAGCCCGACGAGGTGCGCGCGGGCGCGCCGCAAATCAACCCCGGCGACATCCGTGCCTACATAGAGATGCACATCGAACAGGGGCCGATCCTGATCGAGAAGGATCTCCCCGTCGCGCTGGTCACCGGCATTCGCGGCAGCTTCCGCTATCGCGGGGCGCGGGTGCTCGGCGAATATGCCCATTCCGGCGCCGTGCCCCGGCAATACCGCCGCGACGCCGTGGTCGGCACGGCCGATCTCATCATGCGCCTGCAGGACGAGTGGCTGCGCCTGGAAGCCGAAGGCCATGACATGGTCTACACGGTAGGCATGCTGTCGACCGATGCGACGCAGCACGCATTCAGCAAGATTTCCGGAGATGTGCGCCTTTCGATAGACGTCCGAAGCCACAATGTGCCGACGCTCGATGCCATGCGCGAGCAGCTGCAAAGGATCGTTCAGGACGTGGAACAGAAGCATCGCGTCAAGGTGGAGCTCGGTCCGCTGACCGGCAGCGCGCCTGCTGTGATGGACGCGAAGCTCTTCGAAATGTTCGGTACCGCGATGGAGCAGACCGGCGTGCCGCGCTTCGAGATGGCCTGCGGCGCCGGCCACGATGCCGCGGTCTTTGCCGGCGAAGGCGTCCCCACGCTGATGCTTTTCGTGCGCAACCAGAATGGGAGCCACAATCCCGACGAGGACATGCAAATGGCTGACTTCGCCCTCGTGACCCGCGTTCTCGCGCAGGGTCTGACGCTGATGTCCTGACATGGATCTGGGGCTAAAGGGCAAGGTCGCGCTGGTGACGGCCGCCAGCGAAGGGCTTGGGTTTGCCTGCGCGGCTCGCCTTGCCACAGAGGGCTGCGCCGTCGTCATCTGCGGGCGTCGTCCAGATGTGCTGGAGGAGGCGTGCTCAAAATTGGCGTCGGCCGGCCACAAGGTTCTGGTCGTGCCGGCCGACCTCACGAATGCTGCAGATCTGGAAAACCTCGTTGCTCAGACCCTCGCCCAGTTCGGACGCATAGACATTCTGGTAGTCAATTCTGGGCATGTCGACTACGGCGGCCTCGAAGACCTCACCGATGCGCAATGGCAGAGCGCCTATGATCTCATCCTGATGAGTGTGGTGCGCCTGACACGCGCGTGTATTCCAGGAATGCGCGCGAACAAGTGCGGGGACATCGTCGTCCTCGGCTCTGCCACGGTGAAGGAACCACCGCCGAACCTTATTCTCTCTTCCGTCATGCGGCTCGGCGTCGTGGGGCTGGCAAAGACGCTCTCGCGTTCGCTGGCTCCGGACAACATCCGCGTCAACGTCGTTGCCCCCGGCTACTTCGATACCGGTCGGGTCAACAAACGCATCCGCGCGCTGATGGAGGAAAAGGGTATCACGCACGAGAAGGCGTCGGCCGAGATTTCCGGCGGTTTGCCGGCAGGACGCATCGGCTCGGCGGAAGAATTCGCGGAACTCGTCGCGTTCGTTGCAAGTCGCAAAGCGGGATTCATGACCGGCTCAGTTATTACGATCGACGGCGGAGGCACGCGTGGCCTGTTCTGAACGGTCCTCCCAATGAGCATCCGCACCTCGCTCAGGCTCTACGCCGCCGACCTGCATTATCCGCGCGAGTTGCAGGTCCACACTGCGGCGTCCGGCCTCGTTGCATCGCTGTCCGCACGCTATTTCGTGATCGAACGTTCGGATGGCTTCCGCGGCATTGGGGAGGTGCGCGCCAATATCAGTTATCTCTCGCACATCCCGGAAAGCGCGGTCGATCCCGCGATTATTGCCCTTTGCCGCCGTCTGCCCTGGGGAGCGGCGCCAGAGGAGATCCTCGCCGCCACGCAAGAATTGAATGCCGCCGTTCCGCATGTTGCGACCGCGGCGGTCGAGAATACGCTGGTCGAAGGTCTCGCGCGGAGCCAGGATGTGCCCGTCGCGGAGTACCTAGGCGGGCAATGGAGCGAGGGCGTCGAAACCAATCAATGTCTGTTCTGGGGTCCGGACGAGACGTTCGAGCTCCTCACCGATCGCTTTCTCAAGGAAGGATTCCGGCAGATCAAAGCCAGGATCGCCATCGGCGCGTTTGATCAGGACCTCGCGCGGCTGCGGCGGCTGCGCGAACGCGCCGGGCCAGCCGTATCAATCGCCGTCGACGCCAATGGCGCCTGGAACGCGAGCGAAGCGATCGAACGGTTGCGCCTGCTCGAGCCCATCGGGCTCTCCTATGTTGAGCAACCGACGACGCCGGGTGACTGGCCGGCTTTCCGCAAGGCGCTCGAATCCACGGACGTTCCGCTAATGGTCGACGAAGGACTAGCAAGCGACGCCGATGTCGATCAATTGTGCGCCATCGGTAGTCGTGCACTGGCGCATCTGAAGATCGTCAAGCTCGGAGGGCCGATGCAGGTCGTCGCCGCGATGAAACGCTTCCGCGATGCTGGCGTCGGGGTGATGATCGGCCAGATGAACGAGGGCGCGCTTGCAACCGCGATCACTGCGCATTGTGCCATGGCGCTGAAGCCGCGCTATGCCGAGCTCTACGGCTGCTACGGTCTGCTCGACGACGTGACGCCGGGCGTGAGCTATGGTGGCGGGCAGATCCATACACCGTCCGGACCAGGACTGGGCACGGCCTTTGACCTCATGCGTTGCCGCACGGTCTGGACCGAGGATTTTCATTGAGCGCCGGCGGCGAACGAGTCTGTCTGATCGTACAGCCGATCCACACCGTTGCCGATGGGCTGTTGCGTGCTGCCGGATTCACGCCGCGGCTTGCGTCGAAATCAGACATGGCGACAGTCGCATCCGAGATCGGAAACGCAGCGGCTGTGATAACCCGCAGCGCCGGCCTAAATCGGGAGGCGATGGATGCTGCGCCAAACTTGCGTGCCATTGGTTCGCACGGTGTCGGTGTCAATGCGATCGACCTCGCTCATGCTACGAAACTCGGTATTCCCGTGTTCAACACGCCAGAGGCGAACCGCACATCAGTCGCTGAGCACACAATCGCACTCATGCTTACGGTCGCCAAACACGTAACACGCGGTGATGAGGCGACGCGTCGAACGGATTTCGATTTCAAGTACCGGGCATCGTTGCTCGACCTGTCCGGCAAGGTTCTCGGAATTGTGGGATTCGGCGGAATAGGCCGTCGGGTTGCGGCGATGGCAAAAACCGCGTTCGGTATGGAAGTTCTTGTTGCGAGCAGGAGCGCAGGTTCGGACGAATTGAGCCGGTTCGGCTATTGCTCCGCGTCACTGGATGAATTGCTGGCGCGCTCCGATGTGGTCAGCTTGCATCTACCGCTGATGGCACAATCGAAGCACCTGATCGGTTCGCGTGAACTGCGGCTGATGAAGCCGACGACAATTCTCGTCAATACGGCACGGGGCAGCCTGATCGACGAGGCGGCTCTCGTTGAAGCATTGAAGAATGGCGCGATCGCTGGAGCGGGGCTCGACGTCTTCGAAAGCGAACAGATGCCGCATACCCATCCCCTGCTTTCTGCGCCGAACACGGTCCTGACGCCGCATATCGCGGGTTCCACGGAAGGGGCGTTGAGACGCACGGCGGAGCAGCTTGTCGAAAGGCTGTTCGCGATTTTCGACGGTTCGTCGATTGATGTTGTCAATCGACAGGTGTGGGACAGCCGGCGGCGCTAGTTCTTGTCGCGTTCCGATTTCGAGCGGATCATCGTGGCATTGAACGCCTTTTCGAGATGCTCGTGCATGAGCTGGGATGCGCGACCATACTTGCTAACCTTGAGCGCCTCGATGATCGCGAGGTGCTCTTTCACCCAAATGCGGACGCGGCGGCGGTTTTCATAGCCGCGATATTCCATCAGCCGCCGCAGCCGGTTCTGCTGCTGGATCGCCTGAATGAAGAAGCCGTTGTTGGTGAACGAAGCGATCGTCTCGTGGAATTCGGTGTCAAGATCGAACAGGTGCGGCCCGCTTGCGGTTTCCGCGCGGGAAAGCAGGGACAGGTGAAGCGCGTGAAGGCGCTCGAGAGCGGCGGGATCTACGCGGAAACTGCCCAGGAGAATCCCGCTGGGTTCCAGCGTGCGCCGGAAATCGTAGCTGTTGCGGACAGAAGTTTCGGTGCTGATGGTTGGCAGAAAAGTCCAACCGTGCCCCTTATTCTTAGTGACGATGCCCTCGTCGGCCATGGTTTCCAGGATGCGAAGCAGCGCACCACGGTCCGCGCCATAGCGTTCGATCAAGGCAACCTGCGTGATCTTCTCTGGTATCTTCCCGCCGATGCGATCGCGAACGATGCGTCGGTAGAGCGTGTCCTCGACACTCGGCGGAATAGCGATGACGCCGCCGTCGAGCTGGTCCCAGCCCTTGAGCAGGAAAAAGCCCTGATTGCGGCGCGGCTCGACAACGCTTTCATCGGCAAGCCGCTTCAGCGATGCGCGGATCAGCGTGCGCGAGACCCCGAAACGCTCCGCTAGCGCGGTCTCGACCAGATGATGACCTCGATCGAGCTTCCGTTCGAAGACATGGGCGACGATCTGGCGGGCAAGCAAAAACTGGCCCTGCGCCTTCTTGGTTTTGGACATGCGCCCTGCGCGCCTCTATAACTTGACTTACATTGTACTTTTTGTCACCAAAAGAGCAACGCCGTCTCCGTCGCCGGCTGACTCTTAACCCTTCGCGAGCACCGATGACAGGTCCAGATGCCTCCCGGATGAAGGCCGATCTTGCGCGGCTCGTATCGTTCAAGACCGAGAACCCTCCCGGGCGCGAGGTCGAGGCGGCGCGATTTCTCTCAGACTTGTTCCGCAAGGACGGATTTTCCACGCAGATCGATCAGTACAAGCCCGGGCGCGCGAACATCATCGCAAAGCTCGAGAACGGCGAGGGACCGGTATTCGCGTTCAACACACACATGGATGTCGTGCCCGCCGGCGAAGGCTGGTCGACCGATCCCTTCGATCTGCGCGAGCGCGACGGAAAGCTCTTCGGCCGCGGCTCATGCGATGCCAAGGGGCCGCTCGCGGCCATGGTCGAGGCGATGCGTCTTCTGAAGGAAGATCGCCGGAGCTGGGGCGGCACTTTGCTCGGTGTGTTTGTCGGTGACGAGGAAGTGGCGAGCGAGGGCGCCAAGCACTATGCCGCGTCGCGTCCGAAGGTCGATTTTGTCGTGATCGGGGAGCCGACGTCGAATTCAACCGTCATCGCCCACAAGGGCAGCCTGCGGCCCTGGATTCGCGTGCATGGTGTTGCGGCGCATTCCGGTACACCCGAAGCGGGTGAGAATGCGATCTACAAGGCCGCGCGCTTCATCGAGATGGTGGAGAAATTTCACCACGACGTGATCCGCCACCGCTCGCATCCTCTGGTCGGCGGCGCAAGCCTTACGATCACGCGCGCGCTGGCCGGCGTCGCCGACAACGTGTTGCCGGATCGCTGCGACCTTCTGCTCGACCGCCGCATGGTGCCGGGCGAGGACGAAGGGGAGGTGATCGCGGAAATTTCCGGACTGCTGGAGCGCGCCGCAATCGAAGCGGGCGTGCTCGCCGAAATCATAGAGTACAAGCCGACGACGGGCGGAGCGACGGAGACGGCCGCCAGCCATCCGATCGCGGTTGCGAGCTTGGCGGCCAGCAAGCGTCACGGAGCGAAGGTCACAGAGCCGCAGGGTTTCCAGGGCGGCTGTGATCTGGTGCATTTCCGCACTGTCGGCGCTCAGGGCACCGTGATCGGGCCGGGATCGCTCGCGCTTGCCCACAAGCCCAACGAGTTTGTGCCGGTCGACGAATTCGTGACCGCCAGCCTGATCTACCGCGACGTGGCGAAGGATACGCTGAAAGCGAGCTAGGAGAGCACTGATGCAACTTGACGAACGCGCATCGCGCCTGAAAGGAATTTTCAGCATCGTGGTCACGCCGTTCCACAAGGACGGTGCATTCGATTTCGTGGGCCTTGCCGAACATATCGAGCGGGTGATCTCGCTCGGTTATGACGGCCTGCTGATCGGCGGCACCTACGGCGAATTCCCCGCAATGACGGCACAGGAGCGGGCGGAGCTATTTCTGCGCTCGACGGATGCCGCAAACAAGCGCGTGCCGGTTCTTCTGTGCAGCGCTTCGAGCGACTTGCGTGTGGTCCGCGAATTGACCGAACTTGCCAGTGATCTCGGCGGCATTCCGATGATCACGCCGCCTTTCGTGTCCGAGATCACCGACGGGCAGATTGCGCAGTTTTTCGCTGACATTACGCATCACTCGCGCACCGGAATTGTTATCTACAACGCGCCGGGTATCGGCATAACATTGTCGGCTCCGCTGATTGAAAAGATCGCGGGCGTTCCGGGC
>Ga0075367_10000396_pt1 | contig 15918 bp, 13 predicted proteins | sample EndMethybrTD3032_FD_71399 | JGI IMG/M metagenome (GOLD analysis project Ga0075367, IMG submission 71399) | Populus endosphere microbial communities from Tennessee, USA - Endosphere MetaG P. TD hybrid TD303-2 | ecosystem: Host-associated > Plants > Roots > Endosphere | place: USA: Tennessee... | reverse complement strand
CAGTAAACATAGTATGCATTTCAGCCTGCTGGAGCGGCAGCCGGACGGCAGCCTGCGACCACTGCCGCCACTTCGGGTCGCGGCGCTCGACGGGCTGGTCGCAGCAGCCAGCTCGCTCGGGCCATCGCCGCGGGAATTATGCTGGCGAACAGTCACCGTTAAGGATCATACCTATCCCGCATTATTCCAGCGGTCTGTCGTGCAAACGGGGGCGGATCAATTTGAGCGCGTTCACACGATCGTTGCTATGCAGCGCCGGTCCGACCAGCCCTACCCGTGGGATCTGGTCATGGATCCGCGAAGCCCTTTTAGCGGAGCGGTGACGGGAATATACAAGCTCGCCGAGCTTGTCGGTAAAGCGCGTCTCGGGTCTGTAACATACGCACGGGGCCTGGCTACGCGTTTCAACCAGGTTGCGGAAAGCGTCGGCCCAGAGCTTGAGGTTTCGATGCCGCTTAAGCCGGATGCGCTTAGCGAAACACAGCGTCAGCTCCGTGAGGATGTCATCACCCGGATGCAGAAACGCTAAACGCCTAAACGCGGAATAGTAAGCCTGACCTGATTATCTCAGCCGGCCTTTTTCGGATGGTTTGTGGGAGCCGGAGCCAACGCCCGCATCAAATGCTCAAGCCGTTCAATATCCTCGAAATGTGCCACTGCCGCCAGCGCCAAGGTCAGCCCATCAAACGCCGCCGCCTGCTCTTCCGGCTTAAAGTTTTTGAGGATGTACGGCCTGACCGCACGCGTAATCCCATGGAAGCGCTGGTTAACCTCTTTCCAATGATTGTCGTGGAGCGCCTTCCGGTCAAGCCCGTTTTTGAGCCAGACGGTGACCGACTCTGGTTTAGGATTTGGTATGTCGGTCATGGCATTCCCTCCTTTTATTACCCTTACGATACCAGGCGGAACTGGACGTTGGCTGTGCTTTATATCACCGTTGCGCGTACAAGCCAAAAGCAGTATAATAACCTCAAGAAATCAGAAGCTTTTGTCTTTTCGTGTTTGAAAAAGACATCTCTAAAGTGTAAACAGGTTAATGTATATGCAAGCAAGCGATCAAACAGTTCTTAGTAGCGGCATTAAAATCGGTGGATTTGTAGCGCGGCTGGCGCATGATGACCTCTCGTGGGGCGAGGGCACAATTTTGCCGCAGGCGCAGTACGCCGGAGATGCAGACCAGCGCAAGCTGCTTGAAGCTGTCTTATCCAGCATCCAGCAGGTGGCTGACTCTGAGCTTGCCTATTCTTCATGTACTGACGGGCGTATTCCCGTTCGTCTGCAAAGCGGCGAGATTATCCCTGTCCGCGAGCAGATGGTCGGCGCTGATATGGTCAGCGCTTTTTATGCGGCCGAAACGCTGGGAGCTAACTTTTATAAAGACCCGGCTGCTCCTGCCAGCGAGCGCGTCCAGGAAGTTGCTGAGTTTCTGAAGGAAAACGGCTTACTGCCCAGCTCACATGTAGCCTGCGGCGCTGGTGCCGGATTCGTGGTTATCATGCAGAATGCGCTGCGGTTTGCAACCGACAATCGCTTTGTAGATCGTCTGCGCGAGCTGCTCCCCGAAGATATCTTCGATGCCGAACTTTACGACCAAATGCACGCAGCAGCCAAAGCCCGTCTCGCGAGCGACGTGTACGATGGCCTTGACGCGCAGACTTTCCTGGATGCAGTAGCGAATGTCAGCGGCGACCGCGCTATTGCCGAGCTTAAAGACGATGGCCGCGGTGTCCACGGCCATGTCGAAGAGCTGATTGTGCGTGTTCGTGTCCCGGCGTACGCGATTAACGAAGCCAAAGTCGCCGACCAGACAGATGGCCGCGAAGTTTTCGGTATCAACGATAACCGGCTCGAGAAGCTTGCCCGGCTCTTTGCCCGGGGTAGCGACAGTGACTTCAAAAAAGCGTACATGGCACTAGAAGAATTTGCCGATGCCGGCCACGGCACACTCGCCAAAAATCTTCCGACATGGATTATTGAAACCGCTTAAACTTATTCGCCCTGCTCTATTTACAAAAACTTTTTCCTAGAGTACGCTTGAGGTAGTAATAACTACTTACGGAGGGAATAATGCTAACACGTAAAAAAATCGCCATGCTCGTGGCGGAGTTTTTGGGTACCGCGCTTCTGACATTGGCTGTACTTGCGGTCAGTAAGTCAATGGGCGGCGCACCATACTTTGTTTCGATTGCAGTGGGTGTAGTGGCGGCTACGGCAACGCTTACACTCGGAGCCGTTTCCGGCGCGCACCTTAACCCGATTGTCACGATTGGCATGTGGTCGATCCGCAAGGTCAAGACCATTCCGGCCATCGTTTACGTTGCGGCACAGCTGCTCGGTGGTATTGCGGCTTACTATCTGTTTACCTACTTCATTGGGCAGACATGGGAAAACGCAGGTGACTTCGAAGGCCGTGTCCTGGTCGCTGAAGCCGTTGGTGGACTCATCTTCGGCCTCGGTGTCGCTTCGGTAATTTACCAGAAGCTTGAAGGCGGAAAAGCCGCTGCTGTCGTCGGTATGTCGCTGATGCTCGCAGTGCTTATCTCTGCCGCAGGCGCAGGTGGTATCGTTAACCCAGCTGTTGCCCTTGGTGTTCGCTCATGGGTGTGGGGCACGTACGCACTTGGCCCGGTCCTTGGTGCGATTATCGGGTTCAATCTATACAGCTTACTGTTTGCTCCGGCAGCATCACTGATAGAGTCAAAACCAGAGAAAACTACTTCATCTAAAAAGAAGTAGTTTCGGCTCCAATACTATAAAAGCCCCGCCCGAGGCGGGGCTTTTGCTGTGGTCTAATTGCAACATACTGCTTCAACGTCATGCAAGTAGATCTTCCTCAAATCGTTTTATGCCGGTAAGGTTGGTATCGTACCCGGAAATATCCGGGAAATCGAGTGTGTGGATATGTCGCCAAACCGCCTGTACTAGCCGCTTAATGCGCGCGTATTCGGCCTGGTCAAAAGGCAGGTCCAGGTAAAAGATTCGGCCCTCGGCGTCCGGCTCGATAAACTCCAGCCGCCCGCCCGTTACCGTAAACCCGCGGTAAGTATGCGACCCCTCAAGCAGCATTTTGTAGCAGTATAGCTGCACCTGATAGCGGTGCAAGCGCAGCGCACTATCCCATTTGGAGTGAGTCTTGCCGGTTTTGTAATCGACTACGACGATCGTTTTTTTCTCGCTGTCGATCTCTAGCCGGTCGATCTTGCCGGACATGTGGACATCACCGACAAATACACCTTCGCGCTTGAAATTATGTTCGGCCCGGTCGCCGGGCTTAAAGATGTGCCCGCGCTTATGTAAATAGGCCCCTAAAGCTTTCTCGCCGCGCTCCAACTCTAGCGCCAGCTGCTGGGGTGTAAGCTTCATCTGCCGCATTTTTTCTTTAAAACAGTCGATTATATCATCGCGCCTTGGCACTGCGCCCTGCTCATTTGTGCGGTACTGCGCCCATTCGAGTGTCGCATGGATGGCGTTGCCGTATTGACTGTTGGCAGTCGGGGCCTCTGGAAAACGCAGCAGTGTTTTGAAGAAAAACTGCTGCGGCCCGCCATACTCCAGATCGATAAACGTGGTAAGGTGCGTCGGACTTAACTGGTACCGCTCCAATCGCTTGCTGAGCAGTCCGCGCAGGTCAACGGCACCGATGCCATCAATGTGGCGCTGCCGCCAGTTCAGTTCCAGCGAAGCCAGTGTCGGTGCAGTATGGTCGCTGGAAATAACAAGCTGTGTGTGCTCTGGCAGCGCAAGACTGCGCACGGTGCCATCGCTCTGCTCTTGCTCGTCCAGGTACTTCAGGAACTTGGTAGACTTGCCGGCGAAGGTGCGCGTAAAGCTGGTAAAGTGCAGCCCGAACTTCGCCCGTGTAATCGCCACAAACAGAATACGCAGCCGTTCGTCGTCGTTGGCTCCGGCATGACGGATCGGCGCCAGGTTAGCAGGCAGCGTCAGTTTATTGGTGTTGCCGCGGGAACTGGACCCCCACACCTCGTCCTGGCAACTGGGCAGAAAGACGTGCTCAAACTCAAGCCCTTTGGCCTTAAAGACGGTCATAATTTGCACAGCATCGGCCTGCTGGTTATAGGGGCTGGTGTTAAGAAGCTGCTCCTCGGCTGATTCGTACATTTCTATAAAACGAAGCAGATCGGCCAGCCCGAAAGCGGTTTCGTGCGTAGCCTCAAAATCGCGCAACTTAGCGCGCAGAACAGTTAAATGCGAAATGGTGTCGTAAAACAGCTCCGGATTCGTATGCTGAACCGTTTCGCCGGTGTAAAATTCGCGCAGCGGCGAGCGCACGGTTTCGTGTGTAATGCCATCAACCACGACTTCCACGGTTCCGATAATCTCATCCAGGATTTGTTCACAGGTTTCGGTGTCCAGCCGCCCGGCAAGGGACAGCATAAGCAAAGCCGGCGTACGGAAGTACTGCGCGCCCGCTGTATCTTCGGCTGCGGCAAGTAATGCTTTACTCCAGTTAGAGCTATCCTCCGGCGGCGCATCATTCACCTGCCAGGACAGCTGCCATAGCGCCGCAGTCGGTATGCACCAAAAGTCAAAACTAAGCACTTCCGGCCAAAGGGCATCGGCCTGGCCGAAGTTGCGCGTGGCCAGCGCAAGTATCAGCTTGCTCATGATGATGAGTTGCCGCACTACTGGCGCCTCCAGGATATTCTCGCGTTTTTCATAGCGCATCGGCACTTCCAGATTCGCCAGATAAGGAACGAGCGGCCCCAGCTGGCGGTGCTTTGGCGCTAATACGGCGATCTGGCTGGGCGGCGTCCCATCCTCTACCAGTTGCTTTATCTGCTGGGCGATCCAATCGTACTGGGCGACATCGCTTTGAAACGCATGGCGGTCAAGCACCGTCCGTTTTTTGCTTAAGTCCCGGTTGGCGGCCACGAGCTTTTTGCTCATTTCATCAAAGTGCCGCTCAAGCCGGCCTTCGATCTGCACGGCAATATTGTGGGCAGTGTTTAGGATGTCGGTGGTGCTACGATAGTTTTCGACCAGGTTTACCACTTTTACATCCTGGTACAGCCGGTAAAAATCAAGCATGTTTGAGTACTGCGCACCCTGGAACGCATAAATCGCCTGGTCGTCGTCGCCCACCGCCAGAACGTTCGGACGCCCCTCGTGCACCGGGTTATCGGTGAGTAGTTCTACCAGGCGGAGCTGCGCTGCATTGGTGTCCTGAAACTCATCCAGCAGCAAATACAGGTATTGTTCCTGCAAGGTGTAGCGGACTTCCGGATTGTTCTCGAGCGCCTCGATGGCGCGCAGGATCATATCATCGAAATCGTACCAGCCATTCTCTGCCAGAGCGGTTTGGTATTGGTCAAACACATCCGCCAGGGCATCGATGCGCTGGTTTTGCAGCGTGCCATCAAAAATGAAATTATTCTCCTCATCTTTTGCCAGCCAAGCATTTTTCCATTTGGTGAGCGGCGTGCTTTTTTGGATGGACCGTGCAGTCTCCAGAGCTGCCTCTAATTCGCCAACTGCTAATCCGGCCAGGGAGCCAAAGTCCTTGTGTATTGGCCGCACAGGCACAAAGGGCCGAATTCCGGCAAGCAGTTCTTCGAACATCGGCACTGCTTTAGCGGCGCTGGCCGGCAAGCGGGAGGCTCCGTCCAGGACTTCGCCCGCGGCCTTGCTGGCGGATACAATGAACACCGCATTATCGGCGGCAATAGCCCGCAGTTGTTTGCTGGTGAGCATCGCCCGCTTTACTTCGCTGAGCGTCCCGATTAGGTCGCCAATATGATGCCGGAGCTGCTTAAGCGGATTCCGATAGCTCAGACCATCCACAATGCCACGCAACACTTGACGCTTTGCCAGCTCGTCAACGGGAGTTTGCAGGCGCGTTTCAGTAAATACCTCTGGAAATCGGCGGATAAGTTCGCTCCCGAACGCGTGGTACGTGCCGATATTCACATCGTACGCTTCTTTGCCGATGAAGCGCGTGAGGCGCTCGCGCATGTTTTCGGCGCCGTTTTCGGTAAAGGTAAGGCACAGGATGTTCTGTGGTAGCGTATCTGTTTGCTGTAAGATATGCGCCACGCGAACTCCGAGCAGCTGTGTCTTCCCGGTACCCGGCCCGGCAATAACCAATACAGGCCCCTGGATGGTAGTGACCGCTTCTTTTTGGGCAGCGTTTAGGCCGCCGAATGCCTCCTGGTACGTATTCACTGCCTCTATTGTATGTCAGATCCCCCGGCCAACCAATGGCATCGTTGTAATTATTAACAATAAGCGGTATAATATGCATATCTATGAGTACAGAAAATCAGCCCGATACGCCTGAATCCGAGCGCGATGAGCGGACGAAAGCCTACATTATGGATATGTTGGCTTACGGCCAGCGGAATGTGGACCGAGGACTTGGTCGTCCTGCGTTGGACGGTCCTGTGCGGAGGAACGATATGGAGGCCGTCGAGTATTGGATCGGTAAACTGCCGCAATTTATGAAAGGCCATCGGCTAGTAGGGCTGTATACATATTTTACTTATCTGAGTGATCTTGCCCCCGATGCCCGCGCTGGTAGCATTGACGGTTTGTTGAACCCGGCCGAAGACATCAAGGAGCTTCGAAAAGGCTTGCTGGAGGAGCTTCAGCGTTTTCCGGCACCGAGCCAAATGAATCAGGCAGCAGAAGGCATATCCCAGGAAACATATGCCGACGCCTTTGAGTCACTCTTTGCCAGGACTATTGGCATCAGAGAGTACCAGGAATTTGTTGATGCGCATGGGGATAACCATGAAATATCCCCCTCGTCGAACCCTTATTTGCGTATGGACCCAGATGTTAAGCATGGACATATGCAAGATGTTATCGCACAGACGCTGCTAGGACTCAACTCTCCCCAGCCTGAAACCTGAACCTGGTTGTCCGACCCCTATCGATAGTCCCGCTCGGGACATGCTACGCCTTTGCATTCGCGCACGTTGGACAATCCTCTTCGGTTTCGAACTCAGTCATCCATTGGCGGCCAGCCTTCCACCATGGCTGGTAGTCTTTGAAGGCGACCAGGTCGGCAGCAAGCCGAAGCGCCCATCCGGCCAGCCCGTAGATTTGCACTTTACCCCAAAGTACTGCTGCCCAATTGTGCCCCGCGGGAATCACATAAATCGGACGTTTGGGTGCGTAAGGTTTTACAAGTTTGCCTTCGGCGGCACGTATCAGGTTTTCGGAAGCGCAAATTGCGTCATATAAAGCGGTTTGCGCCATGCCGCTGTACTGCGTGGCGGCGTTATCCCCCAGTACGAAAATATCCGGTTCGGCCTGTAAATAGTCATCCACGATCACTTTGCCGCGTTCATTTAGCTTGAAGCCGTTGGCCTTGAAGAACGGATGATTCGCCGTCCCTGCCGTCCAGACGATGGTGTGGCTTTGAATCGGCTTGCCATCGATCGTCAGCTCGTCCGCCGTTGCACCTTCGACCCGCTTGCCCAGATATATTCTGACTCCTAGTTTGCGAAGCCGCCGTGCAACCGAATTGCCCACCCGCTTCGGCATACGCGGAACAAGCGCTGGCGCAGCCTCAACTAAATCTACATGGATAGCCCGCCGCTTAATGCCATGTGCCTTCATAATTTCCCGCAAGTAATGCGTAAGTGCACCTGAAAGCTCAATCCCCGTGGGGCCGCCGCCTACAACCACGTAGTTCAAGTCCGGCTTGCGTGAATCTTCCAACTGCCTATGAAGATGATTTTTGAACCGACGCGCCTGGTCAGGGGTGGAAATGCTGAAGGAGAATTCTTTAATCCCTGCAATCCCAAAGTAATTTGGCACTGAACCGAGCGCCAGAACCAATATGTCATACTCAAAGACCGTGCCGTCGGTAGCCAGGATGCGTTTTTTCTTTCGGTCCAGCTTTTCGGCCGCCGCCTGGATAAGCCGGACATTTCTCCCCTCGAACAGATTGGCGAGCGGAATGCTCGACTGGGAATGCGCACCGCCCGTTGCCGTATGGTACAGCGTAGGGTAATAATGGAAATTCGGCTCGGCCGAGATGATTGTCACCTCAAAGTTTTTGTTTTCTGAAAGTAGTAGTGCAGTTTTTACTCCTGCGAAGCCGCCACCCACAACCAGGGCGCGTGTTTTTGGTTCGTTCATGCTTATGATTATACAGGAGCAAAAGGCACCAGGCTAAGAACTTCCAGCCAGATCCGACCGATCATCTCCCATAAGACGATCGGTCCGGCTATTGGACGACGGTGATCGTAACTACTTTGGAGACGTTGAGGCCGCGGTTCGCATCTTTGGCCGTTACGGTGAACTGGTATTGCCCCGAAGTCGCGCCCTGCGCTGCCCGGAAGCGGAAACTGAAGTTTGCCGATGGCTCTTTGGTTTTTTCTGTAGCCACATTGATCATGGCCGCATCGTTGGATTCCGGTGTGATACTCCAGGTTAATGCAGAGTTATCAGAGGCGGTAGCGGTCAGGCTGCTACTGGTACTATCTGCCTCAACAGTGATGGCAGAGGACGTAAGCACAATATCTGTACTAGCAGGTGACGGGTTGGCCGAAGCCGAGGGCTTGCCGCTGGAGCTATCGCTGCCCGCCGTGCCGTTTTGTTGTCTATCAGATGAAACCGGCTTGTCGCTACCGTCTTTGATGTTTTGGACACCGCCATTCACCTGGGGTGAAGTAGCCTGCTGGCCGTTAGTATCTCCTATTGTTTTGCCTGCGGTACTGGCAGCGCTGTGCGAGCCGCTCTCGTGCACAAGTGCTACAGCCGTCAGACTCGTAACCGACAAGACAACGATAATGCAAGGTATAAGAACGGCTTTATAGCGCGCGTTACTCATAACAGAGGCGATGAAGCTTAAAATTTTTACAAGCATAAGATTCGTATGGTCGCTCTAATGCTTGAATTATAGCAGATTTGGCTCATTTTAGCCATCGCATATGCAATCAGCTCATTTATCTGGTGCAAATTTCAGAATCCGTTCAGGTTCCTAGACTAGCGCTTTGGCAGGCGAGGAAAAAATTTACTTGTGCGGCGCTCATACCCTGCAAATTCGGGGTTGTCCTTCATTTTACGCTCAAGCAAGGGCACGCCCGAAACTTTAAGGATGAGCAAGGTGATCGTAATCGGGCCGATAATGCCCAGCAGCGCCGGCCAGACAGCAAGCGACATAAGGAATATTCCCCACCACTGCATTACCTCACCGAAGTAATTCGGATGACGGGTATACTGCCACAGTCCCTTTGTCATCAGATGGCCCTTATTCCCAGGGTCTTTAATAAATCTTGAAAGCTGCCAATCCCCCATAGCCTCAAAGAAAAAGCCGACAGCCCAAACAATAAGGCCGAAAACTTGCCAAGGAGAGATAAATTCTTCCTGCGCGTGTAGATTGTTGGCGACAACTACAGGCGTAGCAATAAGCAAAAGCAACAGGCCTTGAGCCAGGAAGACGCGGACGTAGGTCTGCCAGGCAACATTGCCTTGCCATTTTTCACGCATTTCGACATAGCGCTTGTCCTCGGGTTTACCGCGGTTACGCAGATACACATGGACCGCAAGACGGATACCCCAGATAGTAACCAGGACGTTGATGGCCAGCGCCGGGAATGTATCTGGATTCCCCAGAATGTACGCCGCCCAAGCGAGAATGGCAAACCCAAGCCCCCAGGCAACATCGGCTACATCGCTCCGCCGCAAGGCTTGGGAAAAGCCATACCAGACAGTCATGTATACCAATAAGGTCGCGACCAGCAGCAACAGATACAGGGTCATGGCAGCAGGCTCCTTGCGCTATTAGTAGGATAAGGTGTCATCGTGTTCACTGCCTTATTAATCGCTAACCACAACATGATGCAATACCTTCCACGACTGCAAGAATGCCCCCAGATTTCGATACACGACCCGCATATCATTGATGGGCTTAAACCGGTAGCCGTGTGTCGGTCTAATGGTAATTCTGCCAAACCAATGCTGCTTCACCTCCAGGAAATACATTTGTCCCGGGGTGTAGCCTGGCTCGCTTTCGCCGATATACGTGGCTTGCAAATGTGTAATCACATCTTTTTCCTTGGCTGCAACTGACATGCTATGTAGCTGATCAAGCAATGGTTCCTCCTTGTCCTTTGCTGGGAACGGAATCGTAGCAGAGGTTGGCGGTTACTTGCAAGCATTTCATATTATTGCCTTTGGGCGTAGGACGTTCCGGCTGTCAGGACGTTCAGTATCTTTTTGGCTTGTTCGTCCGAAATTTTCTGGTCAGTCGTCTTAAACGGTTGGGACTGGCGCTTGTACGATACCGAAATCAGGTAAGCGCGTGACCCTTTGGCGATGTAGTACAGCTGCACGTCGTAAGGGTTTGTATCGTCGTGCTGGTTCTCTACCTTGATCGCCAAGTCACCAATCTTTACGTCCTGGAATTTAGCTTCGCCCTCTTTCGCATTGTCGTCTTTTTTCTTGAAGTCGGTTACAAGCTGCTGGGCCTTTTCTTTGCTTTCCGCCGTTGCTACCTGCACCAGGGCATAATGCGGGTAGTGGCTTTCGTACACAGATTCTTCTCCGGCCGCCTGCTCGGTAGAAATTTCCGGTTTTTGACTGGCAACCGCATCAGCGTCAGCTTTCGTACGGAAGTAGAAGTTACACAGCGAGCTTACGTTGTTCGCAGTTTTTCCATCTTCATCGGATGGCGCAAACCCCTGGGAACTCGCAAAACTGGTCGCGTCGTACTCGACTTCACCGCCAAGCTCTTTGGCAAACTTCTGGTAGTTTACGCTGGCGCAGGCGTCAACAAACTTGTTTCTGCCGAGTTTGGTGATGCCGCTGAAGTTTTTGGGCTTCTCGCCTTGCTTGCTGTCAACCTTGGTCAGGATGTCTTTGGTGACTTTGTCTAGTTGTTTAGCCATTTCCTCGCCGGCTGGATCCTCTGACTTGATAGGCGCAGTAAGGTAGATAAGCAGGTTTTTGTGCTTAATCACCGGCTGGACGTACGTGGGGCCGCTTCGTGACTTTGTAGGCGCGACATAGTAGCTGCTGTCCCCGTATGATGCCAGTGACTTTGCGTTGTCACCGAGGGCTTTTTTGGCCTCATCAAACTTTTCATTGGCTTCTGACTCACCGGGAAATTGCTGGAAAAAAGCACTGACATTAATATAAGAAGTTGTTGGCTGTCCATCCTCACCCGTCTTGCCGACACGGTCGAACTTGAGCTTACAGTTGCTGTTGATGCTCTTTTCTCCCGTCAGCTTGATAAGATCGACGGTTTTATCTTTGGTGTTTGACGGATCGAAGGAAAGGGACTCCTCGGCGCCTGCCTTATTTTTATCATTATTAAGCTCGAGTTCTTTACTGACGATATCTGCATCGAAAACACTACACGCGTATACGAAGCGGTTCTGTCCGACCATCATCTGCGGGCCCTTTGGCGGGCTTTTCGAAAGGGCTAACGGAGAAAACGGCAAAAACAGCAGCCCAAGCACAATGAGGACAATAACTGCCACACCTATCGCCGCCAGTTTAAGCAGTTTTTTCTTCTGAGTTGGCGACTTTTCTGTGCCGGTGCCTACCCCGCCGGGCGCTAGCGGTGTGGGCGTGGAAGCTGGTTCACCAGCTGCAGGGTTTGTTGTGCCTGTGCCTGTAACAGGGGTTATGGGCGCTGGATCAGCGACTGGATTGAGATTTGCTGCTGGCGCGCCGGAAGACCCTGACGCATCAGATGTGTTCCCCTGTCCTGCTTGGGTTTGCGACGACTGTCCATCCTCCAAGTTGGGCTGTTGTGGCAGGTTACCCTGATTTTCCTGTTTGGGCACAATATTCTCCTAATTTATTCAATCTTAATTGATTGTCTCATCCAGGCCCTTCATTTACTGTTGGTTTTTTAACAATCCAGAGCGAACGCAAGATAGGCTTGATACAAAAACGGCAGCCGTTTTCGGGCTGCCGTCCAGCTTTAAGTGTAATTTTAAGCTTACTTCTGGCGGAATATGTTGCGCAGTGCGCTCAAACCCCGACGGCCAACTCGCACCGCCTTCTGAGAAAAGGTTTCGCGCGGCATAAGAGCCGGCTGCTCAAGCACCAACTCCGCCTGCTTTGCAGTATCGGTGTGGTACACCAGGTCTGCCATGTTGAGGTGGGGACTAATGTCGGGGACGTCTGCGGCGGGGCTCAACCTAAGCATGTACTGGATTTTTCCCATATCAGGAGCGGTGTTTATGACTTCTTTAAGCGCTGCGCGAATAACCTGACTGGTTGCTTCGTCGAATCCGGTAACAGATATTTTGTTACCGGAAACATGTGTGTCCGGAATCGCTTCGTCGAGCCGACGGTTATCCATTACTTCTGTCATAGCACGTTCTACCATTCCGGCTTCCAGCCCATGGCGGTTAATAAGGTTATGTGTACCCACCATTCCCATTACCCGACGAATCGTAAGGTATTGCTCGCTAGGGGGAAGCGCGGCTTCGGCGTCCTGCTTGGCCTCCGGCTTCTCATGCTTCGGCACCGGCGTGACTTCAGGGATGGTCGCTTCCGATATGACAAGAGAGCCTTCTTGGCCGGAGCCGCCTACAGGAAGTTCTACAATCTGATTTCCTAAATGTCCCTGGGGCTGAAACTTGGCGGTTGGCCGCTTAGGCATTCTTGGCCGTTGCCGGAACTCGAACACATCCGTTCGGACTTTTGGAAGCGGCAGGATTTGCGTCTGCATGTCCGTAGTTCCTGTTGTCGCCCTTACGACAGGCTTTTCTACGACCAGCTCAGCTTCATCCAATCGAAATGTAAACGTCTGTTCGTTAGCTTCAGAATTGTAACCCTTGCTGGCAAGCCAGTTCAGCATCACGCTCGGTTTTTGGGATACCACCTGGTGAACACCGCCATCGGGTGCATTAAAGCGTATGACATTCGGCGCCGAAGGCTCAACAAAAACCTTACCGATATTTGAAACGATCGCTTCTGCTTGGCTCTGCGGGTCTACATTTGGTAAAAGGAAGGAGGCAATTTGAAATTCGCAAGAATCCGCCCCTGGATTACCCTGGTACGGTATATATGTGGCCTCGGCTGACGCGGGGAATTCATCAGGACTGAATGGCTGAAGACCTTTGGCCCGGCCAACCTGTTCGCAGGCCCATTCTACAGCTCCGCCCTCGACAAAAGGCAAGATGTTTATAACAGTACGCTCAGCTTCTGAAACCTGGAAGGAAAATTCGGCTGGCAATACGGGGTTGGGCTGTAATTCTGCGAGTTGTGGCATAACTTTAATATTCTAATACATTAGGTATGTTTTGTCAATACTTCTTTCCCTGGTGGAGGTTGAAGCCAATGAAGCTTTTGTAGCTTTTTCAACGCCTGTATTTTTGCCTTTTCGGTAGTCGGCAAAAATACACATACCCCATTGGTACGGATATAATTCAGATACAGTGCATCAGGGTAGATTTTGTAAGGCGAGGCATGTTCGCGCAGAAGCTCCATTTTGCCCAGCCCTTTTGTCTCAACTACTAGGTCTTTAGAGGTAAAGGTATATTTTTGGATTGGCTCGCCATCTAATGTCCTGCAAAGCCGCCGGTATTTTTGAGCGCTCACCAGCCACGTGATGCCGACCACAACCGCCAATGTCAGAACACCGGTCAGCGGATGAAAAAGCGCGCTGTAAATAGCCGCCAGCAAGGCAATAGCCAGCAAAAAAGCGCGAGATTTCCAGAGACTATACAAAACGCCTCGCATAAACAAATTATAAGTCAGGGGGACGTCGTATTTTAGTTCCATTATATTCACAGAGATTGTCTTTTATAGAGTATCTTACAGAGGCTTAGGATGCAACAAATGATATGCTCGGAGCACATCCGGAATAAACTTTAGGTCCCCCTAAGAAGCAGGCTCTGCGCTTGGCGTAATAGTGAGGGTATCCAGTACCGCAGGCGTGGATTCCTCACTTGGCGGCTGCTTATCGGATGGTTCGGTAGCCGGAGTCTCCTCTTTGGGCGTCTCCTGGGCGGGCACATCAATAGGAAGTGATGGCAACGCAGGCATCTCAATCGAGGGAGCGACCGAAGCATCCAGTTTAATCTGCAAGCCCCCTAAACTAATCCCGACATTGGCACTAGCCGGGCCGAACTGCAACCCAAGACCTGCCCTGACCTTCGGTGTTGTAGGAAGGATGCTGCTTGGTTGTTGTGATTGCGTAATGATATCCGGCACCAGAGTGTGCTGGTTGGTGAAGCTGTCCCCGCTCTCGCGCGAGGTATTGGCCGGTGTTTTGCTCCCCCGTTCAGTAAAGATGGGGCTATTGGCCGCCTTCTCCTGCTTTTCTGCCGAAGTTTGAGGTGTAAAAACAGATGCGCCTACGCTCATAGCTCCCAGCACCATGGCAATGGCAGCACAAACAGAAACGATAAATCGTTTACTCCCAAGTAATCCGGAAAGGGCGGTTTGCCTAATAGTCCTACTCATCCTATGTATATTATCTCACACTTTCGTTTGTGATATTTATCGCTTTTCCTTATCTGTAAAACCCCTGTCAGTATTCTATATTATAATTATTGAAAAGTGATGTAATTTTTTGTTTTTCAGCAGTAGTCAAGCGGACATACGCGCCAAAGCCGGATATAGAAAATGAAGTTGCCTAAACTCCCCTATTCCGATTAAGCTTATAACATGGAAGAATTTAAGAAGAAGCTCGTATCACGCGGCTTTGTCGGCGAAATATTGGATGATCCCGCCACGAAAGAGTTTTATAGCCACGATGCCAGCCTATTCGAGATTAAACCACAGCTTGTTGTCTGCCCAAAAAATGCCGATGACGTCCAAAAGCTGGTAAGCCTTGTTGCCGAATCCAAGAAAAAGATGCCCCGGCTCTCTGTTACGGCCAGGTCGGCCGGTACGGATATGTCGGGCGGCGCCGTGAACGAGTCGGTTATCGTTGACTTCAATAAGCATTTTACCCGGATCGAAAGTGTTTCGCCGAAAGAGGCACACGCCCAGCCTGGCGTTTTTTACCGCGATTTTGAAAAGGAAACGATCAAGCACAAGGCGATCATGCCGTCATATCCGGCCTCGCGTGACCTCTGTACTATTGGCGGTATGGTAGCGAATAACTCCGGCGGCGAAAAATCCCTGGAATACGGCAAGACAAAGGACTTTGTGCAGGAGCTGCGCGTCGTGTTCGCGGACGGCAAAGAATACACGGTTAAACCGCTTACCAAACAGCAGCTTGTGGCTAAGATGAGCCAGGGCGATTACGAGGGAAAAGTCTACAAAAAGCTATTTGAGCTTATCGAAAAGCACTACGATACCATAAAAGCGGCGCGGCCCAATGTCAGCAAAAACTCCATGGGTTATAACCTGTGGGACGTTTGGGACCGCGAAAAAGGCATTTTTGACCTGACAAAACTGATTGTCGGCTCCCAGGGAACGTTAGGCTTTGTGACCGATATCAAGTTCCGTTTAGCGCCAACGCGCCCTTATTCTGGCCTGCTGGTGTGTTTTATGAAGGATATTTCCCCGCTTGGAGAAGTAATTAATAAGGTGCTGACGCATAAACCGGCAACCTTTGAGTCGTTTGATGACGCTACCCTGTACCTGTCGATCCGATTCCTGCCATCATTCCGCAAGTATCTTGGGACGTGGGGCCTTATAAAATTGATGTTCAGCCTGATCCCTGATGGCCTGATGCTACTGCGCGGTATTCCCAAACTTATCCTAATGGTGGAGTTTAACGGTAATACCCAGCAAGAGGTAGAAGATAAGATTGATGCACTCCGCGCCGACCTGAAACCGTACCACATGGCCATGGAGCGGGATGAAACTGCTGCCAAAAGCCAAAAATTCTGGATTATGCGGCGCCAGAGTTTTAATTTGCTCCGTAGCAAGGTTAAAGATAAGCACACAGCGCCGTTTATCGATGATCTGGTGGTGAATCCGCCGCATCTGGTGGAGTTTTTGCCGCGGCTTAGGGCGATCATCAAGAAG
>Ga0075367_10000395_pt1 | contig 15928 bp, 14 predicted proteins | sample EndMethybrTD3032_FD_71399 | JGI IMG/M metagenome (GOLD analysis project Ga0075367, IMG submission 71399) | Populus endosphere microbial communities from Tennessee, USA - Endosphere MetaG P. TD hybrid TD303-2 | ecosystem: Host-associated > Plants > Roots > Endosphere | place: USA: Tennessee... | reverse complement strand
CTGCTGGCCAAGCTCGGCATGGAACGGCGCACCCAGGCTGCCGTCTACGGTGCTGAGCACAAGCACGATCAGTCCTGACGAACACGCACTGCGGGACTTTCGGCCCTGGGCGCGGGCATCTCGACGGATGAGACTGCCTGCAGCTGAATCTGCACATGGCAGCCGTCCGGAAGGAACCCGATCATGTCTGAGTCCCTCGTCAGCAGCATCGCCCGCGCGGCGCTGCTCGTCGTCACCGCGTTCGTCGCGCTCACCGCTCTTCTCGGGGGTCTCGCCCTCGTTCTCGGCGCCACGGTGCCGAGCCTCGCCACCGTGCTGAGCCCGCCGGTCGACTACCTCGCCGGCACGCCGTTCACGAGCTACCTGCTGCCCGGCCTCGTTCTCGGCATCGTCGTCGCGGGCACGCACGCCGTGGCGTTCGTGCTCGAGCTGAAGCGTCACCGATGGGCCGACCTGTCGGCAGCGGTCGCCGCGTTCGCAGTGCTGATCTGGATCTTCATCCAGATGATCTTCATCCCGTTCAGCTTCCTGCAGGCTGTGTACTTCGTCGCGGGCGTCGCCGAGGCCGGGCTCGTGATGGTCCGCCTCGACCTGTTCGGCCGGCTCGCGAAGACCGCCTGACCCATCGGGACTTTCGGCCCTGGCCCGGGCGGTCCGCACCGCGGTTCACTGTCATCATCCCCGCAGCGGATCGCCGGGGCCGAGCCGAGGAGTCATCATGCAGGATTTCGGAGACGACGTCGTCAGAGAACTCACCGCTGAGGAGAGCTGGAGCCTTCTGGAGCATGCGCAGCTCGGCCGGCTGGCGCTGAGCGTGCGCGACGATGTCGACATCTTCCCGATCAACTTCGCCGTCTTCGAGGGCGCTCTGTATTTCCGCACCTCGCCAGGATCCAAGCTCGCCGAACTGACGGCAAACCCGCGCGTCGCGCTCGAGGCGGACCGCTACGACGATGAGACTGCCGCGAGCGTCATCGTGAAGGGCGTCGCCGAGCGACTCGAGCTGCAGAGCGACATCGACATCGCCGATGCGCTGGAACTCCGGCCGTGGATTCCCACGCTGAAGTACCGGTGGGTCCGCATCGCCCCCACGCGCATCAGCGGGCGCCGGTTCCGCCGCGCGGCGGAGCCGGACCGCTACGACGTGGTCGACGGCGGCCCGACAAGCTGACGAGCAGTCGCCGGCTCAGTGCGTCGATCGAGGCGGGAAGTGCGGGATCGGGACCGGGCGCGTCGGTTCGGCACGAGCCGGTCCCGGCCACTGCTGGTCGGTCTCAGGCGGCCTCTCGGGCTCGTGGGCACCGGTTGATTTCTCTGCGGGCGCGCTCTGGGCGGACGGCGCGGCATCCTTGCGGAATCGGCGTCCCGTGACCGACGTCGGGGTGATGCGCACGAAGTCGTTCTTGACGGTGGGGCTCGCGGTCGCGAGCTCGTCGACGCCCGAGTCATGGATCTCGGCATCCGAGTCCAGGCGCTGCGCAGTGCCCTTGATCACCACGCTCCAGTGCGAGAGCGGATCCTGCCCGTCGATCTCGAAGGCCACGCCGGGATGTTCGGCGATGTCCATCAGCTTCGATCCCGGGGCGGATCGCAGGTAGAGCGATCCGCTGTGGACCGTGAAGTTGACGGGGAAGACATCCGGTACGCCTTCCGTGCCCTCCACCGCGAGACGGCCGAGAGTGCTGCTCTCCAGGAGGCGCCAGCACTCGGTGGTCGTGAGGTGCTCGATCTTGCTGCTCGACGTGCCTTTCGCGTCAGTCATGATGTTCCCTCTCTGTCCTCCGCCAGTTCACTCCTGTTCCGCGTCGGCGTCCAGAGCCCAAGGTCCCGTCCGCGCGACGAAGGCACGGCCCTCAGCGCAGGGTGTCGAGGATCTCGGCCAGCGTTTCGTACGTCGTCAGCGGGCTGATGATCGCGAAGCGCAGCACCGTCTCACCCGCGTGCGAACTGGGCACGACGAACGCCTGCTGCTCCTCGAGCAGCCGGTTCGACCACTCCTGATAGTCGGCGGGCGTCCACCCCTCGCGACGGAAGACGACCACGGACAGCTGCGGATCCCGCACGAGCGACAGGCCGTCGCGGGCCGTGATCTCATCCGCGATGCGCTGCGCGAGAAGGATGCCGCTGTCCACCGCCGCGCGGTAGTGCTCGGTGCCGTGGGTCGCGAGCGAGAACCACAGCGGCAGGCCCCGCGCGCGGCGCGTCAGCTGGATCGCCAGGTCGGACGGATTCCAGTCCGCGGACTCGGTCAGGGTGTCGAGGTACTCCGCCTTCTGCGTGTGCGCGGCCAGAGCGACCGACGGATCGCGGTAGATCAGTGCGCACGCGTCGAACGGGGCGAAGAGCCACTTGTGCGGATCGACGATGACCGAGTCGGCCTCGCCGACCCCCTCGAAGACCGGCCGCATGCGCTCGACCAGCATCGCGGCCAGGCCGTAGGCGCCGTCGATGTGCAGCCACACGTCGCGGCCGCGGGTCGCGGCGGCGATCGAGGCGATGTCGTCCACGATGCCGAAGTTCGTCGTGCCTCCGGTCGCGACCACGGCGAAGACGGCCCCGCCGTGCTCGTCCAGCGCGGCGCTCACCGCGTCGCCGTGCAGCCGACCTCCGGCATCCGGCGCGGCGGTCACGACATCCACGTCCATGACCGCTGCCGCGGACGCGATCGACGAGTGCGCCTCGGCGCTGCACACGATGATCCAGCGCGCCGGATCGGGCGTGCCGGCCGCGCGGTTGCGCCGGCGTGCGACGTCCCGGGCCGCGACGAGCGCCGAGAGGTTGCCGATCGTGCCGCCCTGCACGAAGACGCCCCCGGCGCCCGGGGGCAGCCCGAATTCGGCGGCGAGCCAGTGCAGGACCTCGTTCTCGGCGTACACGGCGCCGGCACCTTCCATCCACGAGCCTGCGTAGATCGCCGACGCCGAGACCACGACGTCGAACGCGAGTGCGGCCTTCGTGGGTGCGGAGGGGATGAACGACAAGTAGCCGGGGTGGTCGGTCGAGATGCACGCGGGTGCGAGGACGTTCTCGAACAGGCCGATCGCTCGGCGGGCGCCGATGCCGTCGGCCGTGATCGAGCCGGACGCCAGCCGTGCGAGGTCGCGCGGCGACATCGCCTTGTCGAGGGGCACGTTCTCGAACAGCGCACGCCGCCGGGCGTAGTGCAGGACCTCGTCGACCGTGTCGCGGGTGTCGTCCGAGATCGCGTGCATGTGCTCGGGCTGGTACGCGTGGGTCATGGTGTGCTCCTGTTCCTGGTCGCGTGCTCGGGCCGCGCGATCGTCCCTGACAGTCTGGCCGTCCCGGGCCCCTTCGGCGAGTCCCGGATCAGGCGCCGTGATCAGCTCTCGAGGATCCGGGTGAGCCAGCCGTCGCGCGCCGCGGTCGCCGCGCGGGAGAGCGCGGCTGCGGGAGCGAAGTTCTCGAACCCGTGGAAGCCGCCCGGCCACACATGCAGCTCGGCGACGCCCCCGCACGCCCAGATCCGGGATGCGTAGGCGACAGTCTCGTCGCGGAAGACCTCGCCGCTGCCGACTGACAGGAACGCCGGCGCGAGGCCCCCGAGATCCAGGGCACGCCCGGGCGCCGAGGCGTCCGCGACCGCGTCGCCACCGCGCCGCGCTCCGAGCAGCGCCGTCCAGCCGGTCTCGTTGCTCGTACGGTCCCACACGCCGACGCCGTCGATCTGATGGGCCGAGACGGTGTCGTTGCGGTCGTCGAGCATCGGGCTGACCATCAGCTGAGCGGCGATGGCGGGGCCCCCGCGGTCGCGCGCGAGGAGCGCCACCCCGGCGGCCAGGCCCGCGCCGGCGCTCTGCCCTGCCACGATCAGCCGAGCGGGGTCCATCCCGAGGTCGCCGGCGTTCGCTGCCGCCCACGCGAGCGCGGCGAAGCAGTCCTCGAGCGGGATGGGGTCGGGGTGCTCGGGCGCCAGGCGGTACTCGACGGCGACGACGACCGCGCCGTGACTCGCGATGAAGGGCAGATACGCCCCGACCCCGCCGAACCTGTTGCCGAAGATCATCCCGCCGCCGTGCAGATACAGGATGCCGGGACCGGCGCCTCGCGCCTGGGCCGGGTGGAAGACCGACACGTCGATATCGGCATCCGCGAATCCACGGATGGTGACGCGATCATGCACCGCGCCGACCTGCGCGACGAGTCCGCCGACGGTCGGATCCGCCGGAATCGCGCGGAACCGCTCGATCATCGCGGGCGTGATCGACGGCGGGACATTCACCGCCAGGGCGGTGAGCACGTCGTCCAGTTCAGGGTCGAACGGCGGGACGGCGGACGGCATGACTACGGGCCGTCGGACTCCGCAGCCGCGGTGGCGTCCGTGGCGTTCGCGTCGGCGGTCGCGGTACTGGCGTTCGCGGTAGTGGCGGTCGCGGTGGTGGCGGTCGCGGTTTGGGCGTTCGCGTTCACGGCACCGGCGACACCCTTGGCTTCTGGGGCGCTGCTCGCATTCGCTTTCCCGTCTTCCGCGAGTTTCGCGCTCTCGCCGCCCTTCGCGGGCGCATCCGGGGCGCCGTTGGCATTCGCGTTGGCATTCGCGCTCCCGCTCGCCCCGTTGACATTCGCGTTGCCGTTCGCGTTCCCGTTCAGGGCCCCATTGCCGTTCGCATTGCTGTTCGCGTTGCCGTTCGCGTTGGCGTTCGCATTCCCGTTCGCCGCACCGTTCGGGTTGGCGTTGGGGTTGCCGTTCCCGCTCGCGTCGGGCTTGCCCGCCCCCTCCGACGCCTCCTCGTTCACCACGGTGGCCGCATCCGACATGCCGGCATCCGGACTGCTCGACTCCGACGTGTCGCTCTCCGAGTCGGCGACGACCGCGACGTGCGCGGGTGAGGTGTCGACCAGCAGCAGCGCACCCAGGTCGAGCGGCGGTTCGGCAGACGTCGTCGAATGGTGGTGGCTGACCGGAGCGTGGTGCTGCGCGGCGACGATCAGCATCTGCGTCGGCGGCACGATCATGGTCGCCACGATGGCGCACGCGGCGACCTTGCCCACGACCGAGAGCGCTGCCGCCCCGCTGGCGGCGCTGCCACCACCCACCGATGCAAGCACCGCGGTGGGCGGAGCCACCGCTGATGCCGATACGGCTGCGGCTGAGCCTCCGCCGAACTTCGCGGCGAACGCGGCGTAGCCGCCCCCGGTCAGGACCACCGGAAGCAGGATCAGCGCCAGGCGGCCCGGCGTCAGCAGCTCGGCCAGCTCGCCCACGATCGACGTGCAGTGTGCGCAGCCGTTCACGTGGTGCTCGACGCGGAGCCGGTCGCGACGCGAGAGGCCCTGACGCGAGTACGCGCCGAGCAGCGGGGTGATCGCCTCACACCCTCGATCGAGGTCGGACGGTGCAGTGATGTGCTCTTGGAGCCAGGCGGTGCGCAGTCCTTCGCGCGCGCGGAACGACAGAGCGGATACCGCATTGGCGTTCATCCCGAGCAGCGTCGCGGTGTGCTCGCGCGTGAAGCCCTCGACCTCGGTGTACCAGAGCACCTCCTGCCAGCGGGCGGGCAGCGAGAGGAACGCGCGTGCGGTGACGGAGCCGTCGAAGCTGCGCAGCGACGCGATATCGGCGCCGCGGTCGCCGACCACGTCCTCGATCGCATCGCCCGCCGGCGCCGTCCGGCGCGCACGGACCATGGAGACGTACGTGTTGCGCACGGCAGAACGGATGTAATAACGGAAGTCCTCTTCCGGGCCACGGCCGGCCTTGATGGCGGCGTAGACCTTGAGGAATGCCTCCGAGACCACGTCGTCGGCATCCGAACTGGTCAGCGTCTTGGCGTACTTGAGCGCGCTGAGGGAGTGTCGCGCGTACAGCGCGGCATACGCACGTCGAGAACCTTCTCGGGTCGCGCGAACCAAATCGGCGTCGCTCAATTCCCCAAAATCGGTGCGAACATGCGACGATCCCACATCGCCAGCCATGGAGCATGTGTATCACGCGCGGGGCCGCAACGGAAGCAAGCGAGACCGAACCGCAACGGGGAAAAGAGTAAGGGCCGACGCTGACTTCTGGGGATGAAACCAAGCAGCGACGGCCCAGGCACTGTTGGGGCAGCACCGTGAAGCACAGAGTTCTCTACTTCACACACCTAGGACGCCGCATGCGGCGATCCATTACGCGGTTTTCGAGAAAGTCTTCCGGCACAGCGCGCGGCTAGGGTTCGAGGATCCGCTCGAGCAGTTCGAGGCTCTTCGCGATGTCGACCGTCGGCTCGAGAAGCCACTGGGTCTGCAGGCCGTCGGATGCCGCGATGACGAGCGCGGCCATGGCTTCGGGCTCGATTCCCCGCCGGATGGTGCCCTCGGCCTGTCCGACACGGATGAGCTCGGCCAACCGCTCCCGGATGCGCGCGAAGCGGATCGAGAAGAATTCGCGCGAGTACTCCTTGTCAGGCTCGAGCGAACCCGCCACCAGCGAGGTGTACAGCGAGACGAAGCCCGGGATCGTGACGTTGCGCTCGGCCGCACGCACCATGCCGCCGACGACCTCGTCCCTCCCCCGTGAGTCGTCGTGCTCCTCCGTGCTGTGGCGGCGCTCGCCTTCGCGGATCACCTCGACCAGCAGTTCCTCGCGGGATCCGAAGTAGTGCAGCAGCGCGGCGTGCGAGACGCCGATCTTCTCGGCGATCGCCCGCAGCGACGTCCCGTCGGCGCCCTTGTCCGCGAACACCTCGATCGCGCGATCGAGGATCTCCTGGCGTCGCGCGACCCCCTTCGCGTACGACCGCGGCCTGCCCGGCGCGGGCGACCCGCCTGCGGCGCCAGGGGTCGATGAGGACATCTCCGGAGCCTAGCAATAAAAACCTCCACATGGTGGTTTTTTCTGGTACCGTTCCCGTGACGCACATGTGCCCGTGACGAAGTGGCCACGCAGAAAGCAGGAAACACCCATGACGACCCCGGCGATCTCCATCCAGCTCTGGACCGTGAGAGACGAACTGACAGCCGACCTGGACGGCACGCTCGCCAAGCTGAGCGCGATCGGCTTCACGAAGGTCGAGGCGTTCGGCTTCGTCACTCGGGCCGATGAGCTCGCGGCGGCGTTCGCCCGCCACGGCATCACCTCCCCGACCGGGCACGCCTCGCTCGCCTCGGGCACCGAGAACCCGTTCGACGCCTCGATCGCCGTCCCGACCCCCGATGAGGTCTTCGCCGCGGCGCAGAAGCTCGGCATGACGACGGTGTTCGACCCGTTCGTGGCGCCCGACCGGTGGGAGAGCGTCGAGGAGATCCGCAAGACCGCCGAGGCGCTCAACGCCGCAGCGGCGATCGGCGCGGGATACGGCATCTCGGTCGGTTACCACAACCACAACCAGGAGTTCCTGACCAAGATCGACGGGCGCTTCCCGCTCGAGATCTTCGCCGAGCTGCTGGATGAGGGTGTCTCGCTCGAGCTCGACCTGTACTGGGCATCGGCCGGCGGCGCGGACATCGTCGCCCTCCTGGAGCGCCTCGGCGACAGGGTGACCGCGCTACACGTCAAGGACGGCACGCTCGAACCTCTGCCGACGCTCGGGGCCATCCCCACCGACCAGGTGCCCGCGGGCGAGGGCGTGGTCGCGCTGTCGGCTGCGCTGGATGCCGCGCAGAGCGCTCGGTACGCGATCGTCGAGTTCGACGCCTACCCCGGCGACATCTGGGCGGGCGTCCAGACCGGGTACGAGTTCCTCGCGGCTCGAGGGCTCGTCTGATGGCCGCGTTCGCACCGATGGGCTCCGGCCCGGTCGGCATCGGCTTCGTCGGCGTGGGCATGATCAGCGACACGTACCTCGAGAACCTGCAGAGCTTCCCGGACGTCGAGGTGCTGATCCTCGGCGACCTCGACGTCGACCGCGCACGCGCGCAGGCGGACAAGCACGGCGTTCCGGCGGCCGGCACCGTCGCCGACGTGCTCGCCCACCCCGGTGTCGAGCTCGTGATCAACCTGACGATCCCCGCCGCGCACGTCGAGGTCTCGTCCGCGGCGATCGCCGCCGGCAAGCACGTCTGGAGCGAGAAGCCGATCGGCATCGACCGCGAGAGCGCGCTCGCGCTGCTGGAGCAGGCGGATGCCGCGGGCCTTCGCGTCGGCATCGCGCCCGACACGGTGCTGGGCCCCGGCATCCAGTCGGCGAAGCGGGCGATCGAACGCGGCGACATCGGCCGGCCCCTGTTCGCCCAGACGAGCATGCAGTACCAGGGACCAGAGGTCTTCCACCCGAACCCGGCGTTCCTGTACGCGCACGGCGCGGGCCCGCTGTTCGACATGGGCCCGTACTACCTGACCAGCCTCGTGAGCATCCTCGGCCCGGTCGCGGCCGTCGCCGCCGTCGGACTCACGCCGTCCGAGGAGCGCGAGATCCTCGTCGGTCCCGACGCCGGGAAGACCTTCCCGGTCGAGGTGCCGTCCACGATCAACGTCCTGGCGACCTTCGAGGGCGGCGCTCAGTCGCAGTCGCTGCTGAGCTTCGACTCGCCGCTGCGCCGCCAGGGCTTCTTCGAGATCTCCGGCACCGAGGGCACGATCTCGCTGCCCGACCCGAACATGTTCACCGGGCGGGCGGCGATCACGCGGCCGTTCAGCCACCGCGGCGACGACCCGGGCATCGGCGCGGGCACCGAGCAGCCATGGACCGACGTTCCCGAAGAGGGCGTCGTCGTCGGGCGCGGTCTGGGAGCGCTGGACATGGCCCGCGCGATCCGCACGGGGCGCCCGCACCGCGCCACCGGCGAGCTCGGCTACCACGTGCTCGACACGATGGTCTCGGCGCAGGAGTCCGCCGCGCGCGGCGCGTTCGTCACCGTCGAGAGCACGGTCGACCCGATCGAAGCCGTGCCGGTCGACTTCGACCCGTTCGCCCGGACGGTTTAACGCCCACACGGGGCCCGTCTCCGAGGGAAGTGTCAGCTGATGTCGCATCCAGTCCACTGAAGCGACCACAACTGCCACCTCGATGTCACGCTCGGTCCTTGAGTAACGAGACCGAACGTCGCCGCACGCGAAGAACGGCCGGACTCCCTGGGGAGTCCGGCCGTTCCGTCCTTGGTGTCTAGACGGTGGCGTCGCGCTTGGGCAGCACCCAGCCGGGCCGCACGAAGTGACACGTATAGCCGTGCGGGATCCGCACCAGGTAGTCCTGGTGCTCGGGCTCGGCCTCCCAGAACGGGCCCGCGGGCTCGATCGTGGTGACGGCCTTGCGCGGCCACAGCCCCGAGGCGTCGACGTCGGCGATCGTGTCGCGCGCGACCTGCTCCTGCTCGGGCGTGAGCGGGAAGATCGCCGAGCGGTAGCTCGTTCCGATGTCGTTGCCCTGACGGTTGAGCGTCGACGGGTCGTGGATCTGGAAGAAGAACGCGAGGATGTCGCGGTACGTGGTCTTCGTGGGGTCGAAGACGATCTCGACAGCCTCGGCGTGGCCGGGGTGCTTGCGGTAGGTCGCGTGGTCGTTGCTGCCACCGGTGTAGCCGACGCGGGTGTCCAGGACGCCCGGCTGGCGGCGGATCAGGTCCTCCACGCCCCAGAAGCAGCCGCCCGCGAGGACGGCGGTCTCGGTGCCGGGGGTGCGGGTGATCTCGCCCTTGTCGAATGGTCCGCTGGTCATGATGCGTTCTCCTCAGTGGTGGTGGTGAACAGGCCGCGGTAGTCACCGTAGCCCTGCTCCTCGAGCTGTGCGACGGGCACGAAGCGCAGCGCCGCCGAGTTCATGCAGTAGCGCAGGCCCCCGGCATCCCGGGGCCCGTCGTCGAAGACGTGACCCAAGTGGCTGTCGGCGCCCGAGGAGCGCACCTCGGTGCGCTTCATCCACAGCATGCCATCGACCCTCTCGGTGACGGCGTCGGGCTCGAGCGGCCTGGTGAAGCTCGGCCACCCGGTGCCGCTGTCGTACTTGTCGGTCGACGAGAAGAGCGGCTGGCCCGAGACGACGTCGACGTAGATGCCGGGCTCGTGGTTGTTCCAGTACTCGTTGCGGAACGGCGGCTCGGTGCCGTCGTCCTGCGTGACCCGGTACTGGGCGGGGGTGAGGCGACTGAGTGCGTCGGCAGTCGCGCGGTAGTCCTGTGACACGGTGGTGTTCCTCCTTGGCAGACGCGGCTGGCTGCAGCGTCATCTATGAGAACGGATGCCGCACCCGATTTGGTCCCGCGAAGCTGTGAGCGCGCCGTGAGTTCCCGCGGCTCACAGGGCAGGGCGCTGCATCCGGTTCGACAGCGCCGAGCCCGCCAGCACGCCGAGGGCGATCGCCACCATCGTCGAGAGCGTGGCGACGAGCGATGCCGCGGCGGTGGAGTCGCCGCCGAGCACGTCCGCGACTCCGAGCAGGCCGAGCGCTCCGGGCACGAGGAGCCAGAACGCGGGGGTGAAGCTCACGAGCGCCGCAGGCCCCGAGGGCTGGCGGGCGACCAGCGCGGTGATCGGCGTCACCACGAGCGCGCCGACGAACGCCGAGAGCACGCCGCCGAGGACCAGATCGCCGAGCACCTGCGCCGAGTACGCGACGTACAGCACGAGGAGGATCCACGGCAGCGATCGCGGCGGGGCGCAGCGGTGCACCGAGATGGCGGCGCCGTACACGGCGACCGCGATCCACGGGGCGACGGGTCCCAGCAGATCGGGGTTCTCGCTGAAGTCGAAGTCGGGCACGCCGACCAGCGCGCCGGCTGTCACGATGCCCGCGCCGAGCAGCACGAGCTGCATCGCGCCCGCCGCCAGGCGGCCGGCTCCCGAGATCATCTGGCCCGTGGACAGCTCGAGCACCGCGGTGGTCAGCAGCGCTCCGGGCAGCAGCACGACGAGAGGCGCGAGGAGGGCGGCGAGGATGCCGGAGCCGAACCCGCCGCGCAGCAGCAGGAACACGACCAGGGCGACGCTGAACGCGATCCCCACGGTGATGAGCGCGCCGTACCGACGCGGCACACGCTCGCTCACCAGCAGTGCCGCGCCCGTGACCAGGCCCAGCCCGGCGGCGAGCGAGACCCCGGTCCACGACGCGCCCAGGAGCACCGAGAGCGCGGCGCTCAGGAACGCGTACCCGATCACCCGCACCACCGGACCGTGGTTGGGCGTCATCTCGCGGATGCGCTCGATCTTCTCCACCGTCGACCGCGGGTCGAGCAGTCCGGTGCGCGCGGCGTCGACAGTGCGCTGCACCTCGTCGATCTGCGCGAAGAGCAGCTGTCCGTCGCCGCTCGCCACCGCTCCGGTGCGATGCTGCCCCCGTCCGCGGGCCGACACCAGGAGGGCGTTCGGGAAGACGAGCACCTCGCTCTCGGGCAGGCCGTTCACGCGGGCGATGTCACCGAGGACATCCTGCACGGTCTCGACCGAGTACCCCGCCTGGATCATCGCGCTGCCGACAGCCTCGGCCGCGGCGAGCGCGGCGGCGGCATCCGGCTCGGCGGCCGGAGCGACGGGGAGCGATCCGGTGATCTGCGCGGCGCGCGCGCTCACCGTGATGTCGCGCACGGCGCGGCCGCGCACGGAGATGAGGATCACCGCGGCCACTGCGAGCACGGCGATCGCAGCGAACATCGGGATCACGAGGGGTTGTCCAGTCTGCGGGAGGAACGACTGATCCTCCCATGCGGGGGCGCTCGCAGACAGGGGTGGAGCGCGACCCGGGAATGTGCATGCCCCGCCCGGACTTGTCGACCGTATGACGCGCGAGGACAATGCTGGGTGATGGCTGAGCTGACGATCATCCAGCGCTCTCCCGATCCCGAGCAGGTCTCCGCCCGATCGCGGACGCATCGCTCGATCGCGGAGAAGATCCGCGCGCTCGGGCAGAACCGGATCGGGGCGCTGATCCTGCTCCTGGCGACCGTCGCGGCGATCGTCTGGGCGAACGTGTCGATCGGGTCGTACGCGACGTTCTGGGACACGCACCTGACCGTCGGCGTCGCCGATCTGCAGCTCGATTTCACGCTGCACGCACTCGTGAACGACGCCCTGATGGCGATCTTCTTCTTCACCGTCGGACTCGAGGTGCGCCGGGAGTTCGCGATCGGAGAGCTGACGAGCTGGTCGCGCGCGCTCGTGCCGGTCGTCGCCGCGGCCGCGGGGCTCGCGATCCCCGCGCTGCTGTTCGTGTGGATCGCGGCCGGCTCGGGTCACGAGTACGCGTGGGGGACGGTGATCTCCACCGACACCGCATTCCTGGTCGGCGCGCTCGCGCTGATCGGCCCACGCGTGCCCGGGCGACTGCGCGTGTTCCTGCTCGCCCTCGCGGTCGTCGACGACATCGGCGCGCTCAGCATCATCGCGCTCGTCTACACCGAGAACTTCACGCCGATGCCCCTCCTGATCGCGGCCGCGGGCCTGGTCGGCGTGTACTTCACGCGCTACCTCCGCGGCGGGCGCGGGCCGGTCTACGCGACGCTCGCGGTCATCGTGTGGCTCGCGTTCCTGGCCTCGGGCGTGCACCCGACCCTGGCCGGCGTCGCGATCGCGCTGCTCGTCCCGGTCTACCGCCCGGACCGCAGAGACGTCGAGCACGCGCTCGATCTCGCCCGCACGTTCCGCCAGTCCCCCAACACGGAGTACGCGCGTGCGGCCGCGAACAGCCTGCGCGAATCGATCTCGATCAACGAGCGTCTGCAGTCCGCGTACGCCCCCTACGTGGCGTACGTGATCCTGCCGCTGTTCGCCCTCGCGAACGCGGGCGTCGTGATCAACCCCGAGATCCTCGCGGGGGCGATGACCTCCGCGCTCACGTGGGGCATCGTGGTGGGGCTCGTGGTCGGCAAGTTCCTGGGTGTGTTCGGCTCGGCCGCGATCCTGCGCGTCCTCAGGATCGGCGAATTCGGACCCGGGCTCACGCTCGACCGCATCGCCGGCGGGGGCGCCTTGTGCGGCATCGGATTCACGATCTCGCTGTTCATCGTCGACCTCGCGATCGACGATCCCGACGCGCAGAACCAGGCGCGGGTCGGCGTGCTCGCGGCATCCGCCATCGCGTTCCTGATCGCGACAGTGATCTTCCGGATCTCGGACGCCGTCCGTCCCGACCTCGACTCGGGCCAGACCCTCGCGCGCCCGGTCGACCAGAAGCGCGACCACGTGTTCGGCAGCGAGGACGCGCCGTACACGATCGTCGAGTACGGCGACTTCCAGTGCGGGTTCTGCCTCAAAGCCTCCGGGTCGATCCAGGAGGTCAAGAAAGAGCTCGGCGACGACCTGCGCTATGTGTGGCGGCACGCGCCGCTCACCGCGTACCACCCGAATGCCCTGGCCGGCGCGGAGGCCGCGGAAGCGGCATCCCTGCAGGGGAAGTTCTTCGAGTTCGAGCGCGGCCTGTTCGCCGATCAGGAGAACCAGCGTCCGTCCGACATCATCCGCCTCGCGCGCGACCTCGGGCTGGACGTCGAGAGGTTCGAGCGGGACCTCACCGCTCCCGAAGTCACCGGGCGGGTCCGCGACGACATGCTGGATGCCGAGGCGATGGGCATCACGTCCGTGCCGACGCTCTTCATCAACGGCCGCCGGCACACCGGTCCGTACGACGCGCAGTCGCTCATCCGGGCGCTCTCGCATCCCGACCAGCGCACCGCGACCACCACGATGTCGAACCCGACGGTCTAGGAGGAGCCTCGACGATGGGCAGCGAACTCGATCCGATCCAGTCGCCGCCGCTGACGGACGCGCAGTGGACGCGGCTGCTTGCGTTCGGCGGCGAGCCCGAAGACGTCGAAGCCGGAGCGCACATCTTCCGCTCCGGTGACCGCGACTACGACCTGATCCTCGTGGAGTCCGGCGAGGTGGAGGTCGTCCGCGACGCGCTGCGGTGGATGGGCGAAGAGGTGCTCGCCCACATGGGCCCGCGCCGCTTCGTCGGGGAGCTCGGTCTGCTGAACGGTCAGGGCGCGTTCCTCTCGACGCGTGCGACGGAGGACAGTCGCATCCGCCGGGTCTCGCGGACGAATCTGCGGAGGCTGATGTCGGAGGACGACGAGCTGTCGGACATCGTCCTGCACGCCCTGTGGGCACGAAGGGAGGCCCTGCGCAAGGGGCCGGCGGCGATGACCCTCAAGTTCGTGGGGACGACGTCCTCGAGCGACATGCTCGCCCTCCGCCGTTTCGCGGAGCGACTCGATCTCGTGCACAAGGCGGTCGAGTTCGACCCAGCCGAGGCGGCATCGATCCCCGGGCACGACTACTCGGTGCAGGACCTGCCGATCGCCTACATCCAGGGCGAGCCGATTCTGCGCGCCACACCCGGCATCGTCGCCGAGCGGCTGGGCCTGAGCTACCAGTCGCAGGCGGACGAGGTCGTCGACCTCGTCGTGGTGGGCGGAGGCCCAGCAGGTCTCGCGGCGGCGATCTACGGCGCGTCCGAGGGCCTGAGCACCGTGCTGCTGGACGCGGTGGCACCCGGCGGCCAGGCCGCCGCGACATCGCGCATCGAGAACTTCCTCGGGTTCCCGTTCGGCGTCACGGGCGGCGATCTGATCGGGCAGGCCTCGCTGCAGGCGCTCAAGTTCGGCGTGCGCGTGTACGCGCCCTGCGAGGCCGCCGCCCTCGACCAGGTCGGCGACGAGTTGGGCGTCACACTCACCGACGGCCGCGTCATACGCACGCGCACCGTGATCGTCACCTCCGGCGCGGCCTACCGGCGGCTCGAGCTCGATCGGTGGAGCGACTTCGAACGTGCAGGCATCTACTACGCCGCGACGCAGCTCGAGCTGCGCCAGGTCCGGGAGTCACCGGTCGTCGTGGTCGGAGGCGCGAATTCCGCGGGGCAGGCCTCGCTGTACCTCGCCGCCAACGGATGCCCGGTCCATCTCGTCGTCCGGGGCGCTGACCTCGGCACGCGTATGTCGTCGTACCTCGTCGACCGCCTGCGCGAAGAGCCGCGAGTGAAGATCCACACCGGATCGCGCATCACGGGTCTCGAGGGCGCCACATCGCTCGAGCGCGTCCGCATCGACAGCGCCGGCGAAGTCGACGCCCGCGGTCTGTTCTGCTTCATCGGAGCCGAGCCCGCCACCTCATGGCTCACCTCGCTCGATCGGGACACCGACGGCTTCCTCCTGACAGGGTCCGACATCGAGGTGCAGTCGCTCGCGCAATGGCAGGGACTCGGCCGGGAGCCGCTCCCCTTCGAGACATCGACGCCGCGCGTCTTCGCGGCGGGCGATGTGCGCCGCGGCTCGATGAAGCGCGTCGCAGCGGCCGTCGGCGAAGGGTCGAGCGCGGTCGCGTCGGTGCATCGCGCGCTCGCCGGCTGACGGCATCCGCCGGTCGTCGCGGCCGCATGTTTCCGCGCGTAACGGGCGATGTGAAGCGGATGCCGGTCCGGCCGTAGTCTCCGATGATGAGCCAGAACGACGCCCTGGGGTTCGCGACCCGGCAGATCCACGCGGGCGCCGACCTCGACGACTCGCACCGCCCGCGTGCGACGCCGATCTACCTGACCGCCGGCTTCGTCTTCGACGACTTCGACCAGGCGAACGAGCGCTTCGTGCAGTCCGACGACGGCTACAGCTACACGCGGGTGGGCAACCCCACCACCACCGCGGTCGAGCGACGGATCGCCGACCTCGAGGGCGGAATCGGCGCTCTGCTCGTCGGCAGCGGGCAGGCGGCGGTCTCGACGGCAGTGCTCGCCCTGGCCGGCGCGGGCGATCACCTGGTCTCGGCGACGAGCATCTACGAGGGCTCGCGCGAGCTGTTCCGCGACAACCTCCGCCGCCTCGGCATCACGACCTCGTTCGTGACGGACGCGAACGACCCCGCGCAGTGGGAGGCCGCGATCCGGCCCGAGACACGTGCACTGTTCGCCGAGTCGATCCCGAATCCCAAGAACGACCTGCTCGACATCCGCGTCGTCGCGGCGGTGGCGCGCCGCCACGGCATCCCGCTCATCATCGACAACACCCTCGCGACGCCGTATCTGCTGCGCCCGATCGAGCACGGCGCCGACATCGTGGTGCACTCGGC
>Ga0075367_10000393_pt1 | contig 15951 bp, 14 predicted proteins | sample EndMethybrTD3032_FD_71399 | JGI IMG/M metagenome (GOLD analysis project Ga0075367, IMG submission 71399) | Populus endosphere microbial communities from Tennessee, USA - Endosphere MetaG P. TD hybrid TD303-2 | ecosystem: Host-associated > Plants > Roots > Endosphere | place: USA: Tennessee... | reverse complement strand
CACCCTCTACGATGCACTCATGCCGACCCGCCTCTTGGCGATCTTCGCCGCGCTTTTCACTTCCGTCGCTCTGCTCGCAGGGTGCTCAAGCTCCGAGGACAACTCGAACCTGCCCGACGCCGCGACGCTGCTGCAGCAGTCCGCTGAGACCACCAAGGCCCAGTCGAGCGCGCACCTGCTGCTGACGGTGCAAGGCGAGATCGCGGCTCTTCCGATCGAGTCGCTCGAGGGCGATCTGACCCTCAAACCCGCGGTCGCCGCAGAGGGCAAGGCCAACCTCTCGTTCTTGGGAACCAAACTCGAGGGCGTCGGTTTCGTCGTCCTCGACGGCACCTTGTACGCCGCCATCACCGCAGGCACGTACCAGGACTTCGGGCCGGCCGCCGATATCTACGACGTCTCGGCGCTCCTGTCGCCCGAGAAGGGTGTCGGCAATGTCATATCCAACTTCTCCGATCCCAAAGCCGAAGGCCGCGAGGAGATCAACGGCGTCAAGACGGTACGCGTGACCGGCAAGATCAGCGTCGACGCCGTGAACGCCATCGCGCCCCAGCTCGCGGTGACAGAACCGGTCCCCGGCACCGCATGGGTCGCCGAAGAAGGCAATCACGAACTGATCCAGGTCAAGATGGAGCCCGCCCAGGGCCAGAGCGTCACGATCACGCTGTCTGACTGGGGCAAACCGGTCACCGTCAACAAGCCGACCGTCTGATGCAGGCCTCGACCGAAGCCGCGGGGCCGGTCATCTCCGGTCGGCGAATCGCGATCAGCGCAGGCAGCCTCGCGGTTCTGCTCGGCGCTCTCGACACCTATGTCGTGATCACGATCATTCGCGACATCATGAACGACATCGGCATCGCCGTGAATCAGATCCAGCGGGTCACGCCGATCGTCACCGTGTATCTGCTCGGCTACATCGCGGCGATGCCGCTGCTGGGCCGGGCGTCCGACCGGTTCGGCCGAAAGCTGTTGTTGCAGGTCAGCCTTGCCGGTTTCGCCGTGGGCTCGGTGGTAACCGCCATGTCCACCGACCTCGACATCCTCGTCATCGGGCGGTTGATCCAGGGCATGGCCAGTGGCGCGCTGCTCCCGGTCACGCTGGCGCTCGCCGCCGACCTGTGGTCGAGCCGCAACCGTGCCGCGGTGCTCGGAGGTGTCGGCGCCGCCCAGGAACTCGGCAGTGTGCTCGGACCTATCTACGGCATCCTGCTGCTCTGGGTGTTCCACCATTGGCAGGCGGTGTTCTGGGTCAACGTGCCGCTCGCGATCATCGCGATGTTGATGATCCACTTCAGCCTGCCGGCCCGACAGAGACCCGAGAATCCGGAGAAGGTCGACGTTGTCGGCGGTCTGCTTCTCGCGTTGACGCTGGGCCTGGCGACCTGGGGCCTCTACAACCCCGCCCCGGACGGCAAAGAAGTGCTGCCGAAAAACGGTGTGATATTGCTCGTCGGCGCTCTGGTCGCTGCCGTGGCGTTCTTCGTGTGGGAGCGGTTCGCAAAAACCCGGCTGATCGAGCCCGCAGGCGTGCACTTCCGGCCGTTCCTCGCGGCTCTGGGCGCGTCCCTGGTCGCGGGCGCCGCCCTGATGGTGACGCTCGTCAACGTCGAGCTGTTCGGTCAGGGAGTGCTCGGCAAGGACCAGATCGAGGCCGCCCTGCTGCTGCTGCGGTTCCTCGTCGCGCTGCCGATCGGGGCTCTGCTCGGCGGCTGGATCGCCACCAAGGTCGGCGACCGGATCGTCGCGTGCGTCGGGCTGCTCATTGCCGCAGGCGGTTACTATCTGGTCTCCGGTTGGCCGGCAGACGTGCTCGCGGCCCGCCATGACCTGGGTTTCATCACGTTGCCGATGCTGGACACTGACCTCGCTATCGCCGGTCTGGGTCTGGGTCTGGTCATCGGCCCGCTGACGTCGGCGTCGTTGCGCGTGGTCCCCTCCGCCCAGCACGGCATCGCGTCAGCGGCTGTGGTGGTTGCCCGCATGATCGGCATGCTGATCGGCGTAGCGGCACTGTCCGCATGGGGCTTGTACAAGTTCAACCAGTACCTGCAGGAGCGCCTCGCGGCACTGCCGCCCGCGAACGCCGACTCCCCCGGTGGGCTGATAGTTGCCGCAACCGCGCGGGTGAGCGAGGCATCCCGGCAGGCCTACGTCCTGCAGTACGGCGAGATCTTCAGAATCACCTGCATCGTGTGCATCGTGGGTGCGGCTATTGCCCTGCTGATCAGTGGTCGCCATGAGCACGCCGACGAGCCGGAGGAGCCGGTTGACGCCGTCCCGCAGCGGGTGCGCGCCGGATCACCCGCCGATGACAACCCGACACAGGCCATCGAGACGCCGACGCACAAGATCTCGAGTCAATCCACGGATGAGACGACCAGGCTGGAACAACCACGGGGCCACCGCCGACCCGACTAGGTCCGGGTCAGCAGCGCTCCAGTCCCCGCCCCATCAAGGTGGGTTCGGGCAGTGATTGCGGCTCGTCGGCCGAAAAGCCCTTGATCGCGTCGCGGATCAACGTCTTGATGTTCCTGGGATCCATTGGGCGATCGCTGAGCCAGTCCTGCAATGCAGTCATGCTCGTCGTCCTTCGTTCGTGCTCACCCGCGCAGCTCGTCGGTGAAAGCGCGATATCCGACAAAACAGCCAGACCATGCGGTCAGCTCTGGTACGAGTGTACCGACGTCGACGACCCTGTTTGCTGCTCACCACGCCGGGTATGCGTGAAAAAGCGACGATCAAAGGACGAAAATTCATGGCAACTTCACTGAATGGCAAGATGATTGCGTTCCTGGTTGCGCCTGAAGGCGTCGAGCAGGTCGAGTTGACCGAACCGTGGAAGGCAGTCGAAGAGGCGGGTGGGACACCCGAGCTCGTGTCGACTGAGGTCGGCAAAGTTCAAGGTTTCAATCACCTGACACCGGCTGACACTTTCGAGGCCGACAAGGCGGCCGACAAGGTGTCCGCATCCGACTATGCCGCGCTGGTACTGCCGGGCGGCGTCGCCAATCCCGATTTTCTCCGCACCAACAGCGCCGCGGTCGCCTTCGCCAAGGGGTTCTTCGACGAAGGTAAGCCCGTCGCGGTCATCTGCCACGGCCCTTGGACGCTGGTCGAGGCCGACGTGGTTCGCGGTCGCACAATCACGTCGTGGCCGAGTGTCAAAACGGACCTCGTCAACGCCGGTGCAAATTGGGTTGATGACGAAGTCGTCGAATGCTCGCGTGGCCCAAACACATTGGTCTCCAGCCGCAAGCCCGATGACCTACCCGCCTTCTGCAAGTCGTTGGTCGGCGTGATTTCAAAGGTCGATTCGTAGCCAAACCCGACCCGCGGACGTGCAACCGTCGGTAACGTCGGCACCATGCTGATGGCCGCGCTGCGCGACATGCAGTGGCGACGACGGCGTTTCGTCATCGCGATACTGTCCACCGCGATCATCTTCGCGATGACGCTCGTTCTCACGGGTCTTGCCAACGGGTTCCGAGTGGAGGCTGACAAGACCGTCGACTCGCTGGGGGTGGACCACTTCATCGTCAAGGCCGGTGCGTCAGGCCCGTTCGTCGGGGCGACGCCGTACGCGCCGGTGGAACTGCGCAGAATCGCGAACGCCCCCGGTGTTGAGGCGGCGGCCCCCCTGGCATACGCAGGCGGTACGGCCACGCTCGACGGCTCGACCCGCAACGTCGACATCTTCGGTGCACCGGAGAACGGACCCGGTATGCCGGCGGTATCCGAGGGCCGACCGCCGTCGACGCGCGACGAGGTGGCGGTGTCGAGCACTCTCGGCAAGGGCATCGACGACGAAGTCGAAATCGCCTCGCGCAAACTTCGCATCGTCGGCATCGTGGAGAACTCCACTGCGCTGGCGAACCTGCCCAATGTCTTCCTCACCACCGAGGGCGCACAACAACTCGTGTATGCCGGTGAGCCGCTTGTCGCTTCGATCGGCGTGCGCGGCACGCTCGAGGAAGCTCCGCCCGGCTACCGTGCCATCGACCGCACTGGCGCCGTCGAAGATCTGCTGCGGCCGCTGAAGGTTGCCGTCAACTCGATCACAATCGTAGCGGTGCTGCTGTGGGTGGTCGCAGCACTCGTGGTGGGCTCGGTCATTTATCTGTCGGCACTCGAACGTCTCCGAGACTTCGCGGTGTTCAAGGCGATTGGAGTGCCCACCAAAGCCATCGCCGCCGGGCTCGCAATGCAGGCGATCATCGTGGCGCTGCTCGCGGCCCTTGTCGGCGCCGGGCTTTCCATGCTGCTCGGGCCGCTGTTCCCGATGCAGGTCATCGTCCCCGCCGAGGCGTTCATCGCGCTTCCCGCCATCGCCATCGTCATCGGATTGATCGCCAGCGCAACCGGTTTGCATCGGGCCGTTGCGGTCGATCCCGCCCTCGCGTTCGGGGGTCCCTGACATCGTGGGCGATCTCAGTATTCAGAATCTGGTGGTCGAATACGCCAGCGGCGCCGACACCGTGCGCCCCATCGACGGCTTCAACCTCGATGTGTCCGCCGGCTCACTCGTAATCCTGATGGGCCCGAGCGGTTGCGGTAAGACGACACTTCTGTCGTGCCTCGGCGGCATCTTGAAGCCCAGCTCGGGGGCCATCAAGTTCGGCGATGTCGATGTGACTTCGCTTGAGGGTCACGAGATGTCGAACTACCGCCGAGAAACCGTCGGCATCGTGTTCCAGGCCTTCAATCTCGTGCCGAGCCTCACCGCTTTGGAGAACGTGATGGTGCCACTGCTGGCGGCGGGCCAACCACGCCGCGCGGCACACAAGCGCGCCGGACAGCTGCTTGCGCGCGTCGGACTCGAAGAGCGGATGTCGCATCGCCCAGGTGATCTCAGCGGCGGTCAGCAGCAGCGCGTCGCGGTCGCACGCGCGATCGCACTCGACCCGCCGCTGATACTGGCCGACGAGCCGACCGCACACTTGGACTTCATCCAGGTGGAGGAGGTACTGCGACTCATCCGAGAACTCGCCAGCGGCGACCGGATGGTCGTCGTCGCAACCCACGACAGCCGGATTCTGCCGTTGGCCGATCGCGTGGTCGAACTCGTTCCCGACTTCGCGGCGACCGACCGCGCGCCAGACACCATCGAGTTGGAAGCCGGCGACGTCTTGTTCGAGCAGGGCACGATGGGCGAGCTGATCTACGTTGTCTCCGAGGGTGAGCTTGAGATCGTCCGCGAATTAGCCAGCGGCGGTGAGGAATTACAGAAGCTGGCCAAGCGCGGCGACTATCTCGGCGAGATAGGCCCGGTGTTCCACCTGCCGCGCTCGGCGACCGTGCGGGCGCGAACGGATGCGAAGGTCATCGGCTATACCGTGCGCGCGTTTCGCGAGCGCCTCGGCGTTGGCGGGGTGCGCGATCTGATCGAGCATCGGCCGCTGAATCCGGATGTTGAATCCGAACCCGACGACGAACCCGAGTCCGAGCCCGACGACGACTAGTTCGGCACCAGACTGAGCAGCACGTCGGGTCCGATCGACTCGACGCCGTCGAACCGCCAGCGCTGCGCGTGCGCGATCGACAGCACGCCGACGTCGTCGATCGCGGTGATAGGACCGCCCAACAGGATCGGCCCCACATAGGCCAAAATACGGTTGATCACGCCGGCCCGGAGAAACGCACCCGCCAGCGTCGGTCCACCCTCGAGCAGCACATCGGTGCGGTCCGACAGCGCCTTGAGCACCTCATGCGGGTCTCGGGTGCGTATCACCATCGTCCGCGAGTCATCGTTGAGAACCTTGGCCTCAGAAGAGATTTCGCGCTCGCCGACCACGACCCTCAGCGGTTGGCGTTCAGCCAGAGATCCGTCCGGCAACCGGGCGGTCAGCAGCGGGTCGTCGACGAACACCGTGCCAGTACCGACCAGCACCGCGTCGGCGACGGCACGCCTGCGGTGCACGTCGGCGCGTGCTGCCTCACTGGTGATCCACTGGCTCGAGCCGTCGGCCGCTGCGCTGCGGCCGTCGACGCTGGTCGCGAATTTCCATGTGACATGCGGTAAGCCGGTGCGCTGTTTGTGCAGCCACTCCCTCAGCGGTCCGCCGGCGACTTGATCAGCCAGCACACCTGCGGTCACCTCGAGCCCGATGTCGGCCAGGCGCGCCGCACCGCCCGCCGCGACCGGGTTCGGGTCGGCGACGGCATACGCTACCGCCGAAACACCTGCCGCGACAAGCGCATCCACACAGGGTGGAGTGCGGCCATGGTGATTGCACGGTTCCAGCGTCACGACCGCGGTACCACCGACGGCGCGCTCCCCCGCTCTGCGCAGGGCAAGCACCTCGGCGTGCGGTCCGCCCGGCGGGTCGGTCGCGCCGACTCCGGCCACGTCGTTGTCGCTGTCCAGGATCACCGCGCCGACCGGCGGATTGGGATATGTCCCGCCCTTGACGCGGTCGGCCTGTTCGATCGCCAGCCGCATCGCGGCCTCGAGGTTCATATGGTCAGATGCTTGGATGCCGATGCCGCCTGGCGGCGCAACGACTCCACGGCGACGGCAGGATCGGCGGCGCTGTAGACCGCCGAGCCGGCCACAAAGCAGTCCACTCCGGCGAGCGCCGCCTCTTCGATGGTGTCGTCGTTGATGCCGCCGTCGATCTCGACGACGATCGTCAGCTCTCCGGAGTCGACCAGTCGGCGAATGGTGCCGACCTTCGGCAGTACCTCCGGGATGAACTTCTGGCCGCCGAAGCCCGGCTCGACGGACATGATGAGCACCGTGTCGAACTCGCGCAGGATCTCCAGATAGGGCTCGATCGGCGTACCGGGTTTGACGGAAAGTCCCGCCTTGGCGCCCGCGGCGCGGATGTCGCGTGCCACAGCGACCGGGTTCTCGGTCGCCTCGGCGTGAAAGGTGACGTTGTAGGCGCCCGCCTCGGCGTACGGCGGGGCCCAGCGCTCGGGGTTGTCGATCATCAGATGGCAATCCATCGGGATGTCGGTTCGTTTGAGCAGGGCTTCGACGACCGGGAGCCCGATGGTGAGGTTGGGCACGAAATGGTTGTCCATCACGTCGACATGTAGCCAGTCCGCACCGGCCACGGCGGCGGCCTCGTCGCCCAGCTCGGCGAAGTCGGCGGCCAGAATCGACGGCGCGATCAGCGGCTTCGGCATGGCCTCACCCTACTTTGAGCGCGGCCGCGAACATCGCATCGGTGCCGTGCCGGTGCGGCCACAACTGCACGTGGGGCCCGTCACCGAGGCCGTCCACCGGGTCGAAGAGCGGCCGCGTGTCCAGCGCTGTCACGGGATGGCGGCGCAGTGCGTCGGACACGACGCCGACCGTCTCGACCAAATGTGGCGAGCAGGTGGCGTACAACACCACCCCGCCCGGCCGGGTGAGCCGGATCGCCGAAGCCAGCAGCTCGCGCTGCAGTTTGGCCAGCTGCGGCACGTCGCCTGGCACCCGGCGCCAGCGTGCCTCGGGCCTGCGCCGCAACGCGCCCAGCCCGGTGCAGGGCGCATCGACAAGGATTCGGTCGAACCCGGCTTCCAGCCCCGTGTCACGGCCGTCGACGCGCAGCACGTCGACCGGCAGCCCCTTGGTGTTCTGCTCGACAAGCTCGGCGCGGCGCTCGGCCGGTTCGACGGCGGTGACCCGGCCGCCCTCGGCGAGCGCCGCCAGCAGCGCGGTCTTGCCGCCGGGCCCTGAGCAGAGGTCCAGCCAGCGGCCGGTATCCGGGCCGTCCAGCTCGGCGAGCGTCAGAGCCCGGGCCACCAGCTGGCTGCCTTCGTCCTGAACGAGTGCGGCGCCGTCGCGAATCGGCGCGAGTTGACCGGGATCGCCGCCGGGCAGGTACACCGCATACGGCGAGTAGCGGCCCACGGTGCCGTCGACCTGTTCGGCCAACTGGACCGCGGTCAGCACGCCGGGGCGCGCGGCCAGATGGACAGCCGGCCGTTCGTCGTCACTGGCCAGCAGCGCATTCAGCTGTCCGGCCTCGGCGCCGAGCGCGTCGGCGAAGGCCTGGGCGATCCACCGGGGGTGCGCATGCACGAATGCCGCGTGGCCGATGGGATCGGTGGTCTTGTCGGGTGCCAGCTCGCTGACCCAACTCTGCTCGTCGCGGCGGGCGATCGTGCGCAGTACACCGTTGACGAAACCTGCTCGTGCTGAATCGAATTCGATACCAGCCTGTTCGACTGTGGTGGACACCGCGGCATGCGGTTCGACGCGGGTGCGCATGAGCTGATAGGTGCCGAGACGCAGCAGATCAAGCAGAACGGGGTCGATCTTGTCCGGCGAACGTCCGGCCGCCGCGCCGATGATCGCGTCCAGCAGACCACGGGTGCGGCAGGTGCCGTAGGTGAGTTCGGTCGCGAAGGCGGCGTCGCGGCCGGTGATTCCGCGGTCGCGAAGCATCGCGGGTAGCGCGAGGTTGGCGTAGGAGTCCTTCTCCGACACCGCACGCAGCACGTCGAACGCAGCGCGCCGGGCCGGGTCGAGTGGTTTGCGGCGCGTCGGACGTTTGGTGTTGCGAGGCTTGGTCATTGGGCACTCGCGGACTCGTCGAGTCGGGCACCTCGTGCCCAGTCCGCAGCGTTCATGGGTTTCTTTCCAGGGGCCTGGATGACGCCGAGCACGAGGGGCTGCGACCCGGTGCCGACGTATACGCCGTTGCGTTCGACTTTGATTGCGCCGGGCGCCAGGGTGTCTGCGGATTCCGCGACGCTGACAGGCCCCACCTTCACTCGCAGATCCCCGATCATCGTCCATGCTCCGGGGTTCGGCGTGACGGCCCGGATTCGCCGCTCGACAACGTGGGCGGGCAGGTCCCATCGCACCCGGGCCTCCTCGACGGTGATCTTGGGTGCGATGGTGATGCCGTCGGACGGCTGCGGCACGGCCGTCAATGAACCGTCGGCGATGCCGTCGAGGGTTGTTGCCAGCAGCGCCGCACCCGAGATCGACAGCCGCTCAAGCAGTTCCCCCGCGGTGTCGGTGGGCCGGACGGTTTCGGTGACCACGCCGTAGACCGGTCCCGAGTCGAGCGCGGGTTCGATCTGAAAGGTCGTCGCGCCTGTCACGGAGTCGCCTGCGGCAATGGCTGCCTGCACGGGGGCCGCACCACGCCAGGCGGGCAGTAGCGAGAAGTGCAGGTTGATCCAGCCGTGCTTGGGCACCGCGAGCAGTCCGTCGCGAAGCAGTGCCCCGTACGCGACCACGGCGCAGCACTCGGGCTCGAGCGCGGCCAGTTCGCCGATGAACTCCTCGGAGTTTGGCTTGTCCGGCCGCAGCACGGGGATGTCGTGCTCGAGGGCGTATCGAGCCACCGACGACGGAGACGGTTTGCCGCGCCTACCGGAGGCGGCGTCGGGGCGGGTCAGTACGGCGACGACGTCGTGGCGTGGCGATTCGACGAGCCGCGCGAGCGAGGGTACGGCGGGCTCGGGGGTGCCGGCGAAGACAAGACGCACCGCGCCAGTCTAGAAGTGCCCTATCGGGGCGTCTGGTAGTACTCCTGCTCACTCACGCCGGTCAGCGGCGCGACGAACATCCACGGGATGGTCGTGATCAACCCGTTCAGGGTGGCCACCGAATCGTTGTAGTACTGACGGGCGAAAGCCAGTTTGTTCTCGGTGTCGGCAAGGTTGTCCTGCAGATTCAGGAAATTGTTCGACGAGTTGAGCTGCGGATAGCTCTGGCCGAGCGCCAGCAGCGGCGCCAATGCGGAGTCCAGATCCTTCTCGGCGGCGCTGCGCTGCGCCACCGACGTGCCGCTTGTCGCCGACGTCAGCGCTGCGCGTGCATTGGTGGCGTGGTCGAGGATGCCCTTCTCGTGGACGGCGAACGTTTGCACCGTGTGCACGAGACTCGGTATCAGCGACGCCCGCCGCGTCAGCTCGACGTCGATGCCGGACAGCGCTTCGGCCACCCGTACGTGCGCCGAGCGGATCTTGTTGTAGCCCAACACGAAGATGATCAGTGCCGACAACGCGAGCACCAGCACGATGATCAGCAGCAACCTCACCATGATCCGCCTCCTCCTCCACCGCCGCCTCCGCCCCCGCCGCCGGAGCTGAAGCTGCTGCTGCTGCCCCCACTCGATGACGACGCTTGCGACGCGGTGTATGCACCGATCGACGATGACAACGCTGACTCGAAACTGTCGAAGTCGGGCCCGCCCGAGCCTCCGACGAGTGCCGCGCCCGTCGTGTACGACGACGAGTGATACCAATCGGGTTGCGGTGCAACCGTACCCGTTGTCGTCTGGTATTTCTTCGCCCACAGAGCTGCGGCACCTGCGGCGACCGCGAATGGAACGTACGCCGAGTAGAGGTCCTTGCGCGCCCCGAAGTCAAAGCGCGCCTCAGCCGAATCGGTGGTCAGCATGCGGTGGAACCCTCCTGCGCGCGACCACAGTTCGCGGCCGCTCTCGGTGCGACGGGTACCCACACCGTCCTTCCAGGATGGCGCGGAGAACAAGAAGAACGCCGCGAACGGTAGCGCCCACATGGTGGTCGGAAATCCCCAGCGGAAGAAGCCGAAGATCATCAGAATGAAGGCGACGGCGCTGGCGGTCCGCACCCACAATTCCTTGTTGCGCTTGACTATCAATCCGTCGTCGAACGCCCACTTCCGCACTGCCGCGTTCATATCCGTCTTGGCCTTGTCGAGCTTCTTGCCCGCTGAGGCCGTCTTTTTGGCCTCGAACTCTCTGCCCGGGCCCATCACATTGAGCGCCGATGCGACGGCCACACTGACCGGGTCGACGTCAGCCCATGGGCCCCAGTCTTTGACCTTGCTCTTGAGGGTCCATTGTTTGTCCTTGACCTGGCGCATATCGATAAGACCACGTTCGGCGAGATAGAAGAGCGTCGCGGTCAAGCCGTTCTTCGGCACGCTCTCGGTGCGGATGTATTCGGTCTGCACCGGACCCAGACCGGGTGGTGGCGCGTACTGCAACGGAAAGCCCGGTGAGGGTTCAACGGTGGTGCGGTAATACAGGATTGCTCCGAGCGCGCCTGCCACGGTGAGCGCGAGCACCCACAGCACACCACTGACCGACTGGCCGAGAACGCGGTCCCAGGCAAAGGACCACGGCACCTCGTCACGGGGCGGGGTTGGCACGCCGACTCCTGCGCGCAGCGTGACCGGGGTGCGCGGTGCCAGGTTCGTCGCCGACAACTCGACCCTGTTGCCGCTGACGGTCAGGTCACTGCACGCGCGGCCGACGCCGAAGCCGACCGAACACTGCGCGCGGCCGACATCGCCGGGCAGTGTGACCGAGATGTGGGCCCGTTCGATCTCGTTGTTCCACGCCTGCGCGATGACGTTCCAGAAGAAAACGGACGGTGACCTGTTGTCGTCACCGGTGGAGGCGGCGAACTTCTTGTTGGCGCCCGTTTGTCCCGGATCGAGGACGCCGTCGATGTTGTAGCGGATCTCGAAGACGTGCGTGCCGTAGCTGAGGTATTCGTCCGGGTCGCCGATCTTGGCGACCCGGAATCGCTCGCCGCCCTCCCACAGCATCTGGTAGGGCGCGGGTTCGCCGTCGAGCAGGATCGAGGTGATCTGCGGGATCTGCCGCACGCCCGGATCGTTCTGGTTGTCGACCGCCCAGTACTTGAAGAGCCCGTGCCGTCCGCTGGGAAACTCGGCGGTGATCGTCTCCACCGCGTCGAGGCGGCCGCCCGCACTGACGATGAGGTCGACGTCGTAGTTGCTGAAGACCACCGGGTCGTCTGCCTCGGAAGCCTCTGACGACGGCCGGACGATCACCGGCCACAGCACACCAACAGCGATGAGCGCCAACGGAATCAGCATCAGAAAGATGCGACGCACGCCAACCTCCTGTCCGCAGCACGCCTGCTGCCCGCATTACCCTATGTGCAGCGGGTCGATTTGCACACGAACCGGCTCGTGATCGCGCCGGGCGCTCAGCACACCGGCGGCACGTCGCAGCGCCGCCGCAAGGGGCAGTCCGGCGTCGCGCCGCACCCGCACCAACATCCGACTGACCGGCTTTTCCGGGGGCGTGCCGGGCGGTCGACGTGCCCCGGGCGGCAGGTCGACGGGGCCCAGCAGGACGGCGTCGTCGGGCAGTTCGGCAGTGTCGATCATCGCGCGCACCGCATCGGGCGCACCGTCGATGGCCGCCATGTGCACTGCGGGTGGCAGGCCGACCTCCGCGCGGGACTCGAATTCGGCCTCGGCGTGGCCGACGGGATCCCAGCGGATCAGCGCCTGCACCGTGGGGATCGAGGACTCGCCGACAACCGCCACCACGCCGCCGTCGGCGCGGCTGCGGACCAGCGCGGCGGCGGCCATCCAGCGACGCAACGCATCCTCGGACGCCCGCAGGTCCTGCCGTCCGAGCAATGCCCACGTGTCGAGGAGCAGCGCCGCTCCGTAGCCACCGGATGCGACCGGTTCCGCGCCGGGCGTGGACACGACGACGGCTGGTTCGGCCGGCACCGCGGCGATCATCGCGTCACCACCCGACGTCACCACGGTGACGCCGGGAAACGCGCGGCCCAGTTCCTCTGCGGTGCGGCGGGCGCCCACGACGACCGCACGCACCGCGTCGGATCCACAGCGGCTGCATCGCAACGCGGGTTCCTCGCGGCCGCACCACCGGCACACCGCGCCCGCGGTGTCGCGCGCGGGCAGGGACAACGGGCCGGTGCAGTGCCGGCAGCGGGCAATCGTGCGACAGCGATTGCAGGCCAGCGCGGGCACGTAACCACGTCGGGGCACCTGGACGAGGACGGGCAAGCCGGACGTCAGCGCCGTACGCGCGGCCTGCAACGCCATCGACGGCAGCCGCGCGGTCCGCGCGGCTGGATCGCGTTCCTGGGCGAATCCGCTGTCCTCGAGGGCGACGACGCGCGGGGACCGTGCGCGCACCTCCTGCCGGGTCGCCACCAGATCGTGCGCCCAGCCGCTACGGATCAACGCCTGCGCCTCGGCGGTCCGCGCGTAACCACCGATGAGCGACGCGCAGCGCAGCTGGTGGGCACGCAGCATTGCGACCTCCCTGGCGTGGGGGTAGGGCGCCCGCGGCTCGGCCAGCGTGTCGTCGCCGTCGTCCCACACCATCACCAGACCCAGATTCGCGACGGGGGCGAACACCGCGCTGCGGGTCCCGATGACGATGCGGGCCGCACCGCGCAACACCGACAGCCATCGCCGATAGCGCTGTGCGGGGCCAAGACCCGCGGACAGCGCGACCACATGAGCCTCGTCGACGAGGGCGACGGTCGCGGCATGCATGGCGTCGACGTCGCGCTGGTCGGGCACGATGATCAGGGCGGCGCGGCCGGAATTGGCGGTCACCGCGGCCAGTTCCGCTAGTCGCTCGGGCCAGCGTTCCCCGGGCAGCGCCTGCCAAACCGCGCGGGCGGCCCGGCCGTCGTGGAGGGCAGCGACGTACTGCTCGCCGCCGCGGTACGCCGCCCACGCTGTGGTTTCCACGGGTTGAGCGGTCAAGGCTGCCGGTTGCGGCGCAGTCTGCTTCTCGACGTTGGCATGTCGCGGCGGGACGGCGAGCCGTAGTACGTCCGCCCGGGTGCCCGCATAGCGGGCCGCAACGGCGTCGGCGAGCCTGCGGACGTCGGGCGTGAGCACCGGCTCGGCGGACACCACCCGGTCCAGCCACCCGAGCTTGCCGACATGATCTGTCTCTGAACGTCTTTCGAGCACGAACGCGTCGACGAGCCGGCCGTGGAACCGCACCCGCACCCGCACGCCGGGCTGCGCATCGTCGGACTGTTCCGCGGAGACCAGGTAGTCGAACTCGCGGTCGAGGTGCGGAACCGACAGCATCGGGAGCACGCGCGCGATCGGCTCGTGCTCGGCCTGCTGCCGCGTACTGGTCACCTATGCAGATGTAGCAGACCGCGCCGACGGATCTGCCGTGCGGCCGAAGAAGAAGCCGGCGGTGATGAGCAGCAGCGACGTCGCGTACGCCCACCAGATCGGGACGGCGAGCACCTCGTTGCCCAATACGAATTTGGAGATGCCGATCATCCCGTCGGACACCGCGAAGCACACTGCGCCCAGCGCAGTCCACGGCGTCGGCAGCCGGGCCATCAGCGCGGTGCACACCATGGCGCCGAGGACCGCGATGTAGAGCGTCACCGGTACGGCCATGCCCTCGGCGATCAGCCGCGGCCAGAACCACACCAGGAGGGCGATGCAGGCGACAACCGTGATGGCCGCGGCCGCCAGCCGGGGCGTCGACCGTGCGGCCAGCGGAAGGAGCGCGGCCAGGAAACACAGGTGCGCGACGAGGAACGCGCCGAGGCCGAAGACGAACGACGGCTCCCACCACGGCATCGCCAGCAGGAAGTCTCCCGCGGCCGAGAACAGCAGCGCGGCCAGTAGCCATCGTCGTTCGCGAACGATGGGATGAGTCAGCGCGGCACCCGCCAGCAGCACCGCCGTCGCCGCCTTGACCTCGGGTTGCAGCGCGAATTGGCCGGTCAGGTCGGCGCCGGACGGCAACCGCAGCGCCGTCACGATCAAAAACGTGCCGTAAGCGGCGCCGACGACCGCGGCGCTCACCCACAGAAGCCTGGTTCGCGGGTGTGCGTACCGTGTCCCCATGTCAGTCTCCGGGGAGAAACCGGCCGTCGACGCCATCCTGCTGAAGGTAATGGAAGCTGTCCCATTTCAGTTGACAACTGACGGAGGTGTTGAGGAAGCGCGCCGACGTTTTCGCGAAATCCCCCGCGCCGAGGTCCACCCGGAGGTGCGCAGCGAGGACCGCGTCATCGACGGGCCCGCCGGCTCGATACCGATCCGGGTGTACCGGCCGGCCGCCGACAGTGACACACCGTTGCCGGTGGTGGTGTTCATCCACGGCGGCGGATGGGTGGTCGGCGATCTGGACACCTACGACGGCATCGCGCGTCGTCATGTGGTCGGCGCGGACGCGATCGTCGTTTCGATCGACTACCGGCTGGCGCCCGAGCACCCCTACCCCGCGGCTGTCGACGACGCCTGGGCGGCAACGCAATGGGTGGCCGAGCACGCGGCAGACCTCGGTGGCGATCCGAATCGGCTGGCCATTGCCGGCGATTCCGCGGGAGGCAACCTGGCCGCTGCAGTCTCACAGCTGGCACGCGATGCCGGCGCACCGCGAATTCTGTTTCAGCTGTTGTGGTATCCGGCGACCACCTTCGACCCCTCGTTGCCGTCGTTCACCGAGAACGCCCATGCGCCGATCCTCGACGTCGACGGATGCAAAGGCTGCACGCGTTGGTATATCGGCGATCTCGACACCTCCGAAATGCCCCCGACGCTGGCGCCCGCCCTGGCGAAGGATCTGGCCGGACTGCCACCGGCCTACATCGCGGTCGCGGGCCACGACCCGCTACGCGACGACGGCATGCGGTATGCCGAACTCCTTGGTGCCGCAGGGGTGCCCGTCGAACTGCACAATGCCGAGACGCTTGTGCACGGCTACGCCGGATATGACGGCGTGGTGCCCGCGGCAACCGAGGCGGTCGAGCGCGCATTTTTTTCGCTCAGGAGCGCGTTACACCCTGTGTGAGTTCACGACCGGGCATTGACCCGACCATGCTGGCATTTGCCGAGTCGCTTCCGACCTTCACGATCGCCGATGGCGTTGAGGCCGCACGCGACGTCATCCGGAAACTGAAAGTGCCGCCGGAAATGTTGCCCGCCATGCGAACTGAAGATCGACTGGTCGGCTCTGCCGAGATCGCCGACGTGCCGGTGCGGATCTACTGGCCGCCGGGCGCCGAAAATGGAAACGCTCCCGTTGTGGTGTTCTACCACGGCGGAGGATGGGCGATCGGCGACCTCGACACCTACGACGCGGTGGCCCGCGCCCACGCGATTGGAACCGATGCGATCGTGGTGTCGGTCGACTACCGGTTGGCCCCCGAAAACCCCTGGCCCGCTGGAATCGACGATTCGTGGGCCGCGCTGCGCTGGGTCGGCGAGCATGCCGCCGAACTAGG
>Ga0075367_10000392_pt1 | contig 15960 bp, 12 predicted proteins | sample EndMethybrTD3032_FD_71399 | JGI IMG/M metagenome (GOLD analysis project Ga0075367, IMG submission 71399) | Populus endosphere microbial communities from Tennessee, USA - Endosphere MetaG P. TD hybrid TD303-2 | ecosystem: Host-associated > Plants > Roots > Endosphere | place: USA: Tennessee... | reverse complement strand
GCCGTACCGATGGGAGTCATTGCCGCCTGGAGGGCCGGCACCTGGATCGATCGCAGCCTGATGGCGTTCGCGGTGCTGGGGTTCTCGGTGCCCGTATTCGTGGTCGGCTACGTCCTGGCCTATGTCTTCGCTCTCGAGCTCGAGTGGTTTCCCGTGCAGGGCTACACGCCGTTGTCGCGCGGATTTGCGCCCTGGCTGGAGAATCTGGTTCTGCCAGCCGTGGCTCTCGGCTGCGTCTACATCGCGCTGATCGCCCGCATTACGCGGGCGTCCATGCTGGAGGTTCTGCAACAGGACTACATCCGAACGGCGCGTTCCAAGGGCATGGGCCAGCGAGGCATCCTGTTCGTGCATGCCCTGAAGAATGCGGCCATACCGATCGTGACCGTGATCGGGATAGGCGTTGCTTTGCTGATCGGCGGCGCCGTCGTGACGGAAAGCGTGTTCGCAATCCCCGGACTCGGTCGCCTCACGGTCGACGCCATTCTGCGCCGCGACTACCCTGTCATCCAGGGCATCGTGCTGCTGTTCAGCCTGGTGTACGTGCTGGTGAACTTGGTGATCGACGTGCTCTACACCCTGCTCGACCCGAGGATCCGCTATTGACGGGCCAATCCGCAACGCTGGTCGTGCCGCCGGGCATCGCCATAGCCGCACCGACGGCCGAGGTGCTGCCGCCGGTCAAGGTGCGGCGCGGCCTGTTCGGCTTCATGTATCGCTATCCCACCATTGCGTTCGGCGGAGCGCTGCTGATCGTCATGCTGCTGATCGCCATCCTGGCGCCCTATCTGGCGACCGTCGATCCAACCGCGCTGGCTCCCGCCAAGCGCACCCGCAGCCCCTCGGCGGACTTCTGGTTCGGCACCGACATGTTTGGCCGCGATATCTACTCGCGCGTGGTTTACGGCACGCGCGTGTCGCTGACGGTCGGGCTGTCGGTCGCGGTGCTGGCGTCGCTGGCCGGCCTCATCGTCGGCCTGATATCGGGGTTCGTGCGCTGGACCGATGGCATCATCATGCGCATCATGGACGGGATGATGTCGATCCCTCCGATTCTGCTGGCCATCACGTTGATGGCGCTGACGCGGGCCAGCGTCGGCAACGTCATCACGGCCATCGCCATCGCCGAGTTCCCGCGCGTGGCGCGCTTGGTGCGCGGCGTGGTGCTCACCCTGCGCGAGCAGCCCTACGTCGACGCCGCCGTGGCGGCCGGCACGCGCGCGCCCATGATCATCCTGCGCCACATCCTGCCCAACACGCTGGCGCCGATGACGGTGCAGGCCACCTACATCTGTGCCAGCGCCATGATCGTGGAAGCCATCCTCTCCTTCATCGGCGCCGGCACGCCGCCGACTATTCCCTCGTGGGGCAACATCATGGCCGAGGGGCGGGCGCTCTGGCAGGTCAAGCCGTTCATCGTGTTCTTCCCTGCCGTGTTCCTCTCCATCACCGTGCTGGCGGTGAACCTGCTGGGTGACGGGCTGCGCGACATGCTCGATCCACGCATGGCCAAGCGGCTCTGACCCATGCCCCTCCTCGAAGTCGAGAACCTGCAGACGCACTTCCGGACCCCGGACGGGATCAACCGCGCCGTCGACGGCGTCTCCTTTCACGTCGAGGAGGGTGAGACCCTGGCGGTGGTGGGCGAGTCGGGTTGCGGCAAGTCGGTGACCGCCAATTCCATCCTGCGCCTCATCCCTGAGCCGCCCGGCAAGATCGCCGGCTCGATCCGCTTCCAAGGCACCGATCTCCTCGGCCTGTCCGATCGCGCCATGCGCAAGGTGCGCGGCAACGACATTGCCATGATCTTCCAAGAGCCGATGACGAGCTTGAACCCCGTCCTGACAGTGGGACGACAGCTCGGCGAGACGTTGCGGCTGCATCAGCGCGTGGGCAAGCAGGAAGCCGACGAGCGGGCGATCGAGATGCTGCGACTGGTCGGCATTTCGGAAGCCAAGCGACGCCTTGACGAATACCCGCACCAGCTGTCCGGCGGCATGCGCCAGCGCGTCATGATCGCCATCGCGCTGTCCTGCCGGCCCAAACTGCTGATCGCCGACGAGCCGACCACGGCTCTCGACGTCACCATCCAGGCGCAGATCCTCGACCTGATGAAGGACCTGAAGAGCAAGGTCGGCGCCGCCATCATCCTGATCACGCATGATCTGGGCATCGTCGCGGAAGTTGCCGAGCGCGTGATGGTGATGTATGCGGGACGCAAGGTGGAGGAGGCACCAGTTGCCAAGCTCTTCCGCTCGCCGCGCCACCCCTACACGCAAGGCCTGTTCGGGGCGGTGCCGAAGCTCGGCTCCTCCCTCGACGGCACGGCGACCAGACTCGCCGAGATCCCGGGCGTGGTGCCAAACCTCAAGGAACGCCTGCCGGGCTGCGTGTTCGCCAGCCGCTGCGCGCTCGCGACCGATTTGTGCCGGCAAGCCGCGCCGGCACTGGAATTGAAGGCCGCTGGCCACTTCGCAGCCTGTCATTATGCGCCGAAGGAGGCTTTGGCCGCATGACCGTACCGTTGCTCGAGGTCAACGACCTGAAGAAGCACTTCGTGCTCCGCTCGGGCCTGTTCGGCACGAATGCGGCCACGGTCAGTGCCGTCGACGGTGTGTCGTTCACCATCGACAAGGGCGAGACGCTGGCGTTGGTAGGCGAGTCCGGCTGCGGAAAATCCACGGTTGGCCGCTGCATCCTGCGCCTGTTCGAGATCACCGCCGGTCAGGTGATCCTGGACGGGCAGCGCATCGATGATCTCTCCTCCGCGGCCCTGCGGCCCCTGCGCCGCCGCATGCAGGTCGTGTTCCAGGACCCCTTCTCCAGCCTCAACCCCCGCCTGCGGGTGCGCGATATCCTGGCCGAGCCGATCCGCAATTTCGGCCTTGCCAAGTCCGGTGCCGATCTCAAGGAGCGGGTCGCGCGCCTGATGGACGTGGTGCGACTGCCGCGCGATGCCGTCAATCGCTGGCCGCACGAGTTCTCCGGCGGCCAGCGCCAGCGCATCGGCATCGCCCGCGCGCTGGCTGCCGAGCCCGACCTGATCGTCTGCGACGAGGCGGTGTCGGCGCTCGACGTGTCGGTCAAGGCGCAGATCGTCAACCTGCTGCAGGACCTGCAGAAGGAGCTGGGCCTTGCGCTGTTGTTCATCAGCCACGACCTCGCCATCGTCGAGCACATGACGCATCGCGTGGCCGTGATGTATCTCGGCAAGATCGTGGAGCTCGGCGTCAAGCGGCAGATCTTCGCCGCGCCGAAGCATCCCTATACGCAGGCGCTGCTATCGGCGGTGCCGGTGCCGGAGCCCGGCGCATCGCGACAGCGCATCATCCTGCAGGGCGATGTGCCGAGCCCGATCAATCCACCCAGCGGGTGCCGCTTCCACACGCGCTGCCCATATGTGTTCGACCGCTGCCGGACCGAAGAGCCGCCGCTGCGGCCGACCATGACTGGTCATTTCGCCGCCTGCCATCTGCACGACCTGCCCGCAGCGCAGAATCCGTTGGCGACGGCCGCATAGCTCCCTCTCCCCGTTCTGACGTCCATGCGGAGCATGGCTTCGCCATGACGAGAGGGTCGGGGTGAGGGGCAGCCGCTTGCTCCGGCCGGTGTGGCTGCCCCTCACCCTAACCCTCTCCCATCATGCCGGAGGCATGTCTTCGACATGATGGAAGTATGGGGAGAGGGGACTATTGCGGGTCCTTGGCGCCCGTGCGTTCCACGATCAGGCGGTAGTGCTCGGGCCGGCGATGCTTGGCGAAGGCAAAAGTGGTTTCCTTGTAGCTCCTGGCGAGGTCGAGATCACAACGGGCCACCACCAGTTCGTCGCCGAGGGTGAGCGCCTGCGCCACGATCTGCCCGGTCGGTGCGATGATGCTCGAGCCGCCGATCAGCTCGCAGCCCTCCTCGATACCGGCCTTGGCCACACCCACCACCCAGGTGGCGTTGGCGTAGGCCCCGCCCTGCATGGAGAGCTGATTGTGGAAGTCGCTCAGTGCATCGTGCTCCGGGGCCGGCGGGTGGTGGCGCGGCGTGTTGTAGCCGAGCAGGACCATTTCCACATTCTGCAGCCCCATGACCCGGTAGGTCTCCGGCCAACGCCGGTCATTGCAGATGCACATGCCGAAATTGCCGCCAAGCGTCTTCCATACGCCCCAACCGAGATCGCCCACTTCGAAGTAGCGTTTCTCCAGATGCTGGAAGGCGCGCCAGGGTTCGTGCTCGGCGTGACCGGGCAGGTGGATCTTGCGGTATTTGCCGGCGACCTTGCCGCTGCCGTCGACGAGGATCGACGTGTTGAAGCGGTGCACGACGCTGCCGCGCTGCTCGATCTCGGCAAAGCCGAGGTAGAAGCCGATGCCCAGCCGCTGCGCTTCATTGAACAACGGCGCCGTCTCGTTGCCGGGCATCTCGCGTTCGAAGAAGCTGTCGATCTCATCCTGATCGGTCATCCACCAGCGCGGGAAGAAGGTGGTGAGCGCCAGCTCGGGAAACACGACCAGATTGCACTTGTGTTCGGCGGCTTGGCGGAGCAGGTCGAGCAGGCGCTTGATGACGGCTGAGCGGCCGTCTGCGCGCTGGATGGGCCCCAGCTGAGCCGCACCGACGGTGATGATTCGAGTCATGGACGTTACCCTCAGGAAAAAGCGCGGTGCGCGTCGTGGATCAGGCGCCGCGCCCACCAAGCAGCGGCGCATGCAAAGCGCAGGCCGCTCGAGACGTGAACAGTATCCCAAATCATGGAACGCAGCCGAACCTTCCGAGCCTCGCCAAGCCCCGTTGCGCACCCTTCGGCATAGTCGTAAGTCGTCCACGGCGCAGGTTGCGCGATCTCGTTGCAGTCAGGGAGAAGGTTTGATGGTCGCTCGCCGGAATGAACAAGCGGGAAAAGCCATGCTCGAGCGGGCATTGAGCGAGGATCGCCAGGCGTTTGGCTCCTTCTTCCTGTCGCGCCTGCTGGGTTTCCAGGTGACCTACGAAGGCGAGACATGCATCGTCGCCTTCGAGGCCATCGAGCCGATGTTCAACCCGCAAGGCACGCTGCACGGCGGCATCCTGGCGACCGCCATGGACATTTCCATGGGCCACCTGCTGCATCATGTCGATCGTGCCGGGGCGACACTGGAAATGAAGGTGCAGTACCTTGCAGCCATCTCGGCAGGGCCGGTTCGCTGCGAGGCGACCTTCCTGCGCCGAGGCCGCAATATATGCTTTTTGCAATCGCAGGCCTACGGCAGCGACGGCAAGCTCGCCGCGCACGCAACCTCCACCTGGAGACTGTTGCCGACAGGCGGCGAGGGCAAAGGCCAGTGAGCTGCGGCGTCTAAGCCGTCTCCTCGAACAGCTCGCGGCCGATCAGCCAGCGGCGGATCTCGGATGTGCCGGCGCCGATTTCGTAGAGCTTGGCGTCGCGCAATAGCCGGCCGGTCGGATAGTCGTTGATGTAGCCGTTGCCGCCGAGCAGCTGGATGGCGTCGAGCGTGAGCTGCGTGGCCTTCTCGCCGGCGTAGAGGATGGCACCCGCCGCATCCTTGCGCGCCGTCTCGCCGCGGTCGCAGGCCTTGGCCACCGCATACACGTAGGCCCGGCAGGCGTTCATGGTCGTATACATGTCGGCGAGCTTGCCCTGCACCAGCTGGAACGAGCCGATCGGCGCGCCGAACTGCTTCCTCTGGTGGACGTACGGGATCACCACATCCATGGCCGCCTGCATGATGCCGAGCGGCCCGGCGGCCAGCACCGAGCGCTCGTAGTCGAGCCCGCTCATCAAGACGTTGACACCCTTGCCGACCTGTCCCAACACGTTCTCGGCCGGCACCTCGCAGTCCTCGAACACCAATTCGCCCGTGTCGGAGCCGCGCATGCCGAGCTTGTCGAGCTTCTGCGCGACGCGGAAGCCCTTGAAGCCCTTCTCGACGAGGAAGGCGCTGATGCCTTTCGGGCCGGCGGATGGATCGGTCTTGGCGTAGATCACCATCACGTCGGCACAGGGGCCGTTGGTGATCCAGAACTTGGTGCCGTTGAGGATGTAGCGGTCGCCCTTCTTCTCGGCTTTCAGCGTCATCGACACGACATCCGAGCCGGCGCCGGATTCCGACATGGCCAGCGCGCCGACGTGCTCGCCGGAGATCAGCTTCGGCAGGTAGCGGCGTTTCTGCGCATCGGAACCATTGCGTCGGATCTGGTTGACGCACAGGTTGGAATGCGCGCCATACGACAGGCCGACCGACGCCGAGCCGCGGCTGATCTCCTCCATGGCGATGCAGTGCTCGAGGTAGCCGAGGCCGGAGCCGCCGTACTCCTCCTCAACCGTGATGCCGTGCAGGCCGAGCGCGCCGAGCTTGGGCCAGAGCTGGCGCGGGAACTCGTTCGACTTGTCGATCGCGTCGGCGATCGGGGCGATCTCGTCGGAGGAGAAACCGCGCACGCTGGCTCTGAGCTGATCGGCAGTCTCGCCGAGATCGAAATTGAGCGTGGGAAAGTCGTTGGGGATCATTGTTCGTTTCTCCCTAGAGGCTCGCTTGCGAGGTTCGCAGATGTGTGCCGATACCTCAATGCACAACCGACCCCCGTCAAATCCTCTTGGCCGTCTCGCGCAGGGCGAACTTCTGGATCTTGCCCGTACTGGTCTTGGGGATCTCGGCGAACACCACGAAGCGCGGGCACTTGTAGGCTGCAAGCCCAGCCCGGCAATGGGCGATGATCTCCTCGGCGGTCGCCGTCATGCCGGGGCGCAGCTCGATGAAGGCGACCGGCGTCTCGCCCCATTTCTCGTCCGGCTTGCCCACCACGGCGCAGGCCGCCACCGCCGGATGCTTGTAGAGCACGTCCTCCACCTCGATCGAGGAGATGTTCTCGCCACCGGAGATGATGATGTCCTTGGAACGGTCCTTCAGCTGGATATAGCCGTCGGGATACAGCACGCCGAGATCGCCGGAATGGAACCAGCCGCCGGCGAACGCCTCCTCCGTGGCGGCAGCGTTCTTGAGATAACCCTTCATGACGATGTTGCCGCGGAACATGACTTCACCCAACGTCTCGCCGTCCGCCGGCACGCGCGTCATGGTCTCCGGATTCATGACAGTCAGGTCCTCGAGCGCGGCATAGCGCACACCCTGGCGCGCCTTCTTCGCCGCCTGCCCGACCGCATCCAGCTTATTCCACTCCGCGTGCCATTCGTTGACGACGGCCGGGCCGTACACCTCGGTCAGGCCGTACACGTGCGTGACGTTGAAGCCTGCCGCCGCCATCGCCGCCAGCACCGCCTCCGGTGGCGGCGCTGCCGCCGTGACGAACTGTACGGTGTGCGGCAGCGGGCGCCTCTCATCCGGCTTGGCGTTGAGCAGCGTCGACATGACGATCGGCGCCCCGCACAGGTGCGTCACCTTGTGATCGGCGATGGCGTCATACATCGCCTTCGGCCGCACCCACCTGAGGCAGACGTGCGTGCCGATCACCGCCGACAGCGTCCAGGGAAAGCACCAGCCGTTGCAGTGGAACATCGGCAGCGTCCACAGGTAGACTGGATGCTTGGCCATGTTCGCCGCCAGTACGTTGGCGTAGCACATCAGCGCCGCGCCGCGGTGCGAGTAGACCACGCCCTTGGGGTTGCCGGTGGTGCCCGACGTGTAGTTCAGCGTCAGCGACTCCCACTCGTCCGCCGGCATGCGCCACCGAAAATCGGCGTCGCCAGCGGCGACAAACGCCTCGTAGTCCAGCGTCGACAGCGGCTCTGCGCTCTGCGGGAACTCCCGGTCGTCGTAGTCGATCAGCAGCGGGCGCACCTTGGCCAGCGCCAGCGCCGCCTTCATGATGGGTGCGAACTCGCGATCGCAGATGACGATCTTCGCCTCGGCATGGTCGAGCTGGAAGGCCAGCACCGCCGCATCCAGCCGCGTGTTCAGCGAATGCAGCACCGCGCCCGTCATCGGCACGGCGTAGTGCGCCTCCAGCATGGGCGGCGTATTGGCCAGCATCACGGTGACCGTATCGCCGACGCCGATGCCGCGCCGCGCCAGGGCAGACGCCAGCCGCCGGCAGCGGGCGTAGAAGTCGGCATAGCTCAGCCGCGACGCCCCGTGGATGACGGCGGTATGCCTGGGGTACACCTCGGCCGCGCGCTGCAGGAACGTCAGGGGCGTCAGCGGCTGATAGTTGGCCGCGCACTTGTCGAGGTTCTGCGTGTATGGGCTGGCAGGAGCTTGTGATGGCATTGGCAAGGCCCGATCGGCTGGATGCGGAGCGCAAGTGGAACGTATCGAAAGGGTCGGCGCCCAGCAATCAACCGGCCTGCCAAGGCGCCTTTGGCTGCATCGGCCGTGCGACGCGCGGATGACGAGATCGCACCGTCCGGCAGGGACGCCTCAGATGGCGACTTTCTCGCCACGAACAAGCAAAAAATCTTGCAAAGCAAATTAACCAGTGGAAAATTGGCAGCGACGGTCGCGGGCATGCCTGCACATCGTCCACCGGCCGGGGGGCCGGGCGTATCGCGTAACGGGAGGAGGCGACGATGCGGGGAGAAGCATCGCCGGCCGGAAATATCAGCTCATACAACGGCTTGATGGCCCGCCTTGCTGCGGTCCCTGCAGATGCTCCAGCCTCTGCCGTGACCGGCATGGGCGGCGAAGCGCAGGAACTGGCGGCCGTCTATCGCCGGCGCATCATCACCACCTACTTCGGCTGTGGCTTTGTCGCGAGCGTCCTGCTCGGCTGCGCGATGCTGCTGCCGTTGCTTTACGCACATCCGGGCACTCGGCGCGGCCAGGCCGCCGCGGAGGCAAACGTCGCCTCCCTACCGCTGTGGCAGGCCTCCAGCACCGCGCTGCTCGATGTGGAGGTCAACTCCTTCGACCTGCCCATCCGGCGCAGCGAACGCGCCAGCGCGCCCTTCCCACTGGAGATCACCGGCGCCGCGCCGGCCGACGCCATGCGGGTCGTGCTGCGCGATGTACCCGAGGCCGCCTCGCTGTCCAGCGGCGAGCGCCAGGACGAGCACACTTGGCTGCTGCGGCCGGCCGACCTCGACAATCTCCGCCTGTCCATGCGCGAGGGCGCGCCCGACGCCTTCAACGTGACGATCGAGGTGGCTGCTGCCACCGGTGACGCAGCCGCCCGCAGCATCGCCCGCGTGCGCCTGCTCGATGCGCCTGCCCGGCCCGAGCTGCCTGCGACGGCAACTGACAGGCTGTCGCTGCGTACGACCGGCGAGGCGGCGGATGCCAGGCTCGCCCCGCAAAGCACACAGATGCCGGCCAAGGCGCGGCCTGCAGAAGCCGCCCCACAGCAGAAGACCGCCCCGAAGCCCTTGATCGTGCAGGTCCCCAAGCCGCAGCTGCAGGTCGCCGAGGAGGTTCGATCCACGCCGCGGCCGGCAACGCGACCGGAAGGCATGAGCGCGCTCGGCATGGCATCGCGCGAGCCCGACCAGGACGCGCGGCAGTTGTGGTGGCGGATGCCGGCGCCCTCCTGGGCCGGCTTCACCGACCTGCCCGGCGGCAACTGACGTCATCCCGGCCTGGGTCCCGGATATTCGCTTGCCCTCGGGACAAGCCCGAGGGCAAGCGCGAATTCCGGGATGACAGTCACCCCTCCGCGCTCTGCCGCTCGGGATAGGCCCAGCACTGATCGGGCGGCAGCACCACCTTGATCTCGCTGCCCACGGGGTAGCGCACGATGGTGCCGAGCTCGAGCGCATCCAGCCGGCCGCCCAGCATGTCGAGTTCGTAGACGGTCTGCGTACCCTGGTAGCGGTGCCCCGCCACCTGCGCCGTGAAGGTGTTGGGCTCGGCCGCACCGTTGGCGCCGAGGCGTATGTTCTCGGGCCGCAGGGCAATCTTCACCGCCTCTCCGGCCGCCACATTGGCCGGCAGGCAGGCCGTAAGGCGGCTGCCGCCGTTGGTCTCCACGGTGCCGAAGTCACCGTCACGGTCCAGCAGGCGTCCAGCCAGCAGGTTGGAGGCGCCGGTGAAGTTGGCCACGAACAGGTCGGCGGGGCGATTGTACAGCTCGTCGGCCGACGCCATCTGCAGCAGCTTGCCGTCGCGCATCACGCCGATGCGGTCGCCCAGCACCACGGCCTCCGCCTGGTCGTGCGTGACGTACAGCGCGGTGACGCCGGTCTTCTTGATGATGCGGCGCAGGTCGTCGCGCAGGCGCAGGCGCAGCTTGGCATCCAGATTCGAGAGCGGCTCGTCGAGCAGCAGCAGCTGCGGCTCGTAGACGAGGCTGCGCGCTAGCGCGACGCGCTGCATCTGCCCGCCCGACAGCGACACGACAGGCCGGTTGGCATACTCCGATAGGCCCACCAGTTCGAGCGCTTCGCCGACCTTGCGCGTGCGCTCGGCCCGCGAAACCTTGCGGCTGCGCAGCGGATAGACGACGTTCTGCTGCACCGTCATGTGCGGCCACACCGCATACGACTGGAACACCATGCCGATGTTGCGCAGCCGCGGCGGCACCAGGGTGCCGCTTGCCGGCGCCGACACGACGTCGTTGCCGATCGAGATCGTGCCCGCCGTGGGGTGCTCCAGGCCGGCGACGCAGCGCAGCGTCGTGGTCTTGCCGCAGCCCGAGGGGCCGAGCAGGACGACGATCTCACCCGCGGCTACGTGGAAGCTCACGTCGTTGACGGCGGCATGGCCTGTGCCGAACACCTTGAACAGCCGCTCGACCTTCAATTCCGCCGACATCGTGTCTCCTGACTTTTCCCTCTCCCCGTACTTCACGGGGAGAGGGACCGTCCACGCTTCTACTGCCGATAGCCGTAGGTCTTGTTCCACTCCTCGAGCCACTCCGCGCGCAGCTTCTCGTACTGCTCGAAGTTGGGCACCCACAGCTTGACCACCTTGGGATCGAAGCCCGGCGGATAGGCCGGCGGGGTCTTCAGGGCCGTGAGGTAGCCGAGTTCCTTGATCATGAAGGCCTGCGCCTCGGCGGACAGCGCCCAGTTCATGAACAGCTTGGCCGCGTTCGGATTGGCCGCCGTCTTGGTGATGCCGGCGCCGTACATGTTCATCGGCACGCCCTCCGGCGGGAAAAAGATCTCGACCGGCGCGCCGTCCTTCTTCTTGGTGTAGATCACGTTGTAGAGCAGCGGTGCGATGGAGACCTCGCCGCGTACGAGCGAGTCTGACAGCGGTGCGCCGGACGGATAGAGCGCAGTCCCGACGGCCGCCTGCTTCTTCCAGTAGTCGTCGCCCAGCACCTGCCGCTCGAACATCGTGCGCGTCCAGGTCGTGCCGCCGGACGGCCCGACCACCTGGCCGATCTGCTTGTTGCCGTATTCGGGCTTGGTCAGGTCCATCCATGACTTGGGCGGGTTCTTCACCAGGTCGGTGTTGTAGGCGATCGACCAGCCGAGCGTCTGGCGCGGCCAGATCTTGGGCGAAACCTGCACGTCCTCGCGATAGTCGGCGGCATTGGGCGGCGCATAGTCCGCCAGCATATCCTTCAGGGCGAGGATCAGGCCGCGATCGGAGTGGCAGATCACGTCGGCCGCCAGCTTGCCGGCCGCAGCCTCCGTATTGATGCGCGTGATGAGCTGGCCGCCCGGCGCGCGCACCATCTCGACCTTCACGAACGGAAAGCGCTTGTTGAATTCCTTGGTGATTTCCTGCTCGACCTCCGCGAAATCGGCCGTGTAGTACACGACCTTGCCTTCCTTCTTGGCCGCCTCGATCAGCTCGGGCGGTCCGAAGTCCTGGGCAAGCGCGGGGCCGGCGGCCACCGTGATCGCGGCACCGAGCGCGAGCGCGCCGAACTGGCGTTTCGAAACCAACACTGCCATGCGTTTCATCTCCCTGGTTTGCAGTCTCGTTATCCGGCGCGGCCCATGCTCGTTTCCGTGCCGCGCGCGCCGCGTGAAAGCAGATTGGCGATGCCGATCACGACCGCCAGCAGCGCCATCTGGATCAGGCTGAACGCGGCCGTGATGCCGACGTTGCCGCCCTCGTAGTAGTCGAGCAGCAGCACGGCCATCACCATGGTGTTGCTGGTGTACAGGAACAGCGACGATCCGAGCTCGCGGATGGCGAGCACGAACAGCAGCGTCATGGCGGCGATCACGCCGGGGCGCGCCAGCGGCAGCACGATCGTGCGGATGGTACCGAGCACACCGCGACCGGAAATCCACGCCGCCTCTTCCAGCTCGCGATGGATCTGCAGGAACGACGTGGAAAGCGCTTTCACAGTATCGGGCATGAAGCGGGCGATGAAGGCCAGCGCCAGGATCCAGATCGTGCCGTACAGGCCGCCGGGCAGGCCGATCCAGGCCCACAGATAGGCGACGCCGATCACCAGGCCGGGAATGGCGACGGGCAGCGTCGACAGGACGTCGATGCTGCGGCGTCCGGGCAGGTTGGTGCGATGGATCGTATAGCCGAGCGCGAAGGCAAACACGCCGCCCACCAGCGCCGTGACGATCCCGACCTCCATCGTATTGATGACCGATCGCAGGGCCAGCGGATTGGCCCACAGGCGCTCGAAATGGATCAGGCTGTACTGGCGATCGTCAAACAGGCTGGCGACGGTGCGGATCGACAGAAACTTGCGGAACGCGGCAACGATCAGGGCCAGCGTCGGCAGCACTACCACGACGAACAGGTAGACGACGGCAAGGCCGAGCGTCAGGTAGCGCCAGGGTCCCAGATTGAGCAACGCGGGACGGAACGCCTTGCCCGCCACCGTCGTGTAGCTGCGCCGCGACGTGACCCTGTGCTGCAGCCAGACCAGGAAACCCGTCACCACCATCAGGATGATCGCCACGGAGGCAGCCGTGCTGTAGAGCGGCGGCGACCAGTTGGTCAGCTTGAAGATGTAGGTGGTCAGCACGGGTATGTCGCCGGGCGTGCCGAGCACCGCCGGGATGCCGTAGATGCCGAGCATGACGATGAACGACAGCAGCATGCCGGAGATGATGGCCGGCGCGATCAGCGGGAATGTCACCGTGAACATGGTGCGCAGCGCGGTGGCGCCGCTGACCTCAGCAGCCTCCTCCAGCGCAGGGTCCATGTTGCGCAGCGCCGAGGCCGTGAACATGTAGACGTAGGGCGCGTAATAGATGCCGAAGATGCAAATCAGGCCGCCCATCGAATAGGCGTTGAACCGCCAGTCGATGCCCATGGCGGCGAGGAACGTATTGAGCAGGCCGGTGCGCGGCGAAGCCAGGATCGACCAGGCAACCGCGGCAACCAGCGGCGGCACGAATAGCGGCAGCATGCTGGCGGCAGCGATGAACCGCTTGCCCGGCGTGTTGGTGCGCACCACCACCCACGAGAACGTCAACCCGATCACCACCGCCAGCGCCGTTCCCCCCGCGCAGGCGATCAGCGAGTTGAGGAGCGCGGCGTGAACGTTCGGGTTCCCCAGAACGGTGACGAAATTGGCGAGCGACAGGTTGAATATGCCGAACCCATCCACCACCGGATTGGTGTTGGTGAGCGCACCCAGCAGCAGCATCGCCACCGGATAGGCAACGAGGAACGTCAGCGCCACGAACAGCGCGCCCGACCACAGCCAGCCGACGAGCGCACTGCTGCTGCGCCCGCCGCGGGTTTCCGGCCGGGCACCGGTCACGTCGGATGTATCAGAAGCGAATGCGGCCGTATTTGCAGCCAATCCCTTCCTCCCTGTGGCGTCTCTCGCCCTGCGGGACGTCCTTTTCGGCCGGACGCCTCCATTTGTTGGCGCTATCCGTAGCACACAAAAAGCGGAGGCGGCACCCGTGGTGATCGCGGGGTGACGAATTGGTGAAGGAGGGGCTCTGGCCCTCCGCCTGTCATCCTAGAAAATCCGGGACCGAGCTTACTCGTAGCCGTCCTTGATGGAGTCGGCGATGCGGGTGTCGGCGGCGCCGAGGTCGAGCACGCCGTGGGGCTCCTTGCGGTTGGCCAGCACGCGGCGGAAGTGGATCCACGATTGCCGGGCCACGCCCTCCAGGCGCGCCAGCTCGGCCAGCGGGTCGGTATGGTCGTCGACACGCAGATCGAGTAGCGAATATTCCTCCTCGTCATGCACCAGCAGGGCGGCCGACTGGCGTCCCCGCTTGTCGCCGCCGGCCTGCTCTCCAGCGGTCATGGCCGCCAGCAGCCGGCGGGCGAACGGCAGCGCAGCCTGATCCTGATAGGCGGTCGCCACCGCCTCGATCGCCTGCGGCCCCGCGAGCGTGTTGCCGGCCACCGAGAACGACTTGCGCGACAGGTGTCCCGACCACTGCGGCGTCGCCGAGCCGGTGAAGGCAGCGAACTTGCCCTTGCGATCCATGATGTGCAGCTGGCGCACCTCGCGTCCTTCGTCGGCGGCCGTGAGCAGACGCACCGCGTCGTCCGCCGACGCGCCCGCCGCCAGCAGCGCCAGTCCGCGCGGACCGTAATGAGGATTGAACAGGGCCTGGCTGGCGACCGCCCCGACGCCGGTCTTGATGAAGGCATTGCGCGCCCCGACCGCCAGGAACTTGCTGGCCACGGCGATGCCCACCCGACCGGTCTTTTCATCCTGCGCGATGATCGAGAAGGTCATCTCAGCCCCGTTATTCTTCCGTAAATTCGACGCCAAACATTGGGCTCCAGTGCAGGTTTGCACAAGGCGCACTCGCGCGAATCTGCAGGCAACTCACCGGTTGCAGCCATGTCGAGCAGGCGCCCTCTTGCTCCATCGTCGCATTTGCACGACCCGGGCCGCGCATGCTCATGCAGCGCAGCTCGCCCCTGAATCTCGAAGGACCTACCGCCCCGCCGCGTAGCCCTGCATGCCGCGCGCGTTGGCGGCGGCCTTGCGGCGGACGCCCTCCTGGCTGGCGGCCGTCAGCCGGCCTTCGGACCAGTCCGGTCCCACCTCGACCTTGTGGCCGCGCCGCTGCAAGTCCACAACCGTGGCCTTGGGCAGCCGCCCCTCGACCACCAGCACGCCGGGCCGGGCCGTGCGCGGCCAGAACGACAGCGGAAAGTGCTCGATGTGCCAGGCCGGCGCATCGATCGCCTCCTGCAGGTTCATGCGCGGCTTGGCGCCTGCCAGACGCGCATGGCGCAGGAACAGCTGGCAGCTCCACTGGTCCTGCTGGTCGCCGCCGGGCGTGCCCCAGGTCATGTACGGCTTGCCCTCGCGCAGCGCCATGCCGACCGACAGCGTCGAGCGCGGCCGCTTGCCGGGCGCCAGCGAGGCCGGCTGGCCTTCGTCGAGCCAGAACATCTGCGCACGCGTGCCGAGCGGGAAGCCCAGCTCCGGGATGACCGGCGACGATTGCAGCCAGCCGCCGGACGGCGTCGCCGTGAACATGTTGCCCTGCCGGTCGATGATGTCGATGTGCACCGTATCGCCGCGCACCTCGCCCGAGCGGCCGACCTCGTCCGCGCCGTGGCCGGTGTGGGCACGCGCGAACGTCGGCTCGCCGGCGCCGGCCCCCAGCTCCCGCGCACCCTTGACGATCACCGTGCCTCCGAACCCCTCGATGCTGCCCGGCCGCTGCTCCATCGAGGCCTCGGCCCCCACCAGCTTGCGCCGCTCGGCGTTGTAGGCCTCCGACAGCAGCGTCTGCATCGGCACCTCGACGAACTTCGGATCGCCGTAGAACGCCTCGCGGTCGGCGTAGGCGAGCTTGGCGCACTCGGTCCACAGATGCACGAACTCCGGGTCGGTGGGCGACATCTGATCGAGCGGAAAGCCCTTCAGCAGCGCCAGCATCTGCAGCAGCACCGGTCCCTGCGTCCAGGACTGCGGCTTGAGCACGCGGTAGCTGCCGTAGTCGAGATGCAGCGGCTGCTCGCGGGTCGGCAGCCAGGTCGCCATGTCCTGCGCGGTGAGCACGCCGTGATGCGCCCGTCCGCTGACGTCCATCACCGCGTTCTTGCGGCAGAACGCATCGATGGCTTCGGCCACGAACCCCTGGCTCCACGCCCGGCGTGCGCGCTCGATCTCGGCCTCGCGCCCTCCGCCGCCCGCCTCGGCCTCCTTGAGGATGCGCTC
>Ga0075367_10000390_pt1 | contig 15969 bp, 16 predicted proteins | sample EndMethybrTD3032_FD_71399 | JGI IMG/M metagenome (GOLD analysis project Ga0075367, IMG submission 71399) | Populus endosphere microbial communities from Tennessee, USA - Endosphere MetaG P. TD hybrid TD303-2 | ecosystem: Host-associated > Plants > Roots > Endosphere | place: USA: Tennessee... | reverse complement strand
AGCGCTGCGGCGTATCGGCCAGCTCTATGTCATCGAGCGCAGCCTGCGTGGCCGTTCCGCCGAGCAGCGGCGGGCCGGCCGGCAAGCGCATTCCAAGGCGCTCGTCCTGGCGCTGAAGGCTTGGTTCGAGCAGCAACTCACCATCCTGTCGGGCAAGAGCCTGACCGCCGAGGCGATCCGCTACGGCCTCAATCACTGGGAAGGCCTCACCCGCTTCCTGGATGACGGCCGCATCGAGATGGACACGAATGCCGTCGAGCGGGCCATGCGACCCATCTGTCTCAACCGCAAGAACGCCCTGTTTGCCGGCTGTGACGAAGGTGCCGAGACGTGGGCGTGCGTGGCCTCGCTGATCGAGACCTGCCGCCTCAATGCGGTCGATCCCGAAGCCTGGCTTGCTGATGTGCTGGAAAAGCTCATCGGCGGCTGGCCGATGGCGGGGATCGACGACCTGATGCCCTGGGCTCCTGCGTTCAGCAAGGTCGGCGCCGTGGAGCAAGAGCGATCCGCGGCATGAGCATCGGTTTGCCCCCGCGAAGGTCAATCACGCCGACGCGTGAGTGACCCACGTCAAGTCTCATCTCCAGGGCCACACAGCACCGCTTACCTCACAAGCGACATTCGGCCCAGTCGACGTGGCGGGGGACAACCATCGGCAGATGGCCGTCAGTTCACGACCAACGCTAGGGCGGCGCACAGCACGATGCCGCCTGCAAACAGCACGCTATCCCACATGAGGGCTTTCTTGCGGGGCTCCAGCTTCACCTCCTTGGCATTGAGGATCGTTCTGAACTGGTACCCTGCCAGGCTTAAGCGCGACAGCACCGTTTCCGATTGCGAAGCGCTGGGCCGCTTCCCGCCCACCTTGCGGGCCTCAAACTGGAATCCTATCTGGCGCTGCTGTCCTCGCCTGATCCCCTGCCTCGTTTCAGATCCGCAGCGCTTCGATGATCCGCACCACCGCGAGCTGGCCGGGATCGTGAAGACCGATGCTGCCCTCGCCGAACATACGCGCACGGCCGAGCTTGTTGGGTTTTCCCTTGAAGTCCTCCAGCGTAGCCCGTGCGGCGGCCAGGCAGCACTCGTAGAGCGCGTCCGCGGGGCCGTCGCGCATAGCCCGCGCCATGGCATCGAAGCTGTCCAGCACGGTCTTATCGCCGAGCGATCCCTTGCCACGCGCCGTCATGGCAGCTAACGCGCCTTCGATGAGGTCGGCGATCTCTGTGGCATCCAGCGCAGTGCGCCCCTTCAATGCCTTCGCAGCCGACATCGCGGCCGTGGCGAGCAGTGTGCCGAAGGACGAGGACGAGACGCGTTGCATCGCTTTGGCGCACTCCATGAAGGCGAGGCCAAGATCGTCCGGAAGATCCACGGCGGCTGCTTCCGCGAACCCGCGGGAAATGGTGATGCCCAGATCACCGTCACCCAGCGCGCCGTCAGCCGCGTTCAGTTCGGCCGCAGCCTCCTGCATGGAAGCCGCCACGCGCAAGAGCGCGGCATGGATGTCCTTCGAGCTGATTTTTCCTGTCTGCACGGCGGGGGCCTCCGGTCGCGGCGATGTCCTGCGATATCAGTTCTTCCAGTACGGGCAGTCGCAAGGGGCCCGCAGCAAGCGCTCGATCTCGCTGTCGAGGCGACACAGGGTCAATGTGATGCCTGCCATCTCCATCGAGGTCGCATAGCGGCCGACCAGCGGCGAAACGATCTCAATACTCCCGTCGGCCAGGCGGGTGCGCACCCGCCGGAAGACGATGTAGAGCTCTTCCAGCGGCGTCGCTCCGAGCGAATTGACGAGGACCGAGACCCGCTCCCCTTTGCCGACGCCACTGTCATCGAGCAGACGATCGAGCATTTCGTCGGTGACAGCGTCTGCCGGCTTCAGCTTGTCGCGCCAGATTCCCGGCTCGCCGTGGATGCCCATGCCCATCTCCATTTCGTCGTCGGCGAGGGTGAAGGTCGGATTGCCCGCTTGCGGGACGACGCAGGGCGCCAGCGCAAATCCGATCGAGCGGCATGCATCGGCGGTCTGTTGCGCGGCCTGGGTCACCTCGTCCAGGCTGGCCCGCTCTTCCGCGCGCGCACCGGCCGCCTTGAAAGCGAAGACCATGCCCGCAACGCCGCGTCTCTTTTCGGCATCGGCAGGCAGCGCCGACGCGACGTCGTCAGCCAGGAGGACGGTTGTCGATGGGATGTTCTCCATCTCCAGCATCTCGCCGGCCATGTCGAAGTTCATGACATCGCCCCCGTAATTGCCGTAGAGCCTGAGGACCCCAGCCCCGCCATTGGCATGGCGCATCGCGCTCGCCATCAGCTCGGCCGGTGGAGAGGCGAACACGTTGCCGATCGCGGCGGCGTCGAGAAGGCCCGGCCCGATATAGCCGGTGAAGATCGGCAGATGGCCCGAGCCGCCGGCCGTTACGATCCCCACCTTGCCGGGCACAGGGCCGCCAGCCCGCGTGATGACGCGTTTCTCAGGTTGGGTAAAGTATTCCGGATGAGCGGCGCACAGACCATCCAGCATCTCGTCGACATAGTCGACGGCCTTATTCATAACCTTTTTCATGTTTCCTCCAAACCGCCCTGGACACTTTCATCAGTCATAATGTCTCGATCACCTCAAAGCGCTTGGTTGAGCGGGATTCCGCCCATATTAATAAATAATATATTCTCAGATATAACTGCAAGAATGTATTTGTATGAGCACAATATTTGCAAGGATTGTTTTGTATTTGCTGCATTGTCAACACGAACTACGCTCTGCTATAAGGGAGGCTTCAGCTATGCTAATAGATAAAAAGAAGCTTGCGGCGAAACGATCGAGAAAACTATCTCAACGGTGCTTCGCCTGGGAGGAGTAATAGTACTCTGTCAGCCACTGGAGATGTCGTGAGCAATGAGGTCTCGGATACTGATCAGCTCATCCGAGCTGGAGCTATTTCTGTTTCTCAAGCACATTTTGGAAGTAGAGGCATTTCGTCTAACTCTCGCCGACGGCTTTGAGGAACTGGCCCAACTTTCGACGCCTTGCCAGCCACGCGCCATCCTGCTGGACTGCCGCTCGGGCTTCGACCCGGCCGTTTTGTGCGCACGCCTGAAGGCCCATGGACAAACCAGGTTGGTGCCAACCGTCGCTCTGATAGCGCGGGGCGCCGAATGCGAGCTCCTCGGGCTGGTCAAGGCGGGCATTGATGAGAGCTTCCTGAACCCGCTGATGCCACGGAAACTCATCGAGTATCTGCGGCATCTCCCCTGGCCTGACGGTCCTTTCATGTCGGAGAGTGGCGGCAATGGCGGACGCCTCATCTTCGATGACATCGAGATGAATCTCGACACTTACCGCATTACGAAAAATGGGATGCATGTCCATCTCGGACCGATCGAGTTCCAGATTCTGAAGCATTTTATCAAGCATCCAGGCCATGTCTTCAGCCGTCAGGAGCTGATCAAGGCGGCCTGGCCGAGCAATATCTTCGTCGATACACGCACTGTGGACGTCCACATCGGGCATCTCCGCAGGGCCCTGAATGGCGACTCGGAGAAAGACCTGATCCGGACAGTGCGGTCTGCTGGTTATGCGCTGATCGAAGGCCGTGAAGATGGGGAGCTGCCGCCGAGCGGAGGGCTTGGCACAGTCGCTGCGACCTCAGTCGCGCATAACCGTTAAAAATCGGCACGCCATGACCTGATCGCAGCGTTTGCCAAGGGCAATGTTGGCAATGCGGATACTGGTTTATTCGACCAACCTCGACTTCTACATCCTCCTCGAACATGTGCTCATTGCGGGTGGGCACGCCGTCGACCGATGCCGCAACATTGCGGATGTACGGGCTGCCTTTATCTCGTCGAGAGCGCCTGGCCCCGACGCCGTGCTGCTTGACTGTCCGCTGTCTGACCATCGTGTCGCCGAAACCTGCCGGTCGCTCAAAGCGAACGGCCAAACCGGCAACGTCATCATAGTTGCAATTATCGCGTCGGGTTCGAGCGAGCAACTGATCGAACTTGCCGCCACCGGCATCGACGAGGTCTTCATCAGACCTTTCGATCCGGGAAAGCTGTTGGATTACCTCCGGTCGCGATCGACAGCCAAGGCGAGTGGAGCAGGCGTTGGTGCGCTGCCGACGCGGCCCTTCCGGCTCGCGGAACTGCGGGTGGATTTCGAAAGCGGCATTGTCGAAGCAAATAACCAGCAAGTTTTCTTGCGGCCTATCGAACTTGCGCTGTTGCGCGAACTGATGGCGAAGCCGGGCCGTGTTTTCAGTCGCCGGCAGCTCGTCGAGCTGATCTGGCCTGACGATATTTCCGTGCAGCTTCGCACCATCGACGTACATATCGGCCACCTACGCAAGCGACTGAGACAGGTTACGCGAAGGGACCTCATTCGAACCGTGAGGTCGGCCGGCTATGCCCTGGATCTAGCAGGCCACTGAAAAACGCGGCTCTCATCCCTTGATGGCGCCGCTGATCACGCCGCGCAGGAAAAACCTCTGCACGAACAGGAACATCACCACCACCGGCAGAGTGGCCAGCGTGCCAATCGCCATGATTTGCCCCCACCTTACATCGAAGGATGTGATGAACTCGGCGATGCCTACAGGAATCGTCTTCATGCTTCCGCTGGTCAGCAAGACGCTCGCGAACAGGAACTCGTTCCAGGACAGAACGAACACGAAGACCGCGACGGAGAAGATGCCCGGCAATGCCAAGGGCAGAAAGATATGGGTGAAGGTGAGGAGGTAGGACGCACCGTCCACCCAGGCGGCCTCATCCAGCTCGCGCGGAATGCTCTCGAAGAAGGATTTGAGCATCCATAGCGCGAAGGGGAAGGTGAGGATGCAGTGGCACAGGATGACCCCGAACAGCGTGCCGGTCAGCCCGATCGCGTTCACGATCATGAAGACCGATACGAACAGCACCACCGCGGGGAACACATAACTGAGGAGCGCCCCCAGCATGAACAGCCCCTTGCCGGGGAAATCGAAGCGCGTGAGCGCATAGGCGGCCGAGGTGCCGATCGCGAGGCAGATCACCGTCGTGCTGAGCCCGATGATGAGGCTGTTCTTGAACAGCGTCAGCGCGTCCGATTCGGCCCACAGGCTCTGATACCACTCGAAGGATATGCGCGAGGGCAGCAATGACGGCGGGTAGACGAACAGCTCGGAGGCCGGCTTAAGCGAGGAAATGACCATCCAGAACAGCGGAAAACCGATGAAGCCGACAAGGAGAGCCGCAACCGCATAGGTGGCGATCCGTGAGAGAAGCGTCGGCGCCATCACCTGGCATCCTTTCTGCGGAACGCCGTGATCAAGGCGGCGCTGACCAGGATCATCACGCCTGCGAGGATGACTCCGAGCGCCGCTGCCGTGCCGAAGCGGAAGTAACCCATGGCTTCCTGATAGATCCAGATCGGCCAGTGCTCGGTGGCGCTGCCCGGTCCGCCTCGCGAGATCAACCAGATGATGTCGAAGAAGGTGATGGTCCAGATGAAGCGCAGGATCAGCATCACCTTGCTGACCTCAGTCAGATGAGGCAGCGTCACATAGCGGAATTGCTGCCAGGTGCTCGCGCCGTCCACCGCGGCCGCCTCATACTGCTCCTGGGGGATGGCCTGGAGTGCTGCCCAATAGGAAATCATCACGAAGGGAAAGCCGCGCCAGATGTTGGCGAGGATGACGCTCACCATTGCTCCGTCGGGCATAGCGAGCGGCGACTGGTTCGGCGGCAGGACGGCGACGGACTGCAGCATCGCGCTCACCACCCCGAACGATCCGTCGAGCAGCCAGCGCCAGAACAAGGCGAGTACGATGACCGGCACGACATAGGGCAGAAGCAGAATGGTGCGGATCACCTTCATGCCTGGCAGGTTCTGGTTGATGCAGAGCGCGGCAGCTAACCCCAGGGCGAATTGCCCGATCAGCGAGAATACTGTCCAGATGGCGGTATTCCAGGCTATGACGCCCATTCGGGGGTCCTGGAAGATGCGCAGATAGTTGGCGATACCGACGAAGCGTTCCTCATCCGTTGTGAAGTCAATCACATACATGCTGAGCCGGAACACCTCGAAAACGGGAAAGACCACGAACAGGACCAGGAACAGAATGGCCGGCGCGATGAATGACAGGCCGATCCGGCGTTCCGAATTTTCCTCCCACCAGGCGATGAGCGGGCGCGCGATGCTCCGCGAGGTTGGCAGCAATACCACCCTCGCATCATGGTCCTGTTGGATTGTCATTGCGATAACAGCTCGACTTGGTAGGTGAGTTGGGTCGCGATCCGGTTCACCGCCTCTTCCGAGGTGATGGTGCCGAGCGCCGCGCTCTGAATGGCATCACCGATGAAGGTCGTCGCCTCGATCTGTCCGGCGAGCGGATGCAGGCCGCCTTCCATGCCGTAGCGATACCAGCTGGGCATCACCTGATTGAAGATGATTTCGAGCTGTGGCTTGAAGCGCTGCACCGTCTCGTTGGATTGGTATGTGCTGCTATGAAAGGCGCTCTTCGTTGCCGGGATGGCGAAGACCGGCCGCGAGTTAGCCCGCTCGGCCACCCGCTCGGGCGTATAGAAGCAGCGCAGCAGCTTCTTGGAGGCTTCGGTCTTCTCGGGCGTCGACTTGGCGAGGATGTAGTAATAGCCTCCGCCCAGCGATGCGGCGGGCTTCTTATTCGGCATCGGCCCGGGGAAGGGGAAGACGTCGAAATTGGCCATCACGGACGGGTTCTGCTCCGCGGCCATCTGCACGACGGCGCCCCATTCGTTGGTCATGGCCACGACACCCTTCACGAAGGCCGTGCGATATTCCGCCCAGGACCACTCTATGCTGGCGGGGGGCGAGGCCTCCTTATAGAGCTTGATCATGAAATCCAGCGCCTTGACGGCCGTGTCCTTATGCTTGTCGAACACATAGGCGCCGGTTGCGGGATCGAAGATCGTTCCGCCCGCGGAATAGAACACCTGGAAATAGGTTTGCGGGGCGACCAGCGAGCGGTTCATCGGCACGGCGAAACCATATTGCGCGGCGGCGCCGTCCTTGGCCGGCTTGTTGAGCGCTTTTGCCGCCGCCAACAACTCGTCCCATGATTTGGGGATGCTGAGCCCGGCCTCTTTGAACAGGTCCTTGCGATACCAGACGGACTGATGCAGCGCCCAGTCCGGGATGCCCCAGATCTGGCCGTCCTTGGTGACGGCGCTGAGATAAGAGGCGATGAAGTCGTCCTTGCCAAGCGCATTGACCACGTCGGTCAACGGGACGAGCCCTTTCTTCGCCTGCATGAAGCCGACCGCGCCCTCAATGGTATTCATAATATCGGGGGCGCTGTTGTTGCGCATGGCGGTGATGAGCCGGGTATACATCGCCGAGAAGGGCACCGTTTCGAACTTTACCTTCAGGTCTGGCTGCTCGGCGGTGCAGGAATCGATCTGCTTTTTGATGACATTGGCCTGCGAGGCGGTTGTCAGGTTCGTCCAGAACTCGATCTCGACCGCCCTTGACGGGGCGGCCTGGACAAGCCCGGCTCCGAACGCGAGGCAGAAAACGCCGGTGCGAAGACGCGGCCAGATTGCAGGCGTGACGAGGCATTGGCTGTTCTTCATCTGATCCTCCCAGGCAGGACTTGCGGGCTTTGGGGCCGCGGTCCGGTTCTCGCTTGCGTGTCTTGGGCTTAGGCCGTTGCAGCGATCGGGCTGACGCTCTGCCGGGCCGTCTCTCGCAGCTCCAGCACGGGGCCGAGCGCTACGTCGATAGCTTGCTTCTGCGCCTCGGTGACGGGCTGCATCGGCGCGCGCGGCAGATAAAGGCCAAGCCCCTGGCGGTGCTGGATGTATTTCACGCAGGCCGGCAGGTTGTCGTGCTTGAGCACGTTCCAGAGGGAGTTGAGCCGCCTGTGGATGCCCAGTGCCCGCGGATGATCGCCCGCCTGCACGGCCTTCCAGAGCTGAACGCAAACCCCCGGCACCGCTGCCGTCAGCGCGGTGATAGCGCCATGAGCACCGAGCGCGAAGCTCGGGTAGAGCAGCGCATCGATGCCGCTGAGGACGACATTATCCTGCGGCGAGCGCAGCACGAGGTCGGAGACCGATTTGAGGTCGCCCGAGCTCTGCTTCATGCCGATCACCCCCGGCACCTCCGCCATGATGTTCAGCATGGTGTCGACGCTGAGATAGTTCCACGGGATCACGTTGTAGATGATGATCGGGATGCCGGTCTCTTCGTAGATCGCCCGGAAATGCTGGACAGTGCGCTCGGTATCGGGCTGGAACAGATAATGCACCGGCGTGATCTGCATGGCAGCGACGTTGAGCCCCTTCAAAAGCTCGGCGCGCTTGATCGCCTCGCGTGTGCTGTTGACGATCAGGCCGGCGAGAAAAGCGATGCGCCCCGCCACGGCGTCATGGCTTTCGCGCATGAGCCGGCCGAACTCCTCGCGATCGACGGTGTGGCCCTCGCCGGTGCTGCCACCGACGACGATGCCGCTCACCCCGCTGGCAACCGCATGATCGATCTGCTCGCCGAGAGCGCCGAAGATGATGTCCCCGTCCTGGTCGAACGGCACGGTCAGAGGGGGGATAATGCCACCGAGATGCTGCTTGGCGGACTGTAGTTTCAGGTCGATCATCTGTCACTCCGAGGTTCGGACAGCGCTTTCGCGCATGGTTCGGTGCAGATTTCATACAGTTTCATATTATCTTCAAAAATATTTCATCCTGTCAATCGGATGATTGTCCCGCAATTCGGGATAAACTCTGAGGTTTGTCTCAAGGAATTGAAATGCCATGATTAAGGCCGGGTGGGCCCTTGGCACGCAAGGTGAGACCGGGGGATATGGGCGAGCGTGTGGGCGCGCGGACGCGCCGCACGCGCCGCACGCGCTCAACACCGATCTGGCAGGGATCAAAGACTTGCTGAAATCGTGTCAGCGATCTGTAAGACGATCTCGGCCACAGAGGCGATCTCGCCGGTCGGCAGCTTCCAGGAGGCGCCGCTCACACTGATGGCGGCGAACACGCGCCCCTCATGATCGCGGATCGGCGCGCCGCAGCAGCGCAATCCGGCTTGATGCTCGCCTTCATCGATGGCATAGCCGCGCTTCCGTGTGACCGCCAAATCCTCGCGGAGCCGTTCGCCGCTCGTAATGGTGTTGGCGGTATATTTCTGCAGACCGGCCTCGATGATCCGGGCGATGACCTCGTCCGGCTGGAATGCGAGGATCGCCTTGCCGACGCTCGTGCAATGCACCGGGGCGGATTCGGTCAACGACAGAAGCATCGCACTCTCGACCGGATCGGCGCGGTGAATGACGATGGCCCGCCGGCCATCGAAGATCGCCAGATGCACGGACTGGCCGGTGAGCTGGCCAAGACGCTTCACATAGGGCGCGGCCTCCCGGTGCAGATCGAGATTGGCAAGCACGACATTGCCAAGCTCGAAAAGCTTTAGCCCTAGGCGGTAGCGGTCGCGCTGACGGTTCTGGTCAAGCAGGCCTACCTCCTTCATGGAGGCAAGCAGCCGGTGGGTCGTGCTGCGCGGAAAGCCGGTGCGCCGGCACACCTCGGCGACCGACAGCTTGCGGTCGATCGTCGAGAACACCTCCAGGATGCGCATGACCTTGCTCAGGGATTTGAGCGAGTCGTCCGCATTGGGGGCGTTCTCCGCCTGCTGCTTTGCCGGCGCGTTGCGTTTCGGCTTTTCGACAAGAGTCATTCATTCTCCGCGGGCTTGAGGCCGGCCCATCCATGGCATGGTCGGTTTCCGCCTGCCGAATTATTGCAATTCACCAGCCAGAACAACGCCTGTCGCTGGCCATCCATCGTCAGCCGAGCCGGAATATCGCACCCTGATCGCCGAGCCTCTCCTGAAGCCGGCCGACGTCGAGCCTGTGGGTGCCACTGCCGGAGACAATCGCGAGAGCCGCCGCCGTGCCGGCGGCCTGTCCCATGGCCATGCAGGTGCCTGTAATACGAGCGCTGGCCAGCGCTCTGCGCTCCGCCGAAATGCATCGGCCCGCCACGAGCAGCCCATCGACTGCTTGCGGAACGAGGGCGCGATACGGAATGCCATAGGCCTGCGGAACGTGCTCGGCGCCGTCCATGCTGGCGCCCTTGGGATCGTGGCTGTCGATCGGAAAGCCGCCGAGCACGACATCGTCCTCGAAGTGCCGGCCCGCGCGAACGTCGTCGTCCTTGAGGGTGTAGAGACCTTCGATGCGCCGGCTTTCCCGCACGCCCACGCAAGACGCGGTCGCCACCAAATGCGCCTTGGCGCAGCCCGGCACATAGCGCCGGAAGAAGGCAACACACTCCAGAACCTGACGGCGCAACGCCCGTTCCGCCTCGGCGAGGGCCTTGGAGTCCGTTGCATCGATGGCATAGCGCGTGAGGTTGATGACCGCTTCCCGTTCGGCGACGATGCCGGCAAAATGAAGCTCAGCCCGCCGGAAGGAGAGCACGCCGTCATCATGGGCGCGGCGGAGGCATTGGCCGAAGCCCCACAGATTGACATAGGGTTCGCCGCGCAATTCCTCCAGCTTTACGCCAAGTTTGAAGTCCTGCGGGTTGTGCTCGACATAATCGAGAATGTCGGAGAAGTTGAGCCCGCCGATCTTGAACAGCAGGCTGACGGGCTGCGTTTGTCCGGTCTCGCCGCTTCCGAGAAACCTGCACTGCGCGAGGGCGGCGACATCGGCGTCGCCCGTGCAGTCGACAACGGCCTTGGCCGCATAGGCGGTGCGGCCGGACTTGTTCTCTACAACCAGGGCGGCGATGCGGCCGTCCCCGGTCAGGACGCGGCAGACCGGCGAGAACAGCAGGAAATCCGCGCCCGCCTCGGCGATCCATTCCGTGACCACGGACTTGAAGGCCTCGTGATTGACGGGCACGCGAAACTTCGTATAGCCGGTGTCGTCGCGCACATGTCCTGGCGAGGCGCCGGCCTCCTTCAGGCGATCCACGAGTTCACCCGGCAGCCCTCCGACGATCCGCCGGCCGATCGCATCGAACCAGCCGGCGCTATGCTCCAGGAGCTGCGACGCGATATGCCCCCCGAGGAAACCCGAGCGCTCCAGAAGCAGGACCCTCATTCCGTTCCGCGCGGCGGCCACGGTGGCGATGATGCCGGCCGTTCCACCGCCGGCCACCACCACATCATAATCGTCGACAAGCGCAATCTCCCGGGGCGGCTCAAGGATCGTGTTCAACATCACCTCCCTTGTGCATCGATCCAAACGGAGGCTTTCCGCCGGAGTTTGACAAAATCGATGCATGACAAAAAACCGAATGCAATGGCGCCTGAACGGCGTGAATGCGTCACTGCGATCGTGCGGTCGTTATATGGGATAATATCCCACAATACGGGTCATCGTGAAGGCGCGACTTCGAGCCAAAGTTCTTTGTCGGCGGAAGTCACTGAGCGCGCTTGATTTTATGATGGCCGACCGGACGTTGGAGCGAATGTTGGCCAACGTCGGACACACGTCTGGAAGACACGTCTGCCTTCCCGCGCCCGTGGGGCAACCATCGAGCCTGCCCGTTCCGCTCCACATAGAGGAGATAGAGCCCCGCCAGGATGACGATGAGGGCGCCGCTGAGCGTGTAGCGGTCCGGAAGATCGCCGAACAGCAGATAGCCGAGCGCGATCATCCAGATGATCTCGGTGAAGATGAAAGGCGCGAGCACCGACGCAGGCGCTCGCCGATGCGCCAGGATGAGAAGCCAATGGCCGGCAGCACCAAAGCCCCCGATCAGCAGGACGACAATCCAGACGACCGGGCTGGGCGGAGTGCTCCATATGAAGGGAATGAAAGGCAGCGAAAGACACGTCCCCACCAAACCGGAATAGAACATCGTGGTCTCGGAGCTGTCATGGGCGGCAAGAAACCGGGTCGCCAAATTGTAGAGGGCGTAGCAGATGGCGCCGACGACCGAGAATGCCGCGTAAGGATGAAGCTCCCCAGTGCCTGGCCGCACCACCAGCAGCACGCCGAGAAAGCCTACGACCACCGCCCCGAGCCGCTGCAGGCTGATCCATTCCCCCAAGAGCGGCCCGGCGAGGAGTGCAACGAAGAACGGGGTCGTGAACATAATCGACATGGTCTCGGCGAGCTGCAGATATTGCAGGGCGATAATGTTCAGCATCGTGGCCAGGAGTAGCATCAGCGACCGGGACACCTGCAGCCACGGCCGATTGGTCTTGAAATGATGACCGCTGGCCGCAGGGTTCAGCAGCGCTGTCACGAATATCAGGCTAATGGCATAGCGCAGGAAAACCGTCTGCATCGGCTCCATGTAATGGTTGAGCCATTTCGCACTGGCATCGAGGCAGGCAAAGCAGATGAGCGCGCCGCACATCAGCGCAATGCCGTCGGTGTAACTGTTGCTTCTTGAGATGGAGGTTGCGGTTATTGTCATGGAGCCAACGCCTCTATTGCAGCGAGGAGCGGCGCGCGGAGATGGCGGCCGGGGAAAGGACGAGACTCTATGGGAGAATGAAATTGTATTGTTTGAACATTGGATTAAATGTGTATGAAATTCATAAAGTGCCAATATATTGCTTCATAACATCGCCGAGTAATTACAATATTGAAGCTAAAATATTGGAGGATAATAGACTGTAAAGCCGAGTTCATATTTCTATTATTAAAGTTTCGCATGCCGAATTGTGTTTGGATGCTAGGCTTTTTCCAACGATCCGCTCCAGATGCATCGCGCCTCATCCGGGAATGCGAGCGAAAGTGGGGAGCGCAGCGAACTGGAGCAAGCGATGCAGACGGGATTTACCGCGCCATACACCTCGACCGGCCGTTCTTCGCTGGTGCCTGCTCCTCCATGGCACTACGCGGCCTGGATCTTCACGATTGAATACGACGTCGATGCCGAACGCGCACAACGCTTCCTGCCGGCCGAACTTGGACGCGCCACAGGCGTTGCCACGGCCAATTTCGTTGAGTGGCAGGTCACGAGCGACGGCTCAGAGCTACGCGACCCCGTGTACGCGCAATACAAGGAGTTCTTCTGCCATATCCAGACCAGCCTGCCAGGCGCCACGCTGGCGAACTTCTGCCCATTCATCTATGTCGATCAGGATCTTTCGATGATGCGCGGCTGGCTTCAGGGCTTGCCGAAGAAGAACGGCTCCGTCTGGATGACGCGCAGCTTCGGTCTCGATCACATCGCCTGCGCACCGCTAAAGCGCGGCACGTTCCTCGGCGCATCACTTGCCGTGAAGGACAGGCGGCTTGCGGAAGCCGAACTGAAGCTGACAGGGGAGGAGGGTGCGCGCCTCGGTTTCTTCTCCGCGCCGACCTACGGGCTTGTAGGCCTCGCCAATCTCATCGACAAGCCCGCTCCCGCGTCGCCAAAGCTGGTGCGCCACACGTCTGAGAATGTCGTGCACGGCCCGTTCCACGCCGCCAATGCCAGCCTGCGCTTCTTCGAAAGCCCGCGCGACGAGCTTTACGACCTGCGACCGATTGGCGTGAGGCGCGCCTCGACGCATAATTTCGGGTGGACGGTCTCGAAGGTCGAAGACATCGACGCTCCGGCAATCCGCATTGGTAGCAAAGCCCCCTAGTGCATCGATCCAAGCGTCTCGAAGCCCTTTCGCCGTTCGTATCGCGTCCGGAAGCCAGGCTCTCGCTTCCGGCGCTAGGGAAGATTCTCATGACAGCAACACAGGTAAGCATCGGCAACTTCAGCGTCGGCAATGACCTGCCGCTCACAGTGATCGCGGGCCCTTGCGCGCTGGAAAGCCGGGGACACGCTCTCGAAATGTGCGAGGCGCTGACCGGGATTGCGGCCGAGCTCGACGTCAACCTTGTCTACAAGACCTCCTTTGATAAAGCGAACCGGACCAGCATTGGCAGCAGTCGAGGCGTGGGGCTGAAGACAGGCCTTCCCATCCTGGCGGAACTGAAGGAGCGCTTTGGCTGCCCGATCGTGACGGACGTCCATTCGCCTGAGCAATGCGGCCCCGTCGCCGAGGTCGCCGATGTGCTGCAAATCCCTGCCTTCCTGTGCCGGCAGACGGATCTTCTCGTCGCGGCCGCAAGGACCGGACGGGCCGTCAACGTCAAGAAGGGGCAGTTCCTCGCTCCCTGGGACATGGTCAATGTCGCCGGCAAGCTCGAGCAGGCGGGAACGCGCCGCATCCTGCTCTGCGAGCGTGGATCGTGCTTCGGCTACAATACGCTCGTTTCGGACATGCGTTCGCTGCCGATCCTTGCCCGCACCGGCTATCCGGTGGTGTTTGATGCAACCCACTCGGTGCAGCAGCCGGGCGGGCACGGCACAGCCTCGGGCGGGCAGAGAGAGTTCGTGCCCGTGCTGGCACGTGCGGCCGTCGCGACCGGCATTGCCGCCGTTTTTATCGAGACGCATCAGGATCCCGACAGCGCCCCGAGTGACGGGCCGAACATGATTTTGCTGGGGCGTATGAAGGCGCTGCTGGGCACGCTCATCGCGTTCGACGCGCTGGCCAAGTCATATCCGATAAGCGCCTGAGCTTGCTCCTCCCGCCGCGTTTCAACGCGCGGGCATCACTTTCCCGAGGTCGTTGCCATGTTTGATCGAAATCTGACGAGAAGCGGCATCCACGGCACCCCGATGATGCTGCAGCGCGCCAAGAGCTTTATACGAGTGGAGGCCACGGCGCTTATCGCGCTTGCGGAAAGGCTGACCGAGGAGTTGTGCATCGCCGCAAGCGAAATCCTGGCGAGCCAGGGCAAGGTGATCCTGTGCGGGGTGGGGAAATCTCAGCTCATCGGCGAGAAAATCTCCGCCACCCTGGCATCCACAGGCACGCCCTCATTTCCCCTCGATCCCACCGACGCCGTGCATGGTGACCTCGGCCGCATCAGCGCGAGCGACATCATCATCGTACTGAGCAATTCCGGCGAGACGCAGGAGCTCTTGCGCGTGGTGGAGTTCGTCAAGCGCATTCCGATCAAGATTGTCGCCATGACGGGCAACCGTCATTCGACACTCGCAAGACAAGCCGACATCGTTCTCGACATCGGTCAGCAGCGCGAAGCCTGTCCGCTCGGCCTTGCCCCCACCACCACCACGACCGCGATGATGGCACTCGGAGACGCGCTGGCCCTCATCGTGCTGGAGCAACGCGGCTTCACGCAGGAGGATTTTGCGCGTCTCCATCCCGGGGGCACGCTCGGCCAGAAGGCGGCCCGCTTGCGCTAGATCAACCTGCGTTTAATCGGAACCGATTAAACGCGGAAAAGTTGATCGATTCTATGATGCTAGTGCACTGACTCATTCAGATGGTGCACGCAGCGGTGTGAGCTTATGGCGGATGTGTTCGGCGGTTTTGGTCCAAGCGAATGGCCTAGCTTGCCGATTGTGGTTCTGAATGTATCGGCGGATGGCGTCCTCCAGTTCAGCAACCGACCTGAAGACGCCGCGACGGATGCGCCTTCTGGTGATGGCGGAGAAGAAGCTTTCGACCGCGTTGAGCCAGGATGCCGATGTCGGGGTGAAGTGGAAGACCCAGCGCGGGTGATTGGCCAGCCATTTCTGGACCTTGGGATGCTTGTGAGTGGCGTAATTGTCGAGAATGGCATGGATCACCTTGCCAACCGGGACGGCACGCTCCACGGCATTGAGGAATGTGATGAACTCCTGATGCCGGTGCTTGTCCATGCATCGGCCGAGCACGGTGCCGTCCAGGACATTGAGGGCGGCGAACAGTGTCGTGGTGCCGTTGCGCTTGTAATCATGGGTCATGGTGGCGCATTTGCCGGGCTTCAGCGGCAGGCCGGGCTGGGTGCGGTCGAGCGCCTGGATCTGGCTCACATGGGGAAGATCGGGTCAAGGGATGCGTTAGGCTGTCATGTCATTTCAACTCCCCATCAATGAAACGGCTGTCCAGGTTGAGCCCGTTTTGCAGGACGCGGCCCGTTTCCGAGCACGATCAAACTCACATCCGGTCGCCGCATGGGCGGCTGCACCATGATCCCGCTTGCGGCGGAC
>Ga0075367_10000389_pt1 | contig 15971 bp, 13 predicted proteins | sample EndMethybrTD3032_FD_71399 | JGI IMG/M metagenome (GOLD analysis project Ga0075367, IMG submission 71399) | Populus endosphere microbial communities from Tennessee, USA - Endosphere MetaG P. TD hybrid TD303-2 | ecosystem: Host-associated > Plants > Roots > Endosphere | place: USA: Tennessee... | reverse complement strand
CAGTTCGCTTTGTTCACCTGCTTCTCTAAAAAATGTCCCCCGGACATTTTTTGAGTATCCGCAGCCTCTGGCAATGTCCCTGGCCCCGGCCAAAAAATTTGAGGAGCTCCTGGTCATATCCAGATTCTACAGACAATTTCGGTATACAAATAGATTCAACATAATTTCAAGAGACTTAAGACGCTCTCTAAATAAAATCGTCGTCTGGATTCTGTTTTAATTTTTCTTCGAAAATTTTTAGGAGACGATCGATGTTTTGTTTTGTATCGACGGGTGTGATTTCTTTCTTAGATTTTTTTTTCGATCGGCTCGTTAGCAAGCGGATGAAATCAATATTCGATTGGACTTTAGAGCCTTGGGAGCGTGCATGTAAAGCCAGCCCTTTGTCATTCGTAATCACTGTAATGATTCGGGGATTGGCAGAAGACTCGATCTTTTCCACAATATACTCATCAGCGCTTTGGCCTTTGGGCGTATAGGCAACCACCAAAGGAGTGGGATACGAGAGGCCGCTTTCTTCTCCCTTTTTGTATGAACCATCAAAAACTACTGTTCCGGAGAGACGCAATTCTGCAAATTGCCTTTGAAGAAGACGGACTGTTTTTTCTCTTAAAGATTGGATGGTTTCTTTTGAATCTACGAGGCTGAAAATTAGGTTGTAGCCATCGATATAGTAATAAATCATGAATTCAAGATCGACTCGAGGGATAAAATGATTTTATCCAGAGCTTTGCGGCGATGGGAAACGCGATTTTTAATCGATTCTTCCAGTTCGGCGAAAGTTTTACTGTATCCATGTTTTATAAAAAGAGAATCGTAGCCGAATCCTCCCCCGCCTCGATCTTTAGACAATAAAATTCCTTCGCAAGTTCCTTTGACGCACTTCTTTAAACCTGAGGGTGATGCAAGGGCAATGCTGCATTCAAAAAAAGCTTGTCGGTCATCATCCATTAGATGTTGCATCGCATCGAGTAATTTTTTCCGATTTTCTAAGTCGGTTGCATCATTGCCCGCGTATCGAGCAGAAAGAATGCCTGGTTCACCATTAAGCGCTGGAACTACGAGCCCAGAATCGTCAGCAAGGACCCATCGATTTAAAGTTTTGGCAGCATGTTCCGCTTTTAAAATCGCATTCTCTTCAAAGGTTTTTCCTGTTTCTTCTGGAGGGGAGTAGTCGGGAAAGTCGTTAAGACTCAAAAGATCGAAATTCGCAAAAGATTTCAAAATAGAGCGATATTCTCTCGCTTTATTGAAATTAGTGCTGGCAATAACAAGTTCTATATGAGGGATTTTAGCAGGCTGAGTCGGTGGGGAGCGCATAGTATAAACCTTAGAGGGGATCTACAATTTGTAGACTCCCTCTTCCTTCCCCACCATAGTGGATCTATTTTTTCTGATCAAAGTAATTGTCAATATCAGTAATCGTGTATTGATCTCCTTGGAATTCGAACTTCTGTCCCACAGTCCGCCCTTTCATCGCTTGGGCCAATTTAGATTGGAAGGAAATGATATGCTTCTCTGGATCTGCATCCCAAGGTCCCAATAGGACGAAACGGAGATGTTCCCCTTTGCTATCGCTGCAGTGAACCACCGAACCAATGCCTACTTCGTCCGTAACCACGTCTTCGGGAGTCAATACACGCGCGTTTGCAATTTGGTCGGATAAAAATTTTAGTTCTGATTGGAGACGAGAACGACGTTCCAGAGCCGCTTTGAATTCGGCATTTTCTCTAAGGTCTCCTAAAGCACGGGCAGCCTCAATCTCTCGGGCATTGTTCACAGTTTCAACTGTTGCAATTTGCTGGACGCGAAGCTGGGTCCTTTGGTACCCCTCTTGCGTGGTCCAAATCACCGTTTCTTCATCAGGAGTTCGATCTTTGTCCTTTCTTACCCTCGCTAGCGAAGGATAAACCACTTCAGCCAGAGAATGGAGGATTTTGATGTCGTGATCAGTTAAACTCCCGCATTTAGTTGCGAGCAGCAAATACTCTTTTACTTCTTCTAAGGAGGAATGCTGGATAATATCTCGAACGATTTTGTAGCGCTCGGAAGTAATTAGGGAGATAATTTTTTTGAGAAGGTCCCTATGCTGCGGTTTTTGTTCTAAATGATCCAAAATGATCAAGAGAGCTTCAAAGAATCTATTTTTCCCTTCGGCTTCTGAGAATGGAAGCTTCGATTTCTTATCGATAATCTTTTGGAAATACCAAATCACGATATCGGGAAAAGAGAGAGGGTGAATCAAAAGACCATTGAGTTTTTGTTTTAAAACTTCCCGAGTTTTTGGCATATCAAGCTCGGTCAAAATAAAATCTCGCAACAAGTTTTGATCTACCGTAAAGATCAAATCGAGATAAATCTCTTGCCAATCGCTTCTTATTTTACGGACTTGCTGCAAGGTGCGTTTTTGGAATGGCATGATTTCGATGCTCCGGATAATATCAGGAGCCGCTTTCATATTCGAAATCAAGTCGTCAATTTGATTGCTCATTTTCGGGACGTCTAAATCTTCTAAAAAGAAAAAGACCTGAAGCTTTTGACTATCAGCCAACTGTTCTTGTGCGATAATTTCTTTGAATCGTGTTTCTAGGGAGGATTTAAATTCAGGATTTTTGAGCGTCTCTGGAAAATCACGTAGGAAAGAATAAACTAATTGAATGGTTGCATTGACGCTGGGTTTGGCTTCAAGGGATTTATGAAGCGCCACTTCATGAGGCACATCTTCGGTTCGCAAACGAAAGGGTTCTTTCAATTCTTTCGGAGATTCGATTTTTGTGTCTTTCTTCAATTTGGCGCGTGCGGTTTGCCACCAACGGTTCCAATCCTCAGTAGGAATGACGAGATCGTAAAGTTCTTCTTTAATTTCAGAGGCCGTCTTTGGGCCTAGATCGCGAAGCATCATGCGGATTGTTTCTGCTGGATTTTCTCTGGCTTCTTTTTCGAGTTGATCCGGATTTCCGAACCTGCGGGAGTAAAAATGTTCGGGAGTCAAAGGAAGCAGGGTTTTGAATGCTTTTTCAAACGAAATGTGTTGCGGTCCAATCACATACTCAAATTCTAATGTAAGTTCTTCGCGGACTAGAGAAACATCGATAATTTCTCCCGTGCCCCATCCGCTTGTATGAAAAACATAGTTCCCCTTTTTCATGTGGGTGAGCAATTCGAAATTGCGGATCGCAGACTGAAATCTTTCCCGGTTTCTCAGTCCAATTAAGCGGAATTTTTCATTTAAAAGAGGATCGGACGCATTTTGAGTTTTCAAAAATTCTGTGGCAAGATCTGCTAATTCTTCGCTATTTGTAGTTTGCAAATCAAAGATAAGCCGTAGAACCCCAGTGATGTGTTTGGGTTCTTTTAGTTCTCTCCACAAGGGAAGGATTCTCTCTACGTGCTGGCCGAACCGATTTGCCAAATCAGATGATTTGACACTTTCTAGGACAGCGATAATTTCTTCTCCGTCGGGTTGGTCCCCATAGCAATATTCTTCCCAAATTTTTAGGAAACCTGGGTAATCGTTATTTTGAATCCTTTCGCGAAAATCCTTCAAATAAGCCATGCTCGTCACAAAATATCCTGGTTCTTGCAGGAGGATTATAGGAAGAGCTGAAATAATCTTCAATTCAAGAGTTTAAGAATCAATAAAGCAGAATCAAAAAACTTTCTTGCAAGAAAACCAAGGCGGCCCTACCCTTTCCAAATTCGACCCAGAATTTGATCGATGGAAATCAAGACCGTTAAAAATATTTTGGAATTCCCATCAAAAACCGATCAAGATCTCCTTTTCCCCGATTTAAGCCAGGTCCTCGGCTGCATTGGTTCGAATCAGTTAAAGCGCGCCTCCGAGTCCATCTTATTGCCGCGCTCTTTGATATTCCGCGCCCGCTTAGGTTGTGTGAATTTTGACAGCGGATTTTGTGTTCCAGTAGCCTTGCGGAGATCGCTGTAAACTTCAGTATGTTAGCAAGATTGAGCAATGCGCTGGGATGCAAAAGACGCTCAACAAAATTCACTCAGGATGAGCGGGCACGGTATATTATGAAACGGCTTTTTTTTATTTGCCTTTGTGCACTGCCTCTTGGGTCTTTGCGAGCCAACGAAGAAGAGTTTTGTCAAAATTTTTCCGTTTCTCAATTATTCAGCGATTTGGAACTGGTCCATCAAATCGACCGGCAAATCCATGACAGCCTCCCCCTAATGATCAACTATCAGCTTCAAGGCGGCTATTTTGCGATGCCTTCAGCCCGTACTTTCGATGCAGGAGTTCTAGGATTCGGTTTTTCCTATGTTCCCCCTTACCGGATTTGGAGCTTAGGTTTTCAGTTTTTCGATCATATCGAAACGACCGGAAATTATTGGATTTTCCATGGAATTACTGAGGCGAATTTTGGAAAACATGGGTTTGGCGACGATGCTGAGAGATCTGCCAATGTGAAATTCATTCTGCTTCGCAAAGAGGATGGATTTCCATTTCTTCCCGATTTTGCTTTGGGTTGGAATGATTTCATTGGAAGCAGGCGTTTTAATTCGTTTTATGTGGCTGCGACCAAAGAATTGCTCGATTTAAATTTTGAGGCTACTTTGGGCTGGGGCCGCGGCCGGATCCAAGGTTTTTACGGCGGTTTGGCGTGGACTCCTTGGCGCCATTCCGAGCATTTTTGGAAAACCCTTACTTTGGCCGCAGAGTATGATGCGAATAACTATAAAAAGCATGCGCCCGAACATTCTTCTGGACGGACAGTGAACAGCCGGATCAATGTCGGCCTGCAATTGAAACTGTGGAACCTATTTCGTTTTTCTGCGAGCACGATCCGAGGGGATGATTGGGCGGCTAGCGCCGCTTTCCATTACAATTTAGGAAGTTCGGAAGGCTTTTTTCCTAAATTTGCCGATCCTCCGATCTATTCCGCTCCGGTCGATACTCAGCCTATCGGCGTCCTTCGCTCGCGCCAGGAACTAGCCCAAGAATTGGCTTACGCATTCAAAGAACAAGGGTTCGATTTATACACTCTCTATTTGATTCCTGAGGAGAATGGGAAAGATAGGCTTTGGATGAAGATCATCAACGTGATGTATAGGCAGGAAGAAGAAGTACGCAAAAGGATTGAATATGTCCTTGCAGCTCTTTCTCCTTCTAATATCGAGGCGATCACCGCCGTGATCGAAGCCGACGGGGTCCCCGTTCAAGAGTATCGCTTCAAATTGAAGGATTTAAAAAGATATACGAAAGGGCAAATGGGAGACGATGAATTCAGAATCATCGCTCCCATGCGCGAGGCTTCAGGATCTCCGAGTGATTACGACTCAGCGTTGCTTTATCACCGGAATAAGAGGATTTGGATTTTGACTTTCCGGCCTTGGCTTCGTTCCTTTTTCGGAAGTCATACGGGGAAATACAAATACGAAATCGGTTTTTCTTTGAGTACCGAAGGCTACTTATTCAATGAAATTTATTACTATTTGAATGGGACTTACACAGCTCTATCCAGTACGCAGAAGATGAAAGACGTCGATGTTCTCAACCCTTCGCGTCTCATCAACGTACGAACCGATTCGATCCGCTTCAACCAATCGAATTCGTTCCACTTGGAACAAGGGTTTGTGCAAAAAAGCTGGAATTTGGGACAGGGATGGTTCACGCGTCTCGGGTTGGGTTATTTCGAAATGGCCTATGCGGGAGTAGCTTGGGAGGCTCTCTACTATCCTGTGAATTATAATTGGGCGATCGGGTTTGAAGCGGCAACGGTTTTGAAAAGAAGCTATTATGGTTTTACTTTAGAAAGAAAGATCCGCAAGCTCACTTCTGAAGGATTCCGTTATTTCCCCTATACGGGCTTCCAATATTTCGTCGATTTTTATTATCAATACAAGCCCTATAGCTTAGATTTCAAAGCGAGCGTGGGCCAATTTTTGGCGCGAGACAAAGGTGTGCGTCTAGAATTAAGCCGCACTTTCCCAAGCGATTTGAGAGTGGGAATTTGGTATACCTTCACAAATGCCAACGACGTCGTCAATAATAGCCGTTACTACGACAAGGGCTTTTTCATTTCTATGCCGCTCGATTTATTTATGAATCAATCGAGCCGCACCCGGGTTGCTTATGCGATGTCGGCCTGGCTCAGGGATTGCGGCGCCCAAGCCGCCACAGGCAAACAACTCTATCCTACCGTCTATTGGGAACGCTACAACACCGACCAAGTCCTCTATTAAAATTCCCGCAACAAAATGAAAGCAAAAAAGAGAGTAGAGATATATTTCTTAAGAAATACCATTTTTTATCCTGTAGATCCTGTCGCTTTTTGTTCCTCTGAGCTTTAAATGTGTAAAGCGGTTTTACATTTCTAATTGATGGAGGATTTGGGGGATGGCGTAGGTAAAGATGATGTCGGCGCCGGCTCGTTTGATGCTCAAAAGGGCTTCATAGAATACTTTCCCTGCATCCAGCCAGCCGGCCTGATGAGCCGCCATCACCATGGCGTACTCTCCACTGACGTGATAGGCGGCGATGGGGCGCTGGGTCCTTTCTCTTAGTTTCGCGATGACGTCTAGGTAATAAGTCGCTGGTTTGATCATTAAAATATCAGCCCCTTCTTGTTCATCGAGAAGGGCTTCAAGGAGAGCTTCACGGCTATTGGCCGGATCCAATTGATAAGTTTTTTTGTCTCCATATTGGAGGCGGACATTGAGGGCTTCTCTAAAAGGGCCGTAAAGAGAAGAGGCGTATTTGGCGCTGTAAGCCAGTATTCCTACATTGGGATAACCGTTTTTATCGAGGGCTTGCCGGATGGCGCCGATCCTTCCATCCATCATATCGCTGGGAGCTACGAAATCGATTCCAGCCTCGGCCTGCATCAAGGCCATCCGGATGAGGCATTCGATGGTTTCGTCGTTTAGGATTTCTCCCTTTTGATTGACTAACCCATCATGGCCATGGGTTGTAAAAGGATCCAAAGCGACATCGGCCATAATACATAAGTCAGGAAGTTCTTGTTTGATCCGAAAAATGGCCTTAAATAAAAGACCGTCAGGATTCCAAGCTTCTTCTGCTTCTTCTGTTTTTAAGGCAGGATCGATGACAGGGAAAAGGGCGACGGATTGAATGCCTCGTTCATAAAGCGCTTCTGCTTCTTGAATGATCCGATCGATGGAAAATCTGTGAACTCCAGGAAGAGAAGGGATGGGGGTCGTTTTATTTTCTCCCTCGATCACAAAAAAAGGCGCAACAAAATCTTCTGGGGAGAGTCGGGTCTCTTGAACCATTTTGCGAATCGATTGCGACTTGCGGTTGCGCCTCATTCGAATGGGAATGGAGCCTGCTGAATGGGCTTCGAGTTTAAGCATCCTTCAATTCCTTTCTCTGACATTCATTCAATTTTTTGAATCAATTTTCTTGAACCATCTCTGGAACCTATGGCAACCTAACTTTAAGCGCGTCTCTAGAATATTTTAGGAGGATAAATGTTGCAAGGATACGAAGAATTTTCTGAAAGTCAAATCAAAATCTTGGAACATTTCGTAACGAATACGTCTAGCAATGTTTTCGTTTTGCGGAATCTTCCTGAAGTGCTCAAAGGGGCTCTTTTTTCCCGTTACTCACGTTCGACCTTAGGGCTTCGATCCCTTCTCCTGAAAGAATTCATTTTGAATGAGGACACGGCGTTTTCTTCTATTGCAGGAAAGTATGGCGATAGCGATTCAGCGAGCCAAATGATCGCGATTCAAAAGGCGCAAAACTTCTACGACCGGATCTTGGACGGCTATGGCGACGATTCGATTGGAGAATTGGGAGGAGCGCATCTGGCCATTGAAAACGTGTCCATGCTGGCCGCTAAAGTGATCGAAGATCAGCGGATCGGTGGATCTCCTCTAGAAAAATCGACCCGGTATATCTACTTCGATCAAAAAGTAAATGGGGAGTATTTATTCTACCAAGAACCGATTCTTATGACATCGGCTTATAGAGAGCTCTATCTTAAAACTTGCAACATGCTATTCGATACCTACAGCAAGTTAATCCCTGGGTTGACGGTTCAAATCGAACAAGGATTCCCAAAAGAGTCTACTATTTCCAAGGCTGCCTATACAGCCGCTTTGCGGGCCAAAGTTCTAGACTGCCTGAGAGGGCTTCTTCCTGCAAGCGCGATGACGAACATGGGCGTCTTTGGAAACGGAAGGTTTTATGAGACGCTGATTCAAAAACTCAATTGCCATAATTTGGCCGAAATGCAGGAAATAGGTAAAAAAACCCATCAAGAACTGACTAAAGTGATTCCTTCTTTTATTCGAAGAGCGGATCCTTCCCACAGACATCAACAGGCTTATGCGCAATTTTTAGAAGGAATGCAAAGCGATCTCCATCAATTCGCCGCACAGAATGTAACCCAGATTGAGCCCTTTATTTCGCCTACTGTAAGATTGTCTACTTATGATCCTGACTCGGTTCCCAAAGTGGCTGCAGCGCTTCTCTTTCAATGCACTAAGGGCGGCTTGGTAGAGCTGACAGACTATTGCAAGCAGATGCCCGAAGAGGAAATGGCCCGACTTCTTGAAACTGCCTGTTCTTCGAGAGAAAATCGGCGCCATAAATCGCCGCGCGCCCTGGAACATGCGCAGTTTACATTTGAAATCCTCGCCGATTTCGGCGTCTATCGCGATTTGCACCGGCATCGAATGTTGACTCAAGAACGACAATTGCTGACTTGCGATTACGGTTATTATACTCCGCCTGAAATTATCGGCACCGAAATGCAAAAAGAATACGATGAAGCGATGGCGGCCGCCAAAAATGCGTATGATACGATTTCCTCCGAATTTCCAGAGGAGGCCCAGTATGCAGTGCCGATGGCCTACAATGTCCATTGGTATTTCCATGTGAATTTGAGAGCTCTCCAATGGCTTTGCGAACTGCGCTCGCAAGCGGCAGGCCACCCAACTTATCGTTTTATCGCACAAGAAATGGCTCGCCAAGTGAGCCAGGCCATTCCCGCTTATGAAAGATTCTTCAAATTCGTCGATTTCGAAGGCTACGAACTAGGACGTCTGGGTGCAGAAATCCGTCAGGAAGAAAAACTCAAGTCGCGGAGCTAGACGCTGTTTCACTTTTGTTTTCGTCTTCCGGTAATTCATCTTTTAATTGCCTCAGCAATAACAAGCCTTCCGGAGGAATGGAAAAAAGAGCAGGCTCCTGTTTAACCGCCACTGGCAATGCGATTTGACCTTTGGTTAGGTATCTTACATAGTGAGTAGATAGCGCTTTCTTCAAGTCGCAAATCATCGTTTTATCGCTAGGATTGATCTGGACTACATGACCATGATCCGATTCATAAACGGGTTTATAACCTGCCGCTGTCTTTTGGACAGCCCAAGGGATATCTAGTTCAAATCCTTGATAAGAAATTTTTACACAGAACTCAGTTGCCATTTTTTCTCCCTATTTTTTTTCTCTCTTTAACGAGATAATTTATATCCGATTGCGAGAATCGTAAAAGGTAAAAGGCAGTTTTTTAAAAATTTCCAACTTTCTTCCAAAAGAATTTGACGTTCGTTGTGAAGAGACTCTAGTTGATCGTTAAAACGAATGAATTTTTCTAGATCGGCTGTTGCTTTTGTGCGGATTTGTCTAATTCTTTCTATCGACTTATCGTCAAAATGACTGTAGGAAGGAGAATGGGTTTGATTGAGACGGTCGGTCCAAAATTCAATCAGTTCAGGATCCACCGAAGAATGGGACTGTTGTTTCATCAGAATGTGAAAACGGTTTAGATCGCTTTGAAGGCATTGGATTGAATGAATGGTTTCTTCGGGGGTTTCAAATTTAGTGGAAATGGGGCTAGTCAAAAAAAGCCTGAATTTTTCGAGGAATTTAAGAATTTTTAAAATATTTGTAAATGTCTTGTGTGCACACGGGGAGCAAATAGCGGTAAAATTTTTTTTTGGACTGTTTGTGAAAGGGAGCGGCCTCAGACGAAATCTTAGAGGAAATATTCTTCGGTTTTTGAGATGATAAAGACATGTTCCGACTCAAGACCGATTTTCAACCTTCCGGCGATCAACCCGAGGCGATCCAGAACTTAGTTTCTGGAGTTAAAAGCCGCAAAAAAGCTCAAGTTTTATTGGGGGTTACGGGGTCGGGAAAAACTTTTACGATGGCTAATATTATCCAGCAAGCTTCTAAGCCTGCTTTGATTTTGGCCCACAATAAAACTCTGGCCGCACAGCTCTATCAAGAGTTCAAAAATTTTTTCCCAGAGAATGCGGTCGAGTATTTCGTTTCTTATTACGATTATTATCAGCCTGAAGCCTATATCGCCCGAACCGATACCTATATAGAAAAAGATATGGCGATCAACGACCGGATTGAGAAAATGCGCCTCAGCGCGACCCGGTCGCTCATCGAACGACCCGATGTGATTATTGTTTCTTCCGTGTCTTGCATCTATGGCTTGGGAACCCCCGAATACTATAGCCAGATGGTCCTTTACTTGGCTGCCAATCAGCAAGTGAGGCGGGACGATATCCTTCTTCATTTAGTGGAGCTCCATTACAAAAGGAGCGAATATGATTTAGTCCGGGCCACCTTCCGGGCTCGAGGCGATGTATTAGAAATTGTCCCCGCTTATGAGGACGATGTGGCTTATCGGGTCGAATTTTTCGGCGATACCATTGAGCGGCTCAGCGAAATCGATCCTATCACAGGAAAAGTAAGGCGGAGATTGGAAAAAATCTCCATTTTCCCAGGATCCCATTATGTAACGCCAGAAAACGTCCGTTTTACGGCGATTGGAACGATCCGGGAAGAATTGAAAGATCGGATCGCCCTTTTTGAGAGAGAAAACCGGCTGATAGAAGCTCAAAGGATTAAAGAAAGGACGAACTACGATTTAGAAATGATCCGTGAGATTGGATTTTGCAAAGGGATTGAAAACTATTCCCGCCATTTCAGCGGAAGGTTTCCAGGGCAGCCCCCTCCCTGCTTAATTGATTATTTTCCCGAAGATTTTCTCTTTTTTATCGATGAATCCCATCAAACGCTTCCTCAGCTGCATGCAATGTACAATGGGGATCGCTCCCGCAAACAAGCGTTGATTGAATTTGGCTTCCGCCTCCCATCCGCCTTTGACAACCGTCCTTTGAAATTCGAAGAGACTTACACTAAATTCCGACAAGTGATCTATGTATCCGCTACCCCGGGACAATGGGAAATTGAACAGGCAGAAGGAGATGTGGTCCAGCAAATCATCCGGCCTACCGGGCTTCTCGATCCTGAAATTGAAGTCAGGCCCGCCTCAGGCCAGGTTGACGATTGCTTGGAAGAAATCCGTAAAGAATCTGAATTAGGCGGACGCATCCTCGTCAGTACGCTCACTAAAAAACTCTCCGAAGATCTATCTAAATATCTCAATGAGATCGGAGTAAAAGCAAAATACCTCCATTCTGACATAGACACCCTCGAACGAATGAGAATCCTCAAATCGCTCCGCTTAGGGGAATTCGATGTCCTAGTCGGAATCAACCTTCTTAGGGAGGGACTGGATCTCCCAGAGGTTTCTCTGGTCGTCATCTTAGACGCTGACAAAGAAGGGTTTCTCCGATCAGAAACCGCCTTGATTCAAACTTGCGGACGGGCCGCCCGCAATGTACGAGGCCACGTCATTCTCTATGCAGACAAAGAAACCAAGGGCATTCAAAATACGATTGCAATCACCAAAAACCGACGAGAGATCCAACGTTTATACAATGAAGAACATGGCATTGTTCCCAGAAGTGTTAAGCGAGAGCAAATTTCTTCTCTCGAAGATAGCTTTGGTTTTGATGAAAAAACTCCTGAAGTCCCTTCAGCAACCCAAAAAGTTTCTCTCGAAATCTCTGATATCGAGTCTAAAATCAAAGATTGCGCGATAGAAATGCGCAATGCGGCTAAAGAACTACGGTTTGAAGATGCAGCCCGCGCCCGCGACCTCATGCGCTACTACCAAAACCTCGAAATGCTCAAAGCCGATTCTGACTAACTACAGAATTTCCTTGCATGGCCCCTCGATTTTCACTTTTTTTAAGCGGGAGGTATGCCCGCTGACGATTGTAATTTGCGATTGGGAAATATCTAAAACTTCGGCCAAAAAGGAAATCAGTTCTTCATTGACCCGGCCTTTTTCGGGAATCCCCCGAATCCGAATGCGCCATATTCCTTCCTCCTTGCCGATAATTTGGTTTTTTTTAGCGTTCGGAGTCACTTTGATGAAAAGCACAGTAATCATGAGAACATCCGATAGTTTTGTTTTTTAGATTAATTATTTTTTTGCCAAAAATAAATAAAGAAATAAGCTCTTCAATCTTTGTAAATCAGAAGTGTTTTAGGACGCAAATGACTTCTTCAATCCATTCCTATAAAGGGGCAGCCGAAATCTTTTTTATCCCTGGCGATACGCTGAATGTAACAATCTTCACAGACAAGTTGTATATGCGCTCTGTGCAATCCTCAGATCTTAATGTTTACGCGGCTCTTTATGGCGACCCAGAAGTGATGGCGAAATTTTTTGACGGAGAGCCGAAGTCAAGGGAATATGTACAAAACCGGATCGAAAATATTTGGACCAAACGCTGGAAAGAATACGATCCTTATAATTCATTTGCTGTTTTTGATCGGACTTCCCGTGAGTTTTTAGGGGTGATTACTTTGGGCCACAGCGGCCATCCGGGTGAATCTGAATTGGTAGGGATCGCAAAAAAAGAATTTTGGAATCGGGGTCTAGCCACTGAGGCTTTACATGCGATTGTGAAAGAATATGCGCCGGCTACTCTTCGAGAAGGATACCTCCTTGATGGAAAACCTCTTGCAAAGATCCTTGCTACAGCAAGAGTCGACAACGAAGCTTCTATTAAGCTTTTAGATCGTTTGGGAATGGAGCTTCAGAAGACAGATGAAAAATTCGGGGCGCTCCGCCATCATTATTCCATCAACCTTTCTCAGCTTGAGGCTATCACAGCGCAAAAAGCGGCGAATGAATTTAAAAAATCCGAATCTAATTAGGCATCGATAACTGCCTAAGGCTCTAAAAATAAATAGAGGTCTCTATTTTTTTTTCAATACAATCTGTAGAATCCCGTGCATGAAGCTGGCGATTGTGGATCCTGTTGGAAATCCCGGAGGAGGCTCTCGTTATTTGGGGGCCCTCGTCCCTCATTTATTGGAGTTGCGTCCCGATTTAAAGATCACTTTTTTTGGCAATTCCATCAGCATTGACCGAGAACGGCTGCAGACTGAATGGAAAGAAGTGAAGATCAAAAATCTTTCTTCTCTTTGGCTCTCCAATCGCCCTTTTTGGAACATACCTGGCGCGAAGCAGGCTATTAAACTCTTTCAGCAAAGGATTTGTTCCCCTTTGACCTGGATTCCTTACTTTTTTTCCGGCTCTGTCCATAAGGAATTAGAATCTAAAATTAAAGGATTCGACCTGGCTTTCTTTCCTTGGCCTTTTTTTCTGACTTTTCCAAAATTATCCTGTCCTTCAGTGGCTGTGTTTCACGATTTCAATTTCAAATACTATTTTTCGGGGCAAGGGTTTTCTCCTTATAATTTAGATTTCTTAGATCGGGAAATTCCTGTCTGGTTAAAAAATTGCCTCCCCGTCGTTTCGACTAATTTTATCCGGAGTGAGTTGGAGAAATTTTATCCGGATGCAGTTCTGAAGACAAAAGTAATACATCTAGGGCCTATGGGATATTCGGGGGGATTTCTGGCGCTGCCTGACCGTTCAGCAGCGCGTCTATTTCTGGATCGAAGGGGACTTCCGGCGGAATACATTCTTTATCCCACTAATATAAGCCCGCATAAAAATTTAGGTCCGCTCTATTCCGCGATGTACTTGCTGAGGCAAAAAGGCTGGAAAATTCCTTTAATCTTAGCAGGATATGGAACTGAGAATCTAAGCGGCCGCGCTCATCCTTTAGGAATGATCAGAGATTTAGAGAGAAAAGAAATTTTAGGGTTGGGGTATGTTTCCAATGAGGAAATCGATGCTTTGATCCAGTGTGCGCGAATCGTGATCAATACTTCTTTATATGAAGCAGGGAATGGCTCGGGTTTAGACGCTTGGGGCAAAGGGGTTCCAGTGGCCATGTCCGATATTCCCGCTTTTCGGGAACATGTTGAAGTGCAAGGGGTCAAAGCCAAATTGTTCGACCCGAGATCGCCGCAAAGTATTGCCGATCAATTGGAAAGCATTCTCAAAGATCCTGATGCCGCTGAAAAAGATGCAAAAGCCTCTTTGGAGGCCATTTCGAACTGGTCTTGGAAAAGAACAGCTGGACTCTATCTGCAAACATTCGAGGAAGCGATGAAAAAACATGTTTAAAATTCCCGTGTATCAACCTTATTTGACGGGGAACATAAAAAAGTATGTGAATGATTGTCTTGATTCGAGTTGGATTTCCTCAAAGGGAAAATATATTTCCCTGTTTGAAGCGGCTTTTAAAAAATACATAGGTTCTGAATATGCAGTAGGCGTTTGCAACGGAACTGTCGCTCTCCACTTAGCCTTGGTCGCGTTAGGGATCGGTCCTGGAGATGAAGTGATCGTGCCTGCTTTAACTTATGTCGCTTCAGCCAATGCGATTGCCTACACAGGAGCCATTCCCGTATTTGTCGATTCGCGGGAAGATTCTTGGCAAATGGATCCTGAAGAGGTGCAGAAAAAAATTTCTTCCCGAACGAAAGCTGTTATGGCGGTACATTTGTATGGGCATCCTTGCGATTTAGACCCTTTAGTTGCGTTATGCCGCTTGAATGGCCTTTATCTGATTGAAGATTGCGCTGAGGCCTTTGGAAGTTGTTACAAGGGGCGACATGTAGGAACCGCGGGCGATGTGGGAACTTTTAGTTTTTTTGGGAACAAGACAATCACTACGGGTGAAGGCGGGATGGTTGTTTGCCAAGACAGCTCCCTTTACGAAAAACTTCAATTGTACAAAGGGCAAGGTGTTTCTTCCTCGGGGAACTACTGGCATGAAGTCATAGGCTACAATTATCGGATGACGAATATCTGTGCAGCGATTGGTTTGTCTCAAATCGAAATCGCAGATCAAATCTTGGAACGAAAACTAAGAATTGCCAAGTCGTATGAAGAAAAACTGCAAGGTTTGCCGATTTCTTTCCATAAACCGATAGGCGATGTATCTCATTCTTATTGGATGTGTTCGATCCTCACCCATGAAAAAAATATAAGAGATAAATTAAGAGAATTTCTCGCATCCTACGGAGTCGAAACCCGTCCCTTTTTCTATCCTGTCCACCATCTTCCCATGTACAAAAAAGAAAGCGAATCCTATCCAGGCGCAGAAGACCTGTCTGGCCGAGGGATCAATTTGCCGAGCTATCCAGAATTGTCCGAGCTAAATGTTCAGATGATTTGTGATCTGATTCAGGAGTTTTATTTATGCAGCAAACATTGCTGTTTTTCGGATGCGGTGGACATAGCCGCAGCGCCGCAGATATCTACTTAGAAAAATATCCCGAAAATAAACTCATCTTCATCGATGAGAACGCTTCTCCCCAAGAAACGATTTTTGGATTTCCGGTTTTGCGCAGCCATCCTCTCGTTCATCCTTATTTTTTAGCGATCGGAGACAATGTAAAACGGCTTTACATGGTTCAAAAAGTTGGAAAGGAGGGGCTTGTTTCGATCCTTTCCTCTAAAGCCCATTTTGGCAAAGAATCCTCCGTCGGCAAAGGTTGTTTCATTGGAAATAATGTCCATATTGGACCCAAAGCTCAGATTGGACTCAATACCATTGTGAACAATGGGGCTATTATCGAGCATGAAGTGCAAATTGGGAATCATTGCCACATAGGGCCTAGGGCTGTTATTTCCGGTAGGTCCACTATCGGCGACCTAAGCTTTATCGGAGTCGGGGCGGTTGTGAAAGACCAAGTCCAGATTTGTTCCAACGTGATTGTCGGAGCCGGAGCTGTTGTAGTT
>Ga0075367_10000386_pt1 | contig 15993 bp, 12 predicted proteins | sample EndMethybrTD3032_FD_71399 | JGI IMG/M metagenome (GOLD analysis project Ga0075367, IMG submission 71399) | Populus endosphere microbial communities from Tennessee, USA - Endosphere MetaG P. TD hybrid TD303-2 | ecosystem: Host-associated > Plants > Roots > Endosphere | place: USA: Tennessee... | reverse complement strand
ATCTTCTTCGGGGGCGGCGGCTCGGCTCCGAAGGCGAATCGCGGCAGGCCCGCGGCCAGCGTGGTGGCGCCGAGGGCGGACGTCTGCAGGAACTTCCGTCGCGTCTGGCTCATCCGCCGAGGCTATGCCCGGCGGGTGCGGCGCGTCAAGACCGCGTCAGCGCTTCTGGACGGGGCCGAGGCGCACCAGCTTCTGCCCCTCGCGCTGGCTCTCGTAGTCGAGCTTGATCCAGTGCTCGTCCTTCGAGACGCTCAGCACGCGCGCTTCGTCGAGCGCGCCGTCCCAGAACCGGCCGGCCTTCACCGGCCACTGGCTCTGGTTGCCGATGCCGACGGGATGATCGCCGGAGATCCAGGGATCGCCGAAGGTCTCGACTTTTTCGAGCACGCCGTTCACGTAGAAACGTGCCTGCGGAAAATCGTGCACGCCGACGAAGTGGTACCACTGCCCCGTCGCCATGTCGGTCTTGCCGACCACGCACAGGTCGCCGTTGGGCCCCTTCTTCTCCACGCAGATCTCGAGCAGATGAGCGGGCGGCTTGTGCCACTCGGGAACGCCGAACATCTGCAGGCGCCAGGAGTTGTCGCCTTTGGCCATCATCGTCTCGTAGCCGGGCGTCGACTTGTCCTCGCCGCGGTTCGAGTAGCTGTCCGCGCGCGCCCAGATCGAGAACGTCACGTGGTCGGTGAGATCGAAGAGCTTGCGTTTCTCGTTCTCGAGCTTGATCCACTGCTGCTTGGGATAACGCAGCTGCGTGCCCCGTCCCACCCGGGCGGCCACGGCGGAGCCGGGCTCGAGGTTCACACCCGTGCCGTGGGCGGCGTTGGCGGTGGCGTCTTTGTAGCCGTCCGCCTCGACGTTGCCGTCTTCGCCCAGGTGCCAGGCGGCGACGAAGCCGTCCTTCACGTCGAAGACGGCCTCGGACCGCGCCGCATCGTCGGCCTTCGCGTTCCCCCAGTACATGCGGAACGACTGCGCGGCGTCGTTGCCCTTCACGCGGTCGAGCTTCACCCACACGAGCGCCGATTTCGCGGCGGCGTCCCAGCGCTCGAGCGCGTGCGGCAGGGGCGCGCCGTCACTCGTCGTGAAGCGCAGATCGCGGCCGTCGGACGCCGCCTGGGCGAAATCGAAGTCGGCGGCGGTGAGCGACACCGCCAGCGGATAACCGGCGACGTCGCCGGCGACGTTCGCGCCGGCGGGCGTCGTGTCGAGGGTGATCGTGCGCTGGTGCCGCCACGCCTCCAGCTCTTTCGGCGCGGCGGCGGCGGTCGCGGCCAGGAGGAGGACGGCGGGAGCGAGCGCCGTCACGCCTTGCCGAAGGCGCTCTTCACGTCGGAGCGCGTGAGGACGTACAACAGCGCGCCTTGCAGGGCGAATCCCATACACAAGGCGCAGCCCGCGCCGATCACGCCTCCGATTCCCGCGCCGGCCACCGCGGGATCGCCGGAGTTCTGCAGGAGCGGCATGAACATGATCAGCGTCACGACGGTGGAGATCACGCTCATGACCAGCGACGCGATGGCGTATCCCATGAGCACCGGCCGCGCCCAGGGTTTGAGCTTCAGCGCGCCGATGCTGCCCACGAGCAGGATGACGCCGAAGATGAATCCCACGAAGAGGGACATCATCATGTAGGCGAACATCCAGGTGCTCTCCTTCACCATCTCGACCACCGGATTGGGCGGCCCGGGCATCTCCATCACGTAGGGCAGCGCCCCGAACGGCGAGCAGACCACGCCCATGGCGCCGAAGACGATGCCGATGATGGCGATCACGGTGAGAGCCGTCGGACGCGGGGGCGGCGCGGTGGACGGATTGAGCGGCGGGAGCGACGGCGGCTCGGTCATGCCTTATCTGCCTCCTGGAAGCGAGCACGAGACTATGTGTTCGCCGGCACCACGTCAACGCCACATCGTCAAAAGTCCTCGGACCGGCGTCGGGCGACGCTCAATGGAAATCCCGGCTCTTCGCCGGATCGGGCTGGAGATGCAGCCGCGGCCGCCACAGCTCCTCGGCCACGAGATGCACGACGCCGTCCTGGGCCTGGATCTTCCCGCTCACGCCGAGGAACGACTCGGTCTTGCCGATGACGGCGAAGGCCTCGAACACGTGCGCCCAGATCACGACGTTGACGAAGCCGGTCTCGTCTTCGATCGTCATGAAGGTGACGCCGGAGGCCGTGCCCGGCCGCTGGCGGCAGATCACGATGCCGGCGTATCGCGCCCAGCTCCCGTGCGGCATCCCGGCCACGGTCTGCGCGTCGGGCAGACCCTGCGCCCGCAGCGCGTCGCGCATCGGCCCCAGCGGATGCCCGAGCGTGCTGTGCGACGCCGCCCGGTAGTCCCATCGGATCGTCTCGAAGTCGTCGAGCGGCGCGAGCTCCGGCGCCTCTTCGGTGGTCTCGAGCGGGAGGGGGTCGCGGCTCTCGAGGGCGAGGCGCGGCACGTCCCAGAGCGCGGGCCGCCGCTCGGCGCCGAGGCTCTCGAACGCGCCGGCGCGCGCCAGGGCATTGAGGGCCCGCTCGTCCAGGCCGGTGCGGCGCACGAAGTCGTCGAGCGACGCGAACGGCGCGGCCGCGCGCGCGGCGGCGATGGCCTCGCCGTCTCTCTTGCCCAGGCCCTTCACGAAGCGGAAGCCCATCCGCACCGCGTCGCCCTCCATCACGCAGTCCCATGCGCTCTTCTGCGCGTCCACCGCCCGCATGTCGACGCCGTGACGTTTGGCGTCGTCGACGATCGTGGCTACCGAGTAGAACCCCATCGGCTGCGCGTTCAGGAGCGAGCCGGTGAACTCCGCCGGATGGTGGCAGCGCAGGTACGACGAAGCGTAGCTGATGAGCGCGAAGCTGGCGGCGTGGCTCTCGGGAAAACCGTACTCGCCGAAGCCGCAAATCTGCTTGAAGATGCGCTCGGCGAACTCCTGGGTGATGCCCTTGGCCTGCATGCGCGAGACCAGGCGCGCGTGGTGCTGCTCGATGCGGCCGGTGCGCCGCCAGGCCGCCATGTCGCGGCGGAGCTGGTCGGCCTCGCCGGGCGTGTAGTCGGCGGCCACCACCGCGATCTTCATGACCTGCTCCTGGAAGAGCGGCACGCCCAGCGTCTTCTTCAGGATCGGCTCGAGGATGTCGTGGGGGGACCGCGCCTCTTCCTGGCCGGCACGCCTCCTCAAATAAGGATGCACCATGCCTCCGGTGATCGGCCCCGGCCGCACGATGCTCACCTCGATCACGAGGTCGTAGTAGTTCTTCGGCCGGAGCCGCGGCAGCATCGCCATCTGCGCGCGGCTCTCGATCTGGAAGACGCCGATGGTGTCGCCCTTGCAGATCATCTCGTACGTCGGCTTGTCGTCGGCCGGGATCGTGGCCATCGACAGCTTCACGCCGCGATGGCTCTCGAGCAGCCGGAAGCAGAGGTCGAGCTGCGTGAGCGCGCCCAGGCCGAGCAGGTCGACCTTGAAGAGGCCCACCGTCTCGACGTCGTCCTTGTCCCACTGGATGACGGTGCGGTTCTCCATCGTCGCCTTCTCGATCGGCACCAGGTCGTGCACGGGCTCGTGGCCGAGCAGGAAGCCGCCGGGATGGATCGAGAGATGGCGCGGGAAGTTCAGGATCTCGGTGGAGAGGCGCACGAGATGCCGATGGAGCGGGGCCTGGGCGTCGAGCCCGGCCTGGCGCAGCGTGCTCTCGTCGAAGCTGCCGTAGTGGAGGAGCAGCTTGGCCAGCCGGTCGAGCGCCGTCTCCGACAGGCCGAGGGCCTTTCCCACGTCGCGTACCGCGGAGCGCGGCCGGTAGCGGATCACGTTCGCCACCATGGCCGAGTGCCGGCGGCCGTATTTGGCGTAGACGTGCTGGATCACCTCCTCGCGCCGCTCGTGCATGATGTCGAGGTCGATGTCGGGGGGCTCCGCCCGGTCCTTCGACAGGAAACGCTCGAACAGCAGGTCCATGCGGACGGGATCGACGGCGGTGATGCCGAGGCAGTAGCAGACCGCGGAGTTGGCGGCGGAGCCGCGGCCCTGGCAGAGGATCTCGTTCTTCTCGCAGAACTGCACGATCTCGTACATCGTGAGGAAGTAGCCGCCGTAGTCGAGCTCGTCGATGAGCTGCAGCTCCTTGTCGAGCTGCGCGATCACCGCCTCGGGGACCAACTCGCCGTAGCGTTTCCTCGCGCCCTCGAACGCCAGATGGCGGAGCCACGACGACGACGTGGCGCCCTCGGGCAGGCGCTCCAGCGGATAGCGATACCGGATCTGGCCCAGGTGGAACGTGCAGCGCGCGGCGACCTCCTGCGTGCGCGCCACCGCCAGCGGATCATCGGAAAAGAGCGCGCCGAAGGCGACGGGGCCCGGCAGCGCGTGCTCGGCGTTGGGCTTGATGAGGCGCCCGGCGGTCTGCAGGGTCACGCCGTGGCGGATGCACGTGATCACGTTCTGCAGGTCGCTGCGCCCGGGCGTGTGATAGAGGACCTCCACCGCGGCCACGAGCGGCAGCCCGTAACGCGCGGCGCGCGCGCGCAGGCGTGTCTCCTGCGGGACCTCGGACTCGCGGCGGTGCCGCGCCACCATCGCGTAGAGCCGGTCGCCGAACGCCTCGCGCAGCCGCCCCGCCACCGCGTCGGGCTCGGCCTCGCCCACCAGCAGGCTGCGGTCGCCGCCCCATAACGCGACGAGGCCAAAGGCGTGAGCGCCCACCTCGTCCCACGTGACGTCGCTCTCGCCCTTCTCCGAACGCCCGCGGCCGAGCGTGATCAGCCGGCAGAGCTGCGCGTAGCCGGCGCGGTCCTGGGCGAGCAGCACGATCGCCGATTCGCCCACCGTGACCTGCGCGCCGACGATCAGGTGCACGCCCAGCTCGCGCGCCTTCTCGTGGGCGCGCACGATGCCGTACACGCCGTCGCGATCGGTGACGGCCAGCGCGGTGAGCCCCTGCCGCCGCGTCTCCTCGACGAGCTCCTCGGGATGGCTCGCCCCTTCGAGGAACGAGCCGTTGCTCTTGCACCAGAGCGGGACGTAGCTCATTCCACGCGCCCCTCGAGGAAGAAGCGGCACCGGCGGCGGTCGTAGTAGATCCACAGGATCTCGCCGCGGCTCGTGTGGGCGTAGTAGTAGTCGCGCAGGATGCGCCCGCTCCACCATCCGCCGGAGACGACGTAGGGTCCGTCGAGGCGCTCGACGCGCCCGTGCTCGAGGCCGCGCAGCAGCCAGCCGTCGGGCTCCTGCCGCGGCCGGGGCGGCAGCGGCACCGGCTTCGCATGGAGGCGCCGTACGAGCGGACGCGGCGCCACGTCGCGCGGCGCGGGCCACGCCTCGGGCAGGGCGTCGATCACCTCCCAGGTGAACCGCGCGGTGGGCAGGTGCCCGTCGCGCAGCGCCGCGCGCACCACCACGTCCTCGCCGAGCTCGGCGCGCAGGCGGGCGAAGGCGCGGTGCGCGGCCTGCAGGTCGCGGCGCGATCCGCGGAAGAGCGCGATCTGCTCGGCGGTGGCGCGCACGCCCTCCGCGGACAGCCGCAGCTCGACCACGCCGGCGGTGAGCTTCAGCGTCTCCAGGCGCAGGCGCACGAGGCCGACGAGCAACACGCCGTCCAGGGTGGCCGCGGCCGGGCGCAGGCGCTCCACGTGCTCGCGATGGTCGTCGAGGACGAGATGCAGCGTCAGCTCGACCAGCGCCTCGGAGCGGCGGACGAGCTGGGCCAGCAGGGCGTCGAGGAGGCGTTTCACGAGGAAGAGGAGGCGCACGGCGTCGCTGTCGGGGGCCTCGAGGTCCTCCTGCTGCTGGTACGGTTCCTTGTATTCCAGGGGGACGAGGGGCGCCCAGGTCTTCCCCGCCGCCAGGTGATGCAGGCGCTGGACCGACTCGCCGAACCGCGACCGCAGCCCGCCCGCGGGCAGGCGCAGGAAGTCGCCCACCGTGCGCACGCCCAGCGCGTGCAGGCGGTCGCGCACCTCGGGCTCGAGGTCGAGGCGGCGCAGCGCCACCCCGCGCATGGCCGCGTCCTCGTCGAGGGCGGCCGCGAACACCTTCACGCCCCGCCCCGACTTCGCCACGGCGTACGTTCCGAAACGCGTGAAGCCGACGACGATCGTCGCCTCGAATCCGGCGTCGCGCAGGTCGCCGGCGATGCCGTGCGCCCAGGCCTCGCGCGACGGATGCAGGCGGTCGAGGCCTTTGGCATCGACCCAGAACACGCCCGCCCCCGCCTCCTGCGGCTCGACGTCCGGCGAGTGCCGGCGCAGGCGCAGGGCGAGAGCGTGAACGGTGGCGTCGATCTGCGCGGAGGAGACGACCCCCGCCCGCAGCTCGCGCGTCAGGCCGAGGGCGGTCGAATATTTCTGCCCGGGCAGGACGCCGGCACGGCGCGCCGCCTCGTTCACATGGAGCAGCTCGGCCTGCGGACGGTCCTCGGCCACGACCGCCACCGGAGCCGTCCGCCAGTCGGCGTGCTCCCTCAGCAGCAGCTGGAGCGGCAGGACCGGGACGTCAACGCAGGCCAGCCGGTCCACGGCACACCTCGATGTGGACGTCACCCGGCCCGCGGCGTTTGTCCTTGAGGACGCGCACCTCGATCGTCAGGACGCGATCGTCGCGTTTGCGGCAGGCCTCGGCGCGCAGCGAGACGAGCGAGCTGGACGACGCGGCGTCGGCCGGCTTCTCCGTGAGCACGAGCACGGCGGTCTCGTGTTTCTGCGCGAGCCCGAGCAGCCGCGTCAGCAGGGGGGCGGCCAGGCGCGGACCGCCCGCCGCCGACGCGACGTCGATGACGACGAGCCCGAACCCGCCGGAGCGCACGAGATGATCGGCGGCGCGGCCGGCCGCGCGTGCATCGGCCACGCGCACCACGGCGAGGGCGGCGAGATCGACCCCGCCTTCGGCGGCGTCGGGCGGAAAAAACGAGCTCCCGCGCGGCGTGACCCAGGCCGCGGGCTCGCCTTCGCGCTGGGCCTGGAGCACGAGGCCGAACGCGGCGGTGAGCGGCGCGGCCGCGCCGGAGCCGGAGATCTCGACGATGCGGCCGGAGAACCGGGCCAGGGTCCACGAGGCCACGGGGGCGGAAATGGAAAGAGGCGTCAATACTGGGCGGGAGGCCATTTTCGTAATCCTGCTCCCGCCATTATGGCGAATAAAAAACGAAAGTCTAATTCTTTTAAGCGGGGCCCGCTTTATACTGCGGCCATGACCCTGCGCCGCGCGAGCTGGATCGCGTTCGCCCTTCTGGGGACTTCGTGCGGCGGCGGCGGCGGGACCACGACCCCGTCGACCCCGCCCACCACTCCACAAAACGCCACGATCGTGAACGGGTGTCCCTCACTCGTGGATCCCATCGCCGCCCGCGGCGACGCCATCGGCGGTGATACCTACCAGACGTTCGCCCGCCCGTTCTTCTCGATGTGGTGCGTGCGCTGCCACTCGGTCACGCTCACGACGCCCGCGGCACGGAGCGGCGCTCCCGAAGACTTCAACTGGGACGTCGAGGCTTCGGTGCGCGCGAACATCGGACGCATCCGCACGCAGGTGGGCGTGCTGAACTCGATGCCGCTCACTCCCCCGCTGCCGAATTGCGACGAGCGCCGGCGGCTGATCCGCTGGATCGACGCCGGCGCCCCCTGAGCGCGGACGCCGTTCAGGGATTGGGGATCGTCAGCTTCTGGCCGACCTGGATCTTGTCGGGATCCTTCAGCACGTCCTTGTTCGCCTCGAAGATCTTCATGTACTTGTTCCCGTCGTCGTAGGCCCTCTTGGCGATCTTCGACAGCGAGTCGCCCGACTGCACGACCCAGTAGCCGTACACCTCGGCGCTCTTCACGCGCAGGTCGCAGGCCACCTCCGACTCCCAGCCGTCGTGGCGCTTGATCTCGTCCCAGACCGTGTCCTTCTCGAGCTGGTAGGGAGTCGTTCCGAAGATCGAGAGCTTGCCCGACTTTTCTTCGATCGCAAGACCCTCGATGGGGAGCTTGTTCGCGACCTCCAGGACCTTGCCGTATTTTTCCTTGAGAGCCATGTCGACACTCCTCCCGGGCGGCCGAATCGGCCGCAAAAACCCTCGGCCCATGGGGCCGCCGCATCCGTTCGAATTCTGGTGACTAGCGACTGGCGCCGAAACTTTGCAACAGGCCGCCGAGCTCGCTTTCGAGGCTCGAGGTCTCCGGCACTGCACTCTGCGGGGTCAAACGATCGATCGAGAAGGCACATTAGTTTGGGGCTCGCGACGCTGTCAAGTAACAAAAGGGGTCCAGGGGACCGAGGACGCCGCGCCGGTGAATGGCGTGCGTGGCCCGCAGGCCCCCCTGGTCGATCTCGGTCGACGCGCCATGTTGAGCGCGGCGGCCGAGATCGAAATCAAATGAAGACTAGCGAACGGCGTCCACCGCGGCGCGCACGTTGATGCGCGGGAACGTGAGGCCGTTGCGTGAGTCGCGGATCGAGACGCCCGTGCTCTTGAGCGCCTGCTCCACGCGGTCCGCGCTCGCGCCGCGGTTGGCCGAGAAGAGCAGGGCGGCGGCGCCCGCCGCCGCGGGACAGGCCTGCGAGGTGCCCACGAACGTCACCGCCCCGCCGTTCACGCCGGAGGCGGTGCTGGCCGCGCCCGGAGCGAGCAGGTCGACCGCGTTCGACGAGTTCGAGAAACAGGCCACGCGATCGAGCGCGGTGGAGGCGTCGGTGCAGCCCAGCGTGATCGACCCCACGTCGCCGTCGTAGACCGCGCCCACCGCCACCGCGCTGCCGATGCAGCCCGGCACCGCGATCGCCGTCGAATTGCCGTTGTTCCCGCTCGAGGCGAAGGTCAACGTGCCGCGGCCGCGCAGGCCGTTGATGGCGGTGGCGAAGCTCGTGGTGAACGAGGCGGCGCCGTCGCAGTTGCCGGGGAACAGGTTGGCGAGGCCGAGGCTCAGGTTCACGACCTTCACCTCCGGCCGGTTCTTGAGGATGTAGTCGAGCGCGGACACGATGCTCGACGCGCTGCCCCCGCCCGTGCGGTCGAGCACCTTGATCACGACCAGGGTGGCCGAGGGCGCGAAGCCGCGCGGGGCCACCGATCCCCCGCCGGCGATGACCCCGGCCACGTTCGTGCCGTGGCCGTTGTCGTCCTCCGCGGAGCCCGGACCACGGGCCTCCGCCGCGCCCCCCGGACAGCAGTTGCCGCCCGCGCCGATGCAGAAGCAGGCCTGGTCGACGATGCGGCCGGCGAAGTCGGGGTGGTCGGTGTCGATGCCGGTGTCGAGCACGGCCACCGTCACCCCCGCGCCGGTGAAACCCATGCCGTGCACCTCGTCGGCGTGGGTCATGGGCACCGCCTCCGCCATGTGCACGACCGCGGTCGGATCGAGGTCGATACGCGTGACGTCGGGATCGGCGCTCAGCCGCTCGAGCCCACCCGCGGTCGTCCATCCCGCCATCCCGGAGACGAAGTCCCAGCGGTGCGTCAGCTCGAACTCGCCGGTGCCGAGCTCGCCCAGCACCGCCGTGCGGATCGCCTGGATCTCCTCCGCCCGCGCCGCGGAGGGCTCGGACGTGGAGCGCGGCTCGCGAAAGGCCACCATCACCCGCACGCGCCGCGTCGTCGCGAGGGCCTCGCGCACCCCGGGCCCGACGCGCTCCTCGCCCGCCCGTGCCGGCGCGGCCGCCGCCGCCCCGAGCCCGGACACCATCAGCACCACTGCCGCCAGGTTGGGCTTCATGGGCCCGCCTAGAAGACGACCGCGGTCTGCACGCGCAGTTCCTGGTCGGTGGTGTCGCGGCCCTCGTCCTTGATGCTGCGGAAGTCACTCTGGATCTTGAGGAGGTGTTTCTTGATGTAGTAGCTCATCGCTCCGCCGATCTCGGTGCGGTCGTTGTCGGGGATGAGATCGTTGGGATCGAACCAGGCGTAACGCGCCGCCACCTCCCACTTGTTGCGTACGATGAAATAACCCGCCTGCGCGTGGAAGCCGGGGGAGTCGAACGACGCGGAAGCCTCGGGCTCGCGGTTGCGCGCGAAATACTCGGCGAACGCGGAGAAGCCCTTGTACTTGAACGCGACGTCCGCGCCCAGGATCGTGGTGCGATAGTCGTCGGCGTTCGTCGAGCCGTGCTGGTCGTTGTGCTCGGCCTCGACGGCGAGGGCGAGGAGCGGCTTGTCCGTCGTCTCGAAGTCGGCCTCGCTGTACTTGAACACGCCGAACGGCATGTAGGTCGCGCGCGCGTCGAACTGATACTTGTCGTTCTCGTTCACGATGCGGCTGGCCGGGTTGCCGTTGAAGATGCCCGCCTTGTACTCGAGCTTGCCGGAAAGCAGGCCGGAGAGCTGGATGCCGACGTCGCGGCCGCGCGTGAACTCGCCGGAGAGGATGTCGCGATCGAGGAACTGCAGCTTGCTCGAGGTCGTGTGCTCCTGGCGCCCGAAGGGCACCTTGAACTGGCCGGCCTGCACGATGAACGTGCCCTTCTTCGAGGCGTCCCAGGCCAGGATCAGGTCCTCGAGCGGGGTCTGCGTGCTCGCCCCGGGCTCGGGTCCGGCCCAGCTGAGCTGCAGCTCGTACTGCAGGTCCTTGCTCCACAGCCAGCCCGTGAGCTCCGTCTTCGCGCGCCGGATGCGGAACGAGCCGCGGTCTCCGGTGGGAGGCGCCGAGGGTACGAGCCCGCCGGAGCCGCCGCCGAGCGTCTCCTCGGGCATCTCCTGCGTCCAGCGGAACTGCATGCGGTTCGAGATCGTGAGCGAGCCTTCGGAGAACTCGAGCGTGGTCTTGCCGTCCTCGCGCCGCAGGCTCACCTTGCCGTCGTCCGCGGCCGGCGTCGGCGTGGGCGTCTGCGCGCCCGCGTGAAGAGCCGCTCCGAGCGAAAGAGCCGCCACCGTGCCCCACATCCACCATGCCCTCATGTCGCCTCCTCAGATGCGTCATTGCGTCACAAATGGTGCGAGAACGGACCGCCACGGTTTTACGCCAGTTCCCTGTGGTGAGCAACCGCCGCGCGCATGGCCCGCGCGCGGGCTACGACGAGCCGGTGGGGTTGACCGGCCGATCGTGGTACGCCTGCCGGCCCATCATGCTGGAGCGCAGGCGCTCGCACAGGACGTGCAAGACGCCGCGCACGATCTCGATGTTGCCTTCCATCAGCTCCAGGAACGCCTCGCGGTCCAGCCGCAGGAGCCGGGTGTCGGTCTCCGCGGACACGGAGGCGAACCGCGGCTCGGGATCGAGCAGCGCGAGCTCTCCGAAGATGTCGCGCGGCCCGAGCTCCACGATCGTGCGTTCGCCGTCGTAGACGCGCACGCGGCCTTCGACGATGACGTACATGCTGTCGCCGGGAGCGCCCTTCTCGATCACGACCTCGCCGCGCGGCACCTCGACCTCCTCGACGATGCTGGCCACGTCGGTCACGATCTCGTCCGACGCCTCCATGAACATGTGGACCCCCTTCAAGAGGATCACCTTCTCGATGGTCAACATCGCCGGCCTCCCTCGGCGCCTGGCCGCCGCGCCGTCGTGCCCCCGCGGCGCGTTCGAGCGCGCCCAGTCCGCGGCCTCGCGCAGCATCGTGTTCTCGCCCACGTCTCCCGGCAACGCGTCGGCCGCGCCCTCGACCTGGAGCCCGACCGAGGCATGCAGGACGCTGGCCACCGTCCACGACGCAAGCCGTCCCGGCGGCTGGCGCAGCAGCTCCTTGAGACGATCGCCGGCGGCGTGGGTCTCCTGCGGAAAGATCTCGGAGAGCCGCGCGAGGCGCTGCTCCAGCGTCAGCTCCTCGAACATCGGCATCAGCCGCGTCCGCCACTCCGCGGGCAGGGTGACGTCCAGCATCTCGAGGGCGTACGCGCGGCGGTCGCGGTTCTCGTGCGCCAGGCTGTCCGCCGCACGCCGGATGGCGTGGGCGTCGAGGATGAACGACAGGAGCAGCAGCAGGCGCTGGCGGGCCCCGTCCACCTCGCGCTCGAGGGCGGCGCCCACGTGGGTCAGCTCCGTGGCCGTCCCCAGGTCGCGGCGCACGGCCAGCTTCCACGCCGCGTCCTCCGCCTCGAAGCGCAGCGACTCCTCGATCCGCACCGCGGCCGGCCCTTGCGCGTGATAGCCGCAGGCGCGCAGCGCCCGCATCACCTCGTAACGCACGCGGGCGTCGGGAAAACGCAGGCGCTCCTCGAGGCGCGCCACCGCTTCGGGCCCGCCGATGCGCCCCCAGACGCGGACGATGTGCACGCGGGCGTGCGCGCTGCGGCTGCGCCAGAAGGTGTCGTCCAGCGCGGCCACCGCCGCCCGGCCGCCGTTGCCGAGAGCGGTGGCGGCGGCGCCCGCGAAGGAGCGCTCGGCCAGGCTCAACGCCACCACCGGCCAGAGCTCGGGCGCGCGCACGCGCGAGGCGGCGACGAGGGCGGCGCGACGCACCGCGGAATCGGCGTCTTCCAGCAGCGGGTGGAGGAGCGGATGCAGAGCGGGACGACCGGACTCCCCCAGGACCTGGGCCGCCCACGTCCGCTCCGCGGCGTCCGGAGAGGCGACCGCCGCGGACACCTTGGCCTCGGCCGCGGGCGCGCCGGTCGTGAGCAGGCCGATCGCCGCCGCCCGGCGCAGATCGTCCTGGGGATGATCGAGGTAGGCGGCGAGCGCGCCGTTCGTCGATCCCTCCAGCAGGCAGAGGTCGCGCAGGGCGGCCGCGCGCAGGGCGGACGAGGGCTCGTGCTGCAGGCGTTCCGCCACCGCGGGCGCCGCCCCCGGCAGCCGGTGGCGCCCCACGTACGTGAGCGCGGCGCGCCGCACGTCGAGCGCGGGGTGGCGCATCAGCTCGAGCACGGCCCCGTCGAGCCCGCGCTGCCCGCGGTCCCCCGCCTTGTCGAGCAGCTCCAGGGCGGGCAGCACCTCGTCGGCGCGTGCGCTGCGCAGGCGCGCGCGCAACACGCGCAGGCTGGTCTCGTCGCTGAGCAGCTCGAAGGCCTGCTCGTCGTCGATGCGTTTCTTGAGCGCCTCCTTGAGCGCCCCCGCGTACGCGCCGCCCGCCGCCACCGCCACCACCATCCAGGCTCCGAAGTCGCCGAGCATGGCCAGCGCGAACTTCACGGGGTCGTACGGCAGCACTCTGGTGAAGAGCAGCATCACGCCGCCCGCGATCCCGATCGTGATCGGCGTGACCAGGGTCTCGACCGCGATCTGGGCGGAGAGGCGCCGCTCCTTCTTGAGCGGCTGATACAACACCTTGAAGGACGGGTTGTCGATCGGATGTTTCAGCGTCTTGTAGACGCCCTGGTTCGCGATGACCATCCAGAACACCGCGGTCTCCGCGCCGGGCACGAAGCCGGCCCCGACGAGCAGCAGCGTGCACACGACCTGCATCGCGGGCAACACGAGCAGGCCGACGCGGATCCCGTAGCGGTCGAGCAGGCGGCCGGAGACGAACAGCCGCGTGAGGAAGCTGAGCGTCTGCGAGACGCCGGAGAAGATCGCGAAGAAGGAGGCCAGGCCCTTCACGTCTCCGTAACGCGCGCGCATCTCGGCGAGGAACGCGAAGTCGACGAAATATTTCGCCAGCACGCCGAAAAACGAGAGGGCGAAGATGAGGAGCAGGTACCGGTCGCGGAAGAGCGCGAGTGATTCCGCGAGCCCTCCCGCGGGCCGCGGCGCCGGCCTGGCCGCGGGCTTCGCGGCCACCGCTCCGTCCCCGGCGCCCGCCGGCGTCTGCAGCACGAGGCCGACGAGGACGAGGCACGCCGCCATCGCCGCCGCCGACAGCTCGAGCAGGTTCGCGACCCCCATGAGAAGGACGAGCAGGGGCACCGCGAAGGACCCGACGATGCGCGCCACCACCTCGCCGGTGCCGATGAGCCCGAACAGGCGTTTGGCCTGCCGCACGTCGTAGAGGTGGCCGGCCACCGCCCAGTACTCGAGATCGGTGAGGGCGGAGATCGCGCGGTACCAGACGAGCAGCGCGAAGAGCAGCCAGGCCGCGCTGCTCAAGGCGAGCCCGGCGCGCAGCGCGACGGTGGTCGCGAGCAGGAACAGGAGCGTGCCCGACATCAGCGTGCGGAAGGCGATGCGCGCCTGGACCGCGGTATAGACGGCGCCGGTCGCGGTGTTGAGCAGGGCGGCCGCGATGTACACGAACGGCAGCACGCCGGGGCCGAACCGCGCGAGGAAGAGCGCGGAGGCCGCCGTCTCGAAGAAGACGGTGGAGAGGCCCATGAAGAACGAGTGGGCCAGCATCAGCGCGGCCGTCCGGCCTTCGCCTGGTCGGACGTTCACGGCGCTCTGGATGCGCTCCCGGATGTCCAATCCGATCGTCCCGGGGCAAAGCGTCGCGCGCCGCGGGCCGGAGGTCAAGCGGCGGCCGGTTTGGCGCGGCCCGAGGGGGCCGCTACATTGGAAACAGGAGCTTTTTTCGACTGGAGGTGGGCTCGTGTCGATCCGTCCCCTGCGCCTGCTCAAAGAGGCGGCCGCGGAATGGAGCCAGGACAACGCGACGCGGCTCGCCGCCGCCCTGGCCTACTACGCCCTCTTCTCGATCGCGCCGCTGCTGCTCATCGCGATCTCCGTGGCCGGTCTCGTGTTCGGCCGCGAGGCCGCCGAAGGCGAGATCTTCCGCCAGCTGCACGACCTCGTGGGGCCGCAGGGCGCGGCCGCCGTGCAGGACGTCGTGCGGAACGCCAACCGCACGGACCAGGGCGTGCTCGCCAGCCTCGTGGGGCTCGTGTTGATCCTCTTCGGCGCGTCCGGCGTGATGGGCGAGCTGAAGTCGGCGCTCAACACCATCTGGGACATCCCGCCGCGCGCGCATTCGAGCGTGTGGACGATGATCCGGGACCGCTTCTTCTCGCTGACCATGGTGCTCGCCGTCGGCTTCCTGCTGATGGTCTCGCTCGTGGTGAGCGCGGTCGTCTCCGCGCTCGGCCGTTATCTCGAGGTCTACTTCGCCGGCTCGGAGGTGCTGCTGCAGTCGCTCAACTTCGCGGCCTCGCTGGCCGTGATCACGCTGCTCTTCATGCTGATCTTCCGCTACGTCCCCGACACGCGCATCGCCTGGCGGTACGCGCTGCCCGGCGCGGCCGCCACCGCGCTGCTCTTCACGATCGGCAAGTTCCTGATCGGGCTCTATCTCGGCAAGAGCAGCTTCACGTCGACCTACGGCGCGGCGGGCTCGCTGGTCGTGTTCCTGGCCTGGGTCTACTACTCCGCGCAGATCCTGTTCTTCGGAGCCGAGCTGACGCAGGTCTACGTGAACGAATACGGCGCGCGGATGCTGCCGATCGAGGCCGAGACCGGCGAGGACGTGCCGCCGAGCGAGCGCCGCATCGCCGAGCGGCGCAACCGGGAGAGACGGCGGCCGACGATCGAGGAGATGAAGGCGACGTAGGGATCGCGGGTGATCACGCCTGCGCCGCCTCCAGCCGCCGGATGTCGCGCCGCAGGATGGCGAGCGGCACGATGCCGAACACGCCGAACGCCATGTCGACGAGCGTCCAGCCGAACGGGATCCCGCGGATCGGCCCGCAGACGAGGGCGAGGGGCACCACGCCCACGCAGCACAACATCCCCCACTCCACGATCCACACGTTGCGTACCGGGTCGCGGAAGACGCCCCAGAACGCCAGCGCGATCATGAGGTGCGCGAACGCGAGCCAGTCGGTGCCGTAGGCGACGAACGGATAACGCGCGCCGATGTCCACGAGCGCGTCGTGCACGCGCGCGATCCAGGCGATGAGAGCCGGGGCGTCGAGTCCCGAGCCGTGCAGCGCCTGAAGCAGCAGGCGCGTCTCGAGCTCGAGGGGAAACGCGGTGAGGCCGCTCGCCACCAGCGCGGCGACGAAGAAGGCGAGCCAGAGCCGGATGCGACGGCGCAGCCGCTCCGCGCTCATCGGGCGCTCGCTTGCCCGTCGCCGGCCGCGACGCGCAGCGCGGGCTCGGCGGCGATGACGGCCTTGCGCGCGCGACGGCGCGAGAGGCTCCACGCCCGCCAGTCGTCGGGCGCGGTCGACGACCAGCGCGCGAGGAGAGCCTGCGCCACGCGGCGTTTGTCCGCCTCCGCGAGCTGCCCGAC
>Ga0075367_10000385_pt1 | contig 15993 bp, 12 predicted proteins | sample EndMethybrTD3032_FD_71399 | JGI IMG/M metagenome (GOLD analysis project Ga0075367, IMG submission 71399) | Populus endosphere microbial communities from Tennessee, USA - Endosphere MetaG P. TD hybrid TD303-2 | ecosystem: Host-associated > Plants > Roots > Endosphere | place: USA: Tennessee... | reverse complement strand
GCCAACGGCCGGCCCGACACCCAAGATGTCCTTTGCTCGGGCCAGAGCTCCATCCGTCACAATGCCATCCTTGGTGAAGCCCGAAAGTGCGTCGCGCAGCGCCTCGTCGCTAAGAGCCGGGTCCGTAGGAATGGCATCGGGCCCATGCTCTGCCTCAAACTTCGCGTAGGCCATCACATAGGCCGACACCGCCGCCATGCGCGGATCGTTGGAATGCATGTAGGCATGGTAGTTCCTGTTCAGCGAATTCATTCCGGCAAACTCGGACCTAGAAGCTTTTGGGCTGGTGGTCGCAACCTTGGACTTTGTTGCTGCTCCAGACTTCTTCTCGTGCGTGAACAACGACCTCAACGTGGGGCGATCGCTGCTGTCGTGATCCTTGCTCTTTCCATGAGTAGCTGCAGCGCTGGAGTTTCCGTGGCTTGAACTCTCGCCGGCATGATTCCCGCCACTGCTGTTACCGTGACCGCCTCCATTCCCGTTACCGTTGCCACCGCCGGAATTGCCGTTCCCATTCCCTCCCTTCGCATAGGCGATATCGGGCAAGCCGATTGCTGCGCCACCCAACGGCGCAGCCGCGATTGTCAGCGCGATAATGCCGCGTCCAAGAATAGTGGAAATGCTCATATCAACCTCCCGGCTCAATGCCGCTTTGCGTTTTCGTCGTTTTCATGCGGCCGGAAAGCATGACTACGAATGGGGCGGCCCGAAGCCCGCTCCCCGGCCTTTCGCGGTCACCCCGCGTTCCAAATCACAGAGATGTTAGCCTGCGCCCCGCGCCACTTCCACGACGCTCAGACCATTGCTCAGCAAGCTAGGACCTAGGTCTGATCCGCTACAGACCAAAGGTCCGAAAATCGCCCGCTGTGACGCGATATTGTTTGACCCTTCAGACGAAGGCGGTAATTCTGCAATTTCAATGAACTGAAGGGCCGCCGCTGGGCGGCCGATGCGAGATACCTCGTGCGGCCCCGAGAACTCATAAAACGATGGAACTCACAATCGCTTGCCAAGCAGTTCCTGCTCACTGGAGGTGTGGTGTCGTTGGTGGCGATGGGATTGGTCGGCGCCTTCGTAAGCAGCCTGATCGAAGATGCGGTAACCCGTAACTCCGCTGCATCCACTGCTCTCTATGTCGACAGTGTGATCGCACCGCTTCTGCCTGATATGCTCGCGGGCCAGGAACTCGACGATTCTGTTTCGCGCGCACTTGACGAAACACTCGGGCAGGGCGCTCTTGGAAACCGCCTGATGTCGTTCAGGTTGTGGCGCGCAGACGGCACCGTTCTCTACTCGAACGACAAAAGCATGCGAGGAAAGCGCTTCGAACTGAACGACGACCTCAAGACGGCTTTCTCCGGCACGATGGTCGCGCAATTCAATCGCCTGGAAGAGCCCGAGGATCAGATTGAGCGGGCGAGCGGCAAGCCTCTGCTAGAAATCTACAATCCCGTTCTGCAGCCATGGTCGGGGCAGGTTGTCGCTGTCTCCGAATTCTATGAAGTCGCCAATGATTTTCAGGGCAGTCTCAATCAGGCGCGCTTGCATAGCTGGATGGCCGTCGCGGCCTTCACGCTCGCCTTTTTCACAGTGTTGTCAGCCATCGTCTTGAGAGGCAGCAGGACGATCGAAGAGCAACGGCGTGCCCTGAAGCGCCGTATTGATGATCTCTCGGCTCTGTTGTTGCAGAATCAGACGTTGCGGGCGCGCGTTCAACGGGCCTCCCGGCGCGCCACCGCGCTCAACGAGAGCCATCTGCGGCGCATCGGCGCCGACCTTCATGACGGGCCTGCGCAACTGGTCGCGTTTGCCTCTTTGCGCCTGGACAGCGATAAACTCGTTGATCCGGCCACACCTGCATCATTGCGCGAGCACGAAATTGCAGCCATCAAGTCAAGCCTTGACGAGGCCATGCATGAGATCCGGACGATCTGCAACGGCCTGGTGCTACCGCAGATCGAGGCCGCAAGCCTGCCGGAAATATTGGAGCGTAGCGTGCGTGCGCATGAACAGCGAACTGGATCGCGCATTGATTTATCGATCGGGGAGGCGCCCGAATATCTCTCGCCGTCCGCGAAGATCTGCATCTATCGCTTTGTGCAGGAAGGGTTGAACAACGGTTACCGCCACGGCGGCGGTATTGAACAACGCGTGGTGCAGCGCATGGAGGGTGACCGCATCAGTGTTGAGGTTTCTGACGGCGGTTCCGGTTTTGATCCAGACGATGTCGGGCCTACCAGCCTCGGCCTTGCCGGCCTCAGAGAGCGAATTGAAAGTCTTGGCGGCACCTTCCACCTCCAATCGTCAGCACAAGGCACCATTGTCAGCATGTCGCTCAGCAGCGAGGAGATTTCCCAGATATGACAGCAGCAATTCGAGTCGCGGTGATCGATGACCACCCATTGTTCAGGGAGGGGGTAACCCGGAGCCTGTCGGAGATCGACGGATTTCAAATCGTCGCGGAAGGAAGCACGAAGGACGATGCGATCATGGTGGCCGAAAATCTGCAACCCGACGTCCTGCTTATGGACATTTCGATGCCCGGTGGCGGCTTGAACGCAATCGCCCCTATCCTGGAAACTGCACCGTCACAAAAGATTGTCATGCTCACAGTTTCCGAGTCAAGCGACGATGTTACGGCCGCGTTGAACAGCGGCGCGAAAGGGTATGTGTTGAAAGGGGTCGGCTCCAAGGCACTTGCCGAAATCATCCGTAGCGTGGCGGCCGGCGAAAGCTATGTCGCCCCGACGCTATCGGCACGGCTACTTTCCAGTCGCGCTTCGCCCGCTCCGAAGAGACCATCCCCTATTGCGGCACTGACCCCACGTGAACAACAAGTCCTGCAGTTCGTCGCGTCCGGCTTAAGCAACAAGCATGTCGCACGAAAGCTCGATCTGCACGAGAAGACCATCAAACATCACATGACGCAGATCATGGCCAAGCTTGGCGTCGCCAACCGAACGGAGGCCGCGATGGCACTGCGCGATGCCATCGACGGACGCGACGATCAATGAGTAAGGGATTCGAGGCGCGTTTCATCCGCCAAGGTCGCGCGGCGGTTGACAATCGTGCGCCCCCGCGCGTCTCTCATGATGTAGCGGCCGTTCCTGATGAGTTCGCTCATGCCGTCCCGGTGCCGAACTTCCATTGCCGGGTTGTCCGCACCGTTTGAATCAGTCGCTGAGCCCTTTCCGGTAGTGGTGCTGCCGCTGGAGTTGCCACCGCTGTTGCCGTTGCCATTGCCCCCACCGTTTCCATTGCCGCCACCGTTGCCATTGCCACCACTGTTGCCGCTGTTGCCTCCGCCGTTTCCATTGCCGCCACCATTGCCACCACCATTGCCATTGCCGCCCTTGGCGGCTTCTGCCGTCTGAAGGCTGAGCTTAAGCGACGCGCCTGAGACCACGATTTTGTATGGCATCGCCACCAGCGATAGACCGATCGACATGCAGCACAGCGCCGCAACAACCTTTCGGTGTAAGAACATCGTCATTCCCCTGGATCCCACTATTCCTTCCGGCTCGCGGTCTGTACGATCCTCGTCGCCCAATTTAGCCACCACAAGGGAAGGAAACCACGCGGCATCACAAATACCCACTACGCCACCTTCCTGAATTTGCTCACGGGTCAACCGCACCGTCAATTCGCAATCACCACTTTCAGACCTTTCCTTGATCACCGCAGGACGTTTGTCCGACCAACTTAGGACCAAGGTCCCAGGGTGAGGAGAGGGAAAACGATTGATGGACGGCAAGGGAGCGACGCCTAAGAAGCACTCAACTCACACCGGGACCGAAGTCGAATACTTTACCCGCTTCAAGGCGAAATGCGACGAGGATGTCGCCACTGCGTGGTGGGTCAGAATTCCTTGCATAAGCAGCCGCTCATAATCCTGTACATCGGCGACGGCGACCCGCAGCAGATAGTCCCAGTCGCCCGACATCGAATAGCATTCGAGCACCTCCTCGTGACTTTCAACAAATCGTTCAAAATCATTTCTCGCGGCCGGATCGTGTGTCTTCATCCGCACCTGGCAAAACACGGTCAGACCACGACCAACGGCCTCCGGGCTGACAAGTCGGACAGTTGGCCCAAGCATGCCCGCCGCCTCCAGCGCCTTGATGCGTCGCCAGCAAGAAGCGCTTGATGCGCCGACCCGCTCGGCCAAGGCGGCGTGGCTGAGATCGCCCTCGTTTTGAAGAAGTCGGAGAATCTTTCGGTCGACATTGTCAATTTCGGGCATTTTCATCGGTAAGTCTCATTTCGCGATACGTGCGTTTCTCATCCTACGACACTTTTGGCGAAATTGTGCACCCAGCTGGAGTTTTGCGCGCCGGTCCATTCAGAGTGTAGCGCGGTATACCGGAGATGAAAGTCTGAATGGGAGAGCCTTGCCAACGTACTGGACCTGCCACGGTCAACCGCGAACTATTGCATTGGAGGGTGCCAGATCAAACCGGCGCGCTGAAGAAAGCGAAATAACCCCATGCTGCCAGGAAGAACGCAAGAATCGCCACTGCAATCGCGAGTTTGCGAAGGCCTGGCCGAGGCGGCCGCGGGGGCTTTCGACGTCGAAATTGAATGACGTTATCGTTCATCTGCAGTTTCTCCTCGTGCCGCATGATATGCTGTTTCGGGCGAGCAATAGCCAATGTCAAAGAGAAAAAGGCGCTCAACCCTTTCGGGGAGCGCCTTTTCTTTCCCGGACAGCGAACGCGACACATCCAGAAGACATGTCTGCAGGCTATCGATACGGGTAATGAGCGCTAAATGGCATCGTTGCCGGCAAATATCAAGTCGGTACGCAGGCTTTTTTCATAGCTTCGCGCTCGGTCTGCCCTGGGCACGGGCTTGCCTCTGCGGCCTTCTCGGCTTGCCAGGCGGCGTGCGTCTTCTCTTTTAGTCGCGTGCGGATCCAAACACGCGGGAGCGGACCAAGAAGCGCTGCTCTCGACCATTGTCGAGCGAAAACATGCCGCCGCGACCCGGCACGACATCGATGATCAGTTGTGTGTGCTTCCAGGCCTCGAATTGGCTGGCGCTGATATAGACGGGAACACCAGCGATCTCGCCGAGCTTGACGTCATGGTCGCCGACAATAAAACCGTCGGCCGGATAGCACATTGGCGACGAGCCGTCGCAACAGCCGCCGGATTGGTGAAAGAGGATGTCCGGATGATCTTTCCTGATCGCCTCGATGAGCGCGATCGCACTGTCTGTGGCCGTCACACGCGGCTGGTCATCGATCCTTGTCTCCATCACCATCTCTCCCGCATCGGCCCGCCCCCGTTATGGGAGCGAGCCGTCACCGTCCTGAAACCATCGCACTCAAAAGAAGCCGAGGGCCTTGTCGCTATAGCTCACGAGCATGTTCTTCGTTTGCTGATAGTGGTCGAGCATCATCTTGTGGGTCTCGCGACCGATGCCCGACTGCTTGTAGCCACCAAAGGCCGCGTGTGCCGGATAAGCGTGGTAGCAATTCGTCCATACGCGACCGGCTTGAATGTCGCGGCCGAAGCGGTAGCAGCGATTGGCGTCGCGGCTCCAGACGCCCGCGCCAAGACCGTAGAGCGTGTCGTTGGCGATCTCGAGTGCTTCGCTTTCGTCCTTGAAAGTGGTGACGGACACAACTGGCCCGAAGATCTCCTCCTGGAAGATCCGCATCTTGTTGTGGCCCTTGAAGATTGTCGGCCTGACGTAGTAGCCGTTGGCGAGTTCTCCGCCGAGATCGTTGCGCGAGCCGCCAGCGAGCACTTCAGCGCCTTCCTGCTTACCGATGTCGAGATAAGCCAGAATCTTCTCCAACTGCTCGCTCGATGCCTGAGCGCCGATCATCGTTGCCACGTCGAGCGGGTTCCCCTGCTTGATTGCTTCGACGCGCTTGACCGCCTTTTCCATGAACCGATCGTAGATAGATTCTTGGATGAGCGCGCGGCTGGGGCAGGTGCAGACCTCGCCCTGATTCAGCGCAAACATGGCAAATCCCTCCAGCGCCTTGTCCAGGAAGTCGTCGTCTTCGGCCATCACATCGGCAAAGAAGATGTTCGGCGACTTGCCGCCGAGTTCCAGCGTCACCGGAATGAGGTTCTGGCTGGCATACTGCATGATCAAGCGACCGGTCGTCGTCTCGCCGGTGAAAGCGATCTTGGCGATCCGCGGGCTGGATGCCAAGGGTTTGCCGGCTTCCAGGCCGAAGCCGTTGACAATATTGAGGACCCCTGGCGGCAGAAGATCGCCGACGAGTTCCGCCCAGACCAGCAATGACGCCGGGGTCTGCTCCGCCGGCTTGATCACGACACAGTTTCCGGCGGCCAGTGCGGGGGCAAGCTTCCATGCCGCCATCAGGATCGGGAAATTCCACGGAATGATCTGGCCGACGACACCGAGCGGCTCATGGAAGTGATAGGCCACGGTATCGTGGTCAATCTCGCCGATCGAACCTTCTTGCGCGCGAATGCAGGAGGCGAAGTAGCGGAAATGGTCGATCGCCAGAGGGATGTCGGCGGCCATCGTCTCGCGGATCGGCTTGCCGTTGTCCCAAGTCTCGGCTTGCGCGAGGAGCGCTAGGTTGTCCTCCATGCGCTGGGCAATCTTCATCAAGATGTTGGATCGCTCGGCGACCGACGTCCTGCCCCATTTTTCCCTGACGGCATGTGCAGCATCAAGCGCAGCACTGACATCCAGCTCACTGGAGCGGGCGACCTCGCAAAGCTTGCCTCCGGTCACGGGCGTGATGTTGTCGAAGTAACGCCCCTCGATCGGCTGGCGCCATTCTCCGCCAATGAAGTTGCCGTATCTCGTCTTGAACGGTGATTCCACGATCTTCTGATGCAGCATTTGATCCTCCTCCTTGAAAGGCCAGGTTCGGAGCGAACCGGTCAGAGGAAACTGCGCGCGTTTTGCTGCGGGAGAAAGTTACCCTGGACAATACCGCAGTGCACAGTGTCGCACCCATGCGACAGGGCGGCACCAAAGCAGTCAATGCAGATTGAGCCGCTTCATCTTCCTGTGCAGCGTTGCCCGGCTCATGCCAAGCGCAACGGCAGCCTGAGACACATTTCCGCTTGAGCGGGAAAGAGCTCGCACCAGGGCCGCCCGTTCTGCCTCGACAAGATCCTCGTCTGCAGCAACGCTCCGCTCCTGAAGCGCATCGGCAGCGGGCAGCCCCGCCGAAATGCGTCGATCATCAAGCTGCAAGGCCAGTCGTGCAGCGCGGGTGGCGCCGAGGACAAGGTCATGCCGGTCAACAGCGAGCAAAGCCGCAGTCGGGTTGCTCGCGGCAGGCACCATAACGAAGCGGGATCCGGCAAAGGCGCTTCTGAAAAGATTGATTTCGATGCGCAGCGCCGCGTCACGAACCATCTGGCCTAGGATTCCCAGTGTGACCTCACTCACCTCGTCGCGACACGTCGATATGTCGAGCGCGGCGGCCAGTTGGCCGCGATGATCCCTGATCGGCGCCGTCGTACAGCTCAGATTGATATTCGAACTAAAGAAATGCTGATCTCGCAAGATCGTCACCGAACGCTCGTCGGCAATCGCGGTCCCGATGCCGTTGGTGCCAATGCTTGCTTCGGTCCAAACGGAGCCGGTCCACAGGCCCAATTCATGAAAATGCCTGTCATCGCCCGCCAAGCCGCGGCGTTCGAGCGCGACGCCATTGTGATCGGTCAATATGAGGCAACAACCGCTCTTGCCTACGGTCGCAAACAGACGATCGAGTTCGACCGAGGCGTCGGCAACGAGGCTCTCAGAGGCCTCCCGAGCTCTTATCAGCTCCTCCTCGGAAAGGCGAAGCGGCGCGCGCATCTGCTCCGGGGCAAGTCTGTGCATGGCAATGCACCGCCGCCAGGACGCAACGATGGACGAGTTTGCTACCGCAGAATCCCTCTGGGTACACGTGTAGACGTGCTCTGCATGCGCAGCGAGTTCACGCATTGGCTCCTCCAACCAATTGTGAAACCAATTTGGCGCAAAGGCGGCGCTTTGGCAATTCCGGGCCGGGGGACGCAAGAGGTGACGGAGAAGATTGCAGTGCGCCAACTGTCGCAGTATTGCGACACAGGTCATCACGCACCGATGCTACCGCCTGAGTGCCGTCGACGCGAATTGCCGCCGACAAACCGCGAGGTTCTTGCTGCTGGTGGAAAATTGCGCGATAGGTTTATCGGTTGTGCGTCATCTATCGCCAGCGCAGCAGCATATGGGATATCGCTTGCTTGAAAACACTTCGACGCCATTCGATCTCCGGCGTAGCCAGGCAGCGATCCCCACACGATGATCGTCCCGGCATCAGTCCGGTCGATATCGCCGAGCACAATTCACGCACGACCCTCAGGCTGCTTCGGCGCCGCGGCGCGCTGACGCGTCAGGAGCTCTCCAGAGAGCTTGGTCTGACCGAACCGGCCATCACCGGAATTGTCCGCCGCCTTGCGCTGGCCGGGCTCGTGACCGAACACAAACGTTCTACGAGCGCGCATTACACAGCCGCCGAATTCAGATTGCGTGGCGAAGCTCGCGCTTCTCTCGGCGTTCGGATCGGCAAGCATGATGGCGAAATCATCTTGATGGACCTCGCGGGCGAGGTCATTCGCCAGGAAAACTTCGCGACACGCGAAGGGCTCATCGCCGCAGTCGCAGATCTTCACCGAACCGCCGGTTCCGGCACGCTTGTCGGCTGCGGCGTCGCAATATCGCCTGACTCTTTCCTGGACCGCCAGCACATAGAAACCGATTTGGCCGGGCAGAGCGAAGCGCTTTTCCTCCTTGATGATACCGAGGCTGCAATAGAGGCCGAGCGCGCTTTGGGTATCGGAGACCCGGACGGCGGGATGGTCATGATCCTTGCAGACTGCTCGGTTCGTGCAGGTCTTCTGATCGGGGGCAGGGTGTTTCGGGGCATCCACGGACGCGCCGGACAAATCGGCGAGATGCGCTCGGGGATCGATGGAGCCAGTCTGAACGACGTGGCAACGCTGCCATCCCTGAAATCTAGCTCAGTCGACAGGGATCGCTGGGTCGCGACCGCTGCCCGCCATTTGCACGAGGCGGTGCTTGCCGTTTCGGGCTTCATAGCGCCGGGTGCCATCCTCATCGGCGGCTCCTTGCCTGACGATGTCTTAGACGCCATCGTCAAGCGCATCTTGCAAGAGCGTGACGACAAGATACGCGACCTTGTCATTGCACCATGGATTCAACCGGTCAGACGCGCAACGTTTCCATGGGCGGGCGTCACGGTCGGTGCCGCTCTTCGCCCGTTGGATGCCATGATGTTGCCGGAAACGCGGCCATAGCGCCAGACCAATGGCACAGCGCGTTATGCAGGTATCAGGTCCGGCGCTTGCGCCGGATGTCCACCGAGCGGGTTTCGAACGCGTTGCGCTGGTTCTGCGGATGGAAGCCCGAGCCGGTGCGCAAGCGGAATTGCGGCGGCGCCAAGCGCTGCGGCGTCTTCCGATCCTGCCGCCCGATGCAGCGACGGCGCCTGTGCTCCGAGATGGGAAATCTCTTCATGCACATAGAGGAGAAGCTCATCGATCAGCCGAACGGGAAAGCGGCCGCCAATCAGCACACCTTCGGGGTCGACGATCATCCCTATGTTGACCACCGCCTGTGCGAGCTTGACGCTGATTTTGCGCAACCACGCACTGACGAGATTGCGACCGGTTTCATTGAGCTCCAGGAGATCGGAAGGCGTCGTCGCCTTGACCCCATTTCGCTGAAGATAGTCGAGCAGGATGAAGAGCGAAAACATCTCGCCGAGCGGTTGGGTGCTGCCGGCATGGGGTCCCTCGTCAAAGACAACAGGCAGCCAGCCGATTTCTCCCCCAATACCACTGGCCCCCTTATGGCGAACACCGTCGATCACCAGGCTGCCGCCGAGGCAGGCATTCGCCAAGATGTAGAAGAAGCTGTCGATTTCGGTACCGAGACCATATTCGATCTCGCCAAGTGCGGCGGCATTGGCATCGTTGTCGATAAAGACCGGGTGATCGGATAGAGCCTCCAATGCGCCGCGCACGTCATAACCGTTCCAACGCCTATATTCCGGAGGAAACCCGATCACCGGCACCTCGCCGAGCCAATCGGGGATGGCAAGACCAATGCCTGCGAGCCGGCTTTCCTGAATGATTTTGCGACGTCGAAAGGACGAGAGTGCGTCGCCTACGAGCGCGACGAAGTCGTCGGGCAACAGAAAGCGGCGCTCATGGTGGATGCGCCCCCGTACAGTGCCGACGGCGTCCACAGCAACGATCGTCAGATGGTCGCGATCGACGTTCGCGCCGATCGAGAAGACGCCTTCTGGATCGATCTCCAGCTCAATGGCAGGCTGCCCCCTCAAGCCGTGTCGACGGCGCGCCTCCATGATGAGGCCCTCATCGAGCAGACGCTCGACGATTCGTGTCACGGCCTGTTTGGTGAGCCTCGATTGCTCGGCCAGCTCCGTGCGTGAAATCGGCCCGCTACGATGGATCGCGGAAAGGATCATGGCTCGGTTGGCGGCTGCAGCTTGCTCCGTGTTCGAGCCCGACACCAACACGTTCAATCGCCCTCCTGCATTGCCCAAACCAATCTTAGACAACACTATGTGATTGGTTCCAACAGGAAAAGGGGCCATTGCCGGCCCCTTTATCCTAGTTCCTTGATTCAAGCCTTTGAAATCCGCCAGCTTTTGACTTCGAAGGGCTTCAACCCCGTGGTCGATGTATCAGCCATCGGCTCTTCCAGGATGCTGACCGTTCCTTGGTTGCGCCAGCTGGACGGGAGATTCAGCTCAAAGGCGCCGCGGCGACCCGCCGGTTCGTAGACGCGCACGATCAGTCCGTCGCCTTCTTCCGCGGGCTTGATCGCAGAGAGTGCCGCATCGATCCCAGTTGCCGCGAGCGCCTGCCAGTTGCCGATCGCACATCCTGCCACCGGCGCCACCAAGAGCGGTTGGTTCAGGTCTTCGGCTTCTTCGCGGACCCCGCCGTCATACCACGTTCCTTCATGAGGCATCAGCGCATAGATGAAGGTCTGCATTCCTTCGTCGGCAAGCGGATCGGGATAGATCGGTGAGCGAAGAAGCGACAGACCAAGAATATTCCCTCGAACGCTGTGCCCATATTTCGCGTCGTTCAAAATGGCGACGCCGAATCCCGGTTCCGATAGGTCGGCAAACCGGTGGGCGGGCGCCTCGAACATTGCCGCATCCCAAGACGTGTTGGAGTGCGTCGGCCGTTCGACCACGCCATAGGCGCATTCGCAGGTTGCCCGAGCGTTGCGAACGGCCACGCCCGTTTCGGTGCGCAAAAAGGCGCGCCGATCATGCCAATCGAGTTTGGTTTCGATATCGAGACGCCGCGCATTGGCGCCAAGCGACAACACCTGCGTGATGCGCGAATGGCGCCACCGCCTCTCAATCCTGATCGCTACTCTGTGTGGCCCGTTGTCGATCACTTCGAGGCTATCGAGTGCGGTGATCTCTTCTCCGCGCTGGGCGTAGTCTTCCTCCACGTCCCAGGCATCCCAGTTGCGCGGTTTGTCTGCCGGATAGACGAAGAGGCGATTGCCACCACCCTCCAGCGCCTCGCGACCAGTCGCCTTGTGAAGAAGGCTGGCGATCGAACCATTTTTGGCCAAGGTGACCTTCAAAACGGCATTTTCCAAATGCTCGCTGCTGACGGAAAGGCCGGGCGCGGGCTGCAGCGCCTCAGGGCCGACGACAGCAATACCGAGCGGCGCGATTATCGCCTCGGAGCAGACCGTTTTTCCATCGGGAAGCCTCAGCCGCAGCGGGCGTGCAGACAGGGACGGATTGACGACAAGGACGTTGGCGCCAGTGCCAGCCGGCAATTGCGCAGCGATTGCTTCCAACGCTTTGGCCTGTGCCGTGTTTCCCGCGGCGATGACGGCCTCAAGTTCGTTGGCGGCATCGACATAGACCTCCGCGATGGATGAGCCGGGCAGAATATCATGGAATTCATTCTTCAAGACGACCCGCCACTCCGGCTCCATCGATTTGGGTCGCTCGGCTCCCATCAGATGCGCAAGTCCGAACAGCGTCTCGGCGGTAATGAGGCTGCGTTCAGCTTTGCGATGCAGTCGCTTTACGACGCTCTGGCTGGTCAGGGTCGCGCGATGTAGCTCGAGATAGATTTCACCGCGCCAGGTTGCCAGATCCTTCTCCGTCGCACGCTCATGCGCGCCTTTGAAGAAGTCGTGCACCTTCGTCCACCGCGCTTTCGGCAGTGTCGGAAACACCCTCAGCTGTTCCTCGCGGACGATCATCTCGGGCGTGACGCCGCCGCCGCCATCCCCATACCCAACCGCAAGCAGGGTTGTGTCGTGCTTGTCTTTATCCTTGAAGTTCTGCCATGTCGGGACGAAGCAATCCGGTCGCACGAAGCCATTATAGCCATGCATGGGATTGTCGAACGTATGGGTCAGAACTCGGCTTCCGTCGAGCCCCTCCCACCAGAAGAGATCGGAAGGAAATTTATTCGTTTCCGACCAATTGACCTTGATCGTGAAGAAGCTGTCCATTCCACCTTGGCGTAGCAGCTGAGGCAGGGCGCCGGAAAAGCCGAAGCAATCGGGTAACCAGCAAACACGGTGGCGAACGCCGAACGTCTTCTCGAAATAGCGCTGTCCATAGAGAATCTGCCGGCTAAGGCTTTCGCCGGTCGGCATGTTCGTATCGGGCTCGACCCACATACCCCCCACTGTCTCCCACTGTCCCTCCCGGACGCGGTCGATAATCCCCTCCAAAAGTGCTGGATCGTCCTCCGCGATTTGCGCGTAGTAGTGAGCAGTCGACTGGTTGAAACGAAAGTCGGGCGACTGTTCCATGAGCGAAAGCGCCGTATGGAAGGTGCGGCGCATCTTCCGCCTCGTTTCGCCGTACGGCCAGAGCCAGGCCAGATCGATGTGCGCATGGCCGGTCAGCGCGATTTCGCCTTGGGGTGGGAAGCGTTCACGCAGTTTCTTCAGCTGCCCAAGCAGCGTCTCGTAGCCGCAGATCACACTGGCGCGCTCGGCCTGATTGAGCCCTTCAGGTGAGGCCTCCAGCGACGGCAGCTGCCAGATTTTTTGCTGCATCGGCGAAGGGGCAGTGCGCGCCACATAGGCTGTAGTTGCCGACGGCCATTCCAACCCGCGCATCGCATCCTCTGCGATATCGAGAAGGTGCGGAACAACTTCATGCTGCTTTAGGATATCGACTGCCTCGCAGATCTGGCGCATAAGCAACCATAGATTGTCGACCGCCGTATCCAGCCAGATTAGCGTTGCGCGCTCCAGCTTCGGACCGCGTACCGGCTCCCCAAACGGCAAGCGTGCTACCGTCTCCGATGCGATCTGGACATTCCGCGAAGGGAGGTGAAATTCCCGGTGATATGGATCGAGGCCAAGCCTCTTTTTGTTCCCCGCCTCATCGGTGATCGTGATCAGGCTTTCGCCCCCGAGATCGAGAAAAAGACGTGCGTCTTCCAGCGGCCAATGGGCGGGCAGTTTGGCAGTCGCCGCAAAATGAACGGTGCAGTCGCTCCGCGGCCAGGGAGCACCGATGGCTATCGGCTCTCCGCCGAATGTCCAGCCGTCGATCTGGACGGTTTCACGCGAGCGCCAGTATTCGAGTTCCGCCGAGCGGACACGGATGCGTTCGAGGCGTTGGAGTAGCGTAAGCGTCATGATGATATCCCGCGATTTGAAACAAAGATCAGCCCTTGACGGCACCTGCCGTCATCGCGCCGAGGATGAGCCGTTGAAGGGAAAGAAAGGCGACGATCGCCGGTACGACCGATACGAGGCAGGCCGCGGCCAGGAGCTGAATGGACGAATCGTTCTGCGTTCCGGCATACTGGAAAATCCCGACACCGATCGGCATCAGGGATTCCTTGCTGATAAGCAGGAACGGAACAAGGAACTGCGACCAGCCTGCAATCACAGTGATAATAAAGGCAGACGCAATACCGGGCGTCGACAGCGGCAGTATGATGCGCCAGAACACCGCAAAATGGCTGCATCCGTCGATGAGCGCCGCCTCGTCGAGGCTGCGGGGAATGCCATCGACGAAGCCCTTCAGGATCCAGGTCACCATCGGAACGGCAAGCGCGATATAGACCATTGCCGCGCCGAAGTGGCTGTCCGTCAGGCCGATCGCGGCCATGTAGCGATAAAGCGGGACCATGATGACGAGCGGTGAGATCATCTGGAAGGCAAGCAGGACCATCATCCATGGGCCTTTCCCGCGAAACGGAAAGCGCGAGAAGGCGTAGGCCGCCGGCAATGCCACCACCAGGCAGCCGATGGCGCTTGATGTCGACAGGATCAACGCATTCCAGAGGTATCCGGCAAACTTGTCGGAAGACAGGATCGTCGCAAAGTTCTCCAGCGTCGGCGCCTTCGGAATGAACCGGCTGACGCCGAGAAACACTTCCTTGCGCGTCCTCAGAGCCAATGAAAGAAGCCAGAGCAATGGCCAGGCAAAGAACAGGAACGTAACAGCCAGAAAAATGTAGCTGAAGAGATCGCCGAGCCGGTCTTGTCGCGACCTTCTCATACTGGCTCTCCTCGCGGAAGGAAGCGCGCATAAACAAGCGCGAGGCTGAGACTGATGACGAGCATCAGGATCGACAGCACCGCGCCGGCCGCAAGGTCGTAGTTCCTGAACACGACATTAAATGTATAAAGCGAAAGCACTTCCGTTGCCCGCCCAGGCCCGCCACCGGTCAGCGAGATGATGGCGTCGAAGGTATTCAGTGTCTGGATCGTGATCAGGATCATGTTGACCAGGATTGCGGTACGCAGTTGCGGCAGAGTTATGTAGAACATGCGTTGCCGCCCATTGGCGCCGTCCATCTCGGCAGCTTCGTAGAGCTCCGGATCGATCGCCTTGATGGCCGCGTACATAACGACCATCGAAAAGGCCGTCCCGCGCCAGACGTTGGAGATCACGACGGACCACATGACCATGCCGGGATCGGAAAGCCACTGTACCGGCGCAGCCCCCACCATCCGAAGCAGGCTGTTTAGGCCGCCGAAGGGCGCCTCGTTGAACAGCATTTTCCAGATAATGCCGCCGGCAATGCCTGGAACGACCCAAGCGACGAGTGCCGTGGTTCGCACGATGGTTGATCCAAAGAGGCCACGCTTCTCGCTGCGCACGACGACCTGAGCTATGGAGAAACCGAGCACCTGTTGCGCGATGACGCTAGACGCCGTGAACACGAAGGTCACCCACAGTATCTGGAGAAGTTCGGGTTTTGACAGCGTATGGATGATCGTTTGCAGCGTGTATTGTTCGTTCGTGCCGACCAGCGAAATATTGGTGAACGCAAAGCGGAACACGTCGAGCAGCGGATAGAGATAGAAGACGCCCAGCACGAAAATGAGCGGAACGAGCCAGGGCAGGGGCAATGGATTGCGCCGGCGCATAAAACTTATACCGAGCCTTTGGGGGCGCTCGGCCGCAATGCTAGCATTCATCATCGGTCAGTCCGGTCCATTGTCCTAGAAGGATGACGTCCAGCCAGGGGAAGTGGCGCAGAGGAGGGACCCCTACGCCACCGATCGATCCCTCAGCTCCGCTTGAAGGCGCTGAGCGACGCGCTGAAGGCTTCGTCCACGGCAGCCTCGGTCGCCTGTGTGCCCGTCAAGACTTTGCCCATCATGATCTGAATCTGGTTCGAGATCTCGGGATAGACCGGCGCCCCCGGCCTTGCCTGGCCGACCTTGAGGGCCGCAGCGAATGTCTTGTTCGCATCGCTCGAAAACACCTCGTACTTGTCGTAGAGGTCAGCACGTGTGGGAAGCTGCTCCTGGAGTGCATTGGCCGGCCCCATGTAGACTTCGCGTGCGAGATCGGCGCAGATCTTAACCTTGGCCGGGTCCTTGCTGAAGGCCGCGACCGTCCAGCCTCCCGTGCCGGTCGAGCGCTGATTAGCCGCCGGTCCGGGAAGTGGTGAGAAGCTCCACTTCGCAAATTCGTCCGGATCAAGGGCGGTCTTCAAT
>Ga0075367_10000383_pt1 | contig 16002 bp, 3 predicted proteins | sample EndMethybrTD3032_FD_71399 | JGI IMG/M metagenome (GOLD analysis project Ga0075367, IMG submission 71399) | Populus endosphere microbial communities from Tennessee, USA - Endosphere MetaG P. TD hybrid TD303-2 | ecosystem: Host-associated > Plants > Roots > Endosphere | place: USA: Tennessee... | reverse complement strand
CGAGTGGACCGACGGCTGCCAGTTCATCGCCTCGTCGAACTCGTTCTGGAACTGCCGCTCCTGGCCGGCGATCTGCTGCTGCAGGGCTCGTTCGTCGGCGGCCTGGCGGGCCATCTCCCGGGCGTTCTCCCGCTCCCAGGCCTCGTGCTGGTCCCGGGAGTACTTCTCCAGCCGGTCCCAGGCGCCCGCCTGCCACTGCTTGAGCCAGGCCTGCTGGGCCTCGTAGGCCTCCTCCTGCGCCTTGATGTCGTCGCTGGAGCAGGCGTCGTGGCCGGAGGTGTCCGTGGCGTCGAGCGGGTCGTCGTTTCCGTAGGCGTACGGGTTGGCGTTGACCGCCGGGGTGGGCGGGTTGCTCACCGTGTCCGCGCTGGTGAAGTCTCCGGCGGCGGGGTTGTACCAGCGGGCGGCGGCGTTGACGTAGCCCGTCCCCGGGTCGGTCCAGCCGGACTGGTAGCCGAGGTCGGTCCTGCTGCCGCTGGTGGAGGTGGGCGTGCCGTAGGCGTCGTAGGCGGTGGAGCCGGTGAGCGCCGTGCCGGTGGCGGCGAAGGTGCCGGTGACGTCGCCATGGCTGTTGGTCAGGGCGAGGCCGGCGCCCGTACCGTCGGCCGCGCCGACCGCGAGCACGCCGTCGTACGGGTCCCGGGCGAAGTCCTGGGTGCCGTCGGAGACGGGGCTGTTGGTGCCGTCGGCATAGCTGAAGGTGGCGCTGCGGCCGCCCGAGGTCGCGGTGGCCAGACGACCCAGGCCGTCGTAGCCGTAGCTGCCGCCGGTTCCGGTGGCGGTCAGCTCGTCGAAGGCGTCGGAGGTGTACGTGGTCGTGGAGCCGCCGGAGGTGACGCTCGACGTCGTTCCGCGCGCGGTGTAGGCGTACGTGGTGGTGGCCGACCCGCTGGTGACGGAGGTCAGTTCGTTGCGGGCGTTGTAGGTGGCGGTGGCGGAACCGGCGCTGGTGCGGTTGCCGTTGGCGTCGTAGCCGTAGCTGGTGGTGGCCGAGCCGGTGGCCGCGGACTTCAGACGGCCGGCGTAGTCGTAGTCGTACGTGCTTGTGCCGGAGCCCGCGGTGCCGGTGGTGGTCTGGGTGGCGATCTGGCCGTCGGCGTTGTACGTGTACGCCACCGACGCCTCCGTGGTCCCCGAAGGGGTCTTCAGGACGTCGGAGGTGAGCTGGTGGGACGTGTTGTAGTCGTAGCTGCGGGTGGCTCCGCCCGTGCCGTAGCTGACGCCCTTGGTCTGGCCGAGCTGGTTGTAGGTGAGCGTGGCCGTGGTGCCGGTCAGCGGGTCGGACTCGCTGTCGACACGGCCGTCGGCGTCGTAGCCGAAGGTGGCGGTGCCGGTGGCGTCGGTGCGGGTGGCGATGTCGCCGTTCGGGTCGTAGCCGTAGTTCGCGGTGCCGCCGGGGCCGGCCATGGTGAGGAGGAGGCCTCGGTCGTCGTAGGCGAAGGTGTCGGTGCCGGTCGGTGCGGAGACGGAGGTGAGGCGGCCGTCGGCGTCGTAGCCGAAGGCACGGGCCGCGGTGGCGGCTTCGGCGCCGGTACCGGACTCGGCGGTCAGCAAGCCGTTCTCGTCATGGGTCTCGGTGATCGTGACCCCGCCGGGACGGGTGATGGTGTGCTGGTTGCCGTCGGCGTCGTAGGAGAAGGTCGTGGTGCGGTCGGCGGCCGAGGTGAGGCCGGTGACGCTGGGAGCGACGCTGGTCTCCTGTGTGCCCAGCGGGTTGTAGGTGTAGTAGGTCGCGTTCTTGTCGGCGTCGGTGTAACGGGTCTCGTTGCCCGCGGCGTCGTAGCCGAAGGAGGTCGTGATCGAGGTGGTCGCGTCCACCGGCTGGGTCTGGCTGACGGTCCGGTTCAGCGCGTCGAAGGTCGCGGTGGTCGTATGCTGCCGCGCGTCGGTGGCCGAGGTCTGGTTGCCCGCCGCGTCGTAGCCGTACGAGGTGGAGCTGAGGGTGGCGCCGTTCGCGTCGAGGCGTGCGGCCGAGACGAGGCGCTCCGCCTGGTCGTAGCCCTGGGTGGTCGCCGTGGAGTCGGGGGCGGTGGTCCTGACGACCTGCCCGGCGGCGTCGTACGCGTACGCGGTGGTGTTGCCGAGCGGGTCCGTGACGGTGCTGGTCTCGCCGAGCGCGTCGTAGGTCGCGGTGGCCGTGTTGCCCAGCGGGTCCTTGATGGAGGTGAGGTCGCCGAGCCCGTCGTAGCCGTATGTCGTCGTGTAGGCCGCAGAGGCGGGCTTCCGCTCCACCTGGGTGCTGGTGGCGCGCCGGCCGAGAGCGTCGTAGGTGGCCTCGGTCCGGGCGCCGGTCGGCTCGGTGGTGTTCAGTACCTCGCCGTCGGTGTCGTAGCCGATGTGGGTGACCCTGTCGCCGGGCAGGGCCTGCCGGACCTGGTCGCCCAGCTGGTCGTAGACGTACGACGCCATCTTGTTCAGCGGGTCGGTCACGGTGTGCACGTCGCCGAGCGCGTCGTAGGTGTACGAGGTGGTCGGGGTGATCGTGCCGGAGCCGTCCGGCGGGGTGTACGCGGGCTCGGACACGGCCTGGACGCGCCCGTCGAGGTCGTAGGTGGTGGTGACGATGTTCCCGTCGGCGTCGTCGGACTCGACCTGGTCGCCGAAGGTGTCGTAGCCCGACTTCGCGACGGCCACGGTCTGTTGGGCGGCGCCCCCGCCCGTCTCGGTGCTGACGGGCGGGGAGGACGTGGTGGTGAGCCGGCCACCCTCGTCGTAGGTGTAGGTGGTGGTGTACGCGGACGCGGTGGCGCCGGGGGCGTTACCGCGTGCGTCGGTCATCGTGAGCGGCAGGCCCCGCTGGTCATACGTCCAGGAGGTGGTCTGCGGCGCGGAGCCCGCGGTGCCGCCCGAGGTGTGCAGGGAGGCCGCCTCGGCCGCGGTCAGGACGCGGTTGTACGTCTGGACGTTGCCGATCGAGCCGTTGAAGTACTGGGCGGCCGCCCCGGCCGTGTACCCGCGTCCGATCACCAACGGTCCGGAAGCGGCGATGGGTGTGGTGTCCGTCGCCGTGTTCTGGACCGTGCCGTTGACGTACAGCGTCATCTTTCCGCTGCTCGCGTCGTACGTGCCGACCAGGTGGGTCCAGGTGTTGAGGGTGGGGGCCGCCGTGGAGGTGGCGCCGGCGAGGGTGGGCGACGCGACATCGGTGGTGGCGCGGTCGAAGGCCCAGCGGCCGGCGGTCGGGTTGTAGTCGAGCGAGAACCCGGCGGCCTGGGTGCCCTGCTGGGCCATGACGGTCTGCCAGGTGCCGCTGGGCGTGGTGGTGATCTTCGCCCAGGCGGACACCGAGAAGCTCTTGGCCGTGTCGAGCACCGGCCCGTCCGTGGTGATCTGTCCGGCGCCTGTGAAGACGGCGGAGCCGCCGTTCTCCGGTGACCAGCTCGTGGACGCGTTGAGATTGCCGGCGTTCCCGGCACCGGAGCGGTCGCCGGCGGTCGGGTTCTCACCGTCGTCCAGCTTCCACCAGCCCGCCGCACCCAGTGAGACCGGGGACTCGCCGGTGGTGGTGGACGACGAGTAGAGCTGGCCGATCTCGGCACCGGTGAGCTCGCGTCCGTACAGCTGGACGTCGCGGATCCGGCCGGCGAACCAATTGACCGACGCGCCCGCGGCCTTGCCCCGGCCGATCGCCACGCCCACGGTGCTGGCCATCGGAGTGGGGTCCGACACGGCGGTGCAGCCGTTGCAGACGCCGCTGACCTCGACGCCGTTGACGTAGAGGCTCATGTTCCCGAGGGCGTCGGAGACGCCGACCAGATGGGTCCAGGTGCCGGCCGTGGCAGCCGCGGTGGCGGAGGCGACGTAGCTCGTGGCGGAGGTGGTGTCGTTGCTCGCCCGGACGAAGGCCCAGGACTTGGTGGTGTGGTTGTACTCGAGTTGGAAGGCGCTGTTCTGGGCGCCCTGCTGGCTGACGACCGTGAAGTCCTTCGTGGTGCTGGTGGCGCTCAGATAGGCCCACGCCGAGACGGAGAAGGCCTTGCTGGTGTCCACCACGGGTGTGCCGCTGGTGAGGATCGCGCCGGAGGTGCCGTTGAAGGACGTGTAGTTGCTGCCGGGCGGGCCCCAGGAGGCGCCGGTGCCCGGGGTGCCGGTGAAGCCGTTCCCGGAGGAGTCGGCGGCGCCGACCGCGCCCTCGGTGAGCGGCCAGTAGCCGGTCGGGCCGGTGGTGTCGGTCCGCACGGACTGCGCGGTGCGGTTTCCCGCGGCGTCGTACGAGTAGCCGATCTGCCGGGTCTGGCCACCGCCGGTGAGGACGCGGGACAGAACGTTGTCGTCCGGGTCGAAGGTGTTGACGGTGATCCGGTTGACGCCGGACGGGTCGACCGCGGTCTTCGTGATGCGGTCGGCGGCGTCCACGGTGTACTGGGTCTGCTTGACGCAGGCCGTGCCGGACCAGACGTCGCACTCCCAGGTCATGTTGCCGGCGGCGTCGTAGTCGTACGCCTTGGTGGTGACGGCGGACGAGGTGCCGGAGGCATCGGTCTGCGACTGCAGCAGGTTGTCGTCGAAGTAGCTGTAGGAGGTGGTCCGGCCCATGGAGTCGGTGACGGACGCGAGCCGCCCGGCCGGGTCGTAGGCCCGGGACTCCATGACCAGGTCGGTCGGATCGGAGGGCGCGGTCGGGTCCCCGGTCCAGCCGAGCAGGGTGGTGGTGAGGAGCTGACCCGTCGGCGAGTAGGCGTAGCGGTAGGTGGTGCCGGCCGGGTCGGTCTGCGTCGCCCTGCGGCCGAAGGTGTCGTAGGTGTACGCGGTGACGGAGCCGGCCGGGTCGGTGACGGTCTTGACGCGGTCGTTGTCGTCGTAGGTGTAGACGGTGGCGCGGGTGGTGTCGTGGCCGGTGGTGTCGGCGGTCGACGTCGACAGCAGGTCGCCGTCCGCGTCATAGCCATAGGTCGTCTTCGGCGTGTGGGTGACGCCCCTGACCGCGTCGGTGGTCGCCGGGCCGGTCATGGTGGCGGTGCGACCCAGGGCGTCGTACGTGTACTGGGTCTGTACGCCGCCGACGGGCGCCCCGTAGTAGGTGAACGTCACCGGGTACGTGTCGGAGCCGACCGCCTTCCAGGTGCGGTGTCCGAGGGTGTCGATCCCGTAGTAGGCGATCTGGCCGGACGGGGCCGTCTCACTGCAGACCTGCCCGAGGGAGTAGGTGCCGCAGTAGTGGTAGCGCGTGACCCTGCCGCTCGGGTCGGTGACCGAGGCGAGCATGCCGAACGGCTCGGTGTCGACACGGCCGACGTTGTCGGTGTAGGTCTCGCTCTTGCTGTAGTACCGGTAGCGGGTGGTCCGGCCGTTCGGGTAGTCGCCGGTCGGCGGTGTGGTCACGGAGGCCAGGGCGCCGAACGGCGTGTAGGTGTAGGCCGTGCGGTGGGCCGGGTCGGCGGTACCGGTCGCGCCGGAGCGGGCGTCGGCGGCGTAGAGGACCTTGCCGTTCAGCGGGTCCATCGGGTTCGCCGCGTTGGTGTGGTAGCTGAAGTACGACGTCTGGCAGGAGTTGACCTGCCGACAGGTGGTCGTCGACAGGACGTTGCCGTACGCGTCGTGCTGACGGCTGGTCGAGTGCCCGTCGGGGTCGGTGACGGCGTCCTGGAAGCCGAGCGAGTCGTAGGCGTACGTCGTCTTTCCGCCGAGGGCGTCGGTGACGGCGGTGGTGCGGAAGCCGTTCGCCGGGTCGAAGGCGTAGGTCTCGGTGTGCTGCGCGGGGTCGGTGACCGTCGTCCTGGTCGACGGCATGAGCAGCGTCGCCGAGCCCTTGGCCTGGTACAGCCCGAGCGCGGCCTCGACGCTGCTCTGGCCGATGTCGGTACGGTAGATCCCGACCTGGCCGATCTCCCCGGTGAAGTAGCCGAGCGCGTTGGTGGGAGGCTTGGGCCAGGAGCCGGCGATGTATCCGGCCCCGACGGTGACGGTGGACTCGCCCCAGGTCTTCACCTGGCCCGCGATGGACTTGCCGCTGCGGGTGGCCTGGCTCTGTCCGTCGAGCCACAGCGTCTGGGTCGTGCCGCTCGCGGTCAGCGTCACCAGGTGCCAGTTGCCGTCGTTGACCGCCGCCTTGGACGCCATCGGGGAGAGACTGCCGTCCCAGAACTGGCCGCGCAGCAGACCGTCGGAGCCGATGTACAGCGCTGGGGTGTAGTTGCCGCTGAGCGTGGTCCCGATCTGGCCGTTCTGGTACGAGAAGAGGACACCGCCCGCCTGTTTGGTGTTGAACCACAGGGCGACGGACGCACTGCCGCCGCTGTCGTCGAGGGCCCCGGACGGCAGCGACAGATAGGAGGAGGTGCCGTTGAACCCGGCCGCGGAGTCCCCGCCGGGACCGAAGATGCCGGGTTCGCCGAGCATGACGTCGTTGTAGATGCCGTCGGAGGCGCCGTCGGCCGTGGTGTCGATGCCGTACTGGTCGGCGGCGGTGAGACCGGACGACTCGGTCATCGGGTAGTCGAGCGAGGGGCGGGTGCCGCGGACGGCGCCGTAGTAGTAGTCGTTGCTGCCGGTGGTGACCGGGGCGGCCAGTTGGTAGCTGCCGCCGTCGGCGTCGGTGACGGTGGACGCGCGGTCGGTCAGCGCGTTGTAGCCGACGGTGAGCGCGGTCTTGCCGGAGGGCAGGGTGGTGCCGGTCAGTTCGCGGGAGGCGAGGGTGGCGGAGGCGTACTCCTGCTGCACGGCGGGCAGGCCGAGCGGATGCTGGAGGAAGGAGACGTCCTCGATCTGGCCGTTGAACCAGCCCAGCGCGTTGCCGGACGGGACCGACGGCCAGGAGCCGGCGAGTTCGCCCGCGCCCACGGTGGTGTAGGGCCAGGCTCCGAAGCTGATGGTGCTGCCTGTGAGGGTGGCCACCTTGGCACCGTCCAGGAACAGGGTCTGGTCGGTACGGGCGCCGGAGAGCACCACGTAGTGCCATGTGCCGTCGTTGACCACGCTCGGCGAGGCCATCGGGGCGGCGTGTCCGTTCCAGAACTCGGCGCGGAGCTTGCCGTCGGTGCCGACGTAGATCGACGGGACGTAGCCGGAGGAGACCGAGGTGCCGGGCTTGCCGCTCTGGTACGAGAAGAGCGTGCCGCCCGCCTGAGTGGTCCTGAACCACATGCCGACGGCGAGGTTCGTGCTGTTCGCCGGCAGGTTGTCGGGCAGCGCCATGTACGAGCTGGTGCCGTTGAAGGAGCCCGCGGTGGCGGGGGTGCCGGCCAGCGGCCCGGTCTGGCCCAGGGTGACATTGGCCAGGGTGGCGTCGGTGGTGCCCTCGCCCACGACCACGGCGTCCTTGGCCGTGGCGGAGCCGGTGGCGTCACCGAGCCGCCAGTAGTCGGTGGGGTTGGAGTCCAGGACCATCGAGGCGAAGTGCGATCCGGAACCGCTGCCCGAGGTGTAGCCGTACTTCGTGCACGCCGTCGAGGTGGTGGAGCTGGAGGCCGGCGGGCACACCGAGGTGAGGTCGCCCGCGCTGTCGTAGCCGTACGTCCACGGGTTGACGGTCCCGGAGACCCTGCGGGTGGTGACCTGGCCGACGTGCGGCACGTTCTTCACCGTGCCGTCGGACGCCGTGACCTGCTGGACGCCCCAGGTGAGTTCGAGCAGGACGGTCTGGTCGGGGAGGTGGTTGGTGGCGCCGTCGTTGAAGCCGTTGTCCTGGTCCAGGGAGTAGCCGATCTGGGTCGGCTCCTCGGGCTGGATCGTGCTGCCGTCGGGCAGGGTGAGGGTGACCGGCTTCCACTCCAGGTCCAGGCCGTGGCCGTTGCGGTTGCCGAACTCGGTCAGGCCCCAGTACGCCTGTCCGGTGACCGGATCGGTGACCTGGTTCTGGAAGAGGTACCGCATGCCCGACCTCTGGGTCAGCATGAAGCCGCTGGTGCCGTATCCGGCCGGCGGCGCCGACAGGACGGCGTAGTCACCGGCCGGCGGGCTGTAGGTGCCGTCGCCGTTGGCGCCGAACCGTTCCTGTCGCCCGTCGGCCAGGGTGATCACCACGTTGCCCGAGCCGTCCGCGTCCTCCGTCGCCCGCATGTCGAACACGGACGACCAGCCCGCACCGAACGCCTTGAACACTCCCGGGTCCAGGCTGTTGTACGTGCGGTCGACGCTGAGCGTCGGGCCCTCGGCCGGGCCGGGGACGGTCGCGTCGGTGGTCTCGGTCGAGTAGTCGCCCAGTTGCGGGTCGACGCCCTTGACGGTGGCGTCGTACGGAGCCGCGCCGAGGTGCGCGGTGACCAGCGGCTGCGGGGCGGACGGGATGGTGAAGTAGTCGGGCGCCGACCAGAGCGAGGCGGCGTTTCCGTCGCTGACCTGTGCGGTCCAGTAGAAGGTCTTGCCCCAGGCGAGCTTGCCCGACGGCACGGTCCAGACGGGCGTGGTGAGCGAGCCCGAGGAGGCCAGGGCGGTCGTCGACCCGTTGGCGTAGACATTGAACGAGTAACTGAGTCCGGTGGCCGGGTAGTTGTCCGCGTCGTGCGCCGTCACCGCCAGCGTCGGGGTGAGGCTGAACACCGAGCCGTTGTTGCCCGGGGTGAAGGTGTCGATGATCGGTGGGTTGTTCACCACCGGCAGGGAGTAGCAGGTCTGCGGGACCCCGTAGGTGGAGAACAGTGTCCCGTTGTAGGACATGTCCCAGCAGATCAGATACGTCTGCCCGGCGGTGAGCGCGGGAATGGACGCGGTGACGGTGACCGGCTTGTTCGGCGTGACTGTCGAGGGCATCGCGGCCGGCGTCGCGGCGGGGCTGGTGAGCAGAGTGCGGGTGGTGCCGGAGACGGTGTAGAGCTGGTACGACAGCTTGTAGCCGTTGGTCGGGGTCCAGGTGGCGGTACCGCGGTTCTGCACGGTGACCTTGCCCCAGCCGGGCTGGTTGTTCCAGGGCGAGGCGTAGCTGACCTCGGAGTAGGACGCTCCGGCGCCGTTGGGCGTGTACTCGACGGCCAGGTAGGGGTCGTCAGCGTAGAACTCCTTGGCCGCCGCCGCGGTGGAGGCCGCGCTGAGCCGCACGCCGTAGTTGGACGCCCAGCCGTGGGCCCAGTTCATCACCGTCTTGGTGTCGAGGCTGATGCCCTCCCATTGCCGGCCGTTGGAGCAGTCGGTGCCGGCCGCGAAGCTCGCGGTGCCGATCTGCGCTCCGGCCGCGGGACCTGGGTACGTGTCGATCTTCGTCGGATCCCAGGAGGCGGAGACCGGCGCCACGTTCACCGCCTGGGCGGAGCAAGTGCCGGTGGTGTCCTGGCCGGAGTACTCGGTGTCCAGCCACAGCGTCGAGTTGACGACGTAGTCGTTGGCGAACTGCGTACCGAAGCCGCTGAACTGGAGGAACGTGTTGTAGTCGTGGCTCTGGTACTTGCCGACGTACAACTGCCCGTTGCCGTGGAAGTTCTGGGTGACCCCGGACTCGACATAGGTCGAGGAGGAGGCGTTGCCCTGGCCGGTCGGGTTGCCGGTGGCCGCCGGCGCCGTCCGGCCGGTCTCGTAGGACGCGGTGCCCGCGTGGTGCGCGCCGGACGCGGCGCTCGTGCCCGTCTTGGGGATGCGTTCCCAACTGCCGTCCTGGCGCCGGCGGTTGACGGCATGAGTGTGGATCTGCGCCGTATAGGTGCCGTCGGCGTTCTTGTAGACGGTGGTGGTCGCGGTGTCGAGTCTGGGCTGTTCCACGCTGGTGGACATGTGGAAGCCCCGAGGCTTTGTCGCCGACGGGGCGGAGACGGCCTTCGGGGCTTTGTGGATCCTGCTGCCCGAGCCGATCGGTGTGTTCTGTCTGCCGTGGGCCCGGTAGGCGCCGACGGCGCCCTTCACCTTGGCGGGGCCCGCTGCGGCGAGGTTCGACCGGGCTCTGCTCTTGGTCGCCGACGCGGACACCTCATGCTTCTTGCCCGCCGCCGTGCCGGCCTGCTGCCGCGGGGTGGCCGGCCGAGCCGCCGACACCGGCAGCGCCTGTGCCGACTGTCCGGCTAACGCACCGAACAACGCGCCGGCAGCGACGAGCGCCGTCGCTCTCAGTGAAAAGCGCGCACGCCGATGGGATGTCCCGAAGCGGCCCATGTGTGGATTCCCCCGCCACCGCAAAGTTCGTCTACGAACTTCTGACAGCGAGGGGTTGTATCAGCCGGTCGGGTCGTTGCAACAGCCTTCTATCTCCGGACATCACCACAGAAACATCACATGGCACACGCAGGTTTGAAGACCTCATGAGTCACCCTTGACTGTTCCATGCCAACATTGCAGGCCAATCTTCCTGTGAAGCAAGGAAGTTGATGTGCCGTCAGGGCACAGGCGGGGGAAGAATTCCGTGCGGGGGATTGTCAGGTCCTGGGCGTACGCCGCCCTGCCGTCGCTGCTGGTGCTGTCCACCGGGTCGGCCCCGGCCGCGCCCGTACCCGCCGCCGCGCAATGGCCGCTGGACGCCCGGCACTTCGACGCCTCCCGGGTCTGGCCGCTCAGCGAGGGGGACCACGTCACGGTGGCCGTGGTGGACACCGGCGTGAACGCCCGTCACCCGGACCTGGCCGGCCGGGTCCTGCCCGGCACGGATCTCACCCACCAGGCCGCGACCGGCCAGGTGGACCTCTCCGACGACTCCCACGGCACCTCCATCGCCGGAGTCATCGCGGGCGGCGGCGGCAAGGACGGAGCGGTGGCGGGCCTGGCGCCCAGGGCGACCGTCCTGCCCGTGCGGGTCAGCTCCGGCACCGCGGCGGACCCGCTCGCGCTGGCCCAGGGAATCGTCTACGCGGCCCGCCACGGGGCCGATGTGATCAACGTGTCCATGGTCACCACCACCGCCGACCCACAACTCCGCGACGCCGTCTCCTACGCCGTCCAGCACGACATCGTCGTCGTGGCCGCCGCGGGCAACAGCGGCCGCGCGGGGAACCCCGTGACCTACCCGGCGGCCTTCCCCGGCGTCGTGGCCGTCTCCGGAACCACCCGAACCGGAACGTTCTGGCAGACCAGCGAGTCGGGCCCGTACGTCGCCCTGGCCGGGCCCGCGGTCGGCATCTACTCGGCGAAGAGCAGCGGCGGCCACCTCACCGAGGACGGCACCAGCTACTCGGCCCCGTATGTCGCCGCCGCGGCCGCGCTGCTGCGGTCCCGGTACCCGAAGGAGAGCGCCGGACAGATCATCGGCCGGCTCATCGGGACCGCCGACCGCTCCGCGGACGGGCCCCGGCGCGACGAGCACCTCGGCTACGGCGTCGTGGACCCGCTCAAGGCGCTCCACGCGCCGGAACCGGCGTCCCGCGCCAACCCGCTGCTCGGCTCGGCCGCCGCCCCCTCGGGACGGGGGTCGGCGACCGGACCGCGCCGGGCGGCCTGGACGGCAGGGGCCGTCGGGGCGGCGGGCGTCTTGGTGGCCGCGGGCATCGTCGTCCACCGCCGTCGTCGGCGCGCTCCGCGCACCCGCTGACACCCCCCGTCGACCAGAGGATCCGCATGCAGGTACCGCACCGCGTCGCCCCCTTCACCGCCCTCGTCCGCCGCCACCCCGCAGTGAGTGCCGCGGCCGTCGCCCTGGGCGTCCTCACCGGCGTGCTCCTCACCGTGTTCCTGACCGGCGGCCGGTCCGCCCCACGGGCCGCCAATGTCTCCCGCAACCTTCGCGCTTGTCTGCTCGACTCCCCCGCGAACTCCACCGACGCCGCCCTCACCCGGGCGACCTGGCAGGGCCTGCGGGCTGCCGCCGGCACCGGCAAGGTCAACGCACAGCGCTTCACGGCCCCCACCGTCGACGCCAAGGCCGCGCTGCCGTACATCAACGGCGCGGTCCAGCACCACTGCGGCCTGATCTTCGCGGTCGGCACCGGTATGAGACCCGCGACGGAGGCCGCCGCCAAGGCCAACCCGCGCCAGCAGTTCGTTCTCGTCGGCACCACCTCCTCGCACGCCCACGTCTCGGCCATCACGGCGTCGGACGACGCCCCGGGCGCGCTGGCCGACAAGGTGAGGAAATTCGTCTCGGCACGGCTCTGACGTTCATGGGGCCGACCGGCATCCCATGATGGGTGCCGACCGGCAACGGCCGCACGGTCGTTCCAGAGTCGTCAAACATCACGAAGCGGCACCAGTGACTCACTTAAAGTGGCTGCTCACTTGACTACCGGCGGTCACACGCGATTGGCTCCGGCCAGCGAGTGTCACCCGGACGGCGTGCGGCGTGCCGGACAACGGCCGGTGACGTGATCGCGCTGTTCCTCCAGCTCGGCCGCACAGCGAGGTGCCGCACTCCCATGAAGACTCCTCCTTCACCCCCCGTCTCCCGCAGACCGGTTCGCCTCGCGGCCGTGGCCGTGGTCGCCGGGCTGCTCGTGGCGGGCTGTTCCGCGTCCGGCGACGGGTCGGACGCCACGGCGGACGCCGTCGGCAAGGCGGGCGGCGGCGCTCGCATCAAGGTCGCCATGGTCACGCACGGCGCGAAGGGCGACGCCTTCTGGGACCTGGTGAAGAAGGGCGCCGAGGACGCGGCGGCCAAGGACGGTGTCGATCTGACGTACGCCAGCGACTCGGACGCGGCCGGGCAGGCCGAGCTGGTGCGGGACGCGATCCGGGACAAGGTCGACGGCATCGCGGTGACCCTCGCCAAACCGCAGGCGATGAAGGGGCCGATGGCCCAGGCGCGGGGTGCGGACATCCCTGTGGTCGGGATCAACTCCGGTATCGACTCCTGGAAGTCCGAGGGGCTGCTGGAGTACTTCGGGCAGGACGAGAGCGTGGCCGGACAGGCCGTCGGCACCAAGCTGGACGGCCTGAAGGCCAAGCACGCCGTGTGCGTCATCCACGAGCGCGGCAACGTGGCGCTGGAGGCGCGCTGCGCGGGCATGAAGAAGACCTTCGACGGCCAGCTGGAGAACCTCTACGTCGAGGGCACCGACGCGAACGCGACCGCCGCCGTGATCACGGCCCGGCTGCGGCAGGACCCGACGATCGACGAAGTGGTCACCCTCGGCGCCCAGTTCGCGCTGCTGGCCGTCAAATCGGTGAAGGCGTCCGGCAGCAGGGCCAAGGTCGCCACCTTCGACCTCAACAAGGACCTGGTGAAGGCCGTCCAGAACGGCAGTGTGCAGTTCGCCGTGGACCAGCAGCCGTATCTGCAGGGCTATCTCGCGGTGGACGGGCTCTGGCTGTACCGGACCAACGGCAACATCAGCGGCGGCGGTGTCTCCCCCGTGCTCACCGGACCGGCGTTCGTGACCAGGACCAACGTGGCCGCGGTCGCCCGGTTCGCTGAGCGCGGGACGCGCTGAGCCGGCCGCCGGACGACATTTCGTACAGCAATGTCGCGAAAGAATCGGAGACCAGTGGCACGTGCGGTCACTTGTACGGATAGCATCCTGTGCACCCCTTCTCTCCCAGCTCACGGCCACCCCCGTCTCCGTATCCCCTCCCCTTCTCCGTTCCGCTGATCGCCTAGGACGACGATGTCTCCACGGAAAGGTGCCCGGCGCCGGCTCGGCTCCATACGTCTCTCCCTGATCCTGCTGGCCCTGGTACCCAGCGTCACGCTCGCCGCGATGTGGGGTGTGACGACGACCCAGATGTTCACCGAGGGGCTACGGCTGCGCGCGCAGACCGAGTTGAGCCAGGCGACCGGTGCGATGGGCACCGAGGCCACGCTCGCGCTGCAGCGGGAGCGCAGTCTGTCGGCGGCCTGGCTGGCCCACGACCCGCGCGGCTCCCGGGCCGCGCTGGACGCACAGCGCAAGGTGACGGACAAGGCGGTCGCCAAGCTGGTCGGCCAGTCCGACGCCATCAACAAGGCGCCGGCGCGCATCTCGGACCGGCTGTACTCGGTGCTCGGTTCGGTCGGCAGCCTGGAGTACTACCGGGGGCAGGTGGACGACCCGACCGACATCACCACCGCGCAGGCGCTGGACCAGTACGGTTCGATCATCGACGACCAGATCCACGCCTTCCAGGAGCTCTCCCAGGTCGACGACGGCGACCTCACCTCGCAGGCCGGTCCGCTGGTCGCGCTGGAGCACGCGGCGGAGCTGGTGGCGCAGGAGGACGCGCAGCTGACCCTCGCCTGGCCGTCCGGACACCTGGGCGAGAAGCAGTGGGCCACCTTCGCGCAGCTGGTCAACACCCGGCGCTGGCTGGTCGAGGACCAGATCGTGCCGTCGCTGACCGGCAGCGCGAAGACGCAGACCGAGCGGATCCTGCAGAGCCCCGAGTGGCAGGGCGTGCAGGACATCGAGGACAAGGTGCTCGCGGCCCGGGCCTCCGCCGCCGGCGGGAGGATCGCGCTGCCGGACGCGCGCGACCAGTGGGCGGCCGCCTTCTCGAAGGTCGGCGACGAGTACGGGCGGATGATCCAGGCCCAGACGTCGGGGCTGCTCGACCACAGCGCCGACAAGGCGCAGAGCCTCCTGGTCACCGCCGCCTGGCTGAGCGCGGGCGGGCTGATCGCGCTGCTGCTGTGCGTGGGCATGTCCTGGCGGATCACCCGCTCGCTGTCGCGGCGGCTGCGAGGGCTGCGGGAGGCCACGCTGAGCCTGGCGGAGGAACGGCTGCCGGACGTGGTGGCGCGGCTGGACCGGGGCGAGAAGGTCGACGCGGACGAGGCGACGCCGCCGCTGGACTACGGCGGCGACGAACTGGGCCAGGTGGCGAGGGCGTTCAACAAGGCGCAGCGCACGGCCGTGCACACCGCGGTCGAACTCGCCGACATCCGGCGGGGTTTCCAGAAGGTCATCCTCGGTATCGCCCGCCAGTCGCAGAACCTGGTCAACCTGCAGCTCACCAAGCTGGACGCGCTGGAGCGCGAGCACACCGACCCGGACGTGCTCAAGGGCCTGTACGAACTGGACTCCACGGCAAGCCAGTTGCGGCGGTACGAGGAGAACCTGGTCATCATCAGCGGGGAGCAGCCCCGGCGCAGCTGGCGGGAGCCGGTCGCGCTGATCGACATCCTGCGCAGTGCGGTGGGTGAGGTCGCCGAGTACCGGCGGGTCGAGGTGCACACCGACGAGGACGTCTACCTGGCGCCGCCCGCGGTGGCCGACGTGATCCACCTCCTCGCCGAGCTGATCGACAACGCGACGGCGTACTCGCCCTCGCCGGCGCCGGTCGGGGTGCGGGCCGCGATGGTCGCCAAGGGCCTTGTCGTCGAGGTCGAGGACCGCGGACTCGGCATGTCCGAGGAGGACTACGCCTCCTTCAACGAACAGCTCGCGGTGGAACCGAAGTTCGACGTGGTGGCCCTCGCCGGCGACCTCCGCCTCGGCATGTTCGTCATAGCCCGCCTCGCCACCCGCCACGGCATAGCCGTCACCCTGCGCGCCTCGCCGTACGGCGGCACGACGGCGATCGTGTTGCTGCCGCACGAGATCGTGGTGCGGGACGCGGCGGACGGCGCGGAGCGGACCGGGGCCGGAGGGGGTGCCCGGCGGGGCTACGCCGCGGGCACGGGAGCCGCTGAACAGGCGTGGGACGCCGACCGGGAGCGTGTCGCTGAGGCACCGGCCGGGGTCTCGGCCTCGGTTCCGACGGCACGTGGCCGGGACGCCCTGGACGGAGGCGAGCACGCCCGCGCCGAGGAGACCGACGGTCCGGGAGAGGCCGGCCACGCCGAGGACGCCGGGCGGGCGGAAGGCGACGCGCGCTCGGGTTCCGCGCAGATGGGCGGCGGCGCAGGTGGGGACAGGGTCGCGGACGCCGGCGCGGACGGGGCCGACCGTGCCGGAGACGGCTCGCGCACGGGCGGTGCCCGGCACGCCGCAGCCGCCCGCGCTGCCGACGAGACCGAGGGCACGACGAAGGCCCGCGGCGCCGGCCGAGGCAGGCACGCAACTGGTGCCACGCCGGCAGAGGCGGACGAAGCCGGAGACACGGCCGCGACCGGCCGTGCAGCCGACGCCATACGTGGCTCCGACCCCGGAGACGAATACGTAGTCGGCCAGGGTCGCCCTGCCGAGCTCGACCGGGAAGCCCGGCAGGGCCGGGAAGCCGGGCTCGACCCGGAAGCCGGACAAGGCCGGGAAGCCGGGCTCGACCCGGAAGCCGGACAAGGCCGGGAAGCCGGGCTCGACC
>Ga0075367_10000382_pt1 | contig 16047 bp, 14 predicted proteins | sample EndMethybrTD3032_FD_71399 | JGI IMG/M metagenome (GOLD analysis project Ga0075367, IMG submission 71399) | Populus endosphere microbial communities from Tennessee, USA - Endosphere MetaG P. TD hybrid TD303-2 | ecosystem: Host-associated > Plants > Roots > Endosphere | place: USA: Tennessee... | reverse complement strand
GCAACGACGACGCACAAGAACCTGAGCGACGAGGCGCGTGCCGAACTCGGCATCTCCGGCGGCACCGTTCGTCTCTCCGCCGGCATCGAGGACACTGACGATTTGATCGAGGATTTCGCTCAGGCACTCGCCAAGGTGAACGCCTGACCAGCCCGGTTGGCCGGATTACCGCAAATCCGGCCAACCGCCCTGCGCTTTCGCCTACGCGCCGGACGGGATAAAATTAGGTCTAACACGCGAAACCTCTTGCTATTGCAGGCATTCAGGACGTGATCGCCTATCGGTTTATTGACGGATCGGCCGTCGTATAAGATACCGGTAACGTATGTTGACTATGGTGTAGGCATGTACCGCGCCCTTACACGAGACATTGAAGTCGTCGTCGAACCCTTTTATCTGGAGGAGCAATCCGATCCGGAGGACGACCGCTATGTCTGGGGCTACCGGATCGTTATCAGTAATAATTCCGACAAGACCGTGCGATTGGTGAACCGCTATTGGAACATCACCGACCAGAACGGCATTGTCGATGAGGTCACGGGCGCCGGTGTCGTCGGCGAGCAGCCGCGGCTGTCCCCGGGCGATACCTACGAGTATTCCTCTGGCTGCCCGCTCGATACGCCATCAGGGCTTATGTTCGGCCACTACCAGATGGAAACCGACGAAGGCGAGCTTTTCGATGTCGCAATACCCGCCTTCTCGCTGGATTCGCCAGGGCTGCTCAGGGTCCTGAACTGATCACTCAGCCGCCTGGGCCACCTCTTCCACTTCGAAGCGATAGGTCGTCGAGCAAAACTCGCAGGTGACCGAGATCGTGCCGTCCTCCTGGCTGTCATCGATTTCGTCGGCGGAGAAGCCCTTCAGCACGCCCTTGATCTTCTCGCGCGAACAGCTGCAACGATCGAAGACTGCACGTGGGTCGTAGACGCGGACGCCGCGCTCGTGAAACAGCCGGTAAAGCAGCCGCTCGGTGCCGACAAGTGGATCCGTCAATTCGTCCGCATCGATCGTGTCGACGAGCGAGCGGGCTTCGGCCCAGGCATCGTCTTCCTTGTGGGCGCCGCCGGCCGTGTCGCCGTCGCCGCCGTGAAGATCCGGCTGGCGCATGCGCTCGGGGGCTTCCGGCAGGAACTGGGCCACGAGCCCCCCTGCCCGCCAGCGGTGACGCGGCTTGCCCGCCTCGTCGCGATCGAAGAGCTCGGCTGCAGCAAGTCGCACGCGCGTCGGGATCTGCTCCGACTGGCGGAAATAGGTACCGGCAATCTCCTCGAGGGTCGCACCATCGAGCGCAACGATGCCCTGATACGGTTGAGTAAACTTGCCCTGGTCGATCGTAAACGCCAGCATGCCCTTGCCGAGCAGTTGTTCGGGTTCGACCTGTCCGGCGGCAATGGCCTTGTCGAGGAGGCCCTGATCGAAGCGTGCGTAGGCACGCACGTTTTCCGGCGTCGAAAAATCGCAAACGAGCAGATCCACCGGGCCGTCGCCCTTGGTCTGTACCGTGAACTTGCCTTCAAATTTCAGCGAAGTGCCGAGCAGCACCGTCAACACGACGACTTCGGCGAGAAGCCTCGCGACGGGCGCGGGATAGCGATGACGCTCGAGGATCGCGTCCAGCATCGGCCCGAGCTGGACGGCGCGACCGCGCACATCCAGGCCTTCAACCTGAAAAGGAACGACGTGATCATCGCCGGCGAAATTGAACTCGCCGAGGGCGGCTGCAGGTTCTGCCATGGTCTTCTCCTAGTCTGAGAGCGGCGGACAAGAGTGTCCATCCGCTCGCACGGCCAACGGGCCTTCCGGCCAAACGTGGCGTCCAGTATGGTTCAGATCGCGCCCAGGCACCAAGCAAGAATCGACTTCTGCGCATGAAGACGGTTTTCCGCTTCATCGAAGACCACGGATTGCGGGCCGTCGATCACCTCGTCCGTGACTTCCTCACCACGATGGGCGGGCAGGCAATGCATGAACAATGCATCCTTGTCGGCCTGCGCCATCAAAGCCGCGTTGACTTGATAAGGCTGGAAGACGTTGTGACCCCGGGCCCGATGTTCCTGATTCATGGAGACCCAGGTATCGGTCACCACGCAATCGACGCCGGCGACCGCACGGTCTGCATCATGACAAAGCATGATTTCGGCGCCCTCGTTGCGGGCCCAGTTCAAATAGTGATCCTTCGGCTCGGAACCAAGGGGCACCGCCATATTCATGCGATAACCAAAGCGGGCCGCTCCTTCGACCAGCGAATGCAGCACGTTGTTGCCGTCGCCGGTCCAAGCGATCGTCTTGCCCTTGATCGGGCCGCGATGCTCCTCGAAGGTCATGATGTCAGCCATGATCTGGCAAGGATGCGTGTCGTCGGTCAGCGCGTTGATGACTGGAACGGTCGCATGTTCGGCCAGCTCCAGCATGCGGGCATGATCGGTGGTGCGGATCATGATCGCATCGACATACCGGGACAACACCTTAGCCGTATCGCCAATGGTCTCGGCTCGGCCAAGCTGCATTTCGGTGCCCGACAGGAAAAGCGTCTCGCCGCCGAGCTGACGCATGCCAACATCGAAGGACACGCGCGTACGGGTCGAGGGCTTTTCGAAGATCATCGCAAGCATCTTGCCGGCGAGCGGCTTGTCGCCCTGCCCGGCCTTGAAGGCCTGCTTGCGCGACATTGCGTCATTCATGATGAGCCGCAGGTCGGATGCCGTGACGGCGGAGAGATCGAGGAAGTGTTTGGGGGAAGCCATTGTCTTTACCTATCACGCCCGTCTTCCGACAGGCACTGTCCATTAAGCCGTCTTCTTGACCTTCGAAGCCCGCACACTTTCGGCGGCGCGTTCGAGGCGGGCAAGACCCTCGCGGGCTTCGTCGGGTGTGACGACCAGAGGCGGCAGAAGACGAATGACATTGTCGCCGGCGGGCACGCCGAGCAGATGCGCGTCACGGATCGCCTGCAGCAGTTCGGAAGACGGCACGGCAGCCTTGACGCCGAGCAGCAGTCCCTCGCCGCGAACATCCTCGATGATATCAGGATAGCGATCCTTGAGCGAGGCCAGCCCCTGGCGGAAGACCAGCGAGACGTCACGCACCTGCTGCAGGAACCCATCCGCGAGGATCACGTCAAGCACGGCACTACCCACAGCCATGGCAAGCGGATTGCCGCCATAGGTGGAGCCATGCGTGCCAACCTTCATGCCGGAAGCTGCCTCTGCCGTCGCAAGGCAGGCGCCGAGCGGGAAGCCGCCGCCGATACCCTTGGCGACTGCCATGATGTCAGGAGTGACACCGGACCATTCGTGCGCAAAGAACTTGCCTGTGCGGCCCACGCCGGTCTGCACCTCGTCGAAGATCAGCAGCAGGCCGTGCTCGTCGCAGATCCCGCGAAGCCCCCTCAGGAACTCATTGGTCGCCGGGCGGACACCACCTTCTCCCTGAACAGGCTCGATGAGGATCGCGGCCGTCTCGTTTGTGATGGCGCCGCGCACGGCATCGAGATCGCCGAAGGGAACCTGATCGAAGCCAGGAGCCTTGGGACCGAACCCTTCGAGATACTTTTCCTGGCCACCGGCTGCGATCGTCGCCAGCGTACGGCCATGGAAGGCACCTTCAAAGGTGATGATATGGAACCGCTCGGGATGGCCCTTCGAAAACTGATAGCGGCGCGCGGTCTTGATCGCGCATTCCAGAGCTTCCGCGCCCGAGTTTGTGAAGAACACCTTGTCGGCGAACGTCGCCTCGGTGAGCCGCTTCGCGAGCGTTTCCTGACCGGGGATCTCGTAGATATTGGACAAGTGCCAGACCTTGTCGGCCTGCTCCTTCAGCGCACCCACCACATGCGGATGGCCGTGGCCGACGGAGGTAACAGCAACACCTGCGCCGAAATCAAGATATCGCTCGCCCGTTTCGGTGATCAGCCACACGCCTTCTCCTCGCTCGAACCGCAGTGGGGCACGAGAGTAGGTGTCGTAAAGCGCGGCTTCAGCCATGGCGCGATCTCCTGTCAATAACCATCAGCGGCCGGACTCCGGCTAAGGAACGCAGGGTCCGGAAATTAAAAATGCCGCCTTTCGGCGGCGAGCAGCACTATTTACTTTTCGCACTGCAATGTCAACAAAACTGAGGTTTTCCCGCACGCGTCAAGCCGTCATCCCGAGGCGCCAGACCTATCAACAACTAATGTTGCATAAATGACTCTCACGCCCAGCAAGTTGGGGAAAACTTGAAATTCGATTCGCCGAGATTCAACCGACTCTTGTCACGGAGTCAGCCTCACACTAGGTTAAAACTCAATTACTAGACTGCATGCGGCGGAACTAGTCACCAAAATCGAGCAAGCGTTTCTTGCCTCGGATACATCCGGGGCAACGGTGAAGGATTCTGCCTACACCAACGCTAATAAGGCGGAGACAGGGGCATGAACTGGACAGACGAGCGCGTTGAAAAACTGAAGAAGCTGTGGTCCGAGGGACTGAGCGCCAGCCAGATCGCGGCACAACTTGGCGGTGTAAGCCGTAACGCTGTCATTGGCAAAGTCCACCGTTTGAGTTTGCCCGGCCGTGCCAAGGCCGGCGGTTCGACGACTACCGTCAGAACCCCCAAGCGCACCACCTCGGCACCGCGCGCACCGAACTATGCATCGCGCGTCGCCACGCGCACCGTCGCCCGCCAGCAGGGCGCAACGATGCTCAAGGAAGAGATTGAGATCGATACGGTCGAGGAAGTCCGCTTCCGTCCGGCCGCAAATGTGGTCGTTCCGATTTCCCGCCGCCTCGGCCTGACGGAACTGACCGAGCGCACCTGCAAGTGGCCGGTCGGCGATCCGCTGAAGGACGATTTCCACTTCTGCGGCTGCGAGTCCCCGGACAACTCCCCCTATTGCACGTATCATCAGCGCATGGCCTACCAGCCGGTCAACGAGCGCCGCAAGGCCGCCAACCGGGTCGCTTGACCTGGAAGCCGGATAAGGAACAAAGAAGACGGGCCCGCGCGGGCCCGTTTTTTGTTGAAGCGGTGATGGAGGTCTCTCAGGCTTTTGGCCTGGACGGCCCTAGGCTTCCATGGAATATCCGGCGCCGCGCACAGTGCGGATGACATCCTGCATGTTGGAGAAGTTCAGCGCCTTGCGCAGGCGACCGACATGGACATCGACGGTGCGTTCGTCGACATAGATGTCATGACCCCAGACGCCGTCGAGTAGCTGCGAACGCGAAAACACGCGGCCGGGCGACGCCATAAGGAACTCGAGGAGGCGGAATTCGGTCGGGCCGAGGCGGACTTCGCGGCTCTTGCGGTGAACGCGATGCGTCTCGCGATCGAGCTCGATGTCGCCGCACTTCAGCAACGTGGAGAGAACCTCCGGCTTGGCGCGGCGAAGCATCGCCTTGACGCGCGCGACCAGCTCCGGCGTCGAGAACGGCTTGACAACATAGTCGTCGGCGCCGGTGGAGAGGCCGCGGACGCGTTCGCTTTCCTCGCCGCGAGCCGTTAGCATGATGATCGGCAGGCGCTCGGTTTCCGGCCGCATACGCAGGCGGCGGCAGAGCTCGATGCCTGAGACGCCCGGCAGCATCCAATCGAGGATCAGAAGGTCTGGTGTGCGTTCCTGCAGCCGGATCTCGGCTTCGTCGCCGCGAAGGATGGTATCGACCTCAAAACCTTCAGCTTCAAGGTTATAGCGAAGAAGCACGCTCAATGCTTCTTCGTCTTCAACGACAGCTACTTTAGGGATCATTCGTTTCGGTCTCCTGGGGGCACGGTCGCGGAATGATTACTCAGTGACTGCGCCGACGGTGTTGGCGGTATCGTCCTTCGGACGCTCGCCTTCCGGCTGGGCACCGGTGGCCATGTAATAGATGGTTTCGGCAATGTTGGTGGCATGGTCACCGATGCGCTCGATGTTCTTCGCACAGAACAGAAGATGCGTGCAGCTAGTGATGTTGCGCGGATCTTCCATCATGTAGGTGAGCATTTCGCGGAACAGTGAAGTGTACATCGCGTCGATTTCCTCGTCGCGCTCACGGATCGACTTCGCCTTGTCGGCAGCGCGGCTCGTGTAAACGTCGAGGACTTCCTTGAGCTGGACCAGCGCGAGCTCCGAAAGGTGCTCGAGGCCGCGGGCAAGCTTGCGCGGCACGCCGGCGCTCTGAACGGCAATGACGCGCTTGGCGGTGTTCTTGCCAAGATCGCCGACGCGCTCAAGATCGGCGGCGATGCGGATCGAACCCATGATCTCGCGCAGGTCGGCTGCCATCGGCTGACGGCGGGCGATCGTGACGATCGCCTTGTCACCGATCTCGCGTTCAGCATGGTCGAGAATCACGTCGTCAGAGATGACCTTCTGGGCTAGGGCCGTATCGCCGTTGACGAGCGCACGAACGGCATCCGAGACCATCTGCTCGGCCAGACCACCCATTTCCGAGATCCGGCGGGACAGGAACTTCAAATCGTCGTCGTAAGCAGAAAAGATATGTGTCGATGCCATAGGGATCATCCTTGAATTTCGTGAGTGTTACCGAGGCCGGCGATCAACCGAAGCGACCCATGATGTAGTCCTGGGTGCGCGGATCGTCCGGGTTGGTGAACATCTTGTCGGTATCGTTCTCCTCGACGAGGTTGCCGAGGTGGAACATGGCGGTACGCTGCGAAACGCGAGCGGCCTGCTGCATCGAGTGCGTCACGATGACGATCGTGTAGTTCTCGCGGAGCTCGTGGATCAGCTCTTCGACCTTTGCCGTCGCGATCGGATCGAGTGCCGAGCATGGCTCGTCCATCAGGATCACTTCAGGGCTCACGGCAACGGCGCGGGCGATGCAGAGGCGCTGCTGCTGGCCACCGGAAAGACCGGTGCCGGCTTCATGAACGCGATCCTTCACTTCATTCCACAGGCCGGCGCGCTGCAGGCTGAGTTCGACGATCTGGTCCATGTCGGCCTTCGACTTGGCGAGACCGTGGATGCGCGGGCCGTAGGCGACGTTCTCGTAGATCGTCTTCGGGAATGGGTTCGGCTTCTGGAACACCATGCCAACGCGGGCCCGGAGCTCCACGACGTCGATATCCGGATCGTAGATATCTTGGCCGTCGAGCGTGATCTTGCCGGTGACGCGGCAACTGTCGATCGTGTCGTTCATACGGTTCAGGCTACGCAGGAAGGTGGACTTGCCGCAACCGGATGGGCCGATCAGCGCTGTCACCGTGTTTTCGCGAATGTTCAGCTTCACGTCGAAGAGCGCGCGCTTCTCGCCGTAGTAAACCGAGACGTCCTGGCCGATCATCTTGTATGGAACGGTATTCATCTTCTGATCCAGCGCCTTCTCAACTGCTGCTTCCGTCAACATGTTCATAATGTCTACTCCGTTTACCAGCGGCGCTCAAAGCGACGACGCAAGAGGATGGCTCCGAAGTTCATGACGATCAGGAACAGGAGCAGGACGATGATGGCGCCCGACGTGCGTTCGACGAACGCGCGTTCGGCTTCGTTGGCCCACATATAGACCTGCACCGGCAGGGCCGTCGAAGGATCCATGGGCGTTGCAGGTGCGTTGGCGACGAATGCGACCATACCGATCAGGAGCAGCGGCGCTGTCTCGCCGAGCGCGTGAGCCAGGCCAATGATGGTGCCGGTCAGGATGCCTGGCATTGCGAGCGGCAGCACGTGGTGGAAAACCATCTGCATCTTGGAGGCACCGAGGCCGAGCGCGGCCGCACGGATCGATGGCGGGACGGCGCGCAGTGCCGCGCGGGTTGCGATAATGATGGTTGGCAGCGTCATCAGGCTCAGCACCAGACCGCCGACCAACGACGCCGAGCGTGGCAGGCCTGCGAAGTTGATGAAGACGGCAAGACCGAGCAGACCGTAGACGATCGAGGGAACGGCCGCGAGGTTATTGATGTTCACCTCGATCAGGTCCGTCAACTTGTTCTTCGGGGCGAACTCTTCGAGGTAGATCGACGCGGCAACGCCGATCGGCAATGCGAGAACAAGCACGATCAGCATCAGGTAGAGCGAGCCAATCAGCGCGACGCCGAGGCCGGCGGCTTCAGGGCGGCTCGAGTTACCGTTGACAAAAAGGCCGGTGTTGAACTTCTTGTGCAAGGCGCCGCTCTCGGCCAACTGCTTCATCCAGCCAACCTGCCTGTCGTTCACCTTGCGGTTCTTTTCGTCGACCTTGAGGTCGATCTGACCCTTGTTGGCGGAATCGATGTTGGCGTCGGCAAGCAGCGTCACATTGACTGTCTTGCCAATGAGTGACGGATCGGCAACCACCATGTCGCGCAACTGGATCGGAGCACCCTTGGAGATCATCGCGGTCGCGTCACGCACATCAGGACGGCTCGACGCATTCAGGTTCAACGCCTTGATCATCGCGTCGCGGATGAGAACCGGGTAGTTCGCAGCAACCAGAACGGACGGGTCCGTCGCACGCTTGTTGTTCGGGTCGAGCACCTTCTCGCTGAATTCGATTGGCAACGTGATCGCCGTCTGCTGAAAGGCCGTGTAGCCCTTGCTGACAATGCTCGTCAGCAGGATCGCCAGGAAAATCAAGCCGAATGAGATCGCAGCTACGCCATAGGCACGGAACCGACGTTCGGCGGCATAGCGGCGCTTCAGGCCGATGTCGCGACGTTCAGGCGCTTTCGAAACGACAACGCCTTGAACCGGAGAAACAATATCCGTCATTCGTACTGCTCCCGGTATTTGCGCACGATGTAGAGCGCGTAGATGTTGAGGCAAAGCGTGATGCAAAACAGCGTGATGCCAAGCGCGAAGGCGACCAGCGTCTGCGGCGAGGTAAACTCAAGGTCGCCGGTCAGCTGGTTGACGATCTTGACGGTCACTGTCGTCATCGGCTCGAACGGATTGAGCTGGATGCGAGCTGCGACGCCAGCCGCCAGCACGACGATCATGGTTTCGCCGATGGCGCGCGATGCCGTCATTAGAAGCGCACCGACGATGCCGGGCAGCGCTGCGGGAAGCACAACCTTCTTGATCGTTTCCGAGCGCGTCGCGCCGAGACCGAGCGAACCATCGCGGAGCGCACGCGGCACTGCGGTGATAATATCGTCCGACAGTGACGAAACGTAAGGGATCAGCATGATGCCCATGACGATGCCCGCCGTCAGAACGCTCTGCGCCTGAATGAAGTTGGTATAATTGCCGGAGAGCAGGCCACTCACCTGCGAAGACAGGTCGCGCAGGAACGGGCCGACGGTGACCAGGGCGAAGAAGCCGTAAACGATTGTTGGAATGCCGGCGAGGACTTCGAGCAGCGGTTTTGCAATCGACCTGACCCTGGGATCAGCGTATTCAGCCATGTAGATCGCCGCGAAGAGGCCGACAGGCACTGCCACCAGCATTGCAACAAAGCCGATATAGAGCGTGCCGAGCAACAGCGGGATCAGGCCGAATTGCCCGAAGGACGAGCTGCCCGCACCCGCAAAACGCGGATCCCACACCGTTCCGAAGAAGAAGTCTGCGGCAGGAACGGCCGCGAAGAAGTGGGCGGCTTCCGTCAGCATCGACAGAACAATACCAATCGTCGTCAGGATGGCGATCGACGATGCCAAAAGGAGACCCCAGAGCATGACACGTTCGACGCGGTTTCGTGCCCGGAACCGCGGCGCGACCTCGCGAAGCGCATAGAATGAACCGGCGACGGCCAGCGCGAGAACGATTGCAGTCATCACAAGGCGGCTGGAGCCCGACTGAACATTCAGCTTCTGCGCAGCTTCGATCATGTAGGGCTGCGGCTGGCCGGCAAGCGGAACGCCCTTCGCGGCAAGCTTTGCCTGGAGACCCGCCGGATCCTTGCCAGCTCCGCTGATCTCGTCGGGGGCGAGGAGCGGCAGGCCACGCGCAATCGCACCAACCATGCCGTAGTTCAAATTCTGCTGCGCAGCAGGCTGCGCCTTGACGTCATCCGGGAAAGCGCCTCGGACGGAAGACTCAATGATCGAAGGGCTGATTGCCAGCCAGGCGCAAAGCACGATCAGCGCCGGCAGGATCGCCCAGATGGCGGCATAGACGCCATAGTAACCCGGTCGTGAATGCAATGCAGAGGACTTGCCCCCGGCAAGTGCCGTAGCGCGGCTGCGCGCTGCAATATAAGCAACGGCGCCAAGCACCACGAGACACAAGAGTATGATAGATGTACCCATTCGCTTAGGTCCCCAGGCCCTTTGACCTCAAAAGCGGAAACGGCAGGCGGACCGATCCGGCTCCCAATCATGGAGAATTTCGGATGCCGTTCGCGGTGCCGCGGACAAGGCAATGCCGGCGCGATCTGGTGATCGCGCCGGCAAAGGTTGTTACATGGTCTTGCCGTCTTCAACACTCTTGCGGATCGCGTCGCGCTCGGCATCCGGAGCAGCAACGAGGCCGTATTCAGCGAGCGGGCCATCGGGGCCGATCATCTGGTCGGAAACGAAGAAGTTGACGTATTCCTTCAGGCCCGGGATGACGCCGAGATGTGCCTTCTTGACGTAGAAGAACAGCGGGCGGGAAACGGGGTAGGTGCCGTTGGAGATGGTTTCGGTCGACGGAACGATGCCGTTGACGCTCGCAACCTTCAGCTTGTCGGCGTTGTTTTCATAGAAGGAAAGGCCGAAGACGCCAACACCGGTCTTGTTGGCAGCGATGCGTGCCAGCGTTTCCGGATAGTCGCCGTCGATGTCGACAGCAGCGCCGTCCTTACGGACTGCAACGCAAGCCTTGGTCTGAGCAGCAGCGTCAGAGATCGCAGCCTTGATGACGTCGAGAGCGCCGGTAGCCTTGCAGCCAGCAGCCAGTACGTTCTGTTCGAAGACTTCGCGCGTGCCGTGCTTTTCGCCCGGGATGTAGGCAGCGATGTCAACAGCCGGGAGCTTCGGATTGACTTCCGACCACTTCTTGTACGGGTTGGCGACGAGCTTGCCGTCAACGACGACCTGAGCGGCCAGGGCCTTGTAGATATCGGCCGGGACGTAGGCAACGTCCGGGTTGGACGAGTCGGTTGCGAAGACGATGCCGTCATAGCCGATCTTCACTTCCTGGATGTCGGTTACGCCGGCAGCCTTGCAGGCGTCCAGTTCCTTGGCGTTGATCGGACGCGAAGCGTTAGCAACGTCGATGGTATCAGGACCGACGCCCTTGCAGAATTCCTTGAGGCCCGCGCCCGTGCCGCCGGATTCAACGACCGGCGTCTTGAAGTCCTTGAAGGTTTCGCCGAAGGTTTCGGCAACGATCTTGGCGTAAGGCAGGACGGTGGAGGAACCAGCAACCTGAACCTGGTCGCGAGCAACGGCCGCGCCAGCGAAAGCGGCGGAAGCGGCAAGTGCTGCGACCGTGAGTTTAAAAGCGTTCATAAGAGTCTCCCGGGCATATAGCGGTCTGAGTGCGGCCTTGAGCGGCCCTTGGCGGTGCCGTCTATCAGCGGCCCGCTCTCTTTAGCCCCTGATGACTAGAGCTTTTATGTCATTTTGAAGAAACATTTGTGACAGGTTAATTACTTGATTTTATTTGGAAACATTCCATTGCAACGGCAAACGTTTACAGTTTTATGTCAAAACCGAACCGTAAAGCTCGTTCCCTTGCCGACTTCCGACTTGACGATGAGGCGTGCCCGGTGCCGCGTCAGGATGTGCTTGACGATAGCAAGGCCCAACCCTGTGCCCTTCTTCGAGCGGCTATCCTCGATGCTCACGCGATAGAAACGCTCCGTCAGGCGCGGCACGTGCTCGGCTGGAATGCCCGGTCCCCTGTCGACCACGGTAACCTCCACCGGCTCGCCCTGACCGTTTTTCAGGAAGACATCGACGGTCTTGCCCTCGTGCCCATATTTGCAGGCATTTTCTATCAGGTTTTCAAAGACCTGAACCAGCTCATCACGGTCACCAAGCACCTCTGCCTTGCCTTGCGGAAGATGCAGAGCGATCTCAACGCCGACGTCATTAGCAAGTGGTACCAGCGAGTCCCTGACATGTCCGAGAAGGGGAACGAGGTCGACCTTCTGATCCGGGGCGATATGTGACTTGAGCTCGAGGCGCGACAGAGACAGCAGATCGTCGACAAGTCGGCTCATGCGGGTGGTCTGATCCAGCATGATGCCGAGAAAGCGCTCCTGCGCCTTCGCATCATTCTTTGCCGGTCCCTGGATGGTCTCGATGAAACCGCGCAGGGAGGCGAGCGGCGTGCGCAACTCATGGCTGGCATTGGCGACAAAATCGGAGCGCATGCGGTCGATGCGACGGACTTCCGAAATATCCCGAAAAGAAACCACGAAGAAACGCTCATCGGCGGGCTGCTGCCCATCAAGATCCACCGGCGCGCTGCGGACGATGTAAACGCGTTCGGATGGCAGGCGTTCGGAGTGCTCGATCTGGTTCGGTGCATTGGTCGCAATCGTTTCACCGACCATGTCGAGGATGCCAGGCGAGCGCAGGCGCGCGGAAATATGTGCACCAATGGTGACCTCGCCAAAAGCCTTTTCGGCGGCGCGGTTCTGGTAAAGCACCGAGGCGTCGCCGGAGAGCACCATGACCGGCACATCGAGCGCCTCCAGCGTCGCGGTAACCTCGGCCAAGCGGCTACCGGCAGTTTCGACAGTCTCGGGAATGGATTCCAGCGGGACTTGCGGGATGACCGGAACCGCGTGCCACAAGGCCGTGATGATCATCAGTAGCAGAAGACCGAGCACAACCCACTTATTTGCGCCCGCGGCAAGAGCGATCAGTGCGATCAGCAGCGCCACGAGCAGGACGGGACGTTCCTGCCGAATGCGCAAAATCAGGCTTCGTGTCCATGGCGTCTCGTCTACCAACTGCCCCTCGCGATCTCGACTCGTACTTCTATCTTCAAACCCTGCCTGATAGCCGTGAATCATGACAGAAGTTTTCGGCTGCAGCCAGCAGACGCAAAAGCCGTGATGGGAACGCACAGGAATTTCTGCAATCTGCAAGACATTTGATTTTTAACGGGAAATATGGTCGCCTGCATCCGAAGCTCACAGTGGGGGAGAAGCCATGGCCGATGATGTCGAAAGCAGAGCCGTCGAACTGGACATCCGCGGAAAGAAGCGCGTCTTCGACGTCGATAATCCCGTGTTGCCGGACTGGGTTGAGGAAGCGGCCTTGCAATCCGGCGACTATCCCTACAACAAAAAGCTCCAGGAAGAGGAATACCTCGAGGACCTGGAGAAGCTGCAGATCGAGCTGGTCAAGGTGCAGTTCTGGCTACAGGCTACTGGCAAGCGAGTGATGGCTCTTTTCGAGGGACGAGACGCGGCAGGCAAGGGCGGTGCGATTTCCGCCTCGTCCGCGCACATGAACCCCCGCCTTATCCGCGTCGTCGCCTTGACGAAACCCACCGAACGCGAAGCCGGGCAATGGTATTTCCAGCGCTACATCGCGCAATTCCCGACGGCGGGCGAGTTCGTGCTCTTCGACCGGTCCTGGTACAATCGTGCGGGCGTCGAGCCCGTCATGGGCTTCTGCACGCCCAAGCAGTATGAAGACTTCCTGAACCAGGCGCCTCTGCTCGAGAGGGTGATTGCCCACGAGGGCATCTTCTTCTTCAAGTTCTACCTCGATATCGGCCGCGAGATGCAGCTGAAGCGCTTCCATGATCGACGCCACGATCCGCTCAAGGTCTGGAAGCTCTCATCGATGGATATCGCGGCGCTAACAAAATGGGGCGACTACAGCGAGAAACGCGACCGGATGCTCAAGGAGACCCATACGAAACACGCGCCATGGACCGTCATCCATGCCAACGACAAACGCCGTGCTCGATTGAATCTCATTCGTCACATGCTGAATACGATGGACTACGACGGCAAGGACAAGGACGCCATCGGCAAGCTCGACGACAAGATCATTGGCTCAGGCCCCGGCTTCCTGAAATAGCTTATTGCCCCGGCAGGATCCTAACTGCATAGAGGTTGATGCCGCGCGCCTTGCCATCGACGTCGCTGTTGATCATCAAACTGCCGGCGGAGTTCGGTGCCAGCGAGCGATCGAAGCGGACCTGTAGCAATATATCCGACTTTTGCCGGGTGACGGAGAAGCGATGGCGGGCACAGTCGCCGAGTGACTGGAAATCGCATTCCACCGTAATCTGTGTCGGCTCATCGGAGGTCGATTGCAGCGTGATGGCAATCGTCGAGGACTTGCCGGCCAGTTGCTGCAGAACATCGGCCGGAACGCTGATGCTAACATTTCCATCGCTGCCACTGCTCTGCGAGATCAGGCGCACCGCCGGACCGTCGTTTTCGGCGACCTTCTGGATTTGAGATTGCGCGCCGGTCTTGATCTTATCGGCGTCGGCCGGCTTGAAAACCTCGATCCAGTCGGCGGAAAACGAGTTCTGCGGGTCGATCGTGACGGGCGCCGCATTGTCGCCTGCGGCAGTATTGGCGTTGCCGTTGAAGTCCTCCGGCTGCGTGCTCGCCGGCGGATTGGCGACGCTCGTATCTCGCTCTGCGGCGGTCATTAGCAGGCCCGAAGTGTACACCCACCAGGCGCCCACGCCGATAAAGGCGAGAAGCACGCAGGCGACGAGCAGCCGGGAGAAAAACTTGCGCGGTTTACGACGAACCGCCGCGCGCTCCGGCCGGAAGTCCATCTGCGCCGGCTTTCGATCGGCCGGCGCCTCAGCAGTCGGCGCGACGCCGAGATGATCGCCACTGCCGGCATGCACGCCGGCGAGGCTGGATTCATCATCGAAGCGTGGATCCGTGGCTGAATGTCCGCGGGTCTCACCGCCGATCGAGACGCTCGTCACCTCTTCCTCTGCCACATGGGTAACGGGTTCCTGTATTTCCACCACGGGTGGAACGGGAACTTCCGGCGGCCCCTGGCGCGGATGAAGGCGCTCACGCTCCTCGGCTTCGATCGTATGGATCGTGGTTTCGAGCCGGTGGCGGTGATAGGCAACCGCTTCTGTGTCAGTGATGTCTTGCTTGCGAAGACCGGCTTCGAGAGCCTGGCGCGCGGACTGATAAATCTTTGCACGGACTTCGGGATTGTCGCGATCGGCATTGCTGAGCGCCGTTCTGATAGCCGTTTCTAATCCGCTCACGTCCGGTCCTTTATTCTGAGACTGGGCCAGTACTTAACAATTCGTAAATGCGGTAACCGCTGCCACAACAAATCGCAAGCCTCGCCCGGCTCGCGGGTCGCATCGGCAGGGGATAATGCAGGGTTGCCGCACGCGATCCTATGCCCTTGCAAGAATAGCCGATATTTGCGGATTCGATAGAGCTGGCTTTTCCTCCGCTGAAGTCTCTGTTATCACATTGACGTTTTCGTAAACGTCAATTCATGGTGTCTCATGGCCCTGCCTCCGATCCTGACCCAAAATCTCAGATTGCCGGTCGTCGCCTCTCCGCTCTTCATCATTTCGCACCCGGCGCTGACGCTGGCGCAGTGCAAGGCCGGGGTCGTTGGCGCCTTTCCGGCGCTGAACGCACGGCCGGAGAGCCAGCTCGACGAATGGCTCGCCATGATCACCGAAGACCTCGCCGCTCACAACGCGGCAAACCCTGATCAGCCGGCTGCCCCGTTTGCCGTCAACCAGATCGTCCATATGTCGAACAAGCGGCTGGAGCACGATCTCGGGCTCTGCGTCAAATACAAGGTGCCTGTTGTCATCTCGTCGCTCGGCGCCGTGCCCGAGGTGAACGCCGCCGTGCATTCCTACGGCGGCATCGTGCTCCACGACGTCATCAACAATCGTCATGCGAACTCGGCCATCCGCAAAGGTGCGGACGGGCTGATCGCCGTCGCGGCCGGCGCCGGTGGCCATGCAGGCACGCTGTCACCCTTTGCCCTCGTCCAGGAAATTCGAGAATGGTTCGAAGGGCCGCTGCTGCTTGCCGGCGCGATCGCCAATGGCGGCGCCATCCTCGCGGCGCAGGCCATGGGAGCCGACATGGCCTATATCGGCTCTCCATTCATCGCGACCGAAGAAGCCCGCGCCTCGGAAGCCTACAAGCAGGCCATTGTCGACGGCATGGCGAACGACATCGTCTATTCCAACTACTTCACCGGCGTGCACGGCAATTACCTCAAGACATC
>Ga0075367_10000381_pt1 | contig 16064 bp, 17 predicted proteins | sample EndMethybrTD3032_FD_71399 | JGI IMG/M metagenome (GOLD analysis project Ga0075367, IMG submission 71399) | Populus endosphere microbial communities from Tennessee, USA - Endosphere MetaG P. TD hybrid TD303-2 | ecosystem: Host-associated > Plants > Roots > Endosphere | place: USA: Tennessee... | reverse complement strand
CTACGAGCGCGAAGCGAAGGCGTAGCTAGCGGCGTTTCCACCGCAGCATGTGGCGCTCGATCTCCTGCAGGACCAGATTGCTGACAAGACCGATCAGCCCAAGCAGGATCACGCCGGCAAACAAATCCGCCGAACGGAATGCGCGCGCGGCGACCAGCACATGATAGCCAAGGCCCATTTCGCTTGTGAGCATCTCGCCGATTACGGAAAGCACCAGTGAAACCGTCAATCCGATGCGCATGCCCGCAAGAATGTCCGGCTGCGAGTTTGGCAGCGAGATTTTCCAGAGAGTCTGCAAACGCCCGAGCCGCAGGCTGCGGCTGACTTCCATCAGGCGCGGCTCGACGGACGAAACGCCATGCACGGTCGCAAGCAGCACCGGCCAGATCGCCCCGAGTGCGATCACGATCAGTACCATGCCGCCGGAGAGGCCGACGAAGGCGATTACCACCGGCATGAAAGCCGAGACCGGCACTGGCCGCACCATTTCCAGCATTGGCGCAACATACTCGCGCGCGATCTTCGAGGAGCCGATGATCGCGCCCAGCACGATGCCGGCAAGTGACGCCAGCACCCAGCCGTAGATCATGCGTTCGACGGTGGCTTTGGAGAGCTGCGTAAGATCGCCAGTTGAAAAGCCGGTGACGAGCGCCCGCCAGGCGCGGTCCGGGCCGGGCAGGAACACTGCTGGAATGCCGCCATAGTTTGCCAGCAACTGCCACCCGATCACGACCAGCGCGGTGACACCGATGCTGCCGATCATCCAGAGCGCGCGGGCGCGGGGCGTCATTGCTGTATTCCGAAGGCGACGCCGGCCGGTCCGAACAGGCGGCGCTGCGCGAATAGAAGCACGGCGTTGAGCGCCCAGCCGACGAGGCCGATCCAAAGGACGAGCGCGAACGTGAGGTCGGGGTGCAGCGATTGCGATGCCTGCATCAGCTCATAGCCGACGCCGAGCGGATTGGCGGCAATCTCGACGGTGACAGCGATGATAAGAGAGACTGCGGTCGCCAACCGGAACGCCACGAAGTAGCGCGGCAATGTCGCCGGCAGTACGATCTTGGTCACGCGGGCGAAAGTTTTCAGCCGCAGCACCTTGCCGACATCGAGCAATTGCTGGTCGATGTTGACGATGGCCGCGTGTCCGTAGATCAGGACCGGCCAGAATGTCGCAAACGCGACAAGCGAAATCTCCATGCCGTAACCGAAGCCCAGCGTCAGGATCGCGACCGGAATGAGCGCGACGGCCGGCACAGGCCGCAGCACTTCGATGGTAAACTGCGCGAGCCGAGCCGCCGGCGGCACGAGCCCCAATATAATGGAGAGGATGAGCGCCGAACCGCCGCCAAGCGCGAGGCCGAGCATCGCAGCGCGCAGCGTTTCTGCGGTGCGGCTCAGGATCGTGCCGTCGAGCATCGCGTTCCAGAATGCGACGAAGATCTGCGAAGGCGGCGCAATCGAGTCGCTCTGCACATTCCTCACGTGCATGACGACTTCCCACAGGATCAGCAGCAGTACGGGAAGCAGCGCCGCTTTCGCGAGCTTAAGCCCCTTCATGTTTCACCCTCGCGGATGAAATCGAACAGTTCGCGGCGAAGCCGCAGGAATTCGGGATGCTCGCGCGTCGTGAGCTGGTCGCGCGGCGAGGGCAGGCTGACATCGAACACCTGCGCGATGCGGCCCGGATTGGGATAAAGCGCCACCACGCGGTCGCCGAGATAAATCGCTTCCTCAAGATCGTGGGTGACGAACACGACGGTAGTCTTGCTCACGGCGATCAGGCGCAAGATTTCGTCTTGCAGTGCCTGTCGGGTCATGGCGTCGAGCGCACCGAATGGTTCGTCCATCAGCAGCACAGAGGGCTCCTGCGCGAGACAACGCGCGATTTGCACGCGCTGCTGCATGCCGCCGGAAAGTTGTGCCGGGTAGTGATCGGCGTGGTTGCCGAGCCCGACTTTTTCCAAGAGTTCCTTGATGCGCGGGCCGCGCTGGTCGCTCGGCACGTTGCTGGCTTCGAGTGCAAGCGAGACGTTGCCCGCCGCGGTGCGCCAGGGCAGCAAGGCCTTGCTGTAATCCTGGAACATGAAGGAAATTTCTTTTTCCGGCCCGTTCACCGGCTTGCCGTTGAACAGCACCTGTCCGGATGTCGGCGTCAGCAAGCCTCCAACCATGCGCAGCAGCGTTGTCTTGCCGCAGCCGGAGGGGCCGATCAGGCAGACGAATTCGGATTGACCAACTGTCAGATCGACGTTGCGGACGATCGGCCGCGTGCCGAAGGCATGATTGACGTTCTTGAATTCGATGAGCGGCCTTCGCACGGCGGCGCTACGCGCTGCGGTCGGAGCTGGTGCTGTCATGAACGAAACATTGCCCTTGGGTGTTTCCATTGTCGAGGCGGCATCGTTGAAGCGCCGTTGCAACCGGCGCTTTTGTCGCGCGTTTGTTGCAGCGCCCGCAGGCAAAATTGCGCATGCTGGCCTTGGTTGTTCTGCTAGACTTGCTGGATAAGAGCAAGGGAGGAACGCATGAAATACCTCGATGGCTGCATGCTTGCCGCGCTGGTCGCGGTCGGTACTGCCGGTTCCGCACAAGCGGAGACCAAACTCAAGATGATGTACACGGCGGTCAGCGGCTTTGCCGCAGGCTATGTCGCGCAGGAGCAGGGCTTCTTCAAGAAGCGCGGCATCGACGTCGAGTTTATTCAGACCATGAGTTCAGGCAACAATCCGCCTGCGCTGGTCTCGGGCTCGGTGCAGATTGCCGGGCCGACCATGCCGACGCTGCTGCAGGCCAACGACGCAGGTCTCGACCTCGTGGTGTTTGCTTCCGGCGCGGTTTATCCGCTCGAGGCCGACATTCTGGTCGCGCGCCAGGGCAGCGACATCAAAGCGCCGAAGGATCTCAAGGGAAAGACGGTCGGCGTCCCGGGCCTCGGCGCGTTGCTGCACTTCATGCTGATCAAGAACCTGAAAGCGAACGGCGTCGATCCGGCGTCGGTGCGTTTTGTGGAAGTGTCGTTCCCGCAGGCGGCCGATGCGCTCAAGAGCGGCCAGATCGACGCCTATCCAGCGCAGGCACCATTTACAGCGCGCATTCTGCAATCGGGCGCGGGCTATGAGGTCGCGAACTGGCTGAAGGATACGCCGGACGGCACGTTGACGGTGGTTTATGCCGCCACGCGCAAGTGGGCAGATGACAACAAGGACACCATCAAGGGGTTGCGCGACGCCATGAAAGAGGCTGTCGAATTCTCGAAGGCGAACCGGCCGGAGATGTACAACGCCATCGCGAAGTACACCAAGCTGCCGCCGGCGGTCGTCTCCTCGCTCGCACCGCCAAATCTCCAGGTCGATACCACGCCGCAGCAGGTGAAGTTCTGGGTCGATCTCGCCAAGGAGCAAGCCGCGATCAAGGGCGACCCCGATCTAGCGAAGATTATATACGAGCCGAAATAGCGACGCTGCTGATAACAAGCGAAAAGGGCGCCCGCCGGGCGCCCTTTTTATTTGGATGTTGCGTCCAGCTTACTCTGCGGCGACCGACATCGGGCGCTTCACGCGGTCGATGGCGCGCTTGGCATTGGCGAAGCGGATGGCATCGCGGTCGCTCTCGCTGATGCGCGCATCGTTGATCGCCTTCTGCGTCCACTCCATGCCGAAGGCGGTGCCGTCGGAGCCAAACACGATCTTGTCGGCGCCATAGACTTCCGCCGCCAGTTCGATAGCGCGCGAGCCGAGTGAATTGCAGTCGACCAGCACAGGTGCAACCGCGAACTTCTTGGACGGCAGTTCGGTGCCGGGCGGCAGGTCGATCATGGTGCGATGATCCATGCGTTCAACTTCAAACGGGATATTGCCGCCGAGGTTGTGGCTGAGGATCGTGAGGTTCGGATACGACTTCATGAAGTCGGTCATGCAGAACGTGATCATGTTCTGCGAAAGGCGCGCCTGCATGTCGAGCGTGCCCATGCGCGGATGGCCGTTGTCCGAGGAGTCGATCTTGATCGGATCGGCGTCGTTCGCGGTCTTGCCGTAGTGGACGAGGACGAGCGCGCTGTAGCGGTCGATGACGTCGAGCAGCGGCTTGAAGCGTTCCGTGCGCTTGAGTGACAGAAAGCCGTCGCCCGGCAGCAGCGCGCCGACCATGCCCGGCAGCTTCATGGCGCGTTCAAATTCGACGATGGCGGCGTCGATGTCGCCGACCGGCAGTGTCGCGAGCGCGGAAAACCGCGTCGGATGTTGGGCGCAGAGTTCCGACAGGCCGTCGTTGTTGATCTGGCAAAGCGGGATGGCTTCGTCAGCCGGCAGGCCCTCGACGCCGAAAATCGTGGTGAGCGAGATGACGCCGCGCTCGACGCCGGTACGGTCCATTTCGGCGATGCGCTTTTCGACCTTCTCGGTGCGCAGCGGCGCGGAGAACATCGACTCCATGTATTCGATGCCGTCAGCTTTGGTGTGGATCATCGGCTTGACGGTGCGCTTGCGGAACGCGTCCGCGAGCTTGACCGGGAACCAGTGCGAATGGAGGTCGATTGCCATGGGCGCCAAAGCGACTAACGCCGCTCTCCCTTCAGATGAAACGTTGGAAAAGAAATAGCAGAATCAAGCAGGTCCCACAATCAGCGGACCAGCTCAGCCGGATGTCATCCATGCATAGAGGTATGCAATTGCGACGGCCGCCTCGAGCAGCGCAGCGAAGATCAGCCAGCGCCCGAGCAAGCCCAAAATCAGCGCAGGCAGCGTCAATGGCACGAAAACCATGGTGGCCAGCATTGGCAGTATCCATTCCAGGCCATCGCCGAGCGGATTGGCGGTTCTCGCCGTATAAAGCCAGACGCCAGCCCAAAGGAAGGTTTCCGCCGCCGCGCCGGCCAGCACGGCGCTCCGCAATCCTGACCAATGGTTGAAGCCGGTGTTCATGCTGCTTCCGACATCAACTCGTCATGCCGCCGTCAGCCATGATGACCGCGCCCGTAACAAAGCTCGACAAGCTGGAGGCCAGGAACAGCGCGGTATTGGCGATTTCGTCCGGATGGCCATGGCGCTTGAGCGGAATTTGCTGGTTGAACATTTCCGTCGCGTTGGTCCCGATCATTTTTGAAATCGCGTTCTCGATATTGGTCTGGAATTCGTTGTCGATCGGGCCGGGATTGAGCGAATTGACGCGAATGTTGCGCGAAGCCGCTGCGCGCGCAGCCGACCGCATGACGCCGATCTGGGCATGCTTGGCGGTGATGTAGGAAATGTTGCCACCGTTGCCGCCACGCACGCCGGCAAGCGACGAGGTGATGATGACCGAGCCGCCATCGTTCATTTGCGGGATGCCATATTTGCAGGCGAGGAACGCGCCCTTGGCGTGGATCGCGAGCGTCTTGTCGAACACATCTTCGGGATAGTCGAACAGCGACGCGGACTGGCCCGGATTTCCGGCGTTGGAGAACAGGACGTCGATCTTGCCGAATTTCTTCACCGCGGCGTCGATATAGGCTTTGGTCTGCGCGCCATCGGAGACATCCGCGGCCATGCCGTCGGCGTTCGGACTGTTAAGTGCGGCGACCGCGCGCTTCACGTCGGCCTCGCGCAAGTCGACGATGAACACCTTGCCGCCTTCGCGCACGAATGCCTTCGCGCTGGCGAGGCCGACGCTCCCGCTGCCGCCGGTAACGACGCAGACGTTGTTGTCGAGCAGACCCATGACTCTCTCCTGAAAGTGAAACGATTATGCGCTCATGCCGCCGTCGACCATCAGCGTGGTGCCGGTAGTGAAGCTTGACTGGTCAGACGCAAGATAAAGCACCGAGCGCGCGATCTCGTCGGGACGCGCGTGACGATGCAGCGGGATGACTTCGTTCAACATCGCGGTGGCGTCCTTGCCGCCCATCAGTTTGCCGATGCCTTCCTCGATCTTGAGCTGGAATGCGTTGTCGATCGGGCCGGGATGCAGCGTGTTGACGCGGATGTTGCGCCGCGCCGCACCTTTCGCAACGCTGCGCATCAGGCCGACCTGTGCGTGTTTTGCCGTCACATAGGCGACCGCCCCGCCGCCGTCGCCCTTCACGCCGACGATGCTCGATGTGATGATGATCGAGCCGCCGTCGTTCATCTGCGGCAAGCCGAACTTGCAGGCGAGGAACGCGCCGCGCACATGCACGGCGATCACGCTGTCGAAAATATCTTCCGGATAATCCGGCACCGGTGTGACGACGCCCTGATTGCCGGCGTTGGAAAACAGCACGTCGATCTTGCCGAATTTCTTCACGGTGGCGTCGATATAGCCCTTTACGTCATCGACCTTGCTGACGTCGGCGGCAAATCCCGCGACATTCGCGCCTCCGATCTCGGAGACCGCGCGCTTCACGTCGGCCTCGCGCAGGTCGACGACCATCACCTTGGCACCCTCGCGCGCGAACAGTTTCGCGCTGGCAAGGCCGACACTGCCGGCGCCGCCGGTGATCACGCACACTTTTCCGTCCAGCACGCCCATGACGCTCCTCCGCACCCTTATCGGGCGCGCAGTGTCGCGTGCGAAGGCGTGCGGGCGCAAGCCTGCAAGGCCGTAACAGTTCCGGTGGGCAACAGGCTTAGTGCGGGAAGACCGAGCTTGCTTCGGCGTGCAGTTTGCGGGCTGCGGCGGAGCGGCGCATCGAGGCAGCGCGGCTACCGGCAATCATGTTGCGCGTGAACATGCCGAACACAAACCCGAACTGGACCGCAACGGTGATCGCAACAATGCCGAGGATGATCGACCAGCGGTCAGCCCTGGTCGCGAGGCCGACGGCGAGCGCGGTCGCGACGGCGCAGACGATCACCGGGAACAGGATCGGCGCTTTATAACGGAAGGCCAGAACTGCGCCACAGAGCGTGGCCAATATCGTCAGTGCGAGCACAGGAACCTCCGCGCGAAATCCTGTGCGCCAGCCTCTGCCACATCGGTAAAGAAATGCTTAAAGTGCCTGTGTTGCGCCGCAGCGAATATGACGGCGCGGGAGACAAAACTTGAGCAGGGCGCCGATGACCGAACCGGTCGACTTTTATTTCGATTTCATCTCGCCCTACGCCTACGTCGGTTCGACCCAGATCGATGCCATCGCTGCGCGTTACGGGCGCAAGGTGAACTGGCGGCCGGTGCTGATCGGCATCACGGTCCTGAAGATCATGGGCCTCAAGCCGCTGCCCGAGACGCCGATGAAAGGCGATTACCTGCGCCACGATGGTCCGCGAATGGCGAAAGCCTTCGGCGTGCCATTCCGCCAGCATGGCTTCAAGGGCGCCAATTCGCTAGCCGCCTGCCGCTCGTTTCTGTGGCTCAAGGCGCAGGACGAGGCGCTTGCTGTCCGCTTTGCACATCGCATTTTCAAGAAGCTTTGGGTCGACGGTATCGACATCACGCCGCCGGAGTCCGTGGCGGAGGAAGCTGCTGCGCTCGCTGTGGACACCCAGGCGATGCTTGCCGCCATTGCGACCGATGCCGGCAAGAAGGCGCTCAACGAGGCAGTCGACCACGCCATCAAGGTTGGCGCGTTCGGCGTGCCCTACGTCGTGGTTGATGGCGAGCCGATCTGGGGCTGCGACCGGCTGTGGATGCTCGAACACTGGCTCGCGCACGGCACCTGGGACGGCGCCGGCACGGCGGGGCTGGCGAAGGCCGCGAAGTAAACTACTCCGCCTGAAGGCCGATCGACGGGATCACCTTGGCCCAGTAATCGACCTCGTTTGAAATCAGCGAGGCGAATTCCGCCGGCGTGTTGCTCAGTGGCACGAGACCCTGCACTTTCATCTTGGCTTTCACATCTGGAAGCTTCAGCGCGGCATTCATCACCGTGCTGAGTTTGTCGATGATCGGTTGCGGTGTGCCGGCAGGCGCGAGCAAGCCGCTCCAGCCGATGTTGTAGACGCCCGGCACGATTTCATTGATCGACGCCAGATTGGGAAATTCCGCGAGCCGACCTTTTTCCGCTGATGCGATGATGCGGATCGAGCCGTTCGCCACATGCGGCAATAGTGCGGGCAGGGTGCCGAACGCCACCGGGATATTGCCGGCGACGAGATCCTGCACGGCTGGCGCGCCGCCACGATAGGGCACGTGCACCATGTCGATGCCGGTCTTCTGCTTGAGAAGTTCGCCGCAGATGTGATGGCCGGAGCCGACGCCCGATGAACCGTAAGACAGCTTGCCTGGATTTTTCTTCGCGTAGTCGATCAGCTCCTGCACGTTGTTGATCGGCATCTTGGCGTTTACCGCCAGCGCGAGCACAACATCCGACGCCACACCGATCGGCGAAAACGCGGTCTTCGAGTTGAACGGGAAATTCTTCTGCAGGTACATGTTCATGGTCAGTGCGGCATTGACGGTGTAGAGCAGCGTGTACCCGTCAGGCTTGGCGTTCGCGACCGCCGCTGCCGCAACCGTGCCGCCCGCGCCGCTGCGATTGTCGATGATGATCTGCTGGCCGAGCGATTGGCTCATCGGGTCTTGCAGGATGCGCGCAGCCGCGTCGGTCGAGCCGCCGGGCGGGAATCCGACGATCATGGTAACCGGGCGGGTGGGGTAGTCCTGCGCTTGTGTCGCGGCCGGCGCGAAAAGAGCTGCCGCAAGCGCTGCCGCCGCAACGGCGTGAATGCCTCGGATCATCGTTTCCCCCGTTCTGTCGCGGTGGTTAAGTCCGCCGCGCTTTACTCAAGTTCTATTCGGCTGCCGGTGCGAGCTTGCGGCGAAGATCGCCGATGCCAGCAAGGTTCGGCAGGTCCTGCAATGCGTCGAACATACGCAGGGCACGCTCGCGGTCGACCGCGGCCGCCGCGCAATCGGAGAATTTACGCCATAGCACGTCACGTTCGACTCCGCGCGCGAAATGACCGCGCGGATGTTTCACGTCTTTGGAAACGAGCTTTTCGCCGTTCACGAGTGTCAGGCTCACGCGGTCGAATGGCGAGCGGATCGGCTCCTCGGGGTCCTTGTCCGTGATCGGGTGAATAAGAACTTTTTCAAAGAACTCCTGCACGTCGGGCCGACGCACGAATGTCGTCGAAACTTCCTCGTCCGAACATTTGCCCGCAATCGCGGCGGCCGCGATGGCGAATTCCGCGCTGAATTTCGCTTCGAGCGCCGTCTGCGGCTTTTTGTTGCGCAGGATTTTGACCGAGTTTTCCGCAAGCTCCACATCAACCTGTCTGATGTCGGCGGCCTTGATCTGGTGGTCGGTGCACACGTCGATCATCGCATCGAGAATACGGTGGGTGCCGAAGCACATTGGATAGAGTTTCACGTTGATACCGGACTTCACGATGCGCCAGAGCTTTCCGAATTGCGCCTCGCTCCTGGTATCGACATTTCCTTTGGGCGACACCGCACGCAGAAAGCCGAGGTCATGCTCGATGGCATCCGGTGAGGCGGTAAGGCCAGCCTGGGAGAGCCGCGTAGCCTTCAACGCCGACTGCGCGCTGTGGCCGAGATGGAACGGCTTGGTCATCGAACCGAAATTCGAAACAAGGCCGGAGGCAAGCGAGGCGGCAATGCCAATGGTGCGCGACGCGGTTTCCGCGTCGAGCTTACGCAAGACGGCGCTCGCGCCGGCTGCTGCGACCGCGCCATGGACGGCGGAAGGGTGCCAGCCTTTTTGGTGCAATGAATCCTGCTCGCGCGCGGCGAACTCGGCCCAGATTTCATAGCCCGCCACATAGGCCGCGATCATGGCCTTGCCACCGGCGCCAATTTCCTGCGCCTCGGCAATGATGGCGGGAACCAAAGCGGCGCTCGGATGACCGGTCAGGCCGGTATCGTCATAGTCGAGCGCGTGCGCTGCGGTGCCGTAGATCAGCGCCATGTCAGGCGCGGAAATCTTGGAAGGTGCAAAGTCCGCGATGGTGGCAATCGGATCGGTATAGCCGACGGATTTAGCGACGATCGAAGTGACGGGCTCGGGCAGGCCCGCGAGCAGCACGCCGATGCAATCGGTGAAACCGCGGGAGACGGTCGGCACGGCCTCCGCGGGAATTTGCTCGTATCGCAATCCGGCGAGAAACTTTCCGATGTCCGCCGTCAGACCCATCGTTTCGCTCCCGAAAGCGCTTTTGCGCGCGGCGCTTGCTTGTGCGCAGCTTAGTGTATCATCGGCCTGTATTATGTCGCTGCGCGGGTGGTCTGCGCAAACGTTAAGTTGACAGGAACGAAAGCGTGACCGAGCCATCTGCCGCCCAGCCGCTGAAAGGCTTAATTGCCGTTGAACTCGGCACCAGCGTTGCAGCGCCCACCGGTGCGATGATCCTCGCGGAACTCGGCGTCGAGGTTTTCAAGGTCGAGCCGCCGAAGGGCGACGACGCGCGCCACTGGGGGCCGCCATTCCACAACGGCGACGGGATGAATTTCGTTGCACTCAACCGCAACAAACGCTCGGTCGTCGTGGACTACAAGGACGCCGCGCAACGCGACGCGTTGAAAAAATTCATTATCGGGCGCGCCGACATCGTGATCCAGAACTTGCGCGCCGGCGTGGTCGAGAAATTCGGCCTCGACAGCGACACGCTGATGAAGGCGAAGCCGTCGTTGATCTATTGCAACCTTGCGGCGTTCGGTCGGAAGGGGCCGCGCGCCGACAAGCCCGGCTACGATCCGTTGATGCAGGCGTTCGGCGGCGTCATGAGCATCACGGGACACGATGGCGACGAGCCCGTGCGCGTCGGTCCGGCGATCATCGACAAGGGTTCGGCGATGTGGCTCATCATCGGTGCGCTAGCGGCGCTGCACAGGCGCAACCTCACGGGTGAGGGCTGCGTGATCGACGGCTCGCTCTACGAGACCGCGTTGCACTGGATGGCGGTGCCGACGGCGCAATATCTCGCCTCGAAGAAAGTGCCGCGCCGCATGGGTTCGGAGAATATCGCGCTTGCTCCCTATCGTGCTTTCGAGGCGTCCGACGGCTGGCTCGTGCTCGCGGTCGGCAACGAAGGCCATTTCGGAAAGCTCGCGGCGGCGCTCAAACATCCCGAATGGGCGGCGGACAAGCGATTCCTCACCAACAAGGATCGCGTCGGCAACCGCGAAGCAATCAACGCGCTGGTATCGGAGGCGGTCCGCACCAACACGCGCGCGCACTGGCAGGCGTTGCTCGACGAAGCCGGCGTGCCTTGTGCGCCTGTCCTTTCAATCGACGAGGTGATCGAGGACCCGCAAAGCAAGTCGCTCGGGATGTTGCAGTCCGCGCCAGACGGCGGACTTTCGCTGATGGGTTTGCCAATTTCCTTTGATGGCGAGCGCCCGCCATTGCGCCACAGCGCGCCGAAGCTTGGCGAGGCGACCGATATTGTGATCGGAAAGCCGCGATCGAAGTAGTTCCAGTTTTAATATCGGGAATGTGACTGTGCCAGTGCCGTTTCGCTGCTAGGTTTGCGACGCGGACTTGAGGAGATGCGGGATGGGCTATCTGTTGAACGGCAAGTGGGTCGACGGCGATCCGGCGAAGCAGACCGGCAAGGCCGGTACATTCGACCGCATCGAAAGCGTGTTTCGCGATCGCATCACGGCGGACGGCTCGTCGGGCTTCAAGGCCGAGGCGGGGCGTTATCATCTTTACGTCGCGCATTCGTGTCCGTGGGCGCATCGCACGATGATCTATCGTTCGGTCAAGAAGCTCGATGGCGCAATCACCATCTCGCACTGCATTCCAGGCGAGCGGACCCACGGCTGGACCTACGAAGCGAACGCCAAATATCCCGACTGCGTGCCCGACACGGTCAACGGCTTTCACTATCTCTATGAAGCCTATGTCGCGAGCGAGCCGGACTATACCGGCAAGGTGACCGTGCCGACGCTGTGGGACAAACAGACCAGGCGCATCGTCAATAATGAATCTTCCGAAATCATCCGGATGCTCAACAGCGAGTTCAAAGGCATCGCAGGCAACGACACGGATTACTATCCTGAGCCGCTTCGCGCCGAAATCGATCGTATCAACGATTTCGTCTATGCCAACATCAACAATGGCGTTTATCGCTGCGGTTTTGCGAAGTCGCAGGCGGCTTACGACGAAGCCTTTGACAAATTGTTCGCCGCGCTCGACGAACTCGAGGTGCGGTTGTCGCGCCAGCGCACGCTGGTCGCCGACCAGATCACCGAGGCCGACTGGCGTCTGCTGCCGACGCTGTTACGCTTCGACGCGGCCTACTTCTCGCTGTTCAAATGCAACAAGAAACGTATCGCGGACTACCCCGCGCTGACACGTTATATGACCATGCTGCTCGCGCAGCCGGGCGTCGCCCAGACCGTCGTGCCGCGCTATTACGTGATCGGCTACTATTCCAACACCAACGTCAATCCGACCGGCATCATTCCGCGCGGGACGCCGGCCAATTACGGCGTCGGGGAAAGCCGCACGGCCGCTGCCTGATGGTTTGGCCCGCTTTATACGGCGCGGCGACATCCAGGTTTCATCTTGGTATGCCACCCCGATAAAAAAGCCGCTGTCAATTCGCTTTAATAGTTTGTCCAAGCGTCTTCTTGCGTCGTTTGGAAGCTGTTGGCGAGCATTGAAAATTGCTATGAACGCGTGCGCGGCCCTCCACATGCGATTCCGGAAAAATGGCTGAAGTTCAAATACCCCGCACGAAATTCCAGCGGCTGGCGCTCGCGAAGTTCGTCCTTGGCCGTTCGTTCTACATGATGGTCGGACTGCTCATCATCGAAGCCGTCCTGACGGCGGCGACGACCTACCTCATTATCAAGGCCGGACGCGACGTTGCCAACGACGACTTCCTGACCGGCGACCTTCTGTGGATTCTGGGTGTTCAGTCGACGGCCTATATCATCGGTGCGGTCAGCTGGGTGTACGCCGAGCGCGCCGGCTTCGGCGGTTTCGGCAAATACATGGAGCGCTTCGCGCGCGACAACCGTCATCAGACCAAGCTGCTGCACGAGAAGAGCACGCGCGAAATCGTTGAGCCATTCCTCACCGGCGAGACTTTCCATATTTTCTTCCAGCTCGTTTACGAGCTCGAAGCCGATCTCAAGCTCGCGTTTCACCTGTTGTTCAATTCCGCCGTGCTCGGCAGTGAAATCGACACCAGCTTCCCGGTTGCCTATGGCCTCGCTTTCGCTGTGCTGATTGCGATGCAGATCACGCTGCGCAAGCCGATCGCGCGCGCCTTCCTCGAAAATCAGCGCCAGACCAATCGTATGACGGCGCAGGGTTACACTGCGTGGGATAACATCTTCGCTGGCAACCGTTACAACTTGCGGCTCTGGCTCGCGGGCTTCAAGGTCCGGCTGCGCGAAGCGCTCAAGGCGCAGATCTGGGCGATCATGACGCGCGAGGGACTTTCCTCGGCGAGCGGCATCATCGGCCTTGCCATCATCTTCGCGGCAATCGTCATTGTTGCGGTGCGCAACGCTGGCGACACCGAAATGCTGGTCATTCTCGCTGCGACTCTACCGCGCCAGATCGAGATGACGAAAGACATGTACTCGCTCGCCTCCGGCTGGAACGACATGGTCGCGGTGTGGGCGCGCATGGGCGGCGTCGTCGAAAGTATGCGGCCAGATCCCGATCCTGGCTACACCGCGCGCATGAAGTTTGACCGCATCATGCTGCGCGAGGACGATCAGGTGACGACCGCGGGTTCGATCGAGGACGCCTTGAAGAAAATCTACGCCAAGCCGAACGGTCGCATCAACGTGCGCGGCGGCAACGGCTCCGGCAAGTCGACGATGCTTGCGGCGCTCAAGGCCGAGATCAAGAACCGCGCCTACTACTGGCCGACGACGGATCGTCTCGCGTTCCAGTTCGCCGAAGGCATCGATCCGGAAGGGGTCGAGGAAGAAGAAATCGACGCCGAGCTGCTGGAGGAGGCGGGGGAGGCACCGCCCCCGAAGCCGAAGAAGATCGGCTTCTCGTCCGGCGAACGCCAGCTCAGGTCGCTGCAGGAAATCGTACGCTTCACCGAGGCGTCGGTTTATCTGTTCGACGAATGGGACGCCAATCTCGATACGCAGAACCGCGCTGCGGCCGATGCGCTCGTGGCCAAGCTCGCCGAGCGCGCGCGCGTGATCGAGATTTCGCACCGCGATCGCTGATCGTCAGCGGCCGTCATCACGAAATTGTTTTTAGGCATGGCCCCGATGCCCGTGCGCGGCCTTGCCGCCGGTAACGCGGCAAAATAGGCTTGCGCGGATTTTCCAAGTGCCGCCGCGCGGCAAAACAATAAATGCAAGCCAATTGTAGAGGGAGCGTCGCCATGATCGATTTTTATGCCCTGACCAGCCCGAACGTGCAGAAGATTTTCATCATGCTCGAGGAATGCGGGCTTCCATACAAGCAGATTAATGTCGACGTCTGGGCCGGCGACAACTACAAGCCGGAATTCCTCAAGATCAATCCGAACGCCAAGATCCCGGCTATCGTCGATCACGACGGCCCCGGCGGAAAGCCGTATACCGTGTTCGAATCCGGCGCGATCCTGATGTATCTCGCCGACAAAAGCGGCAAGTTCCTGCCGAAGGACAAGCGCGCTCACTTCGACACGCTGCAGTGGCTGATGGTCCAGCTCACCAGCGTAGGCCCGATGTTCGGGCAGGCGGTGCACTTCTCGATGATGGCGCCTCCCGGCAACGATTACGCGGTTAGCCGCTACAAAAGCGAAGTGCTGCGCCTCTATGAGCTGCTCAACAAGCGGCTTGGCGAGACCAAGTATCTCGGCGGCGACGAATATTCCATCGCCGACATCGCGACGTTCCCGTGGACGCGCAACCGCGAGGGGATGGGTGCCAAGGACGCGAACCATCCGAATGTCGCACGCTGGTTCAAGGAAATCTCCGCGCGTCCCGCTGTCGTGGCGGCGCTTGAGAAAGTCGGCAAGATCACCTCGTCGCGCGAAACCGCGACGCAGGACAACAAGGATCGCCTGTTCGGCCGCGGCAAGTACGCCCGCGCCTGACCATGACCTTTCCCGCGAGAGGCAAGGTATCGCGGCTGCCGCCGCTCCCAGATCCGTTGCCCCCTGACATCGAGGCGCTGTTCGCCGAGCGGCAGGCCAAGATGGGCCACCTGCTGAACATCCACTACACGTTCGGCCACGCGCCAAAGCTGAGCAAAGCTTCGGCGCAGATGGCGTTCGCGCTGCGCAACGAAACCTCGGTGCCGCGCCTGTGGATCGAGATCGCTATCGTGCGAGCGGCGCAGCACGCCAGGGGTGAGTACGAGCTTCAGCAACACAATCCGATGCTGCTGAAGGAAGGTTTTTCGAAAGAAAAGCTCGACGTGTTGGCGAATTGGCAATCGAGCACGCTATTCGACGACAAGGAGCGGGCGTTGCTCGCCTATACGGACGAGACCTGCGACTGCGGCAACGTCAGCGACGCAGCCTTTGCGGCGATGGAGAAATACTTCACGCCGCAACAAATCACGGAGTTGTCGTTTGCCATCGGCACGTATTACGGTACGGCGCTCGTCATGAATGCGCTGAGAATCCAGCTCGAAAAGGTTTCTTGAAATGACCAATGTGGTCGAGACCCGCGGCGGCGTCGTCTATTGCACCCACGACGGCGTCGAGCTGGCCGGCGATCTGTTCCTGCCGGCAGGTGAGGGGCCGTTCCCTGCGATCGTCGCCGTGCATGGTGGCGGCTGGCGTGTCGGCGCGCGCGCATCGCTGCATAACTGGGGGCATTATCTCGCCGCGCGCGGCTATGCTGTGTTTTCGGTGAGCTATCGCCTGGCGTCGAAGGGCAAGAAGACGTTCCCCGAGGCTGTGCACGACATCGTAGCCGCGGTGCAATACATCCGCGGTGAAGCAAAGGATCTGCGCATCGATCCCGAGCGCATTGCGCTTCTTGGCGCATCGGCGGGCGCTAATCTTTCCGCGCTCGTCGGCCTCGGCACGCAGTCGGATCATTTTGTCGGCGCCTACCCGCAGGACCGTTTCGCCAAAATCAGCGCGAAGGTGAAAGTCGTTGCGGGTGTTTTTGGCGTCTACGACATGGTGGCCAACTGGAACGATTTCAATCGCCAGACCCCGGGCGACAATGCCAATGACATCTTCCTCGGCGTCACTCCGATGGAAGACCGCGAAGTCTATTTC
>Ga0075367_10000379_pt1 | contig 16095 bp, 13 predicted proteins | sample EndMethybrTD3032_FD_71399 | JGI IMG/M metagenome (GOLD analysis project Ga0075367, IMG submission 71399) | Populus endosphere microbial communities from Tennessee, USA - Endosphere MetaG P. TD hybrid TD303-2 | ecosystem: Host-associated > Plants > Roots > Endosphere | place: USA: Tennessee... | reverse complement strand
TCGTTCGCATGTGATCGGTGCCGGGTCGACCACGGCACGAATGCGGGCGGCGTCCCGCCAGGCGACCGCCAGGTGGTGTAGAGGATCAAGGCGCCGGTATCCGCAGGCCATCGCCGCGTCGGCGCGGTTCGGGGCCGCGCACGGTGCTGACGGCAGGTCAGCCGCCGCGCGACCCGGGAGCCCTGTCCCATGGAGTGGCTGACGCGTGGCTTGCCGGAACGCGTCGACCAAGGTCGCTTACCCCACGCAGCGGGACACGACCCGAATGCGCGCCCGTCGAGTCAAGCGGCCCCTCCAGCACGTTCGACTTCGACGCGATATCGGACGGCGTGACGCCACTGTGACGCCTCTGACCCTGCATCCTCAGGTTTGCTTATGGCCCTCTTCGTAATCCCCTCATTTACAGCGGGACGTGACGCCGGTCACCATGAGGGCGCGCCACCCAGCCGGCCGAGGGACGAGATGCCCGTGGCGGTGTACCGGACGCGCCGAGGTTCCCCGGTTCACTGATCCTCGGTCCTCCGAGTACTCCGGCGGTGCACACAGGTTCCGCCGTCGAGAGGACAGTACGGACCCGGACGGGGTGCTTTCCTTGCTTTCATTCTCAATGAGGAGAATCAACGATGGAAGTCAGTGCGATCTTTCCCCCGTCTCTCGACACCCCTGACCACATCGCGCTGGCCGAAGAGCTGGGATACGAGCGCGCCTACGTGTACGACGTCCCGGTCACCTACGCAGACACCGGCATCACCCTGGCGATGGCCGCGGCCCGCACCAGCCGCATCCGGCTCGGCGTCGCCGTCCTCACCCCGCACCTGCGGCACCTGGTCGTGAACGCGGCGCTCGTCGCTCACCTGGCCACGATCGCGCCGGGCCGCTTCGACGTCGGGATCGGCTCCGGATTCACCAGCGCCGCCTACATCGGCCGAAAGCCTGCGAAGTGGGCCGACGTGGAACGGTACGCCGAGAACCTGCGCACCCTGCTGGCAGGCGGCGACACCGAGGTCGACGGCACCGTGGTCAGCCTCATGCACCCGCCCCGGTCCGGCATCCGTTTCCCGATCGACGTCCCGATCTGGATCGGCGCCCACGGCCCCAAGGCCTACGAGTGCGCCACCCGCCTCAACGCTGCGGGCATCATCACCGTGCCGATGCACGGCGACACCGAAGTCACCTTCGAGGGGCCCAGCCAGGTGATGTTCTACTGTACGGTCCTCGAAGACGGAGAGAGCCTCGAGTCGCCGCGCGTACTGGAGGCCGCCGGCCCGGGCGCCGCACTGGCACTGCACCTGGGTCAGCAGGGCCCCCTGGCCGGCACCCCTGAGGCCGTCGGCTACGAGGCCGCGATCGCGGAGTTCGACGCATCGCGGCGCCACCTCGAACACCACCGCGGCCATCTGATGGAGCCCACCGAGATCGACCGGCGGTTCCTCAACGCCACTGCCATCAGCCGCGGTACCGCAACGGGTACGGCCGCCGAGGTCGCCAACACGCTGCGGTACCTGGAGGCATCCGGCGCCGCCGGCGTTCTGTACCAGCCGGGCGGACCGGACATCGAGCGAGAGCTGCGTGCCTTCTACGAAGCAGCGCAGGCGCGCCACGACCTGCCGGCACCAGCGGTCCAGGCGCTCTGAGACCGATGCGCGGCGGGCCCGCCACCTCGACTTCGGGACAGGCCCGTGGCGGGCCCCGCACTCCTCCGGCGCAAGCGGCTCATGTCACCGACCGACGGTCGGTACCACCCAGCCTGCGGCCTCGGCGGACCTGGAGAGGAAAGAGGGAGCCGTGAACGAACTGCGTACGGGCGTGCTGGTCGTCGGAGCGGGCGGCGCCGGCCTGACCATCTCGAACCTGCTGACCGACCTGGGGGTGGACTTCCTGACCTTCGAGCGCCGAGCCGCCTCGACCGGCCTGCCGAAGGCGCACTACCTGAACCAGCGGACCATGGAGATCTTCCGTCAGCACGGCATCGCCGACGAGGTCTACCGACTGGGTGCGCCGCCGGAGAAGATGTCGCGGTTCGCGGTGTGGACCACGATGGGCGGGGACGGTCCCCTGGACCGGCAGCTCATCCATGGAGCCGACAGCCCTGGCGGCGGCGAGTCGCTGCGGTACGTCTACGAGCGGGACAGCCCGACTCCCGCGACCAACCTGCCTCAGCGCGACCTCGAACCGTTGCTGGCCCGCCGGCTGCTGGACCGCGCGAGCGATCGCGCCTTCTACGGGTTCGAGGTGGTCGACCTCGACAACGGCGCCGACGGGATCGTCGCCACCGTCAAGAACGTGTCGGACGGCGAGATGCTGAAGATCCACGCCGACTACCTGGTCGCTGCGGACGGCGGACGCACGATCGGTCCCCGGACCGGGAACATCCTGTCCGGGGAGAAGAACCTCGCGCAGAGCACGACCGTCCACTTCAAGGCCGACCTGTCGAAGTACTGGCTTGACGACCGCGCCCTGCTGAACATGTTCCTCCACCCCGTCCGACGCTCGACCAAGGCGGGATCGGGTTTCGTACGCTGCTCGGTGATGCCCCTGTCAGCGCCGTGGGGACGACACAGCGGTGAGTTCATGTCGCACGTCCACATGACACCCGACGACATGGCAGCCGCGGACCACGCCACAGTGGCGCGCTGGCTCAAGGAACTCCTCAACCTGCCCGAGGACCTGAAGCTCGAGGTCGTCACCTACAACAAGTGGACCATCGAGGGCATCCTGGCCGAGCACTTCCGCATCGGCCGGGTCCTCTTCATCGGCGACGCCGCGCACCGGCACCCGCCCACGACCGGACTGGGCCTGAACTCCGGCATCCAGGATGCTCACAACCTCGCCTGGAAGCTTGCCGCGGTACTCCAGGGACGGGCCTCCGACGCCCTTCTCGACACCTACGAGATCGAGCGTCGACCCGTGTGCGCGTTCAACGTGGACTGGGCCCTGTCCACGTTCTTCAACCGCCGTGCGGTCGAGGACTCGATCTACGCGACGCACCCGCCCGCTCGACACGAGAACGACGGTGAGAGCACCGCGATCGCAGCCCTCCTGGCAGACACCCCCGATGGCCGGATGCGACGAGCTCGGCTGCGTGACATGTTCTCGACTCAGCGGCAGGAACTGCAGGCACACGACGTCGAGATCGGATTCGCCTACGAGGCGGGAGCGCTGGTCCCGGACGGCACCGAGTGCCCGCCGCGCGACCCGATGGGCTTCGAGCACACGCCCTCGACGCGCCCGGGCCACCGCCTGCCGCACGCGTGGCTCGACGTCGACGGCCGACGGGTTTCGACCCACGACTTCCTCGGGCGGCAGGGGCAGTTCCTCCTGATCGCGAACGAAAAGGGGAAGGCCTGGTGCGACGCCGCCTCAGCCCTTCAGGACCGGCTTCCCGTCGAGATCACCGCGATCCGCGTCGGCGTCGACGCCTGCATCGACGCGGAACGACGGTGGCTCGAAGTGAGCGGAGTCGGGAAGAGCGGAGCAGTCCTGGTCCGTCCCGACGGGATGGTTGCCTGGCGAAGTCAGGAGATGCACGCCCTTCCCGCAGAGCGGCTGACCGAGGTGGTGCGGCAGATCCTCGCCATCGGCCCGAATGACCCGGACCCCGCACCGGCCGGCAGCGAGGACTCACCCGCCCGGATGGTCCCCAGCGGGGTCTGACCAGCGACTCCCTGGAGCGCCGTCCCAGGCACATGCTGCAACGCGCTGGTGCAAGCGGGTTGACGCGACCGGGGGTCGGTAAACCGGCGGCCCAATGCCGACGGTTCGAGCACGGCGTAGCCCAGTGCGGCGTCTCCCGACACCGACCCAGAATCTCGGACAACAGCAATGAGAGGGCTTCTGATGGAGCTTGACCCCGCAAAGACCGCGGTCCTCGTGGTCCACATGGTGCGTGACATCGTCACCCGAGAAGGAGCATTCGGTCAGATCTTCGCCGACGGCGTCGAACGTCACCAGGTCGTGCCCCAGGTCGGCCGACTGCTGTCCACGGCTCGCGCGGGCGGCGCCACCCCTGTCTACCTCCGCGTCGTGTTCAAGCCCGGCTACCCGGACCTGGTCGCGAACTGTCCGCTGCTCGGGATGGCCGCCCAGACGGGGGCGCTCGAGGACGGCAAGCCGGGCGCCGAGATCGTCCCCGAGCTCGCTCCGCGGGACGGCGAGCTGGTCATCGATCACCAGCGCCTGACCGGTTTCTTCGGAACCGAGCTCGACGTCCTGCTGCGGGCACGTGGCATCACGACCGTCATCGCGTGCGGCGTCGCCACCAACATCTCGGTCGAGGGCACCGCCCGCGACGCCGTCAACCTCGGCTACCGCACCGTGATCGCCTCCGACGCCTGCTCCACCGCCTCCGACCAGGCCCACCAGGCCACCCTGGAGACCTTCCAGCTGCTCGGTGAGGTCGCCTCCGTCGAGGAGATCTCCGCAGCCCTGCAGGCGCCCTTGCCGCGGTGACGGCGATGCACACCGGGCACTCGAGCACCGACACCCTGGAGCAGCGGTGACCGCCTTCACAGACGCCACGTCCGCCCAGAACGCGGCCCCCGCAACCGCGGCCGACGAGTCGAGCGAGGCCGACCGCGCCGGGGAGGCGGCGAGGGCGTCGCTCGGGCAGGTTCCGGGCAGGGCGTCCGCCGGCCTGTCCTTCGAGCCGCTGACGCCGACCTCGTTCCTGGACCGTGCGGCGGCTGCGCACGGGGACCGCATCGGGGTGGTCGATGAGGGCCGCGGGTTCACCTACGCGCAGATGCGTGAGCGGTGCATGCGTCTGGCTGGGGGTCTGGCCCCCCTTGCGGAGGGGCGACCGGTCGCGGTGCTCGCCCCGAACACACACGTCCTGCTCGAGGCGAACTTCGGGGTGCCATGGGCCGGGGTGCCGTTGGTTGCGGTGAACACGCGGCTGTCGGCCTCGGAGATCGTCTACATCCTGGAGCACTCCAACGCCGCTGTGCTGGTCCACGACCCGTCCTTCGACCCCCTGGTCGAGGAGGTTCTGGCCCGGCTGACCGAACCCGTTCGCCGGATCCGGGCCGGCCAGGAGTACGAGGACCTCCTGGCCTCGGCCGAGCCGCTGCACCTGACGCCGTCCGATGAGCTGTCGGTGTTGTCGATCAACTACACCTCCGGGACCACCGGACGACCCAAGGGTGTGATGTATCACCACCGCGGTGCGTTCCTGCAGGCCTTGGCCATGGTGGGGCACACGGGTATGACACCCTCGAGCGTGCACCTGTGGACGCTGCCGATGTTCCACTGCAATGGCTGGTGCTTCCCGTGGGCGGTCACGGCCGCGGCCGCGACCCATGTATGTCTGCCCAAGGTCGACCCGGCCGAGGTGTGGCGCCTGATCCGGGCCGAGGGCGTCACGCACCTCAACGGCGCCCCGACCGTGCTGTCGATGCTCGCCTACGCCCCCGACGCGGCACCGCTGGAAGGACAGCCCGTCCGGATCGCCACCGGTGGTGCACCCCCCTCGCCGGCGATCCTGCGACGGATGGCTGAGCTCGGCTTCGAGATCACCCACTTGTACGGGCTGACCGAAACCTACGGTCCGGCGATGCTGTGCGACTGGCGCCCGGAGTGGGACACCCTCGATGCCACCGCCCAGGCCCGACTCAAGGCACGCCAGGGCGTGGGGAACATGATCTCCTGCGTGCCACGAGTGATCGCCGACGACGGTACAGACGTGCCTCCTGACGGCCGCACCACCGGCCAGATCGCGTTGCGTGGCAACAACCTCATGCTCGGCTACCTCGACGATCCCACAGCCACGGCCGCTGCCGTGCCGGACGGCTGGTTCCGCACCGGCGACATCGGCGTGCTGCACCCCGACGGCTACATCGAGCTGCGTGACCGGTCCAAGGACGTGATCATCTCCGGCGGGGAGAACATCGCCTCGGTGGAGGTGGAGCAGGTGATCATGGATCACCCCGCGGTCCTGGAGGCAGCGGTGATCGCGATGCCGGACGAACGCTGGGGTGAGGTTCCCGCCGCGTACGTGGCGCTGAAGGAGGGGGCGTCGGCGACCGAGGAAGAGATCCGCGAACACGTACGCGCTCGGCTCGCACGGTTCAAGGCACCGAAAACGGTCACCTTCGGTGAGCTTCCGAAGACCTCCACCGGCAAGATCCAGAAGTTCGTCCTGCGTGAGAAGGCCTGGGCGGACCAGGAGCACCGGATCCGCTGAGGCGGCCCGTCGGCACCGGGGAACGGACCGACCGGGCGTCACCTTCGCCGCGCGCCAGTGTCGCCGCCATGGTCGTGCGCACGTCGTCGTAGCGCAGCCGCAGCCGCACCGCTCGCCGGCAGCCGCACCGCCTCCACGCGCAGTGACGCGTCGGCCGCGGGCACCAGGCCACGGATGACTCACCGACGGCGTGGTGGCCGCCCGGCGGACTGACACATGCTCACGCACACTCACCCCACCCACGGGTCTCGCCCTGAGGTCTGACGATCCTCCTGAGAGGATCGGTACAGTGGGATGTCGAGTGGTCAGCGCCTCGCCGGCGACGTTCGGCAGGGCACTTGCGGCTCACCCGCCCCGGCCAGTCGGCCGAGAGGCGCGAACGCGAGAGCCGACCCGATGCCTAGGAGCGATTCATGACTGCCCGCGTGCCCGCGGTGACTTCGACTGCACGCATCATCGAACGGATCGCCGCGGACTGGCCCGAGCCCGTCTCGCCGCGGGTACTTGTCTCCGAGCTGAACATGAACCGGAGCACCTGCTACAACATCCTGGCGACCCTGCAGGACGCGGGGTGGGTGCGTTCCCTCGGCGATCGTGCCGGCTGGACGCTGGGGCCACGGCTCCTGACGCTCACCGGTGTCACCGACGACGTGGCGTTGGCGATCGTGCGCGAGGAGATCGACCAGTTGGCCCGGCGGCTCGGTTTCGTCGTCTTCGCCGCACAACCGGACGGGTCCGGCGGGTATGTGGTGGTGGCGCGTGCTGAGCACCGGCGTGGAGTCCGGGTCACGGTGGGCGTCGGCGAGTACTTCCAGTTCTCGGCTCCCGCGCTCATGTACGCCTTTCACTCCTGGTCGGACCCGGAGACGTTCAGCGACGAAATCGCCCGTGTGGGCGTCAACGCGTTCACACCGAACACGCTCACCGAACGCGCCGCGATCCTTGCCGAGGCCGAGCAGACTCGCGAGCGCGGTTTCAGCGTCAGCCTCCAGCAGTACGACCTCGCGCAGAGCGGGGTGGCGGCGCCCGTCTTCGACCGGCACGGAGAGGTCTCGATGGTCCTGTGCTGTCTGGCGTTCTCCTCCGAGCTCCGCCGGGACAACGTCGAGGCCGTTGGGCGGCTCCTGGCCGCGGGTGGCCTGCGGGTGGCCGAGCGGCTCGGCGGCCGTGTTCCCCCGGCATAAGCCGAGACGGGCCACGGGGGAAGCCCCCGGAGCATTCACGAACAGCAGGATGCCGCACCGGCATGAGCAGAGCGCGGCGCCTGCGGAAGAACTCTCCGACGCTTTGGCCCCGGGCCGTTTCCCGAGCTCTCCCGGGCGGGGCCATGTCTCCCGAGCCGCCCGCGACGTCCCCTGATGTCATGTCCCGGCCGTGCCAGGCCTCTGTCCAGGGCTGTGGTTCAGGGCCGCTGTCAGGTCTCCGTGGCCGGTGAGCTCTCCGGGTCGGCTTGCAGGTGGGTGAGCACGGTCGGCCAGATCTCGCGGTTCTGGATGAGACTCATGTGCCGTGTCCGGTCGAGGACGACGAGCTGGGAGTCCCGGATTCCGCGGTGCAGCGCCTGCGCCATCGGGGGCGGGGTCGCGTAGTCCTCGTCCCCGACGAGCACCAGCGTGGGTGCGGTGATGTCTCCCAGGCGTCCGCTGTCGTCGTAGCGGCCCAGGGCACGGCAGGCGGCGGCGTGCGCGGTGGAGTCGGTGCCGACGAAGATCGCCGAGACGCGATCGACCTCGGCAGGCTCCGATTGCAGGAACGTCGGCGAGAACCAGCGGTCGTGCTGGAACTTCAGCTGCTGCTCTCGCGGGGTCTCCACGGCGTTCACGGCGCGCCCTTCCCAGGCGGCTTCCTTGTCGGGGCCGTAGTCGGCGGTCGTGTCCGCGAGTACGAGCCTGGTCACCAGGTCGGGGCGGCGCACGGCCAGTGCGGTTGCGGCGCAGCCGCCCATGGAGAGGCCGACCACCGCGGCCGGCGCCCCCAGGTGCTCGAGCAGCGCGGCGGCGTCGGCGGCCATGTCCTCGACCGAGAAGTCGGTTTCGTCCCAGGTCGAGCCGCCGTGCCCGCGGGCGTCCGGTGCCACGACGCGGAAGCTGGAGGAGAACGCACGCATCAGGGGCCGCCAGAACTCGCCGGCCAGCGCCAGGGGATGGAGCAGCAGGACGAGCGGCCCCTCGCCTTCCTCGACCCAGGTCTGCTCACCCCAGGAAGTCCGCAGGCTCATCATCGGCTCCGTTCCGCTGCGAGACGCACGGCTCTCATGAGTTCCGGGTAGGTGCCACACCGGCAGAGGTTTCCCTCAAGATGCTCGGCGATCTCGTCGTCCGTGGGGTTCGGGTTGTCCTTCAGCAGTTCCTTGGTCATGAGCACGAACCCGGGAATGCAGTAGCCGCACTGCATCGCGTTGCTCTCGACGAAAGCGGCCACGACGACGTCGTCTTCGGGCAGCCCGTCCGCGGTCGTGATCGCCACTCCGTCGTAGCGCCGGGCATGCGCCAGGCACGCGGAGACGCTTCGGCCGTCGGCGAGCACGGTGCACGCACCGCATGCCCCGACGCCGCAGCCCTCGCGTGCCGAGGTCACGCCGACCCGGTTGCGCAGCGAGTCGAGGAGGACCTCGTCGTCGCGTACCTGCATGGGGTGCGAGGTGCCGTTCACGTTGAGCTTGATGGCCTTCACCGGGTGCTCTCCTCGATACCTGCCAGCACGGACTCCGGTGTCAGGGGCAGTCGGGTGAGCCGGATGCCGCATGCGTCTCGCAGCGCGTTGGCGTAGGCGGGCGCGACCCCCAGGATTCCGCTCTCGCCGACTCCCTTGGCTCCGAAAGGGCCGTCGCGGTGGGGAGCCTCGACGACGATGGGGGTCATCTTCTCGGGCATGTCCCGCATGGAGGGCAGCTGGTAGTCGAGCAACGTCGCGTTGATCATCTGCCCGTGGTCGAACACGAGCTGGTCGAAGAGCGCGTGCCCGATGCCCATGACGGCAGCGCCGGTCAGTTGCTGCTCGACAAGAGTCGGGTTGAGCGCCTTCCCGACGTCGGCGGCGACCGCGAGGTGCTGGGTCTGGATCCGGCCGGTCCTGGTGTCGACGCCGATGCGCACGGCGATGGCGCTCGCGAACCAGTGCTCGGTGACCTTCTCCGACAGGCCGGTGGCCTTGTCGTAGGGGTGCCACCAGCTGGTGAAGTTCGACGTGGTGGTCAGGGTCGCGCCCCGGGCGCCGAACGTGCGGTGGACGAGTTCGGGCAGGGTCGTGGTGAGCTGTCCGTCGACGCTGATGCCCCTGGAGGTCAGCGAGATCGCTTCGGCCTGCGCACCGGTCTGCTCCGCGGCGATCTCGATCAACCGGTCACGCATGCGCTCGGCGACCAGGCGTACGGCGTTGCCGGTGTGGTAGGTGGAGCGGCTGCCGGCGGTGATCGTGTCGTAGGGGGTGGCGTCGGTGTCGGCCTGGACGACGTGGATCAGGGTGGAGTCGATCTGGAGGACCTCGGCGGCGACCTGCGCCATGATGGTGTCGGCGCCTTGCCCCATCTCGACGGTGCTGATCAGCAGGGTCGCCGATCCGTCCTGGTTGAGGTTCAGGGTGGCGTTGGCGACCGTCGGGGTGAGCACGGCCTTCATGCCGACCGCGATGCCCTTGCCGTACCGGATCGGTCCGTCGTCGGCCGGCGTCGGGGCGTCCCAGCCGACGGCCTCGGCGACAGCGTCCAGGCAGGACACGAAGTCGGCGCTGTGCATCTTCGTTCCCATCGTCGCGATGTCGCCCTCGCGAAGAAGATGGCGCCTGCGAAACCGGTAGGGGTCCTCGCCCAGCTCATGGGCCAGCTCGTCGATGAGTGTCTCGTGGGACCAGGTCACCTGGGGCACGCCGAAGCCGCGGAACGGGCCTGCGGAGACCTTGTTGGTGTAGATGCACCGTGACTGGACGGCGACGTTCTCGATCCGGTACGGACCGGGGACGACCATTCCGGACTTCGCGGCGATGCGGGGCCCGACGTCGGCGAACGCTCCGGTGTCGTAGCGGACGTCGGCGGTTGATGCGACCAGGTTCCCTTCGCTGTCCGCGGAGAGGGACCCGGTGACCTGCGCACCGTGCCGTGTGGTCAGGAGGAACGCCTCCTCGCGGGTGGTCGCGATGCGGACTCTGCGCTGGAGCTTCCACGCCAGCGCCGCCGCCAGCGGCTCGAGACGGTCGTACATCTTGGCGCCGAACCCGCCCCCCAGCGCGCGGGTCCGGACCCGGACCCTGGCCAGAGGCAGGCCGAGCAGGTCCGAGGCGGTCTGGCGCACGTAGGAGGGTGTTTGCGTGGTCGTGAGGATCTCGAGCCGTCCGCTGTCGACCCAGGCCATGGTGACCGGGAGCTCGATGGTGACGTGGTGGGTGGGGGGTGCCCAGGTGGTGGCCTCTACGGTGGTCGCGGCGTGCTCGCGTGCCTTGGCGGCATCGCCCTTGATCTGGCGGTACTCGTAGTTGACGTTGGTGTCGCGAACACCGGAGAGATGGGCGAGGTCGGCGAAGACCGAGGACGGGCGAAGCTCGGCGTGCACGTAGTCGGTGCCCTCGAGTGCGGCGTCGATGTCGTAGACCGCGTCGAGATCCTTGTACTCGACGTGGACCAGGTCGGCGGCCGCACGCGCTGTCGGCTCGTCGTGCGCCAGGACCGCGACCACCGGCTCACCGACGTAGCGCACCTTGTCGACCGCCAGCGCCGGCTGGTCCGCGAACGCCGGGCCCGTGTACATCCGGTCGCCGTACTCGGCGAAGAGGTCTCGGCCGGTGACGACGGCGATCACGCCTTCGACGGCCGCGGCCGCGTCGATGCCGATGCTCGCGATGACGGCGTGTGGCCGGGTGCTGCGACAGATCGCGACGTGCGCCGTGTCGGTCGCGACAGGCTCGTCTCCGACGTACTTGATGGTGCCCCGAACCCGGCCGAGGGCGTCGAACCGCCTGCGTCGTTCGCCCACACCCCACAGTGTGTCCGGGTCTGCCGGCTGGGCCGGCGCGTCTTCGGATGTCGTGGCCGTGGAGTCCGTCGACGCGGGCTGCTTCTCATCCACCTCAAGCATGGGCGAGCTCCTTCATCACTGAGCGGACGCCTTCTTCGACGGCGATGCGGCCCAGGTGAGCCTTATAGCCGGCCGAGCCACGCACGTCCTCGATCGGGTCGATCGCGGTGCCGGCGATCTCGAGGGCGGCGTCGACGACTTCCTGCTCCGACATGTCCTGGTCGATGTCCAGGGCCAGGTACCGCGTGGTGGGGGCGAGCGCACCCAGGCCGAGGCGAAGCTCGGTCAGCTCCCCGGGAACGGCGAGCACCGCGACCGAGGCGCAGGGCCAGTCGTTGGCGGCCAGGCTGCTGTGCTTGACGAAGGTGCCGCGAGAGTCCTCGCCCTGTTTCGGGATCCGGATCGCGGTGATCATCTCGTCAGCTCGAAGGTCGGTGACCTGGAAGTCGACGAAGAACTCGCGAACGGACACCTCGCGCGTACCACTCGTCGAGGTCAGCTCGACCATGGCGTCAAGGACCACGAGCGCGGTCGGCGGGTCAAGACGGTAGTCGCCGTGCGCGAGGTTGCCGCCGGCGCTCGCGGTGTTCCGGACCCGGGGGTTGGCCACCTTCGCGTACGTCTCGGCCGCCAGCGGCAGCTGGGAACGAACGCGGGGATCGGTCTCCATCTGACGCAGCGAGACCAGAGGGCCGACCTTGATCACCTCACCCTCGTCCACGATGTCGCGCAGGCCCGGGATCCGGCCGATGTCGACGAAGTGGTCGGTGAAGAGGATGCCCTGCTTGAGCAGGATCTGGATCGCGGTCCCGCCGCCGTACACCATCGTGTCGTCGAGTTCGGCGAGGAGGCCCACTGCCTCATCCAGCGTCTGCGGTACATGGAACGTGGACATCAGCTGCGAGGCCTCCGGTCACCCCAGATCACGCCGAAGGCGAACGCGGCGGCTGCGACGGCGATCAGGAACGGAAGGTCCTGCTTCCGGTCGACCGGTCCCGTCGGCACCGGCACAGCGGTGAGCGTCGTCCCGTCGGCAGTCGCTTCATGCGGGACGCCGCCCGCGACGTGGGTTCCCGCCACGCCGCTCGCGACCGCGCCGTCGGCGCTGGTCGCTGCCTTCACGCCCTGGCGATGCGGGATCGGCTGACCGGTGCACACGGCCGTGAGCGCTTCGGAGAACTGCCTCTCGACCTCCACGCTGCGCCGACGGATGACAGGTTCCCCGAGGCGTCCGAGCTTGCCCCACATCGCCATCTCGAGCTCGTAGGTCACCCGCGAGGCCTCGCCGAGCGGCGCGATGGTCATGCGAGCGTCGACCTTGATCGTGCTGCCCAACCGTCGGTCCTCGCCCTTGAGGACCGCAGTGACCGCGGAGCCGCCGGGCTGCTCGGCGAGGGGCTCGACCGAGGCGATCTCGGCGGTGAAGCCGGCCTTGAACTTCACGTGCGCGATCTCGTTGGTGAGCATGCCGCGGAACGTCTTGTCATCGACCTGCTCGAGCTCCTCGCAACCGGGCAGACACTCACGCATCGTCGCCGGATCGAAGAACAGCGAAACGACCTTGTCGGGCGCCGCTGGTACGTCGAACTGAGAAGAGAGCTTCATCGCCAAACCCATCTGTGATGTCCCCTATAGAGGACGCTAAGTCTTCCATGCAGGACAGTCAACAGATGGTGCAACAACAGCGGACGAGCGGCTTTCGGGGATGCGAGGCACTGCCGCCGCGTAGCAGACGTCGATCTCGACGCGCCCACGACCGCAGGGCCACCCACGGGTGACCGCCGCCGGGTGCCGGCGCCCGCCGGCTGGCACCTGCGGCTGACGACACCGCAGGAGGTGGCCCGCCAGCTGTCACCGTGAGGGCGATTTAGGTGGGGATTCCACGGGCACACCAAGATCCGCGCCACGGCGGAGGCCGAGACCCCGGCCCGAAGGGCAAGCGTCCCTTTGGACCAGCTCTTACCGACCGGTCGTGGCTCGTGACGGGAGGTGGGGCGGGCAGGTAGCGCCGGCGCCGGGCGGCCTGTGGCCGGGGGTGGGTGAACAAGCCCAGCTCGGTCTCGACCAGGGTCCCGCGCTCGACAAGCCGCTCAGGCCCTTGTGAGAGCGGTGCTCGACGGAGGGCATGACCTCGCGGTGGACCGCGCCGTAGGAGCGGAGCTCGTCGGCGACGACCACCCGGGCGCACCGTGCGGGTCTTCTTCAGAAGGCCACGGAAGAAACGCTCGGCCGCAGTCTTGTCCCGGCGGTTCTGTACCGTCCTGTGCTGGTCGATGGCCCGCCACAGGAACTTCAGCTTGCCGTTGATCCTTGTGAAGATCTCGGCCAGGTGCCACTTGCCCCCTGGCTGGGGACGCCGACGGCGCGGCGCGTTTGCGTACTGCCCGCCCGAACTTGGCGCACCAGACGCTCACACCGCGCTCCAGCATCAGTTCCTCGACTTCGCGGAACGACAGCGGGAAGCGGTGGTCAGCCACTCGCAGTGGGAGATTACCCGGACCGGGTACCGCAGCCCTTGTGCGACGACGATACGTCCCCCACGGACAGCCTCCTGAGCCTGATCAACTTGATCATCCCGCGAGTCAGTCAACGTGACAGTGCCTTTCACGCTCCTGACGCCGACCCCCTGGCGGTGGGTGCGGGGAGCGCGGTGAGGAAGTCGCGGATGTCCGCCACCTCCTGCGCGTTGATGCCGTGGCCGAGGCCCGGGTAGGTGTGCTCACGCAGGACTGCGCCGGACTGCTCGCGGAGCCAGGTGCCGGTGCGCGCGACGAGATCGGCCGGGATTACCTGGTCCTCGGTGTCGCGCCCCCAGAAGACGGGGAGCCCGCCGAGTCGGCCGGGTTCGTCCGGGAGGGCCGCGTCCCAGGGCAGGGTGCCGGAGAGCAGGACGGCGGCAGAGAACTCCCCGGGGCGTGCGAGGATCAGACCGCCAGCCATGACCATGCCGCCCGAGAAGCCCAGCACGGTGACGGAGGAATGCTGCGGCTGCACGGTGTGGAGCCAGTCGAAGAGCCAGCGGGCGGTGTCGGCGATCGAGTCCGGAAGCGGCCGTCCGATGCCGCGGTTGGCGAACCAGGCGTAGCCGCCGCCTGCCGGGATGGGCGCCCGGACGGAGGCGACGGTCGTCCCGGCAGGCAGCTGCGGTGCCAGCTCGGCGAAGGACCGCTCGTCGGCGCCCCATCCGTGAAGGGCGAGGACCAGGGGTGTTCCGGCGCGTTCCGTCTCGGTGGCGGACCAGTGGACAAGGGGACCGGGCATGGGGCCTACTCTCCATGAGTTATTCAAATTTGAACAATCTGGGATCAGGGTACAGAACGCTCTTCCGGTGCTGACTGTGGCTCTCCCGGAAGTGGAGGGTGGGCGTGGAGGGTGCGGCACCGGCCGCCTGCGTTCCCGGTGCTGGTCGCGGCCTCCCCGCATGAGGCAACCGCTTGTTCTGCGGTGTCCGGAGCTGGACGACGTGGTCGTGCAGGAAGGATGGCGGCATGGTGTCATCACGATCGACTCCGCCGAGCTGCAGGTGCGCCACCGGCTCACGCGGCAGAGCCCATATGTGCTGGTACTGACGAAGACTCATGAGCTGTTTCACCCGTGAACAGACGGTCCGCAGTCAGGCCGCGGCGGACCTGGTATGGCTGATGTTGCTGCGGAAGGGATGGACTGAGGCTTCCGGGCAGGTGCGACCCGGCTGGCGTGCGCGGCCACGGCCACTCACACTCGCGAAAGCGAGAGGCTAGTCGAGCGAGTCGTACAACCGGTTCGTGTCGGCCCGGCCGGCGTCGGGGTCGAGCCTGTGCAGGATGGCCTGGGCGATGTCGGCGAGTTGGGTGACCTGGTCGGGTGTGAGTGCGTCGATTACGTGGTCTCGCACGAAGGTCACGTGGCCTGGGGCGGCCTGTTGCACCTTTTGCCAGCCGGCCTCGGTGAGGCGGGCGTTGGTGGCGCGCCGGTCTGTCGGGCAGGGAGCGCGTTCGAGCAGGCCGCGGCCTTCCAGGCGCTGCACCACGTGGGAGAGTCGGGCGAGGGTGGCCGTGGTGCTCTGGGCGAGCTTGGTCATCCGCATCGTGCGCTCGGGCGCCTCGGAGAGCAGGGCGAGCACGTAGTAGTCGAAGTGCGTCAGTTGAGCGTCGCGTCGCAGTTGGCCGTCCAGGGCCGTCGGCAGCAACTCCAGTACGGCAGCCAGCCGTACCCATGCCGCCACTTGTTCCCGGGTGAGCCATCGCGTGTCCACGCGCACAGTATGTCACCAAAATAGTTGTTGCTACAACTGGACCGATGTGGCATGGTTGTAGCTACAACCTCTGGAGGTCGTCATGACGCACATCAGCATCATCGGCACGGGGAACATGGGTCAGGCCCTTGCCGGCCTGGCCGGCAAGGGTGGTAACACCGTGGAACTCATCGGCAGCTCCGACGCGGACAAGGCGGTCACCGGCGACATCGTGGTGCTCGCCGTGCCCTACCCGGCGGTCGGGCAGGTCATCGCCCAGCGCGGTGCGCAGCTGGCCGGCAAGGTCGTCGTCGACATCACGAACCCGCTGAACTTCGAGACCTTCGACTCGCTGACCGTCCCGGCTGACAGCTCGGCCGCCGCCGAGATCGCCGCCGCGCTGCCCGACTCGCGCGTCGTCAAGGCGTTCAACACCAACTTCGCCGGCGCGCTGGCCACTGGCACGGTCGGCGGGCAGCCGACCACCGTGCTGCTCGCCGGCGACGACGCGGACGCCAAGGCGGTGCTCGCCGGTGTGATCAGTGCCGCCGGGCTGCGAGCCGTGGACGCGGGCGGCCTCAAGCGGGCCCGGGAGCTGGAGGCGGTCGGCTTCCTGCAACTCACCCTCGCCGTCGGCGAGAAGATCTCCTGGACCGGCGGATTCGCCCTCGCCCAGTGATATCACCGCTCGGGGG